>Ga0070700_100001828_pt1 | contig 10740 bp, 8 predicted proteins | sample KBSK5101metaG_FD_65456 | JGI IMG/M metagenome (GOLD analysis project Ga0070700, IMG submission 65456) | Corn, switchgrass and miscanthus rhizosphere microbial communities from Kellogg Biological Station, Michigan, USA - KBS K5-10-1 metaG | ecosystem: Host-associated > Plants > Roots >...
AAAGTTCCCAAACCCGGTCTCTTCGGATCGTAAGGAATGTCAACCTTCTGGGCCATCTCTACAACCATGTCGATGCGAATGCTGCCATTGGGAGCGACACGAAAAGCAGGGTGGAACGACGGCACAGAGATGAACTCCCCGGGACGGAACCCGAGTGTTTCCGCGTTGTCCTGGGCATACTTTCGCAAGAGCGCACCGTTGTGATTCTTTTCGCCCCGCGTCAGACCGTTTGGATCTCCAAAAACCAACCCTTCGAAGTCAGGTAACTTGCCAGGCTCCATCGGTGACCAGGAGAGCGATTCTTCCGAGAAGTATTGCGCGTCTTCCGGCAAGATCCCGCGCAAGCGAAACGCCTGCATCAGGGCATCACGCACACCCAGAGGATCGGCTGGATGGTTATCGCGGTCAGCGGTGATCAGCGCGCGCAGGTAGTCGCCGAAATCGATGTCTACTGCCGGACAGTAATCAATGGCCCGAACGCAGATCCGGAAAAGCATATCGGCTGTCTCACTCGCTGCTTTGGCGAGCATGTTAGCCAGCGGGCCGGAGATTTCGATCGAATCTTTATTGCCGCCACCGGCGCGAAAGACGCGAAACAGGTCGGACGTACGGCGCAGGTAAACAGTGAAGTAGGCATCGAAGATTGCCGCTACCAGAATCGCACCGCGCTCGTGTGGTTCAAGACTCGGGTCCTTCATCTTCTTTGGATCGGGCAACTCACTAAGTGCAGAGCGCAATGCCTTGCCGGTTCCGCGCGCCTCACCAAACTGCTGTGCTAAACCGATCAACGGATTGTCTTGTGGCCTCTGCGCCTGAATCGTCGGTTTGCCGTCGGGTGTTACGGCATCAGGTTCGAGGTGATATTGATATAGCTTTCCGCCTGTTTTTTGAATCGTGTCGAGCAGCGCTTCCTTGTGTGAGAAGTGACGAAAGAGGGCCACGATATCGGCGAACGCTTCGTGAAACGCGGCCACGTCGGAACTGGTGCGATCCGAGAAATAAGTGCGAATGCCGTCCAGGATGGCGTGCGTGACTTCATGAACGATGATGTCGTGCGATAGACAAGTGAAGACTGTTTGTCCGGGCAGATTGCGGCCCGGGTCCACTGCACTAGCGCGAAAGTAACCAAACAGGATTCCCTTTGTGGCAGGTGAGTAAGCAGCGTTCGCGGAGACCATCGCGTGTGGATACAAATTGAGGCGACGAATATCTCCGTCTCGTGGTCCTGGCTCGATCTCGCCGTTGGCGTTGGGAACTCTCTCTTCGAGTCGCCAGCGAATATGTCTTCCGAGTGCGGCTTCGAAGTTCTGGATCGTTTCCATTGCCACCGCATAAACCATCTGCTGGTGGAAACGCGGATCGGATTCGGTTGGGTTTAGTCCGGATGAGATAAGCAGACTCGGATCGTCGAGATTAACCGGCTTGTAGAGTTTTTTGTTGGCGCCGTCGTAATCGATCACGGCAATGCGTTCGCCGATTGGACCAGCTTCGAGCTTCTCGTACTTCACCCGCAGCGTCATTTCGTTTCCGAAAAACTTGCCGTGACTCGGATCGAAAGCGTAGCACTTGAGCGGGCGGTTATCGGGCGTGGGAATTTCGAATACGTCAGCGAGGACGCTGGTGTTGGGTTTGTCAGTATGGGTAGTTTCTTCAGTGTCGTCCATGGTCGTGTCGCCTGAGTTTCTTGGGACTTGAGTTGGTGCGGGAAACTATGGCGAAAGAGGGTTAGAAGTCAATAGTTTTTCTGGGGCATTTGGCGGTGGCGTTAAATTAGGCTATTTTCGCGGGGTGGCGGAATGGCAGACGCTGCGGACCTAAAAATTGTCATTCCGGCTTCTTACCTGGTGATGCCAAGCAATACTAAGCAGTATTTATCGACGTTTCAATCACTACTGAATCACTTTGAAATCTTGGTGCCGACGCAGTCCTTCTAACACTCAGACTGCCAACATCTAAAAAAGCTTCGCATGACTAATCCACCAGGGTGGCGGTTGTGGGCATCAGTCATCGTCGTCCTCGTCCCCGATCAGATTTCGGTACTCTTCCCACTACAATCGGCTCCTTTCCACGCTGCTTTTGCATTTTAAGAATCATCGTTCCTGGTTCCTGATTGTTGCTGGCTGCGCCTCAGCGCCAGTGCTATGGCATCGAGCAGCAACTGATCGTTCACCGGTTTGCGCAGATAGGCCACGGGAAAACCGGCCAGCGCTAGCGCGCGCATTTCATCGGAATCGTGGCCGGTGATGATCACGACAGGAACGCTCACTCGTAAGTCCGCCAGCCGCGCCTGGAGTTCAACTCCGTTCATTACAGGCATGTGCAGATCCAGCACCACGCAATCGGGCCATTCGGTCGTCAGGGATTCGAGAAACTCAACGCCTGACGGAAAGGACTTAACGTCCATGCCAGCCGAACGCAGCAGGCGTCTTAAGGCTTTGCGAATGGGTTCTTCGTCTTCGACGATTGCAATCAGGGATTTAGTTCTAGTCACGATGGCCCACTATGGACGGACGACGAAAGATAGGGGGTCCTCCTTCCTGGGGGCGCGTATCTAGATCATTGATCGAATCAGAGCAAGCTCAAGTTCAGGTCCATAAAGTTACATATCGGCGTTTGTCGACCGAACAAATGCCTGCTTATGTACAGTAAACCCACTAGAGAAACTGTTAATACTGTCAATATTGACAGTTTACGGCGCCTGAACCTGATCGGTTGGAGGTTCGATCCGCCTGCTCCACCTTCCAACTTGTTCGTACCGACGTATTACGGCAACGCCTCGAATTCCTGACAGATGGGGTCTACTGGTAGAGGGTCTTTGATTGTTGGAGATCCACCAGCGGCTTTTGGCCGACTTGGATCAGACCCACGCGTGAGCGGGACATATCGAAGATAAAGACGATGACAACGGCGAAGACTTCCCTTAGAAAAGAATCTTAATCACGCGGGTCACTAATTCCTCCAACGAGAAGATAGTTAGCGTTAATGGTAGAAGCGGCGCCGCGGTAATAGCAGCGAGTCTTATCAAATCCTTCAAAGAGAATGGCACCACTCGCATCTCCTGAACGACCGCAAAGCTGTTTCCCAAGTCGGTTAGCGACTGGATATCTGCGCTGCCAAGAAGTTCTTCATCGTTCGGCGTTGCTCCCCTGATCCACTTTTCCTCGAACGCCTCAACGTAACGGCTGCCCAAGCGGCCGTAAGCTCGCAAGCCCTCACGCTTAACGCGCGAAAGGGATGGGTTGAACGAAAGTAGAGGGCTGTAAACCAAGAAAATCATGAGAGCCACTAGACCGGCGAGTTCCATCTTAAAAGCCATAAGATTCTCGCCACCGTACAAGACTTGGTTGGCGATTAGGCCGGCAAGCATGGTGCCCTGCGCAAAAAGAATGGGCCCAAAGGCATAAGCGCTTTGCCCGAGGAAACCAATTCCCGCAGCCCGATCAGGGTGAGTGGCTATGAGGCGCAAGTTAAGCTTGGAGACTCGCCAAAGAAACTGGGACCAGATGAAGAACCGCAGGTACCAACGCACCAGCATGAATTGAAAGATCGGGATGCTGACGAAAGCATACCAATACCCGGCAAGTGTGAGATGCAAGGCCGTTCCCTCAGGCTTTGCATACCAGCTCGAGGACCCGGTTGCGATCTCGCTCCGCCATACCCACAGACCAAGCGTGTATACAAGAAGCAAGAGTGTGAGTTCTACCGTCAATGAGTTGCGGATACGCGTCGCCGAGTCGATGGCCGCATGGAACTTCGTCATGTCTTCATAGACAATAAGCCGCCGCTCCACAAATCTTCTAACCATGGGAACCAGGCGAGAATGGACGATCACTTCGGCGACGATCAAAATTGGAAGCGCTATCAAAAAACGAACCTGCGCCTCGATATCGTAAAGGAACGGAATCTGGAGTGGTCCGCCGATGGCGTCCCCGCCGATCAACGCTAAGAACAAGAGCGGCAGCCAAGCCACACCTGCGATCACCATGACCCGGCGCCATGCGAATTCCAGAGTATGTCCGGACAGATATGCCCGCCGGAAAAAGTCAAACAGTGGGCCACCTAATACGAGTGAGAATTCTGGAGCTTCGTTTAAGCTTTCGGGCTGGGTCATGTGTAGTGCTCTCAGTCTCAAAAGTAGAAAGCCAAGGCTGCTCCTATGGCATTCACATGCTGTATTTCAGAGCGACTGTCGTTTTGCCGCACGTAGTAGAGATCCAGAATGAGCTGGCGCTTGGGCAGCAGCATTTTTCGGAGTGGGCCACGCCTCAACGATTGCTGAAAGCCGGCGGCCAAACGGTTCCGGTTCCAGGCACTGGTGCGCGTGTCGTAGAAGATCTCCGCCGAGACATAGGGAGTAATGGTGCGTCCTTTGAAAAGATCAACCTCCCGCTCAATCGACATGCGATTACGGTAACGAAACGAAAAGTCTCCGTTGACAAAGCGGAAATCTTCACGATTGCGATCGCTCAACAGCAGCTCACCCGGAAGCAGCTTTCGCAGCGTCTGCTCGGTCAGTAGTCGGTGCTCTTTATAAGGCTCATCAGCGTCTCCCACTGAGGTCCCGAAACGATAACCGGCGCGCAGGATGATATGGTCGTTCGGAATGTAATCGACGTGCGCTCCGATCTGTGCTTCGAAGCCCTGAGCGTTACGAATCTCTCCATCCTCAACGGACTTGCTTATCGTGCCGAGTAAGTAAAGCCTGACCTTTGGCTTCACGTCGATGTACACATCGATCTCGGGCCAAAACTCATTGCGCGTAACGGACTGTTGTGCCTTGGCGGGCGGAGTACCGATCACAAAGACAAAGAGAAACAGCATGAGCGCGGCGATCCTGGTCGCAGAAACACAGGCGCAAAGAGCCGAACCAAAACAGAGAACAGATGCGTCCTTTGGCATAGTTGTGGGTGCACGGCTCTTTCTGTTTTAGTGTCTCTTGTCTGACCAGTTCATCAAACCTGCTTAGAACCTGAATCCCACGCCCAGGATGGGTCCTCGCTGGTTCATGTCGTAGACAAAATTATTCTTGTCATAGTCGACATCCAGAACTCGGTAACCAAATATCAAAGCGATCTTCGGATTAAGGTTGTAGCCTGCACCGCCAAATACCTGCCACGTAAACTGCGAACCACCGCCGCCGAGATCAAATTTGCCGGTGAGAAACAGCTTCTGTGACAGGGCCATCTTGCCGCGCAGTCCGCCCACCGCATCCACCCAGTTTCTGCTCGCTTGTATACGGGTTGCCGGCAGAATTCCGGCGCCGAATTCGAAGTCAGTACTGACGTGCCAGACCCGAACACCACCTAACACATCGAGCGAGGCGCCTTTCTCAGGATTTTCCAAAATGCGGTAGCCCACCTCTTGATCGAATATGAAGGTCTTGAAGCCAGCATCGACAGTAGAGAATAGTGGACCTGGGGTTGCCTTCTCGTCTGAGACGCTGACGTATTCGAGATCAGTAAGCGAAATGAACTTTCCTTTCCGCGCCTCAAACGTTCCCATGAAGGCGAAGTTCAGCGCGTCAAAGACATCGCGGAAACTCTCATCTACCGCCGTGGTGCGGTTGCCAACGCCGCCAGTGCCGTGAAGTCCGGCGAGCCAGAAGTAGGGACTAAACTGAAACTGCCATTTATCCTGGTCCACGGTTTGTGGGACTGGCGTCTCCGGCGAATTTATCGGTTTGGCAGTGGCAGTAGGAACAGTGGCGCGCGCGGTGTCAACATTGGCAGTGACCTCGGACTTCTTGCTGTCGATTGCCTTTGTCGCATTGGTTGAAGCCGCAGTTGCGGCGGTACTGGTTGACAAGTTTTCAGTTGGGGTCTGCGCGGTAAGGCTGATTGCGCCGACACTCGTTAAGACCAAAGCAACGCTGAGCGCGATGCGTAGTCTCGGAATGAATGACATTGATTTCCTTTCCTTTCAATTGTAGAAAGCTGCTTGCCGCGACGTACTCATCTACGAGGCAGTTGCGACACATCAATCTATATATGGACTCGGACATATACCGTGCGACCGCCGTATATTTGCGGCCGGTAATAAATGCCGCCCACGGTGTAGTAGCGCGCACCGGAAACGACGACGGCGTGATAACCACTCGGCAGCGCTGCGATGTACCCATGCGGTAATGCGGTTCCGCCCGCAACAACAGTGGTTTTACTAGCCACCACAGTCGTATTCGGGCCTCTCACCACTGCCGTGCGCCGAACGCCGTAAACCTGGGCGAGTGCGACGCACACACTGGACAGCAATAGCGTGCCAACAAGAGCAGCGCCGAAAATTGTTTTGCTTCGTTCACGGGCGGCTCGAAACTTCCCGCGGTAACTACTGTTGGTTCTTCTCATCGCTTTAAGCTCCCTTCTTCCTCGTAACTGGTGTCGCGGATTTTTGTGGGTTTGCACTGGCTGGGCCATCGCTGTCTTTTGCTGCGGTCTCTTTCATCTGTGCCTCAGTAATCATCTCGATCTTCTCGACGTCCTTCGCCGCGACGAACGTGAACATCTTTTCATCCAAAGTGGGTGCCAGGTTCCAACTCGAAAAAACTGCCTGAAGTTGCGGATTGCCCTCGCGATTCTTGAACGACGCCACCAGCTTACGCGGCATCAGATCCGCAGTACCGATCCACAGTTCTGAGTCGGCCTCGTCGGCGGATAAGCTCACGTGATGACACTCAACACCGGCGATATTCTCCGTACCTTTGTAAGCCCTGGTCTTGAATTGCTTGCTCAGCGCTCCGTAAGGATCGCTGAGAATGAACTCAGCCAAAGGCGGTGTGAACCCATAAATTTTATCGATCTTTGCCACCGCTTCATCAATCGTGCCGACCACTGGCGCAGCGGCATATAGCTTCATCGTCTGGTCGTAAATCGAAAGAGTCTGGCCGTCGAAGAAAATTTGACGAGCGTTGTCTGGGCTGTCCGACTTAGCGTGAAACTTACCTGGTCGAGAGACGGAAATTTCTATCACCGAGCTTTCAGGAATATTTCGCCCTTCAACTAGGGCCGCATCCAACTTGCGCTCAACTTTGAAGCTGAGATTCTTTGCTTGAGCGAGCTTCTCCGACATCTGCCGCAGCAATTGATCCGGATCATTGTTCGCGGTAGTGGTCGCGGGTTGTTCGGCGGTGCGACTGCAACCTAAAGCGAGCGCCAGAAGGATAAAAGCGAAACAGAAAGGCAGTGGACGGAACTTGCGATGATGAACAGGTCGCTGTTCAGTCCGAGCGATTTTAAGCATAGAAGTCCTTTCAAAGTTTGCGAGCGTGAACATAGGTCGCACCAAGATTCGCACGAGAGTCTGCTCCGCCTGGGAGATGATGCGTTAGTTAGACAGCCCCACCTTCAGAGCAGCTTTCCTCCGCGCTTTGTCAGCTTCGATCGCAGTCGCCGGCGTAGTCGGTTGCAGTTCGATGGTCACCTTTTTGATCTTGCCGTTGAATTTGAACGGCACTGCATAGCCTGCACTCACCGCCGTGCCATCGTCGGTACCAACGTCGGCGCCTTCATCCGCTGAGAACATGCAACATTGGGTTTGTTCGATCCGGCCCGAAGCTACCTTTTGCCCGTTGACAAAAAGCGTACCCACGCCGCCCTTGCCGGTGCCGCCCCCATCGTAGACGAACTCGAAACGTATCGTGGCTTTCCCGGCGGGCAATGCTTCAGTCGCTGCCACGGTGTATTCCTGCAGTCCCAGAAAGTTGTACGTGTACATCGGCTTGCCGTCTTTCACGTACAGGCTCCAGCCACCAAACCGGCCGGCTTGGGCCAGGATGGCGCCGTTAGTCCCGTTCTCAACTTCCGCGGTGATCGTGTGCGATCGGTTCTTGACGTTGATGAAAGCGTTCTCTGACATGCCGAGCATTCCGTCGAACACATTGAGAGTAGTACGCCCGCCCATCAACTCAGGCCGCCCGACATTTGCAGCGTTCAGCCGCTCCAGCGTTCGGTCATCCAGAGGCAGCACGTGGTACCTCGTGGCTTCCGAAAGGAAGAGAGCTTGCAGTTCTTTGAGTTTGGCGGGGTTCTGTTTGGCCAGGTCATTAGCCAGGCTGAAGTCCGCCCGGGTGTCAAACAACTCCCACACGTCGGCTTCGAGCGTGCCGCGAGGTTTGAATTCCCACGCAGCCCGATGAATGGTTCGAGCAAGCCAGCCGTCGTTGTAGATGGCCCGGTTACCGAAGATCTCGAAGTACTGCGTGGTGTGGCGGTCCGGAGCCTTTGCGTTAGCGAAGGTGTAGACCATGCTCACTCCTTCGAGTGGTGTTTGCACGGTTCCGTTCACGCTCTTCGGCTCAGGCAGACCTGCTGCCTCAAGCACGGTCGGAGCTACGTCGATGACGTGATGCCACTGCGACCGCACCTCGTTCTTAGCGGTGATGCCCTTGGGCCAATGAATAATCAATCCGTTGCGTGTGCCGCCGTAATCGGCAGGAACCTGCTTCGTCCATGCGAAAGGACTGTCGCCTGCAACTGCCCAGCCAGCGGCGAAGTGCGGGTAGGTCGTTGCGTCACCGAGGTTATCGTAATGTTTCAGGATGTCTGCAACGGCTTCGCGCTGGCCATTGAAATAGGTCATCTCGTTGTAGAGTCCGCTCATTCCGCCTTCCGCGCTGGTACCGTTGTCGCCGACGATGTAGAAAATGAGTGTGTTGTCGAGTTGACCCGTATCGCCAATCGCATCAATTAGCCTCCCGATTTCTGTGTCACAGTACTCGCCAAAACCAGCGAAGACCTCCATCTGCCGTGCAAATAACTTTTTCTCGTCGGCAGTCAGCGTGTTCCAGTCCTTGATCGCTTCCGGCTTCGGGGCGAGTTTGGTGCCGGCCGGCACCACGCCAAGCTTGATCTGGCGGGCCAGCGTTTCCGCGCGCATCACGTCCCAGCCCTGGTCGAACTTACCCTTGTACTTGGCGATCCATTCTTTGGGTACATGATGTGGCGCGTGTGTGGCCCCGGGGGCGAAATACATAAAGAAGGGCTTGTCAGGCGTAAGAGACTTCTCAGCACTCATCCAACTGATCGCTTTGTCCGTCATGTCTGTCATGAAGTGATAGTTCGGATCCTTTGGCAGTTCGACCGGGGTCATCCCGTCGTACAGAAACGGCGCCCACTGATTTGTCTCGCCTCCCATAAACCCGTAGAACTTGTCGAAGCCCGAGCGAGTGGGCCAGCGCGTGGTCGGCCCGGAGGGACTAACCTCCCAGGGCGCAGTTTCGTGATTCTTGCCAAACTGTGCGGTGCTGTAACCGTTCAGCCGGACCATCTCCGCCAGATATGCGACGCTGTTTGGACGTTGACCAGTTTGTCCTGGGAAGGATGTGGCGGTCTCTGCAATCGAGCCGAAGTTGGCCGTGTGGTGGTTACGGCCGCTCATTAGCGCCGCTCGGGTTGGAGAGCAGAGCGCGGTGGTGTGAAACTGATTGTAACGAAGCCCGTCATTTGCCAGTCGCGTAGCCGTCGGCATGTGAATAGGCCCGCCGAACGCTTCGGACATGCCAAAGCCCATGTCGTCGATAAGCACAATCAGAACATTGGGCGCACCCTCCGGCGCCTTGACCTCGAACCGAGGTGGCGGCGTTGCATTGCGGGCATTGAATACGGTGCTCTTGGGAACTGTGGGTTCAGGGATTGGTAGAATCGTCCGGTCTACGGGCTCAACTACTTTTGATTGCGCAACCACGCGCAACGTCGAAATTGGTCCCACCAACATCACCAGGGTGAGCATAGTGGCGACAATGACTGTAATTCTCTTCATCACTTTCTCGTCTCCTTAATTTGTGTGCAAACTGCCCATCAGACCGGCACACCTGCGTTGTTTCAGATCGAAAGTTTTTGTTTTCACGTTCACTGCTTCCGCTTCAGCAGCGGCGTAGTCCACTTGCCATCCAGCGCTTCATCTTTCGGCCAGTAAAGGCGCATAGCCATGAAGAACGGCCCTTTCGGCGCAGGTAGCCAGTTGGCTTCTTTGTCCTTGCCCGGCGATTCGTTTTGAATCAAGAGGGTCAGCCCGCCATCGGCATCGCGCCTCAAGTTCGGAAGCATCGGCGAGTTGAGCAGGTAACGATTGAGCGGATTAGCCACAAGGAGGCTCGCCGGCAAGTCATACATCGTCACTGACCAGAAGGCATTGACCGGAGGCAACTGGCCCGGCGCGAAGCGCAGCGTGTAGCGGTTTTTCGTGGCGTCGAGTTTCTCGCCCGCAGCGTCCACACTGTAGAAGGGATACATCGCCTCGGCCTTGGAGTTGCCGTAGATGCCGAGGATCGCGGCGGTCATACGATAGAGGTAGTTGTTCTTTAGATACTCCCGCGTGCCGAACAGGTCGCCGCTGGTGACCTTGCCGGTATCCATTTGGGTGCTCTTGAATTCGTTGAATTCCTTCCAAGCATCGGCGATGCCTTGTTCAATGGCCTGCTTCACTTCGGGCGCTAGCTTCGCGGCGTCAAAGGTCTTGCCGGCGCCGACGCCGATCTTCCCGAATCGCTCCATCAGCGCCGTTTCCGAGGGCACCGTGGGGGTGAATTTCAGGATGAAATTCAGGATGTTGAAGAACTCCATCGAACTCTTTTGTTCGGCGGGCGTGAGCGGCTTGATGAAATCAATAGCTGGCGCGGCTTTTGGTGCAGGCTGGCCGAGAAAAGCCGAGAACGGCTGCGCCTTGTAGCCCGCCTGCACCTTCTTCACGTTGTCGAGGTCGCCGGGATTGAACAACTGCGTGCGATAGACGGCGAGTACGAACTCCGTT
>Ga0070700_100001844_pt1 | contig 10694 bp, 9 predicted proteins | sample KBSK5101metaG_FD_65456 | JGI IMG/M metagenome (GOLD analysis project Ga0070700, IMG submission 65456) | Corn, switchgrass and miscanthus rhizosphere microbial communities from Kellogg Biological Station, Michigan, USA - KBS K5-10-1 metaG | ecosystem: Host-associated > Plants > Roots >...
ACGAGCGCTACCGCGAGCGCTCACCCGGCCGCCATCGCCGCGCCGGCGTCACGCTGATGGGCGTCGGGTTCGGCCTGATGCTGCTCATCGGCGTCGCCGGCGACAGCATGTCCTCAGGCATCGGCATCGGCGGCTTCCTCGTGATCATGGGGATCGCCTTCTTCATCAACAGCCTGTTCGAAAACCGGCGCGACGACTACCCGCCGGTCTCCTCGCGTCCCGGGTCGCCGATGAGCCCGGCCAGCCCGATGTCCGAACCGCCGCGGCGCGACTAGCTCTATGAAAAACGCCTGAGTTTCGCACGCGATACAGCGCCCGCATCCGTGCAGATACAACCCCGCCGAGCCGATACATCCTCTGGAGGCGTTTCATCGACGCCCCACGTGCCAACAGTTTGATACACAGGTAGTTACGACTGAATAACCGCCGCCACGCGGCAGCGGTCTTCTGTATCGCCCCTGCCGTTCTCGGGTATCAGTGTTGACACATGCCGTCGTAAATGACATCTTAAGTCCTATGATGTCACTTGACGGGCCGCCGCTCGTCCGACACCCTTCCTCGTCACTCGCTGTGAGTGACGGGGCGAAGCTGTATCCGCTACATTTCACGGAATCCTGATCATGCGAAATCCCTTGCAGTTGGCAGACGCGCGCGCCCGCGCGCTGCGGCCAGGCCTCGGCGCCATCGAGCTGGTGGGACGCTCGGCGGCGATCACGCGCGTCCAGGAGTTGATTCGCCGCGGCGCGCCGCTCGACGGCGGCGCCCTGCTGACCGCGGAGCCAGGCGCCGGCGTTGAAGCCGTCGCCCGCGAGATGCACGCGCGCGGCCGCTCGTCATCCGCGCCCTACGTTGCCATCGACTGCGCCGACGGCGATCCGGCGGCGGTCGATCGTCTGCTCTTCGGCCAGCCGGCCGGCGTGCTGCCGACCGATCTCGAATCGGTGACCGCCGACAGCTGCATTGCCGCGGCGCGCGGCGGCACGCTCTTCCTGCAAAACGTCACCGAGCTGCGGGCGTCGGCGCAGGCGCAGCTGGCGCGGATCGCGCGCGACGGCGAGGTGCGCATCGATGGCGCGCCGGTGGCCACCGCGCTGCGGCTCATCGCCAGCGCGGCGCCCGACATCGACGCCGACGTGCACGCGCATCGCTTCCGCAGTGATCTGTATCGCCGCCTCTCGAGCGTGCGCATCGACCTGCCGCCGCTCCGCGAGCGGCCCGACGACGTGCCGGCGCTGGCCATCCGGCTGGTCGAGGAGAAATGCGCCGCCGACAACCGCTCGACCCGTAGCTTCACGCAGGCAGCCCTGGCGCTGATTGGCGCGCTCACCTGGCCGGGCAACCTCGCCGAGTTGCGCACCGCGGTCGAGAAGGCGGTCGACGAGGGCAACGGGGAAACGATTCAGATCGAGCACCTGCTGCCGGCGCTGCAGCTGCGGCGCGCGCCGAAAGCGTTCGTGCCGAGCGGCAACCTGCGGGAAGCGCGGCTGCGCTTCGAGCGCGAGTACATCGCCTCGGTGCTGCAGCATCACGAATGGCGCATGGCCGACGCCGCCCACGCGCTCGGCATTCAACGTCCTAATCTGTACAGGAAAGCACGCCAGCTCGGAATCCCGCTGGTCCGCTTGTCGGACGAGCGCTGGTGATGAACATGAGAACGAAGATGTTGTGGTCGTTTGTCGTCGCGTTGGCCGTCAGCGGCGGCGCCCTTCAGGCGCAGCCGAATCAGCCGCCGTCGGCCGCGGCGCAGGCGCCGAAGCCCTACACGCCTGAATTCGAGATCCCGCGGCCCGAAGGCGCGCAGGGCGCTGCTGCGCAGCCGTCGGCGCCGACCGAGGGCTACGTCATCGGCCCGCAGGATAACCTGTCGATCATCGTCAGCGACGAGGCCGAGCTCACCGGCAAGTACCGCGTCGACAGCGACGGAACGATCTCGATGCCCTACCTGAGCCGCGTGCCGCTCGCCGGCCTGTCGCTGGCGGAGGCGCAGGTGAAGATCACGACGCTCTTGCGCGCCGGCTACATCCGGAACCCGCAGGTCCGGATCGAAGTCGACCAGTTCAAGGCGCGCAGCGTCCTCGTCACCGGTGAAGTGCGAACACCCGGGAAGGTGACGCTGCCAGGCGAGCGGATGTCGCTGCTCGAGGCGCTGGCGCTGGCGGGATCGCCGACCAACAACGCCAGCAACGAAGTGATCATCGTCCACCAGCCGAAGCCGGGCGAGCCCGCGCCGGAGCCGATCACCATCAGCCGCCGCGATCTGGAGTTGGGCCGCGCCGGCCGCGACATCACGCTGCAGGACGGCGACATCGTCAACGTGCCGGTGGCGAAGCGGTTCTACATCTCGGGCTTCGTCAAGAACCCGGGCTCCTACGTGCTCGATACCGGCACCACGGTCTCGCAGGCGATCATCCTCGCCGGCGGGTTGTCGGAGCGTGGGACCGATCGCCGCATTCGCGTCGGCCGCGTCGTCAACGGCCGCACCGTGGATCTGCCGGTCGAGCTCGACGACAAGGTGCAGGCGAACGACGAGATCAAGATTCGCGCGCGCTTCTTCTGAGGCAGCGGCGCCCGACACTCGATGAAGGACATGCTGCGCAGCATCCGCCGCGGCGCTGGCGCGGCCAGGCGATGGCTCGCGCCCGCGCCCGACGTCGCCGCGTGGCGCCATGCCTGCCGCGTCGCGGCGACGACGCCGCGCTTCACGCCCGGCGACATCCAGCTGGGCCCATACTCGCTGCGCTACTCGGATCTCCTGACGCTCTGTCCGCAGTGGCGCGACATCTTCGTCGCCGGCTCGCTGGCGTTCGAGACCGCCAACCCGTCGCCGCGCATCCTCGACTGCGGGGCGAACATCGGCCTGGCCTCGCTGTTCTTCAAGCGGCGATATCCGGCGGCGAGGATCACGGCGTTCGAAGCCGACCCCGGGCTTGCGGCGATGCTCGAAGACAACATGCGGCGTAACCGGGCCGGTGACGTGGAAGTCGTCGCCGCCGCGGTGTGGACCGAAGCCGGTGAGGTGGCGTTCCGTCCGGACGGCGCCGATTCAGGCGCGGTCGCGGCGCTCGCAGGCGCGCCGGCGACAGAGGCGATCCGCGTGCCGACGATTCGGCTCGCCGAGCGCCTCGCGGCCGAGCCGATCGATCTCTTGAAGCTCGATATCGAAGGCGCGGAGAGCGTGGTGCTGGCCGACTGCGCCGCCGCGCTCGATAACGTCGCGGCGGTCATCCTCGAGGTGCACGAGTTCGATCCGGCGAAGCGCCGAGGCCCGGAGCTCCGGCAACTGCTCGCCGACAGCGGGTTCACCTACGCGGTCGGTCACATCACGCCGCTGCCGTGGCGCCAGCCGCGCGGGTTGAACGGCGGGCCGTTTCCAGGTCAGTCGAGCGCGTGGGTCGAGGCGATCAACGCGTGGCGGCCGGGGCGATCGTGAGCGAGCGGCCGAGCGTCGTCTACGTCCTGCCCGACAAGATGGGCGGCTCGGCCACGATCATCGCGAACCTGCTGAAGTACCGCACGGCCGACGAGTTCACCTACCGCGCGGTGCTGACGCACAACACGCTCGACGTCGACGCGCGGCTGCAGCGCGAGCTGGGCGCCGACACCCAGACCACGTTCGAGTACGCGCTGCCGATCGAGAACGTCTACGCCGTCGCGCGGCGGCTGCGGCGCACGATCGGCGCCGGGCCCGGCGTCCTCGTCTGCAACGACTTCGTCGAGATGCTGCTGGTGACGCTGCTGGATCCCGGCCGCACCGTCGTCCAGATCCTTCACGGCGACTACGACTACTACTACGACCTCGCGTCGGTGCACGAGCCGCTGGTTCATGCCTTCGTCGCCTACAGCCGCGTCGTCTACGAGCGGCTGCTCGAGCGGCTGCCGCACCGGCGCGACACGATCTTCTGGCTGCCGTACGGTATTCCGCTGCCCGAGGTGGTTCGCCAGCCGTCGCAGGCGACATCGTTGCGGCTGATCTTCGTCGGGCGCCTGGACGAGGCCAAAGGCGTGTTCCTGCTGCCCGAGATCGACCGCCTGTTGCGCGAGGCCGCCATCCCGGTGAGCTGGACGATCGTCGGAAGCGGTCCCGCTGGTGCCCAGCTCCACGCGGCGTGGCGCGCCGCGGCGCACGTTCGGTTCATCGACACCGCGACACCGGCGGAAGTGGTTCGCCTGTGCGCTGAGCACGACGTCTTCGTCCTGCCGACACGCGCCGAGGGTTTGTCGGTGGCGACGGTGGAGGCGATGGGCGCCGGCGTCGTGCCGGTGGTCACCGATCTGCCGGGGATGGTAGAGCTCGCCGGTGGCGACCGCCCCGGCTATCGCATTCATCAGGGCGACGTGCGGGCATTCGCTGAGGCGATTGCCACGCTTGCGCGCGACCCCGACAGGCTCGAGTCGATGAGCGCGGCATCGCGGCAGCTGGTGGTCGACCGGTTCGACATTCGCGAGCGGGCATCCGCCTACCAGGTGTTGTTCGCGCGGTGGCGCGATCTGTATCGCCCGCGGCCGGCGCTGCCCGTGACCTCGTACGGCAGCCGTCTCGATCGGCCGTGGCTGCCAAATCCCGTCGTGCGGCTCGTCCGCACGGCGATGCGGGCGGCGAGATGAGCGCGACGCCGCTCGTCAGCGTGCTCGTCACCGCCTACAACCGCGAGGTGTACATCGCCGAGGCGCTGGAGAGCGTGCTGGCGCAGACAATGGGCGACTTCGAGGTGATCGTCAGCGACGACCACTCGACCGACGGCACCGTTCGCATCGTCGAGGAGTTCGCAAGGCGCGATCCCCGCGTGCGGCTCTCGGTCAACCCGCGCAATCTCGGCGACTACGGAAATCGGCGCCGCGTCGCGTCGCTGGCGCGCGGCCGGTTCCTCAAATACCACGACTCCGACGACGTGATGTACCCGCACTGCCTGGCGGTGATGGTGGATGCGCTCGTCAAGGAGCCGGACGCGGCCTGCGCGTTGTCGGCGTCGTACGCCTGGCCCGGCGCGGCGTGCCCGATGCTGCTGACGCCGAAGCTGGCCTACGAACGCGAGTATCTCGGCTACGGCCTGTTCCAGCTGGGGCCGGCCGCGGCGCTGTTCCGCACCGACGCGTTCATGGCGCTGGGAGGGTTCGAGGACACGCCGCACGCCGCCGATTACCTGTTCTGGATTCGCGCCTGCGCGCGCGTCAACGTGCTGCTGGTCCCCGGCGACCTTTTCTATTACCGCATCCATCCGGGGCAGGAGGCCGTCAAGCCGACCAACGACCTCGCCTACGCGCACGCGGCCGGCGTCGCGTGGCGGATGCTCAACTCCTCCGAGTGCCCGCTGAGCGGCGAGACCTTGCAGCGCGCCAAACGCAACTACACCTACGTGCAGGCGCGCGGCATCTTCCGCATGGTGCGCAGGCGGCGCTTCAAGTCGGCGATCGACTTCATCAAGTACGGCGGCCTCGGCATCTCCGACTGGATCAAATATCTGCGCCCGCCGAAGCGAAGCGCCGACGCCGGCACGCCGGCCCAGAGGCGCGGAGTACCAACGTGCTGACCAGCGAGCGGTTGGCAATCGACGGCGGCCGGCCGGTTCGCGAGGGCCAGGTGCCGCTGCACCGGCCCTGGTTCGACGAACGGGAGCAGGCCGCTGCGCGAGCCGTGCTCGCCAGCGGCCGCGTTGCCGGCGACGGCGTCCACGGCCGCGAGCTCGAGCGGCTGCTGTCGGCTCACATGGGCGCCGGCGTCCTCACCGTCAACTCGTGCACCTCGGCGCTCGAGATCGCCGTCAAGATCGCCGGCCTCGGAGCCGGCGACGAAGTGATTCTTCCGAGCTTCACCTTCGTGTCGACGGCCAACGCGGTCTTGAACGGCGGCGCGCAGCCGGTGTTCGCCGACATCGGCCCGGCGACGTTCGGGCTCGATCCAGCCGATGTGGCGCGGCGGATCACGCCGCGCACACGCGCGATTCTGGCGATGCACTACGGCGGCATGGCGTGCGACATGGAGGCCTTGAACGGCATCGCGGACCGCCATGGCCTCGTCGTGATCGAGGATGCGGCGCACGGCCTCAACGCAACCTGGCGTGGCCAGCCCCTCGGCTGCTGCAGCCCGCTTGGGACGCTGTCATTCCATGAGACCAAGGATCTGGTGTGCGGCGAGGGAGGCGCGCTCATCATCCGCGACCACGAGGAACGCATGCGCGCCGCCGAGATCCTGCGCGAGAAGGGCACCGACCGCACCGCATTCCTGCGCGGCGATCGCGACAAGTACACGTGGGTCGGCACAGGCAGCAGCTATGTGCTGTCCGATCTGCTCGCCGCCGTCGCGGTCGTCCAGTTCGCCAAGCTGCCGGAGATCACGCGACGCAAGACCGCGCAGGCCAATCGGCTGCTCGAAGCGCTCGCGCCGTATCGCGATGTCGTCCAGCTGCCGGTCGTGGCCGACGGATGCGGGCCCAACTGGCATGTGTTCCCGGTGCTGGTCGCGCCGGCGCAGCGCGCGTGGACGATTCAGGCGCTGCGCGCCGAAGGGTTGGCCGCCGCCTTCCACTACGTGCCGCTCCATTCGGCGCCGTATGCGGAGCGCGCAGCGATTGCCGCCGTGGATTTGCCGGTGACCGATCGCGTTGCCGCGTCGCTCGTCCGCCTGCCGATTTCGGCCGACTTCTCGCCGGAAGAGTGCGAGCACGTCGTTGCCGGCTGCGTCAAAGTCTTCGAGCATCTCGCGGCGCACGCGTGAAGATCGTCCATATTCTCGGCTGGTATTTTCCCGACAGCGTCGGCGGCACCGAGGTGTACGTGGAGGCGCTCTGTCGCCGGCTGCGCGACGCGGGCCATCAGGTGATCGTCGCCGCGCCCGATTCGCACCGCGCCGCTGCCCACCGCTACGAGCACGACGGCGTGACAGTGTTCCGATATCCGGTGCCGTCGGCGCCGACGCGCGACGAGGCGCAGCACCGGCGCCCGGTTCGCGGCGCCGAGCAACTCCATCGCTTCCTCGCCGAAGAACGGCCAGACATCCTGCACGTCCACAGCATCACGACCGGCGTCGGGCTGCCAGAGATTCGTGAAGCGCGTCGACTCGGCATCCGGGTCATCGTCACCTGTCACCTGCCCGGGTTCGGGTTCATGTGCCGCAGCGGCGAGTTGATGCAGTGGGGGCGCGTTCCCTGCGACGGCGTGGTCCGCGCTGGCAAATGCGCGGCCTGCAACCTGACGCGGCTCGGCATGCCGCAGCTTGGCGCGCGCCTCGTCGCGTCGGTTCCGGTGCCGGCAAGCGTCGCGCTGCAGGGCCTGCCCGGTCGAGTGGGCACTGCGCTCGGGATGCCCGCTTCGGTCCGCGAATACGAAGCGATGCAGCGCGAGCTGTTCGCGCTCGTCGATCGCGTCGTGGTGCTGAACGAAACCGGGCGGCGCATGCTCGTGTCGAACGGATCGTCGGCAGACAAGATCGTGCTGAACCGCCTTGGCGTGAGCCAGCGTGGTGCCGTCACGCCATCGACGGTTCATCGTGCGAATGGCGCGCCGGTCGTGTTCGGCTACCTCGGCCGCCTGCATCCAACCAAGGGGCTGACCGAGTTGATGCACGCCGTCGCCGCGATATCGCGGGACGTCGCCTTCCGCCTGGAGATTCGCGGCCCGGTGCTCGACGACGCGACGCAGCGCTACGTCGACTCGCTTCAGCAGGTGGCCGGCGGCGATCCGCGCGTCGAGTTTGCCCCGGCCGTTCCGGCGGCGGATGTGCCGGCGCTGCTCGCCGGCTATGACGCGCTGCTGTGCCCGTCGATGTGGTTCGAGAACGGGCCAACCGTCGCGCTCGAGGCGATCGCCGCGGCGACGCCGATCATCGGCAGCCGCGTCGGCAACCTCGCCGAGTTGATTACCGACGATGTCAACGGCCTGCTGGTCGCCCCCGGCGACATCGACGCCTGGGCGCATGCGCTCACGCGGGTCGCGCTCTCGCCGGCCGACACCGTCGATCGCTGGCGCTATGCGTTGACCCCGCCGCGGACGATGGACGACGTCGCATCCGACTATCTCGCGCTGTACGCGGCATGAAGGTCACCGACTCCGACGCGATCCGTCTGCGCGAGTTCTGGAACAAGCGCTACTCGGCCTTCACGCTGTCGGAGTCGGGCTGGCTCGGCGCCGGCGAGACGCTGAACCAGCGAATCTACGCCTGCAAGCGGCAGGCGCTGAAGGCGGCGCTGGCGCCGCTCGGCCTCGATCGACGCTCCCGCTGGACGGTGCTCGACGCCGGTTGCGGCCAGGGGCACTTCGCCCGCTTCTACCGCCGTGAGTTTCCGGCGGCGACCTATGTCGGTATCGACATCTCCGAACGCGCCGTGGCGCATCTTCGCGCTGAGATTGCGGGCGCAGAATTCCACGCCGCCGATCTGTGCCGCTGGGACGATCCACAGGGCCGCGCCTTCGATGTGATCCAGAGCCTCGAGGTCCTGCACCTGATCCTGGACGATGCGGCGGTCTCTCACGCGGTCGCCTCGCTCGCCTCGCGCCTCGCCCCCGAAGGCGCGCTGCTCGTCACCGCTGCGCTGCCGGAGACGACAGTCCAGCCATCCGGATACCTGCGGTACCGCAGCCGTTCGTTCTGGGAGTCGCTCGTGGCCTCGCTCGGATTGCGCATCGCGGCCGAGCGGCAGATTTATTACTGGCTGCCCGATGGCGGCCCTGCGAACAAGTACCTCCGGTACGCAATGAACCGGCTCGGCCCCGGCGCGATCTACGGCCTCGATCGCGCGGCGCTCGCGCTCGGCGTTCCACGGCCGTCGTCGATCGGCATCGATTCGCGCATGCGCCTGCTCACGATTCGGCGGCGATGACGATGCGCATCGGCATCATCGGGTTCGGCGGCGCGGGCCAGGCCCACATGTTCTACTGGTCGTGCGTCGCCGGCTGCCGCGTCACGAAGATCCTCGACACCGGGCAGACGGCCGCGCAGCGCGCCGCCGCCCGCGCGCCATCGGCGCAGTTCGTCGCTGACGAGGAGCGCTTCTGGCCGGATCTCGACGCGGTGGTCGTCTGCACGCCCGACTCCACCCACGCGTCGTATGTCGTGGCCGCGCTCGCCCGCGGCCTGCACGTGCTGGTGGAGAAGCCGCTGACCGACTCCCTCGAAGGCCTGTGCGCGATTCGCCGCGCCGCCGCCGCCGCGCCGGCGCAGGTCGTCGCGGTCGTGCATCAGATGCGCTTCGTGCCGCTGCATCGCCGCATCAAGGCGCTCGTCAGCGAGGGCGCGCTCGGCGCGCTGTCATACCTCGAGGGCTACTACGTTCACGATTTGACGACGCGCGCGTTCCAGACCGATCGCTGGCGCGAGACCGACAACGCGACGCCGCTGGTCTACTCGGGCTGCCATTTCGTCGACCTGCTGCGCTGGATCGCCGGCGAAGAGATCGTCGAAGTCTTCGCGGCGGCCAATCACCGCGCGTTTCCCGATTATCCCGAATCGGATCTCAACATCGTCACGATGCGATTCGAGTCGGGTGCCATCGGCAAAGTGCTGGTCGCGTTCGGCGAGCCCGGCCCGCAGGATCACACGGTCCGCGTCGGCGGCAGCGACGCCTCCGTGCGCGGCAACCTGCTCTACCGGCGCGACGGCGCGCTCGGCGAAGTCCTGCACCGGCCGATGCTGTTCCAGCCGCCGCTCCTGAACGGTCCGGGCAAGTCGGGTGGCCAGAGCCGCTATCGCCAGCTGCGCGCCAATCTGCCGCCGTATCTCTACGCGCGCGGGGTCGAAGCGCTGCGATTCCTCGCTCGCCGCCCCAGCGCCGAGTACGGCGCGGCGCACTACCCGGTGCGCCTCTACGAGCACTCGCTGGCCTGCGTCCTCGCGATCGAAGATTTCGTCGCCGCCATCCGCGAGCGGCGGCCGCCGCTGTGCTCGATCGACGAAGCGGGGCAGACCGTCCTCGCCTGCCTCGCCGGCGTCGAGTCGTACCGCACCAACCGTCCGGTGTCGGTCGGGGTGCTCCAGCCATGATTCGCCGCGTCGTCCATGCCGTCGACCGCTTCCTGCCGCGCAGCGAGACCTTCATCAACACCCTGGTCAACGGCCACCGCCGCTTCGAGGCGTCGGTCGTGTGCCGCGCGCGCGAGCACGAGGAGGAATTTCCGTTTCCACGGGTGTCGGTCGTCGGCACACGGCCCTCGCGGCTCGACCCGGCCTGGTGGGTGGATGCCGCAACCGGCCGATCGCGCTGGCGCCGGCTGGTCGAGTCGACGCTGCGCGAGCTGAAGCCAGACGTCGTGCACGCGCACTTCGGCCCGGTTGGATGCGACTACGTTGATATCGCCGGCGCGCTCGGCATCCCGATCGTGACCAGCCTCTACGGCGTCGACGCCGCCGTGCTGCCGTACCTGCGGCAGTGGCGGGACCACTACGCGCGCCTGTTCCGCGGCGGCGATCGGTTCCTCGCCGAGGGGCCGGAGATGCGGAAGAAGATCATCGCCGCCGGCGCGCCGGCCGATCGCACGATCATCCAGCCGATCGCCATCAACCTCGACAAGTACCCGCGCTGGTCGCCCGATGCCGCGGTGACGGTGCTGTTTGCCGGACGCTTCGTCGAGAAGAAAGGGCTGTGCGACGCGATTGCGGCGTTCGGCCGCGCGCACGCGCGCCTGCCGCAGGCGCGGATGACGATTGTCGGCGACGGCCCTGACGAGCGTGACGCGCGTGCGCTGACCTCGCGGCTCGGGCTGTC
>Ga0070700_100001849_pt1 | contig 10678 bp, 9 predicted proteins | sample KBSK5101metaG_FD_65456 | JGI IMG/M metagenome (GOLD analysis project Ga0070700, IMG submission 65456) | Corn, switchgrass and miscanthus rhizosphere microbial communities from Kellogg Biological Station, Michigan, USA - KBS K5-10-1 metaG | ecosystem: Host-associated > Plants > Roots >...
AACATGGTGACTGGCGTTGAGCCAGTCACAGTCCCCGGAAGCGGTGCGCCATCCCGATAGATGAGCTGAATCTGTGGGGTCGCCCCTCTCCAGACCCCCACAATGTGATGCCACACGCCTATCGTATCAGTCGTGAACGCTGCCGTACTGCCAAACCACACGTCCCCCGTGCTGGTGGCAGTGACGGATAAGTAATACTTGTTATCTGTGGAGCGCAGCATTTCAAATGATCGTTGAGCGCCAGCAGAGAGAGACCATTTTGTCACGTAAGGTTGTATGACCCCATTCTCTGCTTCATTGACCCATACGGAGACCGTCAACTCTTGGATTGGAAAGGGACGATCAGGAATGGTCACGTAATCATTGGTCCCATCAAAATTGATCGCGCCCCCAAACTGCCCCACATCCCAGGTCGGACCACCCGTCAGTACCCCGGTCCAGCCGTTGCCGCTCACATCATAGGCATTGAGGCCCGCGCCTTCGTTGCACATCCAGTGACCCATACAGCCCCGGTAGCGGGGGTGGCCGCGATGCCCGCCGCCCGAAATTTGCGCCAGTGAGGGCTTATACAGCACTAGAGGCTTACTCCCGTGTAGTTGAGGACGTGGTCGCCCGCCGTCGCACTGAGTGCCACGTTACTATCATGCACGACAAAGAGGCCATGAAATTTGGGCATCTGCCCACCGAAGGCTTGCGCGAGCGAAACTGGACCAAACCAGTACACTCGGCTTGCAGTCGTATCGACAAACAGCCGATCCACAAGCCGGAGGGCCCCGCGCTTGATATTGGCGCTGGTAATCGTGCGGTTACCGGAAGTCCCGGTGAGGACATCAGGATAGGTCGGGGTGTCGTTCACGCTGCCGAACGCCCAAATCTCAATAGTACGGTCCGCCGTCGCGGCGCTGCTGCCCATCGTGATCCTGCCGCCCACCAGGAAATCATTGTAGGTCGTCGTGGTATTATCAACCGTCGTGCTCTGCGTGCCCGCTAACAACACCCCAGCGGTCGTCGATGCCAAGCTAGTGAGCGTGATCGTGTAGGCTGCCGATGCCCCGTAGGTACTCATTTAGGATCTCCTTGGGGTCATGGTAACTGCCACGCATTCAAGACATCGTCGTAGCTGAACGTGCCTTCAAAGGTCAGCGTGGAAGGGCTCGACGTACTGGCAGGGGATTGCGGCGTGGCATAAATCTTCTCGCCGCGATTGGCGAGACGCCGTGCCATTGCCAGCAAATGTGTCCGTTGCGCCGTGCCTGGCCCCCCACTAAAGATGTCGGCCCAGCCTTGCCGGACGTTGGGCAGCGAGGGATTCACGCCCGCCCGATCCGAGAACATATCGCCCCAACAATCACGCTCCCCCTGCGAACGGGCAATGTAGATCGTATAATTCCACGTCGTGCCATCGACCGAGGTACTACTAACAATCTCCGCTTTCGTGAGTGACGTGCGCCACACCCAGAAATCGGGCTGGGCAGGCAAGGCATACATCGCCGCAATCATCGCGGCATTCTCGGTCGTGTGTTCGAGCGCATTCATGACCGGGTTCTTTGCCATATCCGCTTTGAGGGCGGACCATTGTTCTGGGGTCAGTGCCATTGGTTCCTCCTCTAACTCTTCACGAGAGGCTGCCTCACAAACTGTGTGGCATTTGAAAAATGGTGGGGATGGGTTATAGTAGAGGGAGTCGTCTTACCGATGCTGACAACACCGGTAAGACAAGCACCACCATGAAAGGATACTTCACGATGGAACCTTCCTCTCGTTCTAGCAAATCCAATCCCGAATTGACAGGTTTGACAAATCGCATGAAGGCTATCAAAGCCTACAATGCGAAAAAGTTGGCCGTGCCTGCCTATGTTCTGTCTAAGATCCCGGTTCCCCCTAAACAGTGTATTGCTGAAGGATGCGAGAAGACGCGGTTTGCACGTGGGTTGTGTAGTACACACTACACCCGCGCCGTGCGTCGAGAAACTCTTCCGACCATCAGGGTTCGTCACGTTGATCCTACCGCCATTGTTATTGATCCTATGGAAGCCTCGTGGCTGGCCGGGTTCTTCGATGGGGAAGGGTCGATTTCTATTACCAAATGCGAACCAGGAAACTCGTTTCGACGTACTCCGGCGTTCAACTTGGTTGTGGCGATGGGAAACACAGACGAAACCGCTGTCCGGGCATACTGTTGTAGTTTTGGCGGGGCCGTTATTCCCCGACAAAGTGCGACCCCTAGTCGCCGAAAAATGTGGTATTGGAGCGCAGGACAGTGGAACGCCTTGCGATTTCTCAACACTCTTCGTCCTTATTTGCGAGTTAAACATCAACAGGCTGACGTTGCCGGACTTTTTATGGCAACCTTTCTTCCTTCGGGTTGGGGATGGGCTAAGCCCGTACCGCCAGATCTCATCGAACAGCGCCGTTGTTTGTATTTCCGTATGATGGAACTGAATAACGGTGTTGCGTGGCGTAAGCATATAGATTCACAAAAAGTTATCAACTCTTCACTACGACATACTCCGCGCTCATAAACACGCTCGAAACCCCTACGCTGAGCGCCCCATTAAAGGCGGTGTTTTCTGAGATGATTCTTCGCGACGGGCTGTAGTTCTCTCCACCACCGTTCGCTGCTGCCGCGAGGTAGGCAAACGTGGTCGCGCCGTCTTTCAAATCTACCCGTGTGAGCGTCGCGCTCGTGTTATAGGACTTGACCGTGCGGAGCATGATCGACTTATTTGCTCCTGGCGCCGCGACAATCGCGACATCCCCCGTGCCAGTGAGAGTTGCCACGGCCGGCAGCGACGGGGCATTAGAGCGTGAGCCATCGAGCACGGGTAACGGCCAGGGGTTCTTTTTACACTCAATGCGCAGTGTGGTCGTCAATGTTCCGCCGTTCACATACAGGACCCGGAAGAACTCACCAAACAAGTTGACGCTAAAAGAGGCGGCTTGTCCGGCGGCGACGTTCCGGTAATCGGCAATGTCCCAGTTGGTACCGTCCACACTTTGTTCGACCGCCAGTCCATCGGCAGCCGAGGCGTGCGAAGACAGCACCATCACAGTGACACTGGCGTAACTGAGCGTACTCTCGCCCGTGCCGGTGAAGGTGGCCCCGCCCGCTAAGTTTGTGGTACTGCTATTCGCCGTTGAGATTACTGCTGGTGCCACTATATCTATCCAACTTGGGTTTTGACTGCTTCCGTTTGTACTGAGCACCTGCCCAGCACTGCCGGGACCGAGCGGCACCCATGCACTTGCACTGCGGTAGAGAATCGATCCTTGGGTTGCAGAGAGCGTATCCAAAATGGCAGACGCCGCCGCGTTGATCGTCGCATCCCCTGTACCCGCATCGGCACCCGTAGCACTGATTGTGATGCCAGTTCCTTGAATAACTTTCGCCAGTACGGCAGAGCCGGACGTGGTGACATCGAGGTCAGACCGTTTGACTTCTCCCGCGCCAATTTGGGGTGAGCGAACCTGTGTAATTGCCACAATGGAGTGTGCCCCTCTACGCGACCGCGTAGCTCACGCGGATTTTATCCCCGGTCTGCAACACAACGAGTGACGTGATTACTGCCGCCGCAATGGTATAGTCATTCCCTGCCCCTGGTTCCATGAGCAAACCGTTGACGAACACCTCCTCACTCCCGGCAATCGGCGTATTCGCTAGCGTGTAGGTCACATTTGATCCATTCACTAATCCTGTGGGCGTTTCCCGCACAATGCGGCGTCCCGAGGTCACTTTCAGCCCGGTCGAACTACTTGTGAGTGAGGTTCCATCGAGCTTCACCTGCAAAGCGTCAGTCACAATTTCAATGCTGCCATTCGCAGCCGTATTGACCGCTAACGCCGAGCCACCCCCTCCGGTGAGGCCGTTGCCCGCTACGCTCGTATTAAGTTCGGTCCCGGTGATTCCGGCTGAAGCGACTTTCGCGCCAGTCCCACTCGTTGTGAGAGTCGTGCCATCGAGCTTGATTCTGACGCCGGTTGAAGTCTCCAAGCCCCCGGTCGTATTAAGATTGACTGAGACGGCATCCGCCGCGACTGTGAGTGAGGTATCCGCCGCGACGACATCAAATGTCGAGCCGGTCAGCGTGAGCCCATTCCCAGCTATATACGAAGTGCCACCCGAGAAAACCGTAAAGACGAGAGGGGTGGTGCCTAAGGTGATAGGGTCATTCGTCGTCAGCACGAACTGTTTGTCGCCGTTGACCGTGCCCTCGTTACACCACATGAGCATCCCGCCTTTGACTTCGGCGGAAATGTCGGCATCGAGAGAACGGGTCCACGCACCGGAGGCCACAAGATAAATACCGTTGGTCGCACCTCCGCCCTGATCCTTGACTAAGACACGATCTCCTACACTGAGCGCGACGCCATCGACCGTCTGTGTGCCGGAGAGGGTAATGCTCGCAGTGGTCGTTGCCCGCACCGGGTCTTTGACTAGGATATTTTGGCGGGCTTGATCGACCTGGGCGACCGTCGCAGCATCGGTTCCGGCTACGCCTGCGAGCAGGTTGGTAATTTTGAACCCACCATGACTCTGATCGGCGGTGAAGGCGTTGACACCGTCCCCTCTGATAATGCCACTATCCACGCGGGTCTTATCGATGGAGCCCGATTGTATCTGCCTGTTACCATTTATTTGGCTGAGCGCCATAATCTCACTTTCCTTCTGAAGGCGAACTTGTTATACTTATTAGGCGGCTAGAGATTGCAACTCGAACGCTCAGTACCTCGCTGAGCTGCCGCGCACACATCGAGGACATCATGAGGAGATGTGCCATGTCTGTCTTTCCTAATTACGCGGCCCGCCAGGTTGAAAAATTGTTTGTTCTGTATCCCTTTCAGCTCACGTCCCACGGATGGAAATGGGTTGCTGTCTGCGAGTGCGGGATCGTCAAAACCTATTTTGGCTCTCAGTTCAAAACAGTGAAAAGTTGCGGCTGTTGGAAACGAGAAAATGCAAGAAACAGGATGCGCAAACATGGGCACGCAGTTCATGGCAAATACAGCAAAGTGTACAAAACGTGGTTGCAGATAAAAAAGCGGTGCGAGAATACTCTCAATAAAGACTACCATCGATATGGCGCGCGGGGCATCCGCTGTGAATTTCAGTCGTTTGAAGAATTCTATGCAGAAGTGGGAGACCACCCTGGCGTGGGATATACCATTGATCGCTATCCCGATAACAAAGGTAACTATACGCCAGGGAACGTCCGATGGGCCACAGCAATAGAACAATCCAATAATAGACGTACGAATATTCCTATTTCCTATAATGGAAAAACTCAGACGATAGCCCAATGGGAGCGAGAAAAAGGAGTAAGGGTAGGGGTATTCAGTACCCGATATCGTGACGGATGGTCTGTTGAGCGCATGTTGTGTGAACCAATAGCAAAGCGTCATTTCCGAACTCCTACTGGAACATGAATGTTACCCTGTCACCCGTTGTTGGAGTAAATCCCGTCACAGTTACACTGGACCCAGCCACCACAAAATTATCATTCGTCTGCCGTAGTCCGTTCACATACATAGACACGGTATTCGCAGCCGGAGTCGTACTGAGGACAAAGACCGTCTGATTTCCACCGAGCGTGAACACATCTTCATGCCACGGAACCGAGGTGCCGCTCCCCGGCGCTCCCGCTGGCCCGACTGGTCCCTGTGGTCCTGGCGGTCCGACAATCCCCTGTGACAGCAACTCCGTGCGGACAATCTCATGGACGACGGTATCGCCGTTGCTGGTCGAAAGAGATTCAGTCGTGACTTGTTGAATAAGAACATCACTCACTATGGCCTCGTCACGATCAGGTGAATATCCACCAGTCCTTTGCCGTCCGTCAGCTTGACTACGTCCTGCCCAGTCGGGAAGCTATACTTAATATCGAATACGGCATCACACACGGGCGCGAGTTCCGCCGTCTGTTCTTCGGTCAGACTCAGCTCCAACACGCCCGGATCTATCAACACCAACAATCCATCGGTTGCCGTTGGGCTGGTCGAAAACCGCAGCAGCACCGTCTCAGAGGCTAAGGTCGGGCGCACTTTAATTTCCGCCGTCGTACCAGCCGGAAACGGAACCAGCACCCCCTCGCTTTTCCATGTGATCGTCTCCGCGTAGGACGCACCAATCAGGATCGAGAGCCGTAAAGCGGAGACAATCTGTTCGGTCACTCCTCCTCCCTGCTTCCCTCATCATTTTTCTTTGGGGGTGCGACCGGCGGAGACGTTGCACTCGGCACAAACCCAAACATCGAATCATCGAGCCCCTTCCCACGGCGCAAGTAACTGAGCCGCGTCGGCCAAGGAATCGTCGATACAATTGGCGTGGCCGCTCTGGCAGCCCCCTTCTCGCTACTAGAGGGTGTGAGCGCCTCATACACTTGCGGCTCGTTATTGGTTTTGTGAAGTCCCGAGCCTGACACACTGCCGCCAATCCCCACGACAATGTTGTCTGACTCGCCGGTAATTTGCAGAATCCCTGGCGGCGTATTGCCTGGGACTTCCGCCATCTTCCCCACCCCGAAGAGGCCGATATTCTGCGAGTCGTGAATCAGGAGCGTCGGGCTGCGGCCTTCGCGCTTCATGCCGAAGATCCGCACATTCTTAGCGCCCGTGATTTCATTGCCCGCGTGTGGAATCACGCACATCTTGCCGAACTCAGTATTGAGCCCGTAGAAGCTGAGCGGCTCCGTCGTCCCGTTCACATAGACTTGGCGTGAGTCGTTGTTGCGATCGACCATCTTTTGCGCGACCACCTGGAGTCCGTAGTGCTTGCCACCGCCGCCGCCGTTAAACCACACGGCGTAGCGTTTCTGATTGACGGGCGCCCCTGAAGCAAAGCAGTTCGCAAGGAAGGGGGCATCCAACGAGAGCCCAAAGGTCAAGGACTTCCGCCCCGCCCGCCAGCGCAGGTAATACATCCAGTCGTTGGCGATCGGCGCATTACGGAGAAACAACGTAAAGTCAGTGGCCGTAGTCGTAGCGGTCGGATCGTTGTCAGTGAGGAGCATGGGGACAGGAGACGGCGGTTGCCAGGACTTGTGAGAGGCGATGATCGACTTATGGAGGCCCGGCCCCATCAGGACGGTGTTCTTCTTGAGCCGAATGAGGTTGCTCGTGTAGATGGTCCCACGCGGGAGCCACACGCGCCCATGTCCGGCTGCTGCTGCGGCAAGAATGGCATCTTGCAATGGCTTGGTGCTATCCGGCCCAGTATTGCCGACTTCCGGGTCGGTGCCGAGATAGCCGGTCGTGGGGCCGCCGTGCTCTTTGAGTTGGACAAAGGGGCCATCTTCGAAACTGGGAAAGTGACCGGGGACGTGTCGCGAAAGCAGATCGCCGACCGGCGGCCCTGCGTTCGCCATGATGTCTTGAGCGACAATCGGCGCACTGCGTAACACACCGTCCACCACACTCCGCGATTCGAGCTTGTCGGTATTCTTCACGTAGGTCGGGAAAACCGAGGCTTTATTGCTGGCGTCAGCTTGGGTTTGGTCGTTATAGGCAAACTCCGCGATCCGGCTCCACGTGCCTTCCCCACAGATGACCGGGCCTCCGCATGCCATTGTCGCCCCACCCTTATTGCGAAAGAGCTTGGTCGTACCCGTGACCGCGACATTGTGTATGTACAGATCCCGCCCGTTGGGATTATCAATCGCAATCATGCCCTGGGCAGCGCCCCGCATCTCAATGGTTCCGTCATAGAGGACCATCCCCGTCTTCGCTTCAATGGCCGGGGCAGGCGTCGCGGCAGTGATCTTGAATCCGACAAGCACAATCGGCGACGCGTCGGTGCCTTCCGCCGCCGATATTTTTTGGTCAAGCAATTCGACGCCTGCGGCCATCGTCCCGTTGGGCGTGAACGGAATGCTGCTCCCGATGCGGATACCGTAATCGCCGCCGACACATTTTAGTTTCGCGGCGGGTCCGGTGCGCCCAGGCAGCCCGTAGAAGCACGCGAGACTGCCGGTGGCCTCAATCTGTACATCCCGCATGGCGGAATCTTGCGCGGCAGAGAACGCCAGCCCGATAGCACCCGCGTTCCCATTGGTGTTGATACGGATGCCCTCCAATATTTCTCCAAAATTGGATTTCCCGAAGTCGTTGAAGTTAGCCGGAAGGCCGAGTGGGTCGAGTGGTTCCGCATTGGCTTTGGCATTCTGGTTGGCGGCTTGAAATGCACGCCACGCCATGACGGGGCGGGGACTACTCTTATTGGTAAACCCAGTCACGGCGGAGGTTTTGAGTTTCAATTCCGGCCAGCCCTGCGGACAATCCGACTCTCCCCGAAACACATGGTTATGCGGGTCCTGTGGCAGTGGCCCGCCCTTTTTCCAATTCACCCATTCATAGAGCTTGACCGTGTTCGTGACAGCGTAGGTCCCACATTCAAGATAGGTGGCGAGCTGGTTCTCGTGCGCGTCCTCGATACAGGTGTTGATGCCGTTGGTAGCATCGCCGCTGAAGTCCTTATTGACGCCAGGGTATTTATTACAGACGAGAAGCCCGAGCAGATAGCGCGAGTCTGTCTTGGCAGCCTCGGGAATGGATGCGTGCGCCTGAACAGAAAAAAGCAGTAAGAAAAGGCTGATAATTAACGCCATGTGCCTCCGGTCACCATGCCGCTCACGCGATCACTGCGGGGATCGACGATGCGCGCCCGTGGCATATTCGCGGCATTTGGGTAAGTGTTGAGGGGATTGCCGCCCGCTTCACGGACATAGAAGTAGATATTCTGCCCTTGTGTGAGGGTATCTTTGAATTTGAGGGCGTAAATACATTCGGCCTCACTCCCCGCCCCCGCACTCCCGGACATAGTGACGAACGGAATACTGTTGAAACTTTGAATCACCCCGCAGTCGATATTGGCGGTCTCATCACTGGCTAATAACTCCACACCGGGGATGAGAGAGCCGATGCCCAGCGCGGGCGTATAACAGACGGGGGCAGTACAGTCGTCTGTGACGGGGACGGCAGCAGTTTGCACGGTGGGGTCGGCAGGATCGACTTGATAGTAGAGCGGGAAGGGAACCGTCACATGACTGTTGACGGTATTGCGAATCTTGACAATGAGCCGGGCCTGCCCACCCGCGCTCGGCACCAGTTGCGCGTTCAAGGTGTTATAGAGCGGCGCGGTTGCGGCCCCGCCGACATTGGACTGCCACTGATACCTCGTCGTGGCAAGGATCGGCGTCCCACCATTTCCGCCCCCGAGGTTATTGGTGGCAGTGATTGCAGGAGAGATGGACAGCGCGGGAATCTTCGGTCCCCCGTTAATGGTTGGTGTCCCTGCCGTGACAAACCCCGTTGCCGCATTGTAGGCCACAGTCACGACTTGGGAACTTGTCGTAATCGTGTTGGTCGCAAAGGTAAAGTGAAAACACCGCAGCCCGGTAATAGTCGCAGGGCCGGTCGGAGTTTTCTGTACGCCAGCAACAACAAACGTCCAGCCTGTGAGGCTGGTTCCTTCCATTGGGATTGTGCCTTGATCATCTGCGTTCCAACAGACATCAACCTGATCGGCAGCGAATACTTTGGCTTGCAGCACGGTCGGGGCACGATGGACGTAGAACACATAGCCGTCATCGTTCACGGCATTCGCTCCAATCGTGACGACATTGCCACTTTGGCTGACGTAACCAGTGACACAGGTCGCCGTCGGGGTGCCATTATCTTGCACTTCCAAGAAATAGAAGGTCGTGCATTTGGCATCGACAATCTTCTCCGTACTGAGCAGGTTGAAGGTGAGGCCGGTGCCGCTATGCTTGGTAAAGAAGAGTTTGTGATTCTGTTCGTAGTCTTTGTGCCGACTCCACGCCATCTGCTGTGAGATAAAACTATTGGTGCTGGTATAGATATCCGTGCCTTCGGTCCACGTTCGCCCAGTGGCACCCCGTAAATTATCCCACGAGGGAATGGCCCGCAGCAAATAGATAGAGGTCAAGGCAAAGGTCGGATTGAGAGGCCCAATGAACCAGCCCCCCCACGCACTGATGCCCGTCGCGCCCCCAGAGGCCGCCGCCCGCCCTTCGATCAGTGCAGCTCCAGGGTAGCTCCGCTGGTGAAAGGTCGGTGCCGGTGAGGTGTTGGTGGGCGAGAGCCCAGTTTGCACCGCAGCGACGGGAACAGGGGCGTAGGTGGTCGTGTCCTGTGTTCCGCAGCCGTTCGGCCACGGGTCGTCGAGGTAGCCAAGGCAGTCGCAGCCGTCACAAGCCCCGTTGCCACCTTTTCCACCACTGGACTCATTAAAGAGTAATTGAAAATTGAGGTCGGGGTCTCCGTAGACAGGGAAATTGTCCATCGTATACGGATTGCCACTCATTCCCCCAAACGTGAGCCCGCCCGCGACCACAGCAGCGGCCATTTGGGTCCGCAGGTCCTTAGTGAATTTTTTCCGCCCGACCTCAAAACTGACGTTGGGGCTCGTGGCATTCGGGCAGTTCACCACAATCGGCTGTCCAGTAATAAACCGCGTTTCGTCAAGATATAACCCCGAATAGATTTTTTTGCCGCCGAGGTTATCTTCGTGTAATTTTTTCACCCGCAGTTCTTGGTTAATATTCATTTGTATCCCGGCATCGTTGCGAAAATTGGGAACAAAAATGACTGCGTTCTTATTTTCCGCATGATAGAGCTGATATTTGAACGTGCCGGGATGGGCTTCGTCGTAGAGGTCGTTATA
>Ga0070700_100001868_pt1 | contig 10639 bp, 10 predicted proteins | sample KBSK5101metaG_FD_65456 | JGI IMG/M metagenome (GOLD analysis project Ga0070700, IMG submission 65456) | Corn, switchgrass and miscanthus rhizosphere microbial communities from Kellogg Biological Station, Michigan, USA - KBS K5-10-1 metaG | ecosystem: Host-associated > Plants > Roots >...
CGCGCTTTGGAGGCCAAGGAAAAGCTGCTTGGTGCCGACCACCCGAGCGTTGGTATCGCGGTCAACAACCTTGCTTCCCTTTATGAAGATCAAGGTCGCTACGCCGACGCGGAGCGTCTTTTTCAGCGCTCTGCTTCTATCTTAGAAAAGTCCGCTGGCGCTGAGCATCCTCAGCTTGGCATCGCCTTGGCCAACGTGGGCTTGCTGCGCTTCCGGCAATCCAATTGGGAGGGCGCCATTGAGGCGCTGGAGGGGAGCACGGGAATAGCGATCACTCGTTTCTTGCGCTCCAATAGCGGCGCCCAGCTCAATCCCGCCGACGCGGATCGGCGCGAGGTGGTTCAATCGGCTCGTGCGTTCAAGATGATGGTGGCGGCTGCGGGCCGATTGGTAGCTGACAAGCCTGAGCGCGAACTCGAGTTGGCACGCCGCACGTTCGAGATCGCCCAGTGGGCTCAGAGCTCGCAGGCAGCTTCGTCGTTGGTCCAGATGGCGGCGCGGCAGGCCAAAGGCGGCGGCGCACTCGGCCGTCTCGTACGTGAGCGACAAGACCTTGCGATCGAGTGGCAAGCTAGAGACAAGGCCTTGATCGCGTCCCAGGTGCAGCCAACTGACCGCCGCAACCGCGGGGCCGAAGCGCAACTGCGCGACAGGCTCGCGAAGATCGACACTCGCATCCGCGACATCGACAAGATGCTAGCTAAGGACTTTCCTGAGTTCGGCTTACTCGCCAATCCAAGGCCCATCGACGTGGCAGGAACGCAGGCAATGCTGCAGCCGAGCGAGGCGCTGGTGCTTGTGTTGGATACGCCGGCCGAGGGACCGGCCGCGGAACAGACCTTCGTGTGGGTGGTGACGAGCGGCGAAATACGCTGGGTTCGTAGCAAACTTGGCACCAAAGCGCTGACAGAGCGGGTGGCTGCCCTGCGCTGCGGCTTGGACCTTCAACTCTGGCTTACCGGGGATGGAGAGCGCAGGTGTCGCGCTCTGCTGCAGACTATCCCGGCGACAGTGATAACCGCTGGTCGCAAGCAACCCATGCTTCCGTTCGATCTTGCTCGTGCCCACGAACTGTACACAGAGCTGCTGGCACCTGCGGAGGACATCATCAAGGACAAGCACTTGCTGGTTGTGCCATCGGGTCCGCTTACCAGCCTGCCCCTCGGCGTTCTGGTTACAGAGCCACCCCCGGTGGGGATTGCGGAAGCGCCCCTAAATTATCGTCAGGCCTCCTGGCTCGGCACACGCCAACCCATAACCGTGTTGCCGTCGGTCACGTCGTTTCAGGCACTGCGGCGCTTTGCCAAAGCTAGTCGCGCGCGCAAGGCCTATCTGGGTATCGGCAACCCGCTCCTCAATGGACCGCAGATCGAGCCGCCCCTGGGAGCATTGTTCAGGGATCGAGCCAAGGCTGCGCGCGACAGTCAGCGCTGCCCCGTCAAGCTTCCGCCACAGGAGGCCGCAGCGGCGCGCGAACACCGCTCGATCGTTGCTTTCGACAAAATGTTCCGGGGCGGGCAAGCGGACATCGAGCAGGTCCGAACCGCGACGCCGCTGCCGGAAACGGCAGAAGAGCTATGCGAGGTCGGCCGCCTGCTGGGTACGCCGCAGTCAGAGATTCTACTCGGTGGCCGGGCAACCGAGGCAGCCGTCAAGGACCTCTCCGACAAAGGACAGCTAAGTGACTTTGCGATCGTACACTTCGCCACCCACGGCGCTTTGATTGGCGAGGCCCAGGGGGGAGCCGAACCAGGTCTTGTGTTGACGCCGCCCGCAAAAGGCACGATTGAGCCGCAGGCATTGGAGCGCGACGACGGCTTCCTCACCGCCTCTGAGATCACCACTCTCAAGCTCGATGCCAATTGGGTTGTTCTGTCGGCCTGCAACACTGCGGGCGGAGCAGGAGAGAAAGCCGAGGCACTATCGGGGTTAGCGCGGGCCTTCTTTTATGCGGGCGCGCGCGCGCTCCTTGTCTCCCACTGGGCGGTCAATTCAGACGCAGCCGTGAAGCTCACTACGAAAGCGTTTGCCGAACTTGAGGCGCATCCAGGTATCGGTCGCTCTGAGGCTTATCGCCGCTCGATGCGTGACCTGATTATCAACGGCAGTCTCGCCGATGCGCACCCTTCGCAGTGGGCGCCCTTCGTCGTCGTGGGTGAGGGGACAAAATAACGTCTGAGGCCTTCCAGTTTGTCGGTCTCACCAAGCGCGACGCCATCTAGGACCCTTTGGCGTTGGGCGCAAAGTAGCGGGCGATGAGTACGGCTTAGAGCATGAGCACTGCGGACATCCACCTGACGCTGCCCGGCCAGGCGCCGGTTGAGCCAAAAATAGGCTGAAATAGGCTGACGCATGCCAAGGCCAAAAGGCTCCCCGAAGACTGAGGGAAGCGGGCGCAAGAAAGGCACCCAGAACAGGGTCACGCTGGACATCAGGGAAGCTGCCCAGAAGTTCGGGGCTGAGGCCGTAGCGACCTTGGTCGATCTCATGCGCAATGCCGATTTCGAGACAGTGCGGGTTGCGGCAGCCAAGGAGCTGCTGGACAGGGCCTACGGTAAGGCGGTGCAAGCGGTCCAGGCAGAGGTGGCAGAGCGCATCAAGTACGAGGTGATCCTGTCGTTCGATGACCCACAGCATGTGCAGAAGTGGCTCCACAATTTCGGACGGTAGGGTAGGTGGATCGTCTGCCTGAGCGCGGGCACGGTAGTGCCTGCGAATCAGGAGCGAATGATGAGCAGACGACCGAGGCGGAACCACTCGCCGGCGTTCAAGGCCAAAGTGGCGATTGCGGCGATCAAAGGCGATCGAACGATCGCGCAGATAGCGGAGCAGTTCGACGTCCACCCGAACCAGGTGACGACGTGGAAGGCGCAGCTCGAAGGCGGGGCGGCGGAGGTATTCGGCGCCGGCACGGGCACGCCCCACGAGGCGCCGGTCGACGTGAAGGCTCTGCACGCCAAGATCGGTGAGCTGACGCTGGAGAACGATTTTTTAGAGGGCGCGCTCACCAAGGCGGGATTGCTGAGCGCAAAGCGATGATCGACCGTGATCACGCGTTGTGCGTTACGAAGCAGGCGGGCTTCATTGGCATCGCGCGGAGCACGGTGTACTACCTGCCCCGCCCGGTGTCGGCGGAAGACCTCGCACTCATGAAGCAGATCGACGAGCTTCATACGGAGTTCCCTTTCGCAGGGTCGCGGATGTTGCGCCGTCTTTTGGCTGCCAATGGGAGCAAGGTCGGCCGGCGTCACGTGAAGACGCTGATGCAGCGGATGGGGGTAGAGGCCTTGTACCGCCGGCCCCGGACGACGAAGCCGGAGCCTGGCCACAAGGTCTTTCCATATCTGCTGCGCGGCATCGAGATTGAGCGGCCCAATCAGGTCTGGGCGATGGACATCACCTACATTCCGATGGCCAAGGGCTTCGTCTATCTCGCGGTCGTGCTCGACTGGTTCTCGCGGCGGGTTCTGTCGTGGCGGCTGTCGATCACGATGGAAGCAGCGTTCTGCATCGAGGCGCTGCAGGAGGCGCTGGCGCGTCACGGCAAGCCGGAGATCTTCAACACGGATCAAGGCTCGCAGTTCACCGGCGCGGCCTTCACGGGCGTGCTGGCCGCGCAAGAGATCAGGATCAGCATGGACGGCAAGGGCGCGTGGCGCGACAACGTGTTCGTCGAGCGGCTTTGGCGGACGATCAAGTACGAGGAGGTCTACCTGCACGCCTACGAGAGCGTCAGCGCGGCGCGCGCGGGGATCGGCCGCTATCTCGATCTCTACAATCGCCGCCGCCCGCATTCGAGCCTTGACGGCATGACACCCGATCGAGCGTACTTCGGACAGGAGAGCACGCTGCCGATCCGCTTGGCAGCCTAACCCCGGCAAACGATCCACTTATCGAAGCGGAAAATCTGTCCGAACAAGCGGGGCCACCTCATGGGCCGTGGGGTCCACAATCCTTGTGGGCCAATGTAGCCGAACGCCTCCATCCGGATTTGGTGAAACTCGCGGAGGAGCCGTCCCATCTGCGTATAGGCAGATAGCACTTCCTCTTTTGCCAGGCCGCCTTCTAGAGCAGCAGGAAGCTCACCGTCGAGTTTGCTCAAGACAACGAAGTTGAGATCGAGAAGCGACCTGGAGTCGTCGGCAAGCAGGATGCGCGGGATGGGCACGGTAAGCCGACCATCTAGCAGGCCGCCTACGGTGACCTCTTTCTGCATCTTCCACTGAAATGCCTGTGGATAGACCAAAGCAGACGTGATGGCCCTGTCTCTCTGACCTGAGCGGCGTCCTATAAGCGAAGTTGGCGTACGTGCTTTGGGCTTCAGAGATGAGCGTTTCCGAGCAGGCAACCAGGAGCGCAAGCCATGGACGCCGCGACAATGATGTTAATCGGCTTGACCAAGCCTCGCTCCGAAGGTGCAGGCGATCCGTGGGCTGCCGGCGAGCCCTCTAGCCCCGAATTTTGGGGCGAGGTGCAGGCCAACCAGGGCATGGCAGAGTCGGCGGACATCACGGCCGCTCGCGATGCTCAGGGCACGCGCCCGGCGAAGCTGCCGGAGGATAGCCGAGCCGCCCGTCGCCAGATCTGGCCGCTGTGGCCGCGCCCGAGGCCGAGGCGCCACGGCCGCGCATCGAAGCGCCGGTTGCGGAGCCGCCGCGGGTTGCGGCACGCCCCTGGTCAACCCGCACCATCGAGGAGTCCGACCTGGCGCGTGCCATCCCGGCGCCACCACGAGCGTCAACGCCAATATCGGGAGCTCCGTATGAGGCCACTGCCGGCTTCGTCGAACGCATCCATGACGCTCTCGCCTGCGCGCGCCACCAACGCCGCACCGGCACCGCGACCGCAACCCGCGACCGATGCGGAGCGGGAAGCGATCGGGCAACGACGGCAGCCCGGACCGAGCCGCTGCCATGATCTGGGGCTTTCCTGCGAGCGTGCTAGCCAAACGACTGCGAGCCACCCAAGTCGGCGCGGTGAATTGGCAAGTGACCGGCGTCGCGTTCGAGCGCTATCTCAATTATGCAGCGGACGCCATTGGGACCGAACGTTAGCTCGACCACCCCGCCTAACTCATAGGGGATGAGATCGCGGATCACACTGGTACCGAACCCTGGCTTGGTTGGGGTGGTTATGGTGGGTCCGCCAGTTTCCTGCCATTCAAGTCTCAACTTCGCTGGAGCCTCCCCATTGGACAGCCGGCACCAGCGCACCGACACCCTGCCCTGCGGTATCGAGAGTGCGCCGTACTTGGCAGCATTTGTCGCAAGCTCATGCAGGACCATGGCCACGGTCTGAGTCGCCGCGGCCGTGAGGCAAACCTCAGGGCCTTCCACCGTTGCATTGCCTGAGGTGTATGGCGCTAACTCTTGGGCGACGAGATCAGTTAGGCTGGCGCCCCGCCAATGGTTGCGGCTCAGCAGCGAGTGCGCCTCTGCCATTGATTGGAGACGGTGGTCCAGCGCCGCGATGAAATCGCTAGTTGCGTTGGTGTGTTCGCTTGTGCGCTTCGCGACCACCGCAACGGTGGCAAGCACATTCTTGACACGATGGTCGAGCTCCGCGACAAGCGTGGTCTGTTGTTCCTCCACCCGCTTGCGCTCCGTTATATCAATGTTGACGCCTACGACGCGTGTTGGGTGTCCGGTGCCATCGTATGAAATGAGGGCACGCGACTCGATCCACCGCATCGTGCCGTCCGCGGTAACGATGCGATACTCCGTGTTATGCTCGCGGCGGCGTTCAGCCAATGCTTGGCCGCGAAGCCGGTCGAGCCGTCCGAGGTCGTCTGGATGCACGCGGGCTCGCCACTCCTCGTGCAGAGACTGTTTAGTTCCCTCGGCCAACCCGAGGATCAGCGCGTAGCCTGGGGAATGCTGCACCCTTCCCGTGCCGACGTCGATCGCGAAGCTGCCAACGCGGGCCGCCTCCCCGGCGAGCCAGAGTTGTGCGTCGCGCTCGATCACGGCCAGCTCTGCCTTCTTGCGTTCTGTTATGTCGTGGGTGATGCCGCGCACGCGGACGGGTCGCCCATCGGCATCGAGTTCGGCCGAACCCTCTGCTGTGCACCAGCGCAAAGCATCCGAGTTCAGACGAAATTCCAGTCGGAACTTGGCAGCGCTATGGACGGCTGTCCAGAATTGCGCCATCACGCCTTCACGGTCCTCGGGATGGATCGTCTCGACCATTGCCGCAAAGTCCGGCGGCACGGAAGTCTCTAGCAGGCGCCTGACGGGCCCCGCTGAATGCACGGTATTGCGGACTAGGTCCACTTCCCAAGCAAGGACGTTGGCTGCATCGAGGATCGATCGGAGCCGTTTTTCGCTCTCGCGTGCCGCCAGTTCATGGCGACGCCGCTCAGCAAAAACACCTGCGAGGGCGAGCGCCGCAAAGGTCATCCCCAGTATCGTGCTTTGGGCGGCCAGCACGCGATCTTCGATCGGTTGGCTCGGATCGCCGTAGCGGCCCCATTCGTGGATGATCGTCGACACGATGGCTGCGGCAATTGTGAAAGCGGCCGCGGCGGAAAACACCGGACGGCATCTGGAGCTGAGCCACAGTAACAGTGGGAATAAGAACGTCACTGGTGCGATGAGCGATCGGGAACCTGCCAGGGAGGCCAATGCGAATCCGTACACCACGGTCAAGGCGGCGACCGCAATCGTGCCCTCAAGGACCTCGCGCAGCGGAGGCGGTTCGCGCACGGCGGCAGCGACCCCGATCAACAGGGGAGCGACGGATATGATGCCGAGCGCGTCGGATGCGAACCAGACCTTCCAAATATCAAGAAATGATGCGGTCGAAGGCTCGAAGAGCTTCATCGAACCCGCGGCGCCCACAGCTCCAATCGCCGTCGCGACGGCAGCAGCCGCGAATAAACTGAGTACACGTACCAGACTGTCCAAACTGAATGCGGGACCATAGTTGCGCTTGATCAGCCAGGCGACGAAAAGCGCCTCGCCCGCGTTGCACAAGCCGAACGCGAGCGCGATCGAGACGTTCCTATCGGACATAAGCGCCGCTGCAGCACTCGCACCTATCACGGCCAATGCGACTGGCGCGCGCGCCCATGGCCCAAGCGCAATCAGGGTTCCAGCGGCAATTCCCGCGGCTGGCCAAAACACGGCTACGCCCTCGGAAGCGGTGAGGAGGGCAAGTCCCATTTGCGCAGCAAAGAAGTAGGGGATGCCAACCGCCACGGCGAGGCCGAGCGCCCCAGCCCACCGCGCGGAGCCAATAGGCCGCGCGGTTTGAATGCCGTTCACCAGCTTCTGCAGCATTTCGGTCCCTAGTACCACAGCATTTGCCGCTCCGAGAGTGTCGCGGTCCTATACAGCCCTGCATGAGGGGTCAACTCGCGGAGCGCCACAACGCTGACGCTGCCGATATCGCCGATCACGGCGAGGGCACTGGAGATCTTGACGCGGACCGTCCTTCTCGTATGGCTCACCTGAAATATCCCCCCAATCGGGGATGCTGAAATTCGACCCTTCCCCCAAGTGAGCTTCGGTATTTCGTTCTCGCGGAGGCATCCTTTGCCAACCTCAAGCAACGGGGGGGTTGAAAGGCGCCCGGGCGCAGACTTGAGGGGTGCGCACGTCCTTGTTGTGGAGGATCATTGGCCCGTTGCCAATGCGTTGAGGTTGTTCCTTGAATCCGAAGGCATGGAGGTGAGCGGACCAGCCGCCACAACGGCTGACGCCCTCCGCCTGGCGAGTGAGCAGGAGCCAGATCTCGCTGTCGTCGACATCAATCTCAAGGGCGAAACGGCCTACGGTGTGATCGACCACCTGCGCGATCAAGGGGTTCGCATCGTGGTCGTCACCGGCTATGCAGTAGTGCCAGGATTGATGGAAAAGGTCACGGCTGTTCTGCAGAAGCCTTTCAATGGACCGGAGCTGCTGCGAGCCTTGCACCGCGCCCTTTCGCTCTGACCTTGTGGGTAGAGTGCGCGGCCTAAGCCTAGACTCAGGCACCGCCGCGCCGATCATGGCGAGGGAGACGGAAATCCTCGCTGGACAGAGCCCGAACTGAGCGCACGCTAACAACACTTATAGAACGGCCTGCACCAGGCCGGAGGGGCAGAGACTTACGTCCGTTGTGGTGCAGGTTTCTCGGAGTGCGCCGGCGAAACCGGCAAGAAGTAGAGGGTGCAAGTCCCTTACGGTGAAGGAGTAGCGATCCACATCGGCCCCGAGCCGTGCGCAGGCGTCCGCGAGGATGTCGGCGAAGCGTCGGTAGGGGTGAGCATAGGCCAGCCATTGAACCGCGAAAGACCTATCATCCCGGATGCCGACACAGTTCCGAGTGTGAAAGGCAACATGGGCGGGCGCGCCATCGCGAGCGCCCGGACGATCCGGCGCGGTCGCAGACCCTGGCATGTGCAGACGCTTCTTGTTCGGGAACCGGGAGATCTCACGGTCGGCCAGCAGCCAAGGTGCAGCGTGCTGCCTGGTCCGCATCGGGAAGGCGAGGAGCCGTAGCCGATGATGCACGAGCGTGAGAAGTCTGACACCGCCGTAGTAGCTGTGAAGCCGACGAACAAGGCGGGTGCGACCGCCGCGGAGCCGGTGGAGCCAAGGGCGGAGACCAAGAGGAACGCGGGCGAGCAAAGCACACACCGGACCCTGAGCCGGGTGCGTGTGACCCAGGCGCTCGACCGCGTACGGCAAGCCGCAAGGCAAAGGAAGAAGGAGAAGTTCACCGCACTCCTCCACCATCTCAGCCTCGACCTCTTCTGGGAAGCGTTCCTCGCGCTCAAGCGCGACGCTGCCCCGGGCGTGGACGACCTGACATGGCGCACCTACGCTGCAGATCTTGAGCGCAATCTCATTGATCTGCACGCGCGGGTGCATCGAGGGGCTTATCGGGCCCTGCCCTCGCGCCGGACGTACATACCGAAGGCCGACGGCAGACAGCGCCCTCTGGCGGTGGCGGCACTTGAGGACAAGATCGTCCAGAGAGCGACCGTCGCGGTTCTGAACTCAATCTACGAGGAGGAGTTCCTCGGGTTCAGCTACGGGTTCCGGCCCAAACGCGGACAGCATGATGCGCTGGACGCGCTCGTGGTCGGGATCACCAGGAAGCGCGTGAACTTCATTCTCGATGCGGACGTCCGATCCTTTTTCGACGAGGTTAGTCAAGGTTGGCTGGTCCGCTTCGTCGAGCACCGGATCGGTGATCCGCGCATCGTCCGCCTGATCCAGAAATGGCTGAAGGCGGGCGTTCTGGAGGACGGGGTCGTCACGGTCAGTGACAAGGGGACGGGACAGGGCTCGGTGATCTCACCGCTGCTCGCCAACGTCTACCTGCACTACGTGTTCGACTTGTGGGCCGACCACTGGCGACGGCGGGAGGCCACGGGCGACGTGATCATCGTGAGGTATGCCGACGACATCGTTGTTGGCTTCGAGCACGAGGCGGACGCCCGGCGCTTCTGGAACGCGATGCAGAGACGGTTCGAGGAGTTCGCGCTGTCGCTCCATCCGGACAAGACCCGTCTGATCGAGTTTGGTCGCCATGCGGCGGCCAGACGCGGGCAGGCCGGGCTCGGCAAACCGGAGACCTTCAATTTCCTGGGCTTCACCTTCATCTGCGGGCGCTCGCGTGCAGGCAAGTTCCTCGTCAAGAGGAAATCCCGGCGCGATCGCATGCGGGCGAGGCTCAAGGACATCAAGGAGGAGTTGCGGCGGCGCAGGCACCAGCCGATCCCCGAGCAGGGAAAATGGCTGGCGCAGGTCGTCAGGGGTTACTTTGCCTACCACGCCGTGCCGACCAACTCGGCATCGATTCGCGCTTTCCGTCACTACGTGGTCGACCTTTGGCGCCGCTCGCTCTCACGACGGAGCCAAAGAGGCAGGGTCACATGGCAACGGATCAAGCAGATCGCCGACGACCTTCTCCCCCGAGCCAGAATCCTTCATCCCTGGCCGCAGCAGCGCTTCGCCGTCAGATACTCAAGGTAGGAGCCGTATGCCCGAATTGGGCCCGTACGGATCTGTGCGGGGGGCGGCTGGCAACAGCCGTCCCTACCGCAAACGCCGTGTCGGTGACGGTGCCGCGCACTCCGTCAAGACGGCGTCCGAGAAACCTGCAACCAGATCTGCCGTTACGGTCGCCGCTGACGCGGGACGCTCGGTGACGCCGAAGGGCTCGGAAGCCCAACTACTCCAGCATCGGCCCAGAGCCCCGTTTGGTGAGCGGCCCGCGTTGCTGTAAACAGTTGCGCTCGTGCCTCGCGGAACACAGGCACTCTCCACACCTTAATAAAGTTCAGGGCGGGCGGGTGACGGCAATCTCTCCGGAAACGGCAATCTCTCCGGAAGATGGCGCGACCGGCTGTGGACGCGCCGCAAAGCGGTATAGGTACTTTAAGGCCCCATCCAGCGCATTGGCCCACACAGCCCAGGTGTGATCTCCGTCGATGATACGCAGTTCGGTTGCCTCGGGCTGCTTATCGAAAAGGCGCTTGAAGAGCAGCGCGGTCTCGAAGGCAATCCCGAACCGGTCGTTGTCACCGGACACGAGGGCACCTCGAAAAATAGCACTGGTGCGGGCCGCGCAAATCAGATTCGAGTGTTCCCAGATGATTGACGGGGGATGCCGTGGGTCAGCTGGGGTTCTACGATCTCGACAAGCG
>Ga0070700_100001919_pt1 | contig 10509 bp, 11 predicted proteins | sample KBSK5101metaG_FD_65456 | JGI IMG/M metagenome (GOLD analysis project Ga0070700, IMG submission 65456) | Corn, switchgrass and miscanthus rhizosphere microbial communities from Kellogg Biological Station, Michigan, USA - KBS K5-10-1 metaG | ecosystem: Host-associated > Plants > Roots >...
GATGATTCGCGTCGTCGGGAAGCGTCTGGGCGCATCGTGATGCCCGAAGCCGCGGATGACTTCCGCATTCTTCCGCTCGCGGCCGCGGACATTCACTGGCTTACGGCGCTGGCGCGCGAAATCTGGTATCAGCACTATCCCGGCATCATCACGGTCAAGCAGATAGAATACATGCTCGAGCAGCGCTACTCGCCAAGCAGGATTCGCACCGAGATCGACAGCGGAACGGCTTGCTGGATCAAGCTGCTGGTGAATGGTGTACTCGGCGGGTTCGCATCCTATGAGACCAACCGCGCGCAGCGCGCAGTGAAGCTCGACAAACTGTACGTCCATGGCCGGTTTCGCCGCAGGGGTTGCGGGGCGGCGCTGGCCCGGCATGTCGAACAGGCTGCGCGCACCGAGGGCTGCGATCAGGTGTACCTGCAAGTCAACAGGAACAACTTCGACTCTATAGCGGCATACAAGCGCTTTGGGTTTGAAGTGGTGGAGCAGGTGAAAACAGACATCGGCGGCGGTTTTTACATGGACGATTACCTGATGTCGAAACACCTCTAGTCTCGTGCGCATCAAGTTCACCAAAATGCAGGGCGCCGGGAACGACTTCGCGGTCATCGACGCGACAAGCCAGCCGTTGAATCTAAAAGCGGAAACCATCCGCAAGCTGGCGCATCGCAATTTCGGCGTCGGCTTCGACCAGTTGCTCGTGATCGAACCGGCGCGTACTTCCGGAACCGACTTCTACTACCGCATATTCAACGCCGACGGCAGCGAAGTGAATCAATGCGGCAACGGTGCGCGGTGCTTCGTGCGTTACGTGCACGACAAGGGACTGTCCCGCAAATCCGCAATCCGGGTGGAGACGGGTTCGGGCATCATCGAGCCGCGTCTGCAGAAAGACGGGCGGGTGACGGTGGCGATGGGGACGCCGGAGTTCGAGCCGGCCAAGATTCCGTTCAGGGCCGACCGCCGCGCGCTAACCTATCCACTGGACGTCGGCGGCAGAGCGATCGAAATCGGTGCAGTGTCCATGGGCAACCCGCATGCCGTTCAACAGGTGGCCGACGTCGAGGCTGCGCCGGTGCTTACCGAGGGGCCTTTGATCGAAAAGCATTCACGCTTTCCGCAACGGGTCAATGCCGGTTACATGCAGATCGACGACCGGCACCACATCGGGCTGCGGGTTTTCGAGCGCGGAAGCGGCGAAACGCTTTCTTGCGGCACCGGCGCCTGCGCTGCGGTCGTGGTAGGGATCGCCCGCGGGGTGCTCGGTTCCCCGGTGAACGTTCGGACCCGCGGGGGCCAGCTCGAAATCACCTGGGATGGGGAAACACGTCCGGTGATGATGACCGGGCCCGCCGAGACCGTTTACGAAGGTGAAGTCATCCTGTAAGGAAACATTTGGAATGAAACCAGAGGACGTCGCCATTTATCTGCAGGACCACCCGGAATTCTTCGACGAGCATGCGGAAGTGCTGATGGCGATCCAGGTACCCCACCCGCACGGCGGCAGGGCGATCCCACTTGCCGAACGCCAGATCGTCAGCCTGCGCGAAAAAACCAAGATGCTCGAGGCGAAATTGCGGGAACTGGTGCAGTTCGGCGAAGAAAACGATGCGCTCGGCGAGCGGGTGCATCGCGCGTCGCTGGAACTGATCAAGGCGCCTCATCTCGAGGCGATGCTGGGTGCGATCTACTACAACCTGCGCGAAGACTTCTCGGTTCCCCACGTGAGCATGCGGATGTGGAGCGAAGCGGCGCATCCTTCACTCGCAGAATTCGAACCGGCCAGCCCGGAAGCGCGCGTTTTCGCAGAGAGTCTTCATCATCCGTACTGCGGCGGCAAACCGATGTTCGAAACCGGCCGGTGGTTCGGTGAGGCCGAGAGTATTGTCAAGTCGTTTGCCTACGTGCCGTTGCGGGCAGACAATGTGTTCGGCCTGTTGATACTCGCCAGCGAAGATCCCCAGCGTTTCTATGCGGATATGGGCACCTTGTATCTGAAGCGTCTCGGTGAGCTGGTCAGCGCCGGCCTCAGCCGGTATTTGTAAATGCCGCGAGTTTCAGTCTCCTCGTCCCCGCCCGCGGCTGCCGGGCCCGATCATCCCTACCTCGCCGGTTTCCTGGCGCAGTTGCGGCAGGAGCGGCGCCTGTCGCGGCACACCGCCGACGCTTATGCGCACGACGTGCGAGCCCTGCTCGAACTGGCGGGAGCCATCCCGCTCGCCGATCTGCACATTCATCAGATCCGCCGTTTCGTAGCCCAGTTGCACGGGCGTGGGCTTGGCGGTAAATCGCTGGCGCGCCTGTTGTCCGCGTGGCGCGGTTTTTTCAACTACCTCGCGCGCGATCATGGCTTCAGCACCAATCCGTGCTCCGGAGTACGGCCGCCCAAGTCGCCGAAATCGCTGCCGAAGGCGCTGTCGCCCGATGAAGCTACGCGGCTGGTCAGCATTGCGGGCGACGACAAGCTGGCAGTCCGCGACCGCGCAATTTTCGAGATGTTCTATTCATCCGGACTGCGGCTTTCCGAACTCACCTCGCTCAAGACCGGCGACGTCAGTTTCGCCGACGCCACCGTGCGGGTGACCGGCAAGGGCAGCAAGACCCGGGTGATACCGGTGGGCAGCCACGCGCTGCAGGCATTGCGGCAGTGGATGACCGCGAGGGCAGCGCTGGCAAAACCTGGCGAACCCGCCCTGTTCCTGAGTCAGCATGGGGCGGGGATTACGCCTCGGGCCATCCAGCAACGGTTGAAGACCTGGAGCATCAAGCAGGGTCTTCCGAGTCATGTGCATCCGCATATGCTGCGCCACTCCTTCGCCTCGCATGTGCTGCAATCCAGCGGCGACCTGCGCGCAGTGCAGGAAATGCTGGGGCATTCGAGCATATCTACAACGCAGGTGTATACGCACTTAGATTTTCAGTATCTTGCAAAGGTCTATGATCAGGCGCACCCGAGAGCGAAAAGGAAAGGCAAGTAGTGGACTTTGGCTCCGGCATAACGTCGGCTTCGCAGACATTAGCCTCTGCCGCAACAAGTCGCTGCGCGACGTGTTGTCAGTACCTGGCAAAGGTCTACGATGAGGCCCATCCGCGCGCGAAGAGGAAAGGCAAGTAGTGGGTTCTTGCTCCGGCATAACGTCGGCCGCGCGGACACATTTGATTCCTGCCTTTGTTGAATAAAGTCATTTTGAAGCCCGGCAGGGAGAAGTCGCTCCTGCGCCGGCATCCGTGGGTATTCTCCGGCGCCATCGCGCGCGTGGAAGGCTCTGCGAAGCCGGGCGACACGGTGAACATCGTGGCGCAGGACGGCCGCTTCCTCGCGCTCGCCGCCTACAACCCGGCGTCGCAGATATCGGCCCGGGTCTGGGATTGGGGCGAGGGAACGCGTATCGATGCGGATTTTTTCCGTCAGAGGATCGCCACGGCGATGCAGATGCGCGCCGAAATGATCGATACCGCAGGACGCGGCGGCCTGCGCATGGTCCACGGCGAGTCGGATGGTCTGCCGGGACTCATCGTGGACCGCTACGCCGACGTGATGGTGATGCAGCTTTCGAGCGCCGGCTGCCATCGTTGGCGCGAAGCGATTACCGCGGCGCTAGACCAGCAGACCGGCGCGCGGGCGATCTACGAGCGCTCCGATGCGGATGTGCTCGAACTGGAAGGACTCGAGCAACGCACCGGCATCGTCCGCGGCAGGCTCGACCCGCCGCAGGTGGAAATCCTCGAAAACGATGCGAGATTCCTCGTCGATGTCGCGCGCGGCCACAAGACCGGCTTCTATCTCGATCAGCGCGACAACCGGCATCTCGTCGGCAAGCTTGCCGCCGGGAGGGAAGTGTTGAATTGCTTCTGCTACACCGGTGCCTTCACCGTGCATGCACTAATGAACGGCGCGAAATCCGTGGCTTCGGTGGATTCCTCGGCCGACGCGCTGCAGATCGCTCAGGAGCACGTGCGCATGAACGGCCTGCCGGAGGACCGTTGCGAGTGGATCGAAGCCGACGTGTTCCAGTTGTTGCGCAGGCTGCGAGATCAGGCACGCCAGTTCGACCTGATCATTCTCGATCCGCCAAAGTTTGCGCCGACATCGGCGACCGCCGAGCGCGCTGCGCGCGGTTACAAGGATATCAATCTGCTCGCATTCAAACTGCTTCGTGCCGGCGGCCTGCTGGCGACGTTTTCGTGTTCGGGCGGGGTATCAGCCGAGTTGTTCCGCAAGATCGTCGCCGGCGCAGCGCTGGATGCGGGCGCGCAGGCCCAGGTGATCAAACAGTTCCACGCCGCGCCCGATCATCCGGTATCACTGGCTTTTCCGGAAGGCGAATATCTGAAGGGACTGCTATGTCGCGTGGGATGAGTTACCGGGAGGTCTTGCCATGCTGAAAGGAAGCTGTCTGTGCGCAAGTGTGCGCTACGAGATCGACGGACCGCTGGATGGGCCGCTGAACTGCCATTGTTCGATGTGCCGCAAGGCGCACGGCACCGCGTTCCGCTCCCGGGCGGGAATCCGCGCGCAGGATTTCCGCTGGGTGAGCGGCGAGGAATTGATCACCTGGTTCGAATCATCACCGGGCAATCATCGCGGCTTCTGCAGCCGCTGCGGTTCGCCGCTGCTCAGTAGATTCGACTCCCGCCCGGACGTGTATGGATTGCCGCTGGGCTGCCTCGACTCCGATCCGGGGGTGAAGCCGGCGATGCACGTATTCGTTGGCTCGAAGGCGCCGTGGTTCGAAATTACCGACGCTTTGCCGCGTCATCAGGAGTTTCCGCCGCGATGAGCGAAACCGTACTGACCTTGGTCCGCCATGGAGAAACGGCATGGAACGCAGCCGGGCGGATTCAAGGCCATCTCGATATTCCGCTCAACCCGACCGGCCTCGCACAGGCGTCGGCAATCGGTGAGCGGCTGGGCGGCGAAATCTTCGCCGCCGTTCTGTCCAGCGATCTTGAGCGCGCGCTGCAGACCGCGCGGCCGATCGTGCGTCATTCCGGGCAGACTCTTGTAAGGGATGCGCGTCTGCGCGAACGCCATCTGGGCGTGCTGCAGGGGCTGACGGGCGAGGAAGCAGCGCTGCGCCACCCGCAAGCGTGGCAGGCATTCAAGGCCCGCAATCCGCATGCGCCCCTCGAAGGTGGGGAAACGCTCGCCGATTTTTCGCGCAGGGTGATCGACCTGATCCAGGAACTGCTTGATGCTTATTCCGGCAGCCAGGTCCTGCTGGTGACCCATGGCGGCGTACTCGATGCGGCCTACCGGCATGCTACGGCGTTGCCACTGAATGCACCGCGGGATTTTCCGATCTATAACGCATCGGTCAACGTGCTGCATTTCCGCGCGGGCGCCTGGACGGTCAAATCGTGGGGAGACGTCGGCCATCTGCCCCAGGAACTGGCGATGGACGACACCTAGGCGTGAGCGGCCTGGCGCCTATTGGCGAAACCGGCACGTTGGCGCTACACTCTCCAGCGTTCCCCTGCAGAAAAACATGAAACTGCGACGCCTGCTTTTCGGTCTGTTGACGCTTCTGCTGCTTTCCGCGCAGCAGGCCGGACTCGCGCACGGCGTAACCCATACCGGCAAGCCGCTGCCGGCGAAGGAACAGCTTGCCCACTCCAATCTGTGCGGCAAGTGCATCAGTCTCGAGAATCTGGCTCACACGGCGCCCGGTGCTAGCGCCGCAGTCCTCCCGCTCGATCTGGTCTTCCAGCAACCTGCCGGAGCCCGGTACTTTTTCGGCCCGCGTCAGACTGCCGCGTTCCACAGCCGCGCCCCTCCCGCTCTCCTCTGACAACGCAAGTCGAATCCGCCCGCGACGAAATCGCGTCGCGCCGTATTGGTTTGCCATGAGGGGAAGCATCCATGCTCGGGAAGAACATCCTGGCGGCGGCCGTGGCCGCAGTATCAGTCGCATCCTCGTACGCGCTCGCCGCTGACGAGGCAGAAATCCAGAAACTGCGGGAAGAGATCGACACGCTGAAGGAGGGTTATGAAACGCGCCTCCGTCAACTCGAGCAGCACCTGGAAAAAACCGATCAAGGCGCGGCAAGGCCAGCGACGCCGATCCAATCCGCGCCCGCTTCAGCGAACGCCTTCAATCCTGCAATTTCATTGATCCTGGGCGGGCAGCTCAACAACCTGCAGCGGGACCCGGAAACCTGGCAGATCGGCGGATTCATCCCCGGCGGGGAGGAAATCGGCCCCGGCAACCGCAGTTTCAATCTCGGCGAGTCCGAGCTCACCGTGTCGGCCAACATCGACCCCTATTTCTCCGGGTTCTTCGTCATGGCCGTCACCCCGGAAAACGATGTAGAGGTCGAGGAGGGCTACGTGCAGAACACCGGCTCGGTCCCGGGTGTCACGGTGAAGTTCGGCCGTTTTCTGTCCGGGTTCGGTTACCTCAATGAAATCCACGCGCACGCGTGGGACTTCGTCGACCTACCGCTGGTGCATCAGGCATTTTTCGGCGGGCAGCTCAAGGAAGAAGGGCTGCAGGCTCGCTGGCTGGCACCGACTCCAGTATTCCTGGAACTCGGACTGGAAACGGGACGCGGTGCCAACTTCCCGGGCTCGGAACGCAACAAGAACGGCGTCAACTCGGGCCTGTTTTTCGCGCATGTGGGCGACGACGTCGGCGTCAGCAACAGCTACCGGTTCGGCGCGTCTTACCGGGTCACGCGGGCGCAGGATCGCTCCTATGACGACCTGGATTCCGTGGGCAATCCGGTCACCAATGCATTCACCGGCGACAGCAAGATGTGGGGAGTGGATTTCGTCTGGAAATGGGCACCGAACGGCAACACCGTGGATCGAAACTTCAAGGTCCAGGCGGAATACCTGCATCGTGACGAGGACGGCAGCCTGACTTTCGACGCGGATGGTTCCGCCACCGGGCCGCTGACCGATTCCTACAAGAGCAAACAGTCGGGCTGGTACGTGCAGGGAGCGTATCAGTTCTTGCCGCGCTGGCGGGCGGGTTTGCGTTATGAGGAACTCGACAGCGGCATCCCTGATTTCGGTGCCGCGCTCAGCGCGTCCGATTTTCCTCGTCTGGCGCCAAACGATCCCAAGCGGACCACCGCGATGCTCGACTTCTCGCCTTCGGAGTTCTCGCGCTTCCGGCTCCAATTCGCGCGCGACGAGGCCAGGTTCGACGAAGCCGATAACCAGGTCTTCCTGCAATACATCATGAGTCTCGGCGCGCACGGCGCGCACAAGTTCTGAACCGGCCCGCAATGGCTCAAACATCCCGCGCGCTTGCGCGCAACCGATTTGAAAGGAAACGGACATGAGATGGCTAGCATTGACGGGGGCCGCAGCATTGATGCTCGCGTGCTCCCCGGTATTCGCAGCGTTGAACGTTTTCGCCTGCCTGCCCGAGTGGGCAGCGCTGGCAAACGAACTCGGCGGCAACAAGGTTTCGGTCTACCAGGCTTCCAATGCATTGCAAGACCCGCACCGAATCGAGGCTCGACCCAGCCTGGTGGCACGCATGCGCAGCGCCGATCTGGCAATCTGCACCGGCGCGGAGTTGGAGGTCGGTTGGCTGCCGGTCCTGTTGCAGACAGCCGGCAACCAGAAAGTTCAGCCCGGTAAACCCGGCTTCATTGCCGCCGCCGAGCTGGTGGAGAAACTCGAGGTCCCAACCCGGCTGGACAGAGCCGAGGGCGACATTCATCCCGCGGGCAACCCGCACATCCAGCTCGACCCCCACAACATCGCGAAAGTCGCCAAGGTCGTCACAGAGCGACTGGAGCTGCTCGACAACGCTAACGCGTCCTACTATGAAGCGCGCGGCCAGGACTTTCAGTCCCGCTGGCAACAAGCGACCGCGCGCTGGGAGAAGGATGCCGCCCCGCTGCGCGGCGCCAAAGTGGTGTGCCAACACAAGAGCGCGACCTACCTGCTGCACTGGCTGGGAATGGTGGAAGTGATGAACGTGGAGCCGAAACCCGGCGTCCCGCCGAGCGCCGGGCATCTTGCCGAACTGGTCACACGGTTGAAAGCGGAACCCGCCGATTTCATCACGCGCTCCATGTACAACGACCCCAAAGCGACACAATGGCTCGCAGAGCGCACAGGAATACCGTTGGTGGCTCTTCCGTACACAGTCGGCGGAACGCCGGAAGCGAAGGACTTGTTCGGCCTGTTCGACGATTCGATCGCAAGACTCAAGAAAGCGAAGCAATGACCATGTCCAACAACGAGTTCAGCATTCTTCTCCCCGCTTTTTTCGCCGGACTGCTGGTCACTGCAACCCATGTTCCGCTGGGCATTCAAGTGCTCAACCGGGGCATCGTGTTCATTGACATCGCCATTGCCCAGATCGCCGGGGTCGGCGTGATCGCCGCCGCGTTCTTCGGCTACGAGGATCAGGCGCTTGCGGTGCAGATTTCCGCGCTCACTGCCGCGCTGCTCGGGGCATTGCTGCTGACCTGGACGGAGAGGCGCTGGCCGGCAGTCCAGGAGGCGATCATCGGCTCGGTGTTCGTGCTGGCGGCAACGCTTGAAATCCTGTTGCTGGCCGGCAATCCGAACGCGGGCGAGCACCTGAAAGACATGCTGGTCGGGCAGATTCTGTGGGTCGGCCATCACCAACTCGCGGTCGTTGCGGCATTGACCATCGTCATTCTGGCCGCGTGGTTCGGCATCGGCATGGCCCGTCTCGGGCGCGTGGGTTTCTACCTTCTGTTCGGTCTTGCCGTGACCGCTTCGGTACAGATGGTCGGCATCTATCTGGTGTTCAGCAGTCTGATCATCCCTGCTCTTGCGTCCCGCAACGCCACGCGTTTGCGCTTGGCCAAGGCCTATGTCGTGGGGGCCCTCGGATACTTGTTCGGGTTGATCGCCTCAATCCTGTTCGACTTGCCGACCGGCGCGCTGATTGTCTGGGCGATGGCGGGGGTAGGCGTCGCGCTTTCCTGTGTCGAGCGTGGTCCGTCCGCAGTCGCAGCTTAGTCTCCAGTACAATCGCTATATTGATTGCCAGGCCCGCCGCAGCAGCGGTGGGCCTGATGTCCCGCCACGCGCCGGCCGCCTCGCCAATCCGATATGAGTCCCGCCAACATCGAAGTCTCGGAGATCCAGCCCCAGCTGTCCCGCGCAGAGCAGGAAGCCGCGGTGCAGTTCGCCAACGGCCATGCCGATGCCGCCATCGAGATCCTGGTCGAGGTGCTCAGGGCGGAAAAGGTCGCACCGCTACCGGCGTGGCTGATGCTGTTCGAGCTTTTCAGGTTGCAGGGACGATGGCCCGATTTCGAGGATCTGTCGAAACGCTACACAGCCCTCTTCGGGCGCGCGGCTCCGCAATGGCTGAGCGCGGACACCCTTCCCGAGGGTTTGTCCGCGAAACTGCAGCCCGGTGGGGCGGCCCATGTGGAGATCCGCGGGTCCCTCGGCTCCGCCAGCGCGCCGGATCTTGCCCGGATTCGCGTTGTTGCTGCCGAACATCCCGTGGTCCATGTCGATCTGACCAAGATCTCGCAACTACAGGAAAAAGGTTGCGCGCTCTTGTCGGATGAACTGAAATTTCTCGTCCGCGAGGCCAACGGCGTGCTGTTCAGCGGCGTCGAGCGCATCGAGACAATGCTCAGACAGGCCGTGGAGGCGAAGCCCAAAGCGGTCGCATTCTGGCAGCTTTTTCTCGATCTGCAGCGTCTACAGGGGAATCAGAAGAAATTCGAGAGCATCGCGCTCGAGTACGCGCTGTACGTCGAGACCGATCCTCCGGCCTGGGAACCGGTGCTCATGCCGGTGCTGCCCCGCGAAACCGTGGATGAAAAGCGCGAGGAGCCGCGCTATCAGCCGGAATTGATCGATATTGCCGGTGAGATGACCGGCCTGAAGGACCCGCAGCTGCAGGCGCTGCAGCGTTTTGCCTCGCCTCGTCAGTACGTGAACATCGACATGGCGCGGTTGCGCCGCATCGACTTCGTGTGCGCGGGAAGCCTTGCCAACGTCATTGCCGGGATGAAGCGGAATGGCAAAACCGTGCGCGTCCTTCATGCCAACAGTCTCGTCACCACACTCTTGCGCCTGCTGAAGGTGGACGAGAGTGCCACGCTGGCCGCGAAGTAGGCCGGCTGCCTTTTATCTTTGTCCGAAGCAGGGTCCTATGAGTGAGAGCATTCACGGTACAACCATCCTGTCGGTGCGCCGCGGCAATCGCGTCGCACTTGGCGGTGACGGCCAGGTCACCTTCGGCAACGTCGTGCTGAAGGCCGGTGCACGCAAGGTGCGGCGTCTCTATCATGAACGCATCCTCGCCGGTTTCGCCGGCGGCACGGCCGACGCCTTTACGCTGTTCGAGCGTTTCGAGGCGAAACTGGAAAAGCACCAGGGCAATCTGCTTCGCTCCGCGGTCGAACTCGCCAAGGACTGGCGCACCGATCGCATCCTGCGCCGTCTCGAAGCGATGCTTGCCGTGGCCGACCACGAAGCCTCGCTGATCATCACCGGCAGCGGCGATGTGGTCGAACCCGAACTTGGGCTGGTGGCCATCGGCA
>Ga0070700_100001931_pt1 | contig 10492 bp, 23 predicted proteins | sample KBSK5101metaG_FD_65456 | JGI IMG/M metagenome (GOLD analysis project Ga0070700, IMG submission 65456) | Corn, switchgrass and miscanthus rhizosphere microbial communities from Kellogg Biological Station, Michigan, USA - KBS K5-10-1 metaG | ecosystem: Host-associated > Plants > Roots >...
CGTTCACTTCTTTGCGCCACAGGTTTACCTGATTGGCTTCGTGGTAGGCGTTTTGGGCAGCTTTGGTGCCATCCTTAGTTAATTCAGCCGCTTCCTTAACGAGCATCTTCAATTCATCCGCATGGGCCGCAGCCTTTGAGGTATTCGCATAAGCCGCCTTTTTAACTTCTACGGTGGCAGCCTGCACCATCTCTTTCAACTCTCCGGTTTGGCTCACCGAAGCCGCAACCGTAGCATCGGATGCTTTAATGACTTCCGCCTTGACCTCTTGCCGGTTAGTTTCCGTCCTGCTGGCCAAAGCCACAGCGTGCTTTTCGGTCTGCGCCGCTAACAGTAGAGCATCCGCCCGCGTAGACTCGATCAGCAATTGCGCATCTTTACGGCGTTCTTCGGCTTCCATGCGGAACTGGGCCGCTGCTTCTTTAGCTGTTTGGCTGCCCTTGAACATATTCAAGAGTTGGGCCATAAGAGCCGCAACCGTAGTGATGATCAGAGTATAGAGGGCAATATCCATGGTCACGCTGCTGCGGAATCGCCTTTCTTCAGGCCCGCGCTATTGAGCGTGGATACCGTCATGTCAACCAGCTCAGAAATCACCTTGACCTTATGGGAATCCACGGACCCGCCAACCTTAGCGGCGGCGAGAGCGGCATTGAGAACCAACTGCTTTTTAACTTTGCCCGAGGCTTCAGCGCCAAGCAGCGCTTCAATCTTCTTGATGGCTTCAAGGACGATCGGCAGAAACTTTAACGCGAGGTAAAACCATGACATAAGAATCCTTATCTGACATTGCCGTACTTCGCGGTGAAGTCTTCGGCAGACGCGGCCTTGTGCACGCCGTCTTCATCGATGTATAAAAACCCGCCTGGATATTCCTTGCCTTCGAACGTGAACGGGGGGCGGTACTCGCAGGCGATCACCTTCGCCAGCTTCTTTGCTGTCCAACTGTGGAGCGATCCAACGGACGGATTGAACCCACCTGGAACCGCTTGAAAATCCATCATTTTGATACTCCTGTATGTCTTGCTGTTGCGGCACGGTTGTGCCAAATGCGGTTATATTAAGTGCCTTTATTGCGTATTAGAATAGGTCTTCTAAACCGATATATCGTGTGCGCCTAAACATCCGGCTCTTTCCAGTCCTTGGGAAGTTCCTCAATGGCCGGTGCCTTCTTTTGGCACTTCGCCAGCTTCTCCGGATCGTTGTACACGTGGGCGAATGCCTCATCCATCGCGATATTCAGGTCCTTACTGATCCGCTCGGCCTCGTCCTTGATGGCCTGCGAGACAGCATTGGCCTGGGCGCGCCGCTGATTGGATGTCAGACGGGGCGATTTAGGCATTACCGCGCTCCGGTATTAAATCGATCACGACTCCAGGCAACTGCGCCGGTGCCGCGACGGGAAGAGAATCCACAATGCGCGGTGCCGGCACGTTGCTCTGACCTTGAGATACCACCAGGATCACCGGGGCTCCAGGCGCACGCCGGTCCTTCTCCCACTGGCCTAGTTCGTGAGCGGCTTGCGCCTCCAACTCGCGAATTTCTTTGAGAAGTCCGCAGTCCACTTCGAACTCTTCCACAAAGCGAGCGTCGGGCCCGGATCCTATGGATTTTACGGTACGTGCCAACAACCCTGTCTTGCCGCCAGCCGCGCGGGCCATCTCGGGTGCTTTGGAACGTTCCTCAATCACGGTTTGACACCGCCGCCAGCGGTCGTTGAGGCGAAACATCCGCCTGTCTTTGCTGGCGATCCCCCGCTCCTGGATCTTGGCGCGCCACCCCTCGATGTGCTTGGTGACCTCTGATTGAAACAGCGGGTGGAGCTTCCACTTATCAAGCGCTCGCGGGGAAATTCCAGTGCGACGGGCGATCTCCGCATTTGTGAGGCGGTCCTGTGCGACCATCAAGGCCGCCGCATACATCCGTTCGGAAGGTTTCATCTAAGGCGAGGGACGGTCATGCCTCCGAACAGACCAAAGACTTGGAGCAGCCACAGAATAACGATGAGAACAACCACCACATTTATGATCGTTCGAATCGGCGGCGCAAGGGGCACGTAAGTGTTGACCAGGTACAGGGCCACTCCGACGATAATCAGCGCTACCAACAGAGACAGAACAGGCATATGTTTACCCTACCGTACAGGATATCTGGACGCCCTTAAATAAATCTTGGTCGATGCCGCTCAGCCTTTTGAGCGTGTAGCAGCCCCGCACATTCGCGTCAAACTGGTTGCGCATGTGCACCACACCGGACGGATCAGTCCAACTCTCGCTGACTTCATGGTTGTGGACATAGCGGGTGCCAGCATGGGGGCGTGTTGGTCCGGCGAAAAGGACACATCCGTCCAATCTTCGGCGCGGGCCAAACGCTTTCGCGACTCCACTACGTACGAGATGGTGGATCTCGTCTACCGAAGCAAGATAGTAGAGGGAACCCCACGGCCGCAACACGGGTAGGCGTTCCGTCCGGGGTTTCGTCAAGCGAAAATCTCGTCAGCGACTACCGGCACGCGAAGCGCTGCGGACTCGTCAATCCAGTCCGCGATTCGCTGTCGGCTCCAATGATGCAGATCATTCAAGTGCATCATGACCATGCAGAGTCTCGTAATGTAAGGAGACCCCAAGTCCGCCGTATGCCAAGGGCAATCGGAGATCGGGCAGCATCCAGCTGCCCACAATTCCGGATACATTGCACACACCGAACGCAGCGAGCGCAAGCCGACAGCCTGATACACTGCCCCCATCACGCAGCTATCACCGGATGCGGTAGTCGTGCGCCCAAACAACTGCTTCCCGAGCGTCGAACCGAGATGAATTGCTGCCGAAAGTGTCATGCCGTACCTGTCCACCAGCTTACGTCTGGACCAGACTTTTTGCCGTCTGCAAGGGCTCGACCCCGCCAGATCCGGGGGTGCTACGCTGTGGCTGCGCGCGGGCAAACGATGCCCATCGCCGTCATGTCAGTGAGAATTCGCGCCACCATCGACATGGGAATCTCGATATGATCTTCTTCGTCGCCGAGCCCATACACCCGGTTACACTTGGCCAACATGTCGCAAATCAGAACCGCGTACACTTCTAAATCGAAACTGCAGTCTGCGAGCACGCATAATCACGCTGACTTAGCGAAAACGGCTTTCGGAACCGTTTTCCAGAGACGAACGCCGTTGCGCTTCTCTTCCAAAACTGTCTGCCGTAGGGACGCATCCAGTAGATAATCGATCCGTTCTATACCGAACGAGCAATTTTCCAAAAACGTCTGCTTGCCCAACATGTTGAACAATGCAGGCATGTCACCGACACTACGCTTGATGCAGGCTTCCCCAATCGTTGCGACATATCTGCTCCCAGAAGCGGATACCGAGTCTTCAGGAGAGAGTTCCAGTCGCGCGACCAGTTCTGCTCGGATTACCTTTACCCGCTCTTCTTTCTTGCGGAAGGTTGCGAGTTCCCTATCGAGGCTCCCTAATTCATCGATCAGGGCCGCGATAATCCGCTTTTCCGAAACGGCCATGCACACAGGTAGTCGCAAGGCGCAATCCGGAACATTGCGATATTTTATGGATATAGCTGATTCTATTAAGAAGATTTATGTGGAATTGTGGCGGTGGTGGTTATACTTCGACAGGCTCTACTAGCGGGTCTTCCGGATCTGGCTGCGCGATATTCTGCTTCAATTCCGACCGCAGAGTAGCCCATCGGTACGGCTCTCCACGTACAGAGTCCTGAATCGCACGGCGGATACGAAGGCGGGCATAAGAGGCTTCCGCGGCAGTAACGGTAGTACGGATAGGACCGGGCGAGAAATGGGCTCCAGCCAGGACTAGCCCGAGCATCCCGGCTCCCACCAAATCTTCCAAGTCGAAGCCATTGGGCAGCTTGCGCTTCATGCTCCGCGCGATGGGCTTGACCAAGGATAGGTAAGCTAAGACGTATCGTTGCCGTTCATTTTCGTTTTTCGCAGGCTGCCTGATTCCATCGTTGTCAAGACATCCAAACTAAAGTAATTGTATCGTAGGTCCATACATTTACGGAATCTTCAAAAACAATAGAGATGCCGTACCGTTACGTTTAGGTGTACGATGTTGGACGATGCAGTCGCATCGGCTCTCTGATTTTGGAGATACTCCGCGCCTGAAAATAGTCCTTGACTTCCTGCCGTCACGTAGTTACCATTTACAAGACGACAGGAAATCCGATGACCACAACGAAGAAAAAAGTTTGGACGGCGAGCGAGATGGGGAAAAAAGGTGGACCGGCACGCAAGGCAGCCTTGACACCAGAGGAACTTTCGCGGCAAGCACTGCACGCCATCAACACACGATGGGCGCGAGTACGGGCGGAGCAAAACAAGAAGAGCAAGAAAGGCTAGGGCAAGCCCCCGCACGTGCACATCGACATGAAGGGGCTATGCAAGAGAAAAGCAAGCGAGTAGAGAGGCCCAACAAAGCGGGCCGTACATCTACCCGCTTGGAATACGACTATCAATTTTCACCTACGAGACTGAGTGACGTTGGCACGGATCACAGTTTCGCAAGGTATCCGTTGAAAACTAATCGCCGTGATGAGGCTTATGCAGCCTAACGATTCAATCATACTGCATCCGGCTGATAAGTCAACAGTACTTCAACCTCGCACGTACTACGTGCCATGGAGTTTGAATGTCAGCCGTCTCCGTCTCCGTCCACCGATCCGTCCCTGACTGCCCGGTAGACATCCAGCGTCGTAAGCCGGTCATCCAGGTCCACGGCTTCCTCATCGGTGGGGATTTCGGCCAACAAGGTTTCATACCGTCTGACCAGGCGCCGCAGATCGTGCAGAAATTTGCGCAGGCCGAGACGTTGATGCGGCAGGAGCCCCTCGACAAGGCGGTAGTCCTCCGCTTTCATGATCCACATCAGGCACAAAAGAAAGTGGTGGTACGTCCGGACGGTCGTACTTCCGTCGTTATTTTCACTCGTTTAGGGCCTCCTATCCAGGCCGCTCCGGAGCGCGGGGAGGGGGATAGGCCCATCCCGTTCAGTCCAGAGGCTAGGCGCAAGCGCCTAACAGCCTCATTATTCCACACAACACAAGTATCCAGGTACTGGAGTTTTTGTAAATGAACAGACCACGTCAGTTCACAGGCCGGTGGTTTCGGCACTACGATGATGCGCTAAACGATCCCAAGATCCTGGCGCTATCGAACAAGGAGTTTCGGTTCTTGGTCAACTGCTGGTGCCTGGCCAGCAAAAACGGCGGGCACTTACCCCCGGTCGGCCAACTTGGGCGGTTATTGCGTTTGAGGAACAACGAGGTGGCAGCAATGGTGGCTGCGCTCCGCTCTGGGGATCGTCCTTTGCTTGACGAGATAGACGGAAAACTAACCCCCCATAATTGGGATCAGAGGCAGTTCAGAAGCGACTTTTCAGTAGAGCGGATGCGGAGGCATCGTGTAAAAACTGCGTCGAAATCGACGCAAAACGCGCACAAAACGTTGCGCGAATTTACACGCGAATCCCCGGCATCTACTTCAAAACAAACAAATATCGACAGACCATGTGACGGTTTGGTGACGGTCCCAGAGGCAGATACAGATAAAGAAGCAGCAGCTTTTGTAGAGCTACGTAGCAGAGTGGTTCCGCAAAAACCGAAGCAGCCAGCCCAAAATCTTTCCCAGAGAGAGCAAGAAATCATCGACGCTTGCGAACCACTCACCAGCCGTTTTGGTTCAATCACTCCTGCCCTCATGGGAACGATCGTGGCGAACCTGAACGGAGCGCCAGTGGCGGCATTAGCGCGACGGGTCAAAGAGCGCGGGCCCTATGCCAAGCATTTGTGGCTGGTAGCTGAACTCGCCAAAGATGCCGCACAAGCCGGAAAAGAGAGAAAACCGGTAGCGCGGCATGATCCGTTAGGGGATACGGACTTTGTGCCCGAATGGCTCCAATCAGCGAGGAACCGGGCATGAGAGCCGATTCCTTACTGGCTGAAAAGGGGTTGCCTGCGGCCACGCTAGCAGAAGACATGATCCTCGGCGGGCTAGTGAGCGGGCGGGTGTTCCCGGTGGCGGTACAGGCTTTACTTTCAACCGATGATTTTTCGAGTGAGGCACACCGCAGAATTTTCCGCGCTTGCGGCACCCTCTCGGATAAAGGCGCTGACGTGAACCGTGTTTCCGTAGCGGAATGCCTGATTGCGTCCGGGGAACTGGAGTCGGTTGGCGGTATGAGTTACCTAGCGGATCTGGAAGGGTATCCGGAGCCGGTGAACCTAGAGGGATTTGTGCAGTCGGTGAAGAACGCTTCCACTCGCCGCAAAACGATTCACGCCTGCTATGCAGTCGCGGAGCGGTGCATGACATCTCCCGACTCGGCGGAAACGCTGGAATACGCAGAAAGCATCCTGGCGAAGATCGGAGAGGGGAGTAAGTCGCGGGTTAACCTGCAGTCTTCAGAACACGTTAAGCAGTCCGGAGAAAACGGAGTCAACGGATTTTTCTACCCGCACACGCAGCGCCAGGGGAGCGTCCCGTCTCCATGGGGCCGGCTGGACGATGTTACCGGGGGTTTCCAAGCAGGGCAGCTAATCGTTGTGGGGGCTTACACGGGAGTGGGGAAGTCCGCGATGGCCGCGCAGTGTGGTCTCTCCGCTGCGCAATGCGGATTTGGCAGCGCTCTGTTTAGCCTGGAAATGGCTAGCCAGGACATTCTGCGCCGGATGATATGCCAGCGTGCCGGCATCAACAGCCATACCCTGTACCGTTACGGGTTAGCGCGTGCGGACCAGATGCTATTCCAGACAACCAGTGCCGATATCGACCAGTTGCCTCTGTGGATCGATGACACTGCGGGGTCCACGGTGATGACGATTCTATCGGCGGTAAAAAAGCACCAGACTATGTTCCGCCTGAGTCTGGTGATCGTGGATTACCTGCAACTGATGGAGAGCATGAACCGCCACGAGAACCGGGTACAACAAATCACCGAAATCACGCGCGGGCTGAAGCGGCTCGCGGTGGAGCAGAAAGTCGCGGTTATGGCGCTTTCGCAGCTTAACCGAGCCAGCCAAGACGGTAATCCGCCATCTCTGAAGCATTTACGCGAGAGCGGGTCAATCGAGCAAGACGCGGACAAAGTGATTCTGTTGCATCAGCCGCGCAAGGACGAGGATTACGACGGAGTGCGGCAGGCGGCCATCGACACGGAGTTTCGGGTGGAAAAGAATCGCGGCGGTCCCACTGGGAAGATAACGTTGCTGTTCCAGCGATCCTACACGCGATTCGATGACCCAACACAGATGGGGGCAGTCCAATGACAATCCCCGAATACAGCGCTGCGCGCATCGGAAAGGTCTGGACTTACGAAGACCACGAATGGCTAGAAACGCAGTTACTCAGGGTCGAATGGTTAGCGCAGGAAGTTTTGAAACTCAACGAAAATAGGGGAGCATGAACCAAGCTATTTTAGGCGTCGGCAATTCGGGGTGGCCTCTAACTACCTCCAGAGCGCAGCGATGCGTCCTAGAGGCTCTTAGGTGCCAAGAAAGGGCATTCTACGATGCACGCGGATAAAACTTTGACCTCAGTAGAGATGGCAATCCAGTACACGGCTCTCCGGTGCGCGGAAATTGCCGAGAAGATGCCACTTCGCACGGCAAGGGCTATTGCCGCGGAAATCCGCAAAGAATTCGGGCTCAAAGGGCTATCGCTGAAAACATGCGACATATGCAGTGGAAGCGGGCGGCAGTTGGGCCAGCATAGGGGGGCATGATGACAGTGCGGCGGTTGCTAGACGGACCCATGCCTGAACTACGGGGCGTTAGTGTCGGCGTACTGCGCAAGGCAGTGTGCCTGGAGGAAGGCTGCGATCGCGTATTTGAAACGATGTGCAGGGATAAGCACCGCTGTGATGCCTGCCAGATTAAGCGCACGGCGCGGCTGATCCGGGAGAACCACCAGAAGGCCGACGCTAAACGGCGGAAACGCGAGGGGCTGCTGTGAGCCATGTGGATCGACCTTTCGAGATCCTCTCCATCTGCTCAGGAACCGCTGCGGGAGATCTTGCCATCAGACTGGCAGTTCCAAGCGCTCGAACGCGGGTGTACGTGGAACGAGAAGCCTATGCAATCGCGACTCTGGTGCGCGCGTGCGAAGAAGGAAGCCTGGCTTCGGCGCATTGTTGGACGGATGTTAAAACCTTCGACGGACTCCCGTTCCGTGGCCTCATCGATTGCATTGTCGCAACGTACCCCTGCCAGCCTTTCAGCGCCGCTGGGAAACGGCGCGGCACCGAAGACGAACGGCACCTCTGGCCCCACATCGCCCGAATCGTCGGAGAAGTGCAACCTGCCCTGGTATTCATCGAAAATGTGCGAAACCATCTACGAATCGGATTTGAAGGCGTCTGCCGCGATCTATGGGAGATGGGTTACGAAACTCGCGCGGGATTATTCTCGGCGGCTGAGATCGGCGCACCGCATCAACGGGTCCGGTTGTTCGCTCTGGCCTACCGCAACGGCAAATCGGGCTACATACAGCGGTGCGAAAGGCACTCGGGACAGTCAACATTTACCGGGAGCGACAGAGAACTGGCCTACAGCCCAGGCGCGCGACTACCGCATGGGCGAGCATCCGAACAAGCACAACATGGCGCGGAAGCTCAAGAAGGGGTGGACGATCGATCTCAACACAGTAGCGGAGATGTGGAGCACGCCGAACACTCCGACTGGCGGCAGGAGCGTGGACGCGGAGACGGTGGAGAACCGTGGCGCGACGGAGAAGGGCAAACGTCAGGTGGGCCTGGAGAGCGAGGCGCGGCATTGGATGACCCCGAGGGGGACGGACGGAGAGAAGGGTGGCCCGAATCAGCGGGGATCGAAGGGGGACTTGATGCTTCCCAGTCAAGCGGCGCAGTGGGGCACGCCGAGCGCACGGGACTGGAAGGACGAGCGGGCGAGCGAGGCGACGTACACGAAGAACGCGCGGCCGCTGAACGAGCAGGCGCTGCGGTGGCCGCTCCCTACCTCTTCCCTCCCGCCCGCACCGGAGACTGGGACCGCTGGTCTGATGTGCTGGTGCGGCAGCCCTGGCTGCGGCCAAGCATCTCACAAGCGGAGGCTGAACCCGCTGTTCTCGGCGTGGCTGATGGGCTGGCCGCTGCACTGGGCAAACACCGAGCCCACAAGCTGCGCTGCATCGGAAACGGAATCGTTCCTGCATGTATGGCGCACGCATTTATCACTCTTGCAGTCGAGCACGGGATCGGAACCATCGGGCCAGATGGATCTTTTCAATTCACCAACGGAAGAGAGGCTTAGCTTATAGATGCTCTACACCGCGGAGGATGACACGGTGACGCTAATGATGACCCGCGACGATTTCCAGAGGCTTGAGCTTTTTCTGGTGTTCGTGGCCCGATACTCACTGGAATATGGCAACACGGACCAGTGGTATAACGTCATGTTTTTTATAAACTCTCTGCACACCGGGGACCCGGACTACGAGCCTACGGTGCTGACGCGATATGCAGATGACCAAGAGGGGGTAGCATGAGCGAAACGAGAACAACATTAGAGACGCTGACAGAGCGGCAGCGTACGTGGTTAGGCTTGGGCGCGGATGCCCCGAAGCAACAGTGCACCTGCGGGCACCCGATAGACGAGCACTCATGGGATTTCTTCCCAGGCTGCAGCTATTGCCTGCATTACGAGGACGGCCCGCCGTGCGGCTGCAACGAATTTGAAAGGGGGGTAGCATGAGCGAAAATTCTACGGGAGCGAGCGACCGTGCTGTAGATAAGTATTTACGCGATAACCCTACAGCGAATCGCGAACGCCTGATCGAATTACTTAACGAGAGCCGGGAATTATGGGAAAAGCGGCACATGTTGATCATCGAAGACTGGGAAGACGACGAGTACGAGGAGTACGGACCGGAAGATGGCGACGAGGATAACCGATGTTTCGCGCACGGCTTATTAGACTGCCCGAAGTGCTACGAGGAGAGAGAATGAATCACGCATTCAAGGCACCATCACAGTACGAGCGTCTAGTAGCTGGTCCCTGCTCATGGCTATTTGGGACTTTAATCAAGATACTGCCATGGCGGTGGCTCATTATGGACGGATGGCCGCCAACTGGAATGCGCGGGCGCATAGCCGTATGGGCACACAGTAATGCGTGGCACTACTACGAACGTACGCAGGGGCGCATATGACCCGCCTACTCGCCTGGCTGTTCCACCGCGACCCGCTAAGCGGCTCCACCCTGCGGCTGCTCAAAGAACTGCTCGGAGCGCCACCGTGTCGGGATACGCTGGCTACCGTCGAGGCCCGAAACTCCCGGAGGGCGGCATGAAACTGCTTAGTTTGTGGGAGCCTTGGGCTACGCTGATGGCGATTGGCGCGAAGACGATTGAAACGCGCTCGTGGTCTACGCCTTACCGTGGCTGGCTTGCTATCCACGCCAGTAAGGGCGGGTTATCAAAGCGGGATCTCGCTGAATGCTTAGCA
>Ga0070700_100001936_pt1 | contig 10482 bp, 8 predicted proteins | sample KBSK5101metaG_FD_65456 | JGI IMG/M metagenome (GOLD analysis project Ga0070700, IMG submission 65456) | Corn, switchgrass and miscanthus rhizosphere microbial communities from Kellogg Biological Station, Michigan, USA - KBS K5-10-1 metaG | ecosystem: Host-associated > Plants > Roots >...
CGCTCGAGGTTCTTGTGCGGCTTGACGTTGCCCGCATAGAGCACGAACTCCGACTCGAGCTGAAAGCGCTCGCGCACGCGGACCACGTCCTCCTCGCGCGGATCGACGGCGAAGCGGTCGTCGTAGGCGTTGTAGATGACGTCGATCTTCTCCGGCTCGGTATCGACGAAGCGGAGGATGTCGCGCTTGGAGCTCTCCGACACGGTGAGGATCCGCGTCGCCCGGCGCGCGGCCAGGCTGATCGACGTGCGCGCGTAGGTGTATGCGAGCCGGTTGGGCAGGTACTGCGGGAACATCAGGTGGATGCAGTCGTGGATCGTGACCACCGCCTTGCAGCGCACCAGCGGCGGCAGCACGTAGTGCGGCGCGTGGAACAGCGTCACGCCCTCGCGCGCCAGCGCGAGCGGCACCCTGATCTGCTCGCTGACCGAGTAGTTCGGTGCGGTCTGGACCACCGGCCGGAAATTCTCGCCGAGCGTCGACAGCGTCTCGCGATCCTCGGCGCGGCAGAGGATCACGTAGTCGGTCTGGCAATCCATCCGCGCCAGTTGCCGCAGGAGGTTCCGGATGTAGGTGCCGATGCCGAAGTCGTGCAGTTTGCGGGCGTCGATGCCGATCCGCACAGGGACGACATCATATCAGCGACAAAAGATCAGTCGCAGTCACCAGTAGCCAGTAGGCAGTCCTGACTAGCGTTCCCAGCCGGAGTAATCGAGGCGATAGCGCTTGAGGATCTCGCGGCGGCGTCCCGGATACACGCCGGCCTGTCGCGCGGCTTCGTCGGCGCTCACGACCGTGCCGCGAACGTCCTCCGCGCTGCGCCGGAGGTCGGCGAACATCTGCCCGCAGCCGGGCGAGACCGCGCCCTGCATCGCCTTCTGCTCCCAGAAGGCGAACCATTCGCGATCGAACGCGCCGGCCACGCGCCCTTCGTAGCACGCGCCCTTGAACGTCCGCCACCGATCGTCCAGGTCGTCCGCCTTCCGTGCCGTCGACGCGATCACCTGCTCGTAGGCGCGGGTGCTCGCTTCGCGCGCGACGTCGCTCTCCGACACGCCCTGCCGCGCCGTCATCGCCTGCGACAGGCCGGCGACCGGCGTGCCGGTGGCGACGGTGCGGCGGCCCGACAGCAGCGCCTGGGCGTGCTCGATCGCCACGCCGAACGACAAGCCCTGCGCCACCGCCGACCGCATCCCCATCGTCGCGATGGCGATCACGCTGCCGCTGCGGTCGACCAGCGGTCCGCCGCTGTTGCCGGGATTGATTGCGGCGTCGGTCTGCACCAGCGTCACGCCGTTGACCGCGCGGACGGCGCTGACGATGCCGCGCGTGACGGTGTTCTGGAGGCCGAGCGGCGTGCCGAGCGCGATCACTTCCTGCCCGGCGCGCGCCTGCATGCCCGATCCCATCGCCAGCGTCGGCTGATTGGGATCGGCGTTGCTGATGCGCAAGATCGCGATGTCGAACTCTGCCGCCGTCGTATCGACGCGCGCCGGAGTCGTGGTGCCGTCGGGACGGCGAATGGTGACGGAGCTGTTGCCGCCAACCACGTGCACGTTGGTGACGATCGTGTCCGGGCTGACGAAGAAGCCGCTGCCGAACCCGCCGCTGGCTTCAACCCGTACGACCGCAGGCATGGCGCGCCCGATGACATCCTCGAGCGGGGAGGCGGCGGCATTCACGGCCATCACCGGCGCAGGCGCTGCACCAGCCACCGTGCTGGCGGCGGGCGTCGACGTGGCCGGTTCGACGCCTCGCGCGAACGCGGCACGCACACGCGACTCCGCGTCGAGAGGCGCTGCGTTTTCCGCTTCGGCTTCCTGAGCAGGGGGCGCCGTTTGCTGCCGAACCTGTGCGGCCGGCGCGGCTGGCGCAGCCACCGGCGCAGCAACCGCGGGCTGCGATGGCTTCATTGCGAAGAAGACCGTCGCGCCGGCGATCGCGGCGAGGACGCTCGTGCCTGCGACGACGAGCGGTCCGCGAGCGCGGCCGTTGCTCGCTGCGGACGGCGCGGCCATGGAGGGCGCGTCGATGGGATCCGCGAGCGGCTCGAGCGTTTCGCCGCAGCGGCAAGCCGTAACCTTGTTCGGCACACGCCGGCCGCAGGCCGGGCACACCCGGCTGAAAGAAACCTGGTCGTTCATGATGTCTGGAGACCCGGGGCGACGATGCAGGGGACTTCTATAATACTACGGTTGAGTCGGCCAGCCGCCGGAAATTCTGAGATAAAGCCGCAGAAACGGGGCCCAGCCGGGGTGGTGCTTCTCGTAAAAGGCCACCTGGCTACGGCGATAAGCGGCGTTTGTGGCCTGGGGAGCGCTCGCGGCTGAACGGCCGCGCAGGTGGACGACCTCGACCTCTGGCGTAAAGAGGATCCGCCGCCCCCGCGCGCGGATCGCGGCGCAGAAGTCCACGTCTTCCGTGTACATGAAGAACCGCTCGTCGAGGCCGCCCACAGCCTCGGCGTCGGCGCGGCGCACGAGCAGGCACGCGCCGCTGACCCAGTCGGGATAGTGGCGCCGGCGGGTCAGCTTCTCGACTTCGTCGGCATTCTGCGCGCGGCGCTTCTGGCGCAGCTCGTTGAGCGGACCGATCATCCGCCCGAACGACAACTCCGGGCGGCCGGCGCCGTCGACGAGCCGTGGTCCCGCCACGGCCACGCTCGCGTCGCGTGCGAGCTCGGCGAGCAGCCGATCCAGCGCGCCCGGAGGCACGACCGTGTCGCTGTTCAAGAGCAGAATCGCGTCGCCGGTCGTCGCGCGGATCCCTTCGTTGTTGCCGCTCGCGAACCCGCCGTTGGTGGACCGTGCGATGACGCGGACGTCCGGCGACTGCCGCGCCGCGTCAGCGCTTCCGTCGGTCGAGGCGTTGTCGACGACGACGATTTCGTGCGAGGCGGCGGGCGGCGTCGTGCGCAGCGACTCGAGGCAGCGCTCGAGATCGGCGCGGGCGTTGAACGAGACGATCACAATCGACAGGTCCACGTCAGCCTGCCGGTTTCAGCGGCCACCGCGGCCGCGACGGATAGCCTGTGGACGTCGCGTTCACCAGCACGCCGAGCGTGTCGCGCGCGGCGCGCGGCCAGCTGTAGCGCGCCAGCGCAGCCGGCGCCGCCTGCAGGAGGCGCGTGCGCGCCGCTTCATCGAACAGCGCCGCCTGCAGCCCGCGCGTGATCGCCGGCACGTCGCCGAGCGGGACGTAGACGGCGGCGTCGCCGCAGCTTTCGCGCGCCACCGGCGTGTCGAGGAGCACAGGCGGCACGCCCGCGGCGAGCGCTTCGAGCGGGGTCAGCCCCAGCCCTTCGTACTCCGACAGAAATGCAAACGCGCGCGCGTGCGCGTACAGGTCCGCGAGCCGCTCATCGCTGACGTACTCGTGCCAGCGAACCTGCGCCTCGACGCGCTCATCGGCAATGGTGCGCCGCAGATCCTGGCGAGGGTGGCTGCGGTTGTCGCCGACGATGTCGAGCGAGGCCTCGGGATGTGCCCGTGCGATCGGCGTGAACGCGCGGATCAGATCGACCACGTGGCGGCGGTTGAAGATAGAACCGACGAACAGGACGCTGGGGCTGGAGGCTGGGGACTGGGGGCTGGCTGCAGTGCTCCGGACACCGGGCACGATGCGCGGCGAGGTGGAGCCAGCCCCAGGCCCCGAACTCCCGGCCCCTATTCCCGGCGGCACCACGTTGATCCGGTCAGCCGGAACGCCCAGCCGCTCCACCAGTTCCCGCTTCGAAAACTCGGAGATGGTGAGGATCGCCGCCGCCAGCGCCGCCGATTGCGCAGTCAGCCACCGCCGCCGCGCCCCTTCGCGCATGCCGAACCATTCGGGATGCGCGACGAACGACAGATCGTGGATCGCAACCACCGTCGGCACCTGCAGGCGGAGAGGCGCGGTGTAGCCCGGCGCGAACCAGACGTCGAGATGGTCGCGTGCGGCCGCGCGCGGTGCGCTGACCTGCTCCCACCAGGTGCCTGGCGAACCCGGCACCAGGCGGGTGGCGAAGCGCCGCGTGTCGAGCGGCAGGCTGGTCGCCTCGTGCGCGTAGAGCACGAACTCGTGCGGCAGGCCGCGCATGGCCGCCCACTCGTGCAGGAGACCACCGAGATAACGCCCGACGCCGGTCGGATGGCCGCAGAGCTCGCGCGCGTCCACGCCGATGCGCATGTCAGTGACGCCGCCGCGCGTGGCGGTCGATCGCCTGCCGGTAGACGTCGACCACGAGGTGCGCGGTGCGCTCCCAGCTGAAGTCGCGTGCTCGCGCGATCCCTCTTGCCGCGCACGCGGCGGCATAGTGATCGTCGGCGAGCACGCGCTCGATCGCCGTCGCGATCTCATCGGGATGTTCGGGATCGACCAGAGCGCCCGCGTCGCCGACCAGCTCCGGCAGCGAGCCGCGCCTGGCGGCGACCACCGGCACGCCGAGCGACATCGCCTCGAGCACCGGCAAGCCGAACCCTTCTTCGAAGGACGGCTGGACGAGCAGCCGGGCGCCCTCATAGAGCGCCTGGCGCTGGTCTGCTTCCACGTAGCCGATGTGCCGGACCCTGCCCTGGAGCGGCGGCCGAGCCATACGGTCCAGCCACGGCCGCGCGCTGTCCGTCGCTTTCCCCGCGAGGACGAGCTCCACCCCTTCGGGGGTGCCTTCGCGCGCGATGACCCGTTCGTACGCATCGAGCAGGCCGCCGACGTTCTTTCGTGGCTCGAGCGTGCCGAAAAAGAGGATGTAGCCCTGCTTCGGCGCCTGCTGCCGCGCCGTCCAGCCCGGCGTGCCGGGCGGACAGACCGCGATCCGATCGCCGGGGACGCCGAGGAGCCGCTCGACTTCGCCTCGCGTGAACGCCGACACGACGATGACGCGATCGGCGCGGTTCGCGTGCACGCGCGCGAGGGCGGGGTAATCGCGCCGCACTTCCGCGCTCGTCCGCTCGGGATGCGAGAGGAAATTCAAGTCGTGGATCGTGACGACCTGCGCCGCCTGCGTCGACGGCATCAGCAGCGGATGCAGCGAATGCGTGACGTCGAATCTTTCGCGCGCGAGCCACTCCACCGGCGGCCACTCCCAGCGATGCCAGGCGAAATTCAGCAGCCGCACCGGGATGCGCCGATCGATCGCGCGCGCGCCGGCGAGTTCCGCGGACCGGGCGAGGCGATCCTTCCACGAGCTCGAAAAGATCGACAGCTGCAACTCGCCGTCGGAGCGCCCGGGCGGAAACGCAGCGAGCATCGCCTTGACCAGCTGATGGGTGTACTCGCCAACGCCGCTCCGTTCGCGCAGCGCGGGGCGGTAATCGATTGCGACGCGCACTTGTTTAAGTCGTTTCGAGCCAGTATCTTATTGTAAATATGAAGATCGCCGTCGTCGGCACCGGTTACGTTGGCCTGGTGCTGGGTGCCTGCCTCGCGGAAAACGGAAACACAGTCGAGTGCGTCGATAAAGATGAGTCGAAGATTCGGACGCTCGAGGCCGGCCGGATACCGATTTACGAGCCCGGCCTCGAGGAGATGGTCGTCCGCAACGGACGGGAAGAGCGCCTGACCTTCTCGACCGACCTGGCGAGTGCCGTCCGCGCCGCCGACATCGTGTTCATCGCGGTGGGCACGCCGCAAGGCGAGGACGGGGCCGCCGATCTGCAGCACGTGCTCGCCGTCGCGAGGGAAATCGGCAAGGCGCTGAGCAAGTACACGGTGGTCGTCGACAAGAGCACGGTGCCGGTCGGCACCGCGCCAAAGGTGCGCGCGGCGATCGCCGCGGAAACATCCCAGCCGTTCAGCGTGGTCAGCAATCCGGAATTCCTGAAGCAGGGCGCGGCGATCGAAGACTTCATGAAGCCCGACCGGGTCGTCATCGGCATCGAGGAGAAGGACGAGCGCGCGGCGGTGATCATGAAAGAGCTGTACGGTCCGTTCACGCGGACCGGCGCGCCGATCCTGGTGATGAGCACGGCGAGCGCCGAGCTGTGCAAGTACGCGGCGAACTCGATCCTGGCGACGCGGATCTCGTTCATGAACGAGATCGCCAACGTCTGCGAGCTGCTTGGCGCCGACGTCGATCACGTGCGCAAGGCGATCGGCTCGGATCGCCGCATCGGCAGCTCGTTCCTGTTCCCCGGCGTCGGTTACGGCGGCAGCTGCTTTCCCAAGGACACGCAGGCGCTGCTGCGGTCGACCGCCGACAAGGGCTACGAGTTCAAGATCCTGCGCGCGGTCGAAGACGTCAACGACCTGCAGAAGCGGCGGCTGGTCGACAAGATCGAGAAGCACTTCGGCGACCTGGCCGGCAAGACGATCGCCGTCTGGGGGCTGGCGTTCAAGCCCCGCACCGACGACATGCGCGAGGCGCCGTCGATCCCGATCATCGAGCACCTGCTGAAGCGCGGCGCCAAGGTCAAGGCGTACGATCCGGCGGCCGCGCCGGTCGCGCGGCGGATCTTCGACGGCCGGATCGCGCTCTGCGACAAGAGCTACGAGGCGCTGGCCGGCGCCGACGCGCTGGCGATCGTCACCGAGTGGAACGAGTTCCGCGAGCCCGACTTCGCCAAGATGCGCTCGCTGATGAAGGCGCCGGTCGTGTTCGACGGCCGCAACATCTATTCGCCCGAGCACATGCGCGCGCTCGGCTTCACCTATTTCTCCATTGGCCGGTAGCGCGCCGGCCGTCCTGGTTACGGGCGGCGCGGGCTACATCGGCAGCCATGCGGCCAAGGCGCTGCACCTCGCCGGCTATCGCGTCGTCGTCTACGACAACCTGGTGGCGGGGCATCGCGCCGCCGTCAAGTACGGCGAGTTCGTCGAGGGAGACATCGCCGACGTCGACAGCCTGCGGGCGGCGATGCGCGATCACCGGGTTGCCGGGGTGATGCACTTCGCCGCGTTCCTCGACGTCGGCGAATCGGTGCGCGATCCGGTCCGCTACTATCGCAACAACGTCATCGGCGCGCTCGGCGTGCTGGAGGCCATGGCCAGCGAACAGGTGCGGCATTTCGTGTTCTCGTCGACCTGCGCCACCTACGGCGAGCCGATCGAGACGCCGATCAGCGAGACCCACCCGCAGCGCCCGATCAACAGCTACGGCGAGACCAAGCTGGCGGTCGAGCGGGCGCTGCCGCATTTTCAAGGCGCGCACGGCATCGCGTGGGCGGCGCTCCGCTACTTCAACGCCTCCGGTGCCGATCCCGACGGGGAGATCGGCGAAGACCACGCCCCGGAGATTCATCTCATCCCGCGGACGATCGAGGCGGCGACCGGCGGGCGTCCGCTGCAGGTGTTCGGCGACGACTACCCGACGCCCGACGGCACCTGTCTTCGCGACTACGTGCACGTGACCGATCTCGCGGACGCCCACGTGCGCGCGCTCGAAGCGATTCGTGAGACCGGCAAATCGGCGGCGTACAATCTCGGCACCGGCCGGCCGCATTCGGTCCGCGAGGTGATCGGCATGGTCGAGCGCGTGACCGGGCGCACGGTGCCCTGGAAGCTCGCGCCGCGGCGGCCGGGCGATCCGGCGGTGCTCTACGCCCTGGCCGATAAGGCGCGGGCCGAGCTGCATTGGACACCGCGCTTCGCCGAGCTCGAGGCGATCGTCCGCACCGCGTGGGACTGGCATCGCACGCACCCGCATGGGTATGACCATCAATAACGTGGCGCAGGAATCCTCGGCCGCCGCATGAACAACGAGCGCACGACGCTGCGCCGGTTGTTCGCCTACGCGAAGCCGTATCGCGGCCGGATGTCGTGGGCGGTCGTCGGGATGGTCGTCTACGCCATCGGATCGGCTGGCCTCGCCTATCTCATCCGACCCATCTTCGACAGCGTGCTTCCGAAGCAGCAGGACGTGGCGCGCGTGGCCTGGGCGATTGTGATTGTCTATCTGCTCAAGGGGCTCGGTTCGTACGCCTCGTCGTATCTGATGGCCGACGTCGGCCAGCGCGTCGTCACCGATCTCCGCAACGCGCTGTATCGCCATATCCTCAACCAGTCGGCGAGCTTTTTCGCCCACGGCGCCACCGGCCGCCTGTTGTCGCGCATCAACAACGACGTCGGTCAGGTGCAGCAGGCGGTGTCGGAGACCGCCGGCGACCTGGCGCGCGAAACGATGGCGCTCGTCGGCTATTCGGCGTTGCTGTTCTATTACGACGCGCGGCTGACGATCGTCTGCCTCACCGGCGCGCCGCTGATTGTCTATCCGCTCATCCGCCTCGGCCAGCGCGTCCGCCGCACGACGCGCCGCAGCCAGGAGGCGCTCGAACAGCTTTCGCACCTGAGCACCGAGGCCTTCACCGGGCACCGCATCGTCAAAGCCTTCGCGACCGAGGGGCACGAGGCCGAGAAGTTCAACCGCGCCGGCTATCAGCTGTTCAGGACCAACATGAAAGTGACGGCGGCGCTGTCGAGCCTGCCGCCGCTGATGGAGTTGCTCGGCGGCTTCGGCATGGCCGCCGCCATCGTCTACGGCAGCCGGCAGATTGCGAACGGCAATCTCACGCCGGGTCAGTTCGCGCTGTTCATCGGCACGTTGTTCCTGATGTACGGCCCGGCCAAGAAGCTGTCGCGGGTCAACGCGAACCTGCAGCAGACCATCGCCGCCTCCGAGCGCATCTTCGAGATGCTCGACACCCATACCGAGGTCGTCGAGCAGCCGGGCGCGCCGTCGCTGAAGCCATTTCGCCACTCGGTCGAGTTCCGCGACGTCGGTTTCGGCTACGACGATGCGGCCGGGCGGATCCTGCGCAACGTGTCGTTCTCGGTGGGCGCCGGGCAGATGATCGCCATCGTTGGCCGCAGCGGGGCTGGCAAGACCACGCTCGTCAACCTGCTGCCGCGCTTTTACGATGTCAGCGGCGGCCAGATCCTGATCGACGGCGTCGATATCCGCCAGGTGACGGTCGCGTCGCTGCGCCGGCAAATCGGCATCGTCACACAGGACACGGTGCTCTTCGACGACACCATCGGCAGGAACATCGCCTACGGCTCGCCCGAAGCGACGCCGCAGCAGATCGAGGCCGCGGCGCGGGCGGCGAACGCGCACGATTTCATCGTCGCGCTGCCGCACGGCTACGAGACGATGATCGGCGAGCGGGGGCAGCGGCTGTCGGGCGGGCAGCGCCAGCGCCTGGCGATTGCGCGGGCGGTGCTGAAGAACGCGCCGATCCTGGTGCTGGACGAGGCGACCTCGGCGCTCGACACCGAGTCGGAGCTGCTGGTGCAGGAAGCATTGACCAACCTGCTGATGAACCGGACCGCGTTCGTCATCGCGCACCGGCTGTCGACCATCCGCCGCGCCGACGCGATCGTCGTGCTCGAGCGCGGCCGGATCGTGGAGTTCGGCCGGCACGAGGAGCTGCTCGCGAACCCGGACGGTACGTACTCGACGCTGTATCAGATGCAGTTGCTCGAAGGAAGGTCGGAAGGCCGCAAGATGGTGCCATCCTAGTAGGTCGTGTGGGTCGAGTCCTACCCGACCTACTCGACCCACCCGACTCGGCGACAAGGCTTTTGACGATGATTAAGAGCATGACGGGCTTCGCGGCGTTGACGCGGGAGGACGAGCGGGCGACGATCGCGGTCACGATTCGCGCCGTCAACCACCGCTACCTCGACCTGCAGCTGCGCAACCCGCAGTCGCTTTCGTCGGTGGAATCGGAGATTCGGACGCTGGTCGCCAAGTATGTCGCGCGCGGACGCGTCGAGCTGAGCGTGTCGCTGCAACTGCGGCAGGCCGCCGGCGTCGACGTCGAGTTCAACGAGGAGTTCGGCCGCGCGCTCGAGACGGCGCTCGAGCAGGCGCGGGCGCGCGGGCTGGTGGCCGGCGCGCTCACACCCGGCGACCTGCTGCGCCTGCCGCAGGCGATCACGATCCGCGATCGGCAGCCGGCCGACGACGAGTCGTGGCAGGCGGAGCTGGCGGCGCAGGCGCGCGAAACGGTGGGCCACGCGCTGGTCGATCTCGATTCGATGCGCGCGCGTGAAGGCGATCACCTGCGATCCGACCTCGATGCCCGCCGCGCCTACGTCGCCGATCTCGTCGAGCGGATCTCGGCCGCGGCCGACGAGGGACGGCAGGCGATGGAGCAGCGGATCGCCGATCGTGTTCGCGAGCTGCGCAGCGAGCTGCAGGCCGACGAGGCGGTGGTCGCGCAGGAGATCGTCCGGATGGCGGCGCGCTCCGACATCAGCGAAGAGGTCGAGCGCTTCCGCGCTCACGTCGCGCATTGGGCGGCTCTCGCCGATGGCCCCGAGCCGTGCGGACGCAAGCTCGATTTCCTGCTCCAGGAGATGAACCGCGAGGTCAACACGATGGGCTCGAAGGCCGACGGCCTGCGGGTGTCCGAGCTGATCATCGCGGCGAAGGCCGAGCTCGAGAAGATGCGGGAGCAGGTTCAGAATGTCGAATAATCCTTCGACCGGTCTGACGCCCGGCGCGGCGACCGCCGCCGGCTCGGAGCGGGGCCGCGGCCTGCTGTTCATCGTCTCGGCGCCGTC
>Ga0070700_100001948_pt1 | contig 10466 bp, 8 predicted proteins | sample KBSK5101metaG_FD_65456 | JGI IMG/M metagenome (GOLD analysis project Ga0070700, IMG submission 65456) | Corn, switchgrass and miscanthus rhizosphere microbial communities from Kellogg Biological Station, Michigan, USA - KBS K5-10-1 metaG | ecosystem: Host-associated > Plants > Roots >...
CTCGAATCCGATCTTGGATTCCAGAACCCGGCGACGCTGAGCGCGAAGACCTACACGCTGATCGCGTTCCACGAGTTCGAGAACGCGCAGAAGCCTGGAGGAATCGAGTCCGCGTTCGTGATGCAGCGATGCCTCCACTGCCTCGAGCCGGCCTGCGTCTCGGCCTGCCCGACGACGGCGCTCGAGAGACAGGCTGATGGTCCGGTCAGGTACGACGAAGACGAGTGCATCGGCTGCCGATACTGCCAGCTGGCGTGTCCCTGGGACGTGCCGACCGCGGAATGGGATTCGCTGGCTCCCAAGATCTCGAAGTGCACGCACTGCTCCGACCGCGTCGCGCAGCCGGTGCCGATCGCGTTCAACGGGCAGGCGACCAACGATGCCGAGAGCAAGCGCTTCACCGGAAGCATCGAGACTCCCGCGTGCGTGAAGGCGTGCCCCGCGGACGCGCTGCGATACGGCACGCGCGACGAAATGCTGGCGCTCGCACACAAACGCATCGCCGACCGGCCGGATCGGTACATCGATCACGTCTACGGAGAGAAGGAGCTCGGCGGCACGAGCGTGATTTATCTGTCGAGGGTGCCGTTCGACAAACTCGGCTTCCCGACCTACGGTGAAAAACCGTTCCCGGCGTTCAGCAAGGCCGCGCTCGGCGCCGTGCCGCCGGCGGTGATTGGCGTCGGTGCCATGCTCGGCGCCGCCTACGCGTTCTTCCGCAAGCGCGCGCAGAAGGTGGCCGATGCCGAGGGCCACGGCCACGTGGAGTTCGAGCCGCTGAAGGCCACGATGCGCACGCCCTTCAATTGGGTCCTGCTGCTGCTCATGGCATTTGGCGCCGTCACGTTCGTGGCGCGCTTTGTCCTCGGACTCGGCGGCAGCACCAACCTCTCAGACACCTATCCGTGGGGCCTCTGGATCCTCTTCGACCTGGTCTGGATCGCGGTGGCCGCCGGCGCGTTCGCGATGGCCGGCGTCATCTACGTCTTCCAGCGCAAGGATCTGTACGGGCTCGGCCGCACCGCGGTGCTCATGGGCCTGCTCAGTTACTCCTTCGTGACCGTGACGTTGCTCGCCGATCTCGGCCTGCCCTGGCATGCCTACCAGCTGGCGCTGCAGGCGCCCGAGCACTCGGCGATGTTCGAGGTCTCGTGGTGCGTTGGCCTCTACGTCACGATCCTGCTGCTCGAATTCCTGCCGGTGCCGTTCGGACACTTCGGATTCCAGCGCGCCGCGGATGCGCTGCGGAAGTGGAACGGCGCCTATGTGGCGGCGGCGGTGACGTTGTTCGTGTATCTGATGTCGCGCAACCTGCTGTTCGCGCTGGGTGCGGCCGTGACCTTCGGCACGCTCGCCTGGGTGTTCCGTGCCCGGGATGCGAAGGCGGAGCCGATCATGCTCGCCATCGCCGCGGTCACGCTCTCGACCATGCACCAGAGCTCGCTCGGCTCGCTCTACTTGCTGATGCCGAACATGCTCGCCCCGCAGTGGTGGTCGCCGGTGATGCCGGTCTCGTTCTTCCTGTCGTCGATCGTGGCGGGCACGGCGCTCGTCATCCTGGTCGACATGTGGATCGCGAAGGCCTGGCGCCGCCCGCTCGAAATGGCCCGGCTCGCCTCGGTCGGTCAGATCGCCTTCTGGTCGCTCGTCGCCTACCTCGGGTTCCGCCTGGGTGACATGGCGATTCGCGGTCAGTTCGGCGGAGCGTTCACCGGACCGCACGGCATGGCCTTCGCCGTCGAGATCATCATCGGCGGTGTCGTGCCGCTGCTGCTGCTCGCCAGCCAGTCGCTTCGACAGCGCACCGACCTGCTCTTTGCCGCATCGCTCCTGGCGGTGCTCGGCGTGACCTACAACCGAATGAACGTTGTCATCTTCGCGATGGACTTCCGCGGCCGGATGCCGTGGGGCGCGCCGGAGAGCTACCTGCCGTCGATCGTCGAGTGGGGCATTTCGATCGGCCTCATCGCGGCGACGATTTTCCTGTTTGGCCTCGGCGCGCGGCTGATGCCGGTGCTGTCGAAGGAACGACCCGCGCACGGACATTGATATGACCAAAGACAGTTGGGTATCGGCGCATCCCTACCTCCATCCGCTGGCAGATGTGGATGCGCTGATCGAGCGGGCAACGGCTGGCACCCCAGTGCCGGCCGTTGCCACGCCCGATTGGGCCGCCTATTCGGCCGACTATTTCGCCGGCGTGCCGTTGCTGCACAGCGCGAAAGCGTCGATCGATCTGTCCGCGCCCCAGCAGGCGGTTGAGAGGTTGATCACGCTACTCGCGTCCTCGTCGGCGCAGGGGACGGTCGCCGAGCAGTGCCGGGCGCTGGCGGCGGCGCTGCCGGCGGACGATCCGTCTCAGTCGCCGCATTTCGGATTGTTTCGCTACCTGCTGTGGGCGGTGCTCGCGCGATCGCTCGAACCGGTAGTGCGCGGCTTCGACGCCTGGCGGAACGAAGAGCGCTGGCTCCACAACTATTGCCCGACATGCGGAGAGCCGCCGGCGATGGCGCAGTTGATCGGCAAGGATCCCGGGCGCCTTCGCAAGCTGTCGTGCGGATGCTGCAAGACGCGCTGGCGGTATCGGCGTACCGGCTGCCCGTTCTGCGACAGCCAGGACGAGCACCGCCTCACCGCCGTCGCCGTCGAAGGCGAGGGCGGCCTTCGCATCGACTATTGTGAGACGTGCAGCGGCTACCTCAAGACCTATGACGGCGAGGGACACGAGGACGTGATGCTCGCCGACTGGACCTCGCTGCACCTCGATTTCGTGGCCCGCGATCGCGGACTCAGACGGATGGCCTCCTCGCTCTATGAACTGGAGGCACATTGACGTGGCGTGGCGCGGTGTTTCTCGTCCTGTTGCTCCAGACCCTCTCGACGACCGCGATCGCCCAGACGACGCAACCGCAATTTGGCGGCAAGTACGCGGAGCTCGATGAGCGCCGCCAGAAACTGGTCGCCGACTGGGTCGCGCGCCTCGAACAGACGACCGGCCAGTCGATCGCGTCGGGGCCGTTCTACGACGAGCTGATCAGCCTCTCGATCAAGACCACCTTCGGAGCGGTAACGCACGCGCTGATGACGACGCACCTGACGGATCAGGCCGCCGCCGACCTCGGCGACGCCCTGACGCTCGTCGAACGGCTCGATGTGGTACGGGGAGAAGTGACGGGGGAGCGGGGCGATCACCAGTTTCGCATTTACGTCAGGCTGACCGCCGACGCGGTCGACAAGTTGTCGCGCTCGCAGCAGTTCAAGCGCGGCGCCGACAACTCTGTCTATCACAAAGGCTATCCAATCAATTATCGCGGCCAGGGCGGAACGCCGTCGATCCAGATTTCGATCGCGACCGACCGGCGCAACGCCGACGTCGACGTCGACTACCGCGGGTCGAGCTTTCCCGCCGCGCTCTTCAACGGCCACCTCACGTCATCGAACTCCGACGTCCGCGCCGGCAACAATTACGACAAGCACCTCAATCGCTGGACCGGTTTCCAGAACTGGTGGCAAAGCTTCTTCGGCGTGCGGCTGGAGCGTCCCGCCGAAACGGCCGAGGGCGAGAAGCGCACCAGCCTGGCGGCGGTGCCCCGGGCCGGCAAGAAAGACGTCGACGTGATGGCGGCCGACTTCCTGAAAGCGTGGCTCGTCGAAGGCAATGCGATCGCCGCGATGAGTTACCTGTCGGAGCGTTCCTATGGGTGTCTCGCGCACGACAAGGACGACCCTCTCAACTTCGATCGCGGCATGGCGCCGTTTCAGTTGCTGATCAATCTCAGGGCCGCCTACAACGCCATCGGCAAGCACGACTCGCTCGAAGGGCTGGTCGTCGGCACGCGCCTTACCAAACCGGGACTGCGCGTCATCGACCAGCCGCACCGCGGCCAGTTCGTGGCGTATTCGGTGCCGGACGACATCGCCATTCCGCTGGATTGTGGAAGTGAATTGATGCCGGGCGGGTCGACGAGCGCCAGGCGTGTCTACGGCAACTACGCCGGCACGTCGTTCTACGTCGCGGGACAGAAGGACGTGCCGGTCGCACTGTTGTGGGCGAAGGAGAACGGCTATTGGAAGATCGTGTCCTGGCGGGTTGGCGCGACCGACGATGCGGCCGCGCCGCCGCCGATCATGGAACCGGCGGTGACGCGAATTGCCGTCGATGAGTCGCTGGCAGCTGCAGCTCGCGATTTCCTGGAGAGCTGGCTGGTCAAGAAACAGTACGACGCGGCGTTTGCCTACCTGTCGCCGCGCAGCTACCGCTGCTACGACATCGAGCAGGATCCTGCGCTGCCCGCATCGACATCGATGGAGGACGCGGGCCGCAAGCTTCGCGCGGCTCTGGCATCATCGTCGGCCGCGATCGGCACCGGCCGGAAGCTTGATCAGGTGATCGAAGCGGTCGAGCCGTTTCTCGCATCGATCCGCGTCATGGATCACGCCGATGCGAAGGTGTTCACCCTGATGAGTGTGCCCGATGCGCTCGCCGATGCCGCGGAGTGCACGGCCCGCGCCGGCAGCAGCACGATTCCCGATCCGGTGCCGCTCGCATACGGCAACGGATTCGGCACAACGGTTCGCTTCAAGACGCGCGCCGGCGAAGCGCCAGTGCTGCGGTTGTTGTGGCGGAAGGACAACGGCAGCTGGCGTATCACTTCTTACGGCGTCGAGCTTCCGTAACGCCCGACGACCCGACTATCTGCCAACCTGAAAATCAGGTAACCTTTCTTCTTCAGGCAGTCCTTATTACTCCGGAGGTTCCATGGCTCGTCAGGTTTCACGTCGGAAATTTTTCGGCAGCGCCGCCGCAACGGTCGGCGTGCTCGGGTTGGCGAAGTCGCCCGAGCTGTTCGCGCAGGCGGTCACGCAGCGATTTGGCGGCAACGATGCGGATTACGACCGCATGGTGAAGCTGGCCAGCAACGAGAACAATTACGGGCCGCCCAAGGCGGTGATGGATGCGATGCAGGGCGCGTGGAAGTACGCCAACCGTTACGGCTACCCCGACGGCGACATCATCGAGGCGATCGCCGCGCATCACGGCGTCAAGCCCGAGAACGTCCTGCTGACGGCGGGATCAGGTGAGGTGCTGCAGGTCGTCGGCACGACGTTCCTCTCCGGCGGCAAGAAGGTCGTCGGCGCCGATCCGTCTTATGGCTCCGTCTACCAGCACGCCACCAACATCAAGGCCGATGCGATCAAGGTGCCGCTCCGCAGGGACTACAGCGCGGACATCCCCGGCATGATCAAGGCCGCCAACGACAACGCGGCGCAGGTCGGCTTCTTCTACCTGTGCAACCCGAACAACCCCACGGGCGTGATCGTGCCGAAGACCGAGGTCGACGCCGCCGTGAAGGGCATCCCGAAGGGCATGCCGATCCTGATCGACGAGGCGTATCACCACTTCGTCGACGACCCGAACTACGCCGAGTCGGTGAGCTACGTCAAGGAAGGCCGCCCGGTGATCGTGGCGCGCACCTTCTCGAAGATCGCGGCGCTCGCAGCAATGCGCATCGGCTACGCGCTGGCCCCTGCTGAATTGATCAGGCAGATGCGTCCGTACTCGATGGGCAGCGTCAACGTGCTGGCCAAGTGGGGCGCGGTGGCGTCGCTCAAGGACACCGCCGGCCAGGCCGACGTCAAGAAGAAGATCACCGACACGCGCAACAAGACGCAGCGCGAGCTCGAAGCCTACGGCTATCCGACCATTCCGTCGCAGGCCAACTTCTTCATGGTCAGCCTCGAAGGCCGCACGGTGCAGCCGGTGATCCAGGAGTTCCGCGAGAAGGGCATCCTGGTCGGCCGTCCGTTCCCGCCGATGATCAACCACCTGCGCGTGTCGGTCGGCACGCCGGACGACATGGAGAAGTTCCTCAAGGGCTTCAAGGAAATCTTCCCGAAGAAGACCGCGACGACGATGGCCGGCCGCTAGCCACAGATTAGACACAGATTAGACACAGACTAGACTCAGACTGAGAATGCACAAGACGCCGCCTTCGGGGCGGCGTTTTGTTTTCAGCGCGTCTAGGTCCGTCGTGCCGCCTTGATCAGCGCATCCATGTGATCGAGATACTTCTCGAGCGCGCGTCGTCCCGCCGAGGTGAGCTTGTAGTCGGTGCGCGGCGTGCGGCCCGAGAACGTCTTCGTGCAGGCGACGTAGCCCGCTTCCTCGAGCTTGCGCGCGTGGACGCTGAGGTTGCCGTCGGTGGCGTTGAGCGCCGCCTTCAGATCGGTGAACGACATCTCGTCGCCCGCGGCGAGCGCGCTGACGATGCCGAGGCGCATGCGGTCGTGCAGCAGCCGATCGAGATTCGTCGCGATCTCGCCGGTGCGCTGCTCGACCGGCGCCTTGGGCCGGACCTCGTGTTGAAGTTTTCGCGCCGCGTTGCTCTTAGCCACCATAGTTCCTTGCGATGTAAGCGCCGAATCCCACGTGCAGGCCGCCGAAACCAATCGCCAGCCAGACATTGCCCCACTCGGGCGGCGTTGCAATCGCGGCGATGCCGAGCGCCATGAAACACACGCCGATGGCGCGGACGATCGGCACGCTGAAAATGCCGCCGCTCAGCACGCCCGCGCCGTAAAGCAGCAGCCACGACGGCGCCATCACCGTGAAGTTTCCTACCGCCCACAACGCGTAGGTGATCGCCGCCCCGGCCACGAACGGCGCCGCCATGCCGAGCGCGAAGCGCCGCCCCGTCGAGCCGGTCAGCGGAATGCCGGCCAGCCGCGCCTTGCGCGCCATCGCGATCAGGCCGACGATCGCCGCGATCACCGCTGCGCCCATCCACGCCGCCAGCCAGCGGTCAGCCGATGGCTGACGGGCCGCCACGGCCGAGGCGCCCAGCGCGACCAGCCCCATCGCCACTCCGCCGGCGCCCGGAATCGAGGTGAACGTGGCGCTGCGTTCCATCGCCTGGCGGATGAACACCAGGTTCTCCGCGGCGTGGTCGCCTACCGAGCTTGGCTTCCCCGCCTGCACCGGCACGAACTCATCCTAACATCATCCACTTTATAGTGCAAAGTTCTCCCCCCATTTGCGCGGACGACACCGATTGCGCATAGAATCCCGGAATGTTTTTCGCCCTTCAGGGGTTGAAGGGTGATGGAGGTTCCCATGACACGCGTTTTAGGTATTGCCGCGGCCGCCACCCTGGCGCTGGCCGTGGCGGCGTCGGCGCAGGAGAAGAAGGGCGCAGCAGAGCACACCATGGCCGGCTGCGTACAGAAGGGCGCGACCGCGACTCAGGGTGTGGTGCAGAACACCGCCGAGAAGGGTCCCAAGCTGGTCGGCATTGTCGAATCGAAGGCCACGCTCGCCCCGCACGTCGGACACAAGGTGGAGATCACCGGCACGGCGGTACCGACCGCCGAAGCGGAAGCCATGAAGCCCGCGCCGCCGAAGGCCGATCACTACATGAAGATCAGCGCCGTGAAGATGGTGTCCGCGACGTGCCCCTGAGCAACAGTCGGCAGTCACGAGAAGTTGGGGCCGGAGGAATCCGGCCCTTTCTTTTGGAGGACGAGTCATGGCCACGTTGATCGCGAAAAGCATCCTGACCGGCCTCACGGTCGACGATCTCGGCAAGAGCCTGGCGTTTTACGAGGCGCTCGGATTCGCGGTCACGCAGCGATGGGAGCAGGACGGCAAGTTGATGAGCGTGATGATGCGGGCCGGCGAGCTCGAGCTGGGCTTGAACCAGGACGACTGGAAGAAGGGCCGCGATCGCCAGAAGGGCATCGGCACCCGGCTGAACATCGAAACGAAGCAGAACATCGACGACATCGCCGCGCGCGTCAAAGCCGCGGGCTTTGCGCTCGACATGGAGCCGTTCGACACGCAGTGGAAGACGCGGCAGTTCGAGCTGACCGATCCGAGCGGCTTCAAGTTGACGGTATCGAGCGAGTGGCCGCGCTGATGAAGGGTTAAGGGCTCTTCGTCACCAGCTCGAATCCAAGGTCGTCGTGACCGACGCCCGAGTTGCCGAGCACGATCGCGGCGACCTTGCGCGTCTTGTCGAAGCCGAGCCACGTGCGATAGCCGCCCGTGCCGCCGTTGTGCCACACGACGTCGCGGCCGTTCGTGCTGCGGATGATCCAGTTCATGCCGATCGACATGTCCTTGCCCACCGAGCGGCGAACGACGTGCGTTTGCTGCATCAACCGCGGCAGTCGCGCCCCCGACGTATCAAGATTGGCTCGCGCAAACTTCAGCATGTCGTTGATCGTCGATCGCAACGCGCCCGCGCCGGCCAGCGCGGGCAGATCCCAGTTCGGCATCACCATCCCGCCGGCGGAATAGCCCTTCGCCAGATGCTCCTGCATCCACGGCGTCAGCGTCACCGCGGTGTGATCCATGTGCAGCGGATCGAGGATCCGCTCCTTCACCAGCGCCTCGTAGGTTTTCCCGGCACGCATCGCCAGCGCCTGGCCGAGCAGGCCGACGCCGAGATTTGAGTATTCGAACTCCGCGCCGATGTCGCGCGTGAGTTGATACCGGCCGAGGAATTCGAACATCTGCTCCACGGTGTAGTCGGCATACGGATTCATCGGGTTCGCGGGCTTCATGTTATCCGGCAGCCGCGGCAGCCCCGATGATTGCGTCGACAGGTCGATCAAGGTGATGACCTTGCCGTTGCGCTCGGGCACGCGCACGCCGGCGCGCAGATGTTTGGCGACGGGGTCGTCGAGCTTCACCTCGCCGCGATCGGCCATCTCCGCGAGCAGGATCGCGGTGAAGACTTTTGTGATGGAGCCGATCTCGAACACCGAGTCCGCGTCGAGCGGCTTCGCGTCCGGGCCCGGATTGCCGTACGCCGCCATCGAGGACGAGCCGTCGGGTTCGATGGTCGCGACGACCAGGCCGCCGGCCTTTTCCTTGTCGACGCGGGCCTTGATCGCAGTGGCAATTTCGGCGTTCCGAGTGCCGTCCGTCGCCGCGGCGACGCCGATCGTCAGGGTCAGCATGGCAATGACGCGTCTCATGCCGCGCACCCTATCACCACCACAGCCGGCAGTCGAGTCGGCTGTCGCGCGCTCCTATTGACCTTCCAAAGGAGCGGACATACTCACCTCGTTCGATCCGATCAGCCGCGCATTCGTCGCGGCAACCCTGCTCACGACGGCCGGCGCCGCCTGCTTTTTCCCCGCGCGGCGCGCGGCTGCCGTCGATCCGGCCACCGCTCTTCGACACGATTGACCCGCGGTCAAGGGCCGGTACAAGGCGAGGGCCGGAACTGATCCGGCCCTCGTGACTTCAGCGGTCGTGAGTAGCTGGAGCGTTGTTGTCGTAGGCGCGCGTCCTGTATACTGGTCACCGTGACGATGACCCGAAAGCGGATGCCTAAGCGTGCCAAGCGCGGCGCGGGGGGCGGACGTTTGTAAGGACTCGTTCTCGGAGTTCAACGATCGACAGCCACCCGCCGCGGACTCAACCGTGAGCGGGATTTTTATTTTAGATGGGACATTTCAGTGGACGCGATTGAAGTTGGCGTATTGGGCGCGACCGGGATGGTGGGACAGCAGTTCGTGTCGCGCCTGGCGCGGCATCCGTGGTTCCGGTGCACGTGGCTCGCGGCCAGCGAGCGATCCGAAGGCAAGGCCTACAAAACCGTCGCGCCCTGGAAACTGAACTCGCCGATCCCCGGCGGCTCCGCCGAGCGCATCGTCGAAGCGTGCGTTCCCGGGAGGGGACCGAAGGTCGTGTTCTCCGGACTCGATGCCTCCGTCGCCGGCGACATCGAAGGCGCCTTCGCCGCGGCCGGCCACATCGTGGTCACCAACGCGCGCAACTTCCGCATGGATCCGGTGGTGCCGCTGCTGATTCCGGAGATCAATGCGGACCACTTGAAGTTGATCGGCGAGCAGCGCCGCCTGAAGGGGTGGCCGGGTGCGATCGTCACCAATCCAAACTGCTCGACCATCGTGCTGGCGATCGCGCTGGCGCCGCTGCGTCAATTCAACATCCGCTCGGTGATGGTGTCGACGATGCAGGCGGTGTCGGGCGCGGGGTATCCGGGCGTGCCGTCGCTCGACATCCTCGGCAACGTGGTGCCGTTCATCGGCGGCGAGGAAGAGAAGATGGAGAGCGAGACACTGAAGATTCTCGGCGCCGATGGCGGGCGCTCTCCGTACCCGGCGGTCGTCAGCGCGCATTGCAATCGCGTGCCGGTGATCGACGGTCACACGATGACGGTGTCGGTGGCGTTCACCAAGAAGCCGTCGCTCGACGCGATCAAGGAAGCGATGCGGACATTTGCCGGCAAGCCCCAGGAGCTGTGGCTGCCGAGCGCGCCACAGCCGCCGATGGTGGTGACCGAAGAGCCCAACCGACCGCAGCCGCGTCTGGACGCGGATCTCGGCGGCGGCATGGCAATCACGATCGGCCGCGTGCGTGAATGTCCGGTGCTGCACTTCAAGTTCGTCGCGCTGGGGCACAATACGATTCGAGGCGCAGCAGGCGCGGCGAT
>Ga0070700_100001949_pt1 | contig 10465 bp, 9 predicted proteins | sample KBSK5101metaG_FD_65456 | JGI IMG/M metagenome (GOLD analysis project Ga0070700, IMG submission 65456) | Corn, switchgrass and miscanthus rhizosphere microbial communities from Kellogg Biological Station, Michigan, USA - KBS K5-10-1 metaG | ecosystem: Host-associated > Plants > Roots >...
GCGCCCTCCTTGCGGGGATAAGAGATAGGGCGCCCCAAATGACACCCCCCCCTCGCCCTCTCGCGCGCGCCTGTGAGACCGCACGAGCACGCGCGCACCGGACGCCCCCGCGCGGCAGCTGGCGATTCGGCCAGGTGGCTTCAAGTATTACAATCACGCACCCTGAGCTCACCCCAGTCCATGCCCAATGGCTGATACGACCCCTGAAACAGATCCGGTGCGAGCTGGTGGTAATCCAACCCCAGTTCCTCCTCTCTCGGATCAACGGGCGGCGGAGACGCGTGCCAAAACGGAGGGTGCGAATTTGGACGTCGAGGTACACACACCGCACGCGCATCGAACCGGCCATCACTGGATCGACATGACCGTCGCGGTGGCGGCGATCTTCATCTCTGTGGTCTCGCTGGCGGTTGCAATCCTGCACGGCCGCACGATGGAGCGCATGGCCGAAGAGAATGCGCGCTTGGTGGCGGCCAACTCCTGGCCCTTCGTGCAGTACGGCGCAGCCACGACGACGACAGACGGCGTCACCAGGGTCATCATGAAGGTCTTCAACTCCGGCGTCGGACCCGCCAAGATCGAGTCCGCCGAGCTGGTGTGGAAGGGTGTGGCGTATCGCGGTGACCGAGAGTTCCTGGAGGCCTGCTGCGGGTTCGACCCAGCATCGGGAACGCCGTTCGATTCCAGTGTCTTTGCGGGCTTCGTACTGCCCGCGAGTGGCGAGACTCGTTTCCTCGAGTTCAGCAAACCGGCCGACCCCGCCGTGTTCGCCGCCTTGCAACAGGCGGTGGTCAGCCGCGATCTTCAATTGAACGTCTGCTATTGCTCGATTTTCGACGAGTGCTGGCAGAGCGATCTGACAACGTTAAGTCTCAAGCCGAGGCAGGTCGAGGCGTGTACGTTGCCGAAAGTGTCGTTCGATCAGGGCCTCTCGAGCGGAAAGCAATAACCCAGGGCAGTGACGACGTCGTCGCGGGCGCATTCCACTTAGCAGCAGAGGCGAGGCGCTGGGGGGTGTCATTTGGCGCGCGCTGTCCCTTATCCCGCTAGCACCTTGCGCGTGGCGAAATGGCCCACTAAACTCCGCACACACACGAATTTCGGAGGCATTCCATGACTGTCACGCGCCGCCTCGTCGCCGGCGTCTTCTTCGTCGCCGTGCTGTCGCTGCTGGCCACGTTTGCCAGGGCGCAGGGCAAGAAAGAATCGACCGAGGCCCGGCTGCAGCGGTTCGCCGACAAGGAAGAGATCCAGAACGTGCTGCTCGAGTACGGGCGCGCCCTCGATAGCCGCAACTTCACCGCCTACTCGGCGCTCTTCGCCCAGGATGGCGAGTGGGTGGGCGGCTTCGGCTCCGTGAAAGGCCCCGCCAACATCAAGGCCTTCATGGAAAAGAACATGGGGACCAACGGCAACCCCACGCACAACTACCACCTGCTCTCGAACTTCGTGGTCACGGTGACCGGCGACACCGCCACGGCGTGGTCGCGGTGGGCCTTCGTGCAGCCGCAGAACACCGGCGGCGCGACAATCGCCCAGGCCGGCAGCTACGACGACACCTTCGTCCGCGAGAACGGCGTGTGGAAGTTCAAGAAGCGCACCGCGTCGAACGACACCGGCCGTCCGGCGCCCGCGGCCGCGGCTTCCGCGCCATCCAGCAAGTAAGGAGACACCATGCTTCGCTTCCGCTCGGCGCTCGTCATCCTCGCCGTGGCTGCGGCGATCGCGCCCGTGTCGCTCCGCGCCGGCCAGCAGGCAGCGCGCGTCGACGACGCGGCGCTGCGCAAGGCCGGCACCGGTGACGAGTGGCTCACCTACGGCCTGAACCAGTCGGAAACGCGCTTCAGCCCGCTGACGGACATCAACGCCTCGAACGTCGCGCGGCTCGGCCTCGCCTGGTCGTACGACACCAATGGCGGTGGCGGTGGCCAGGAAGCCACGCCGCTCGTCTGGAACAACACGATCTACGGCATCACGAACTGGAGCGTCGTGTTCGCCGTCGACGCCAAGACCGGCAAGGAGAAGTGGCACTGGGATCCGTGGGTCAACAAGGCGGACGTGCGCGCGGAGATCTGCTGCGGCGTCGTGAACCGCGGCCTGGCGCTGTATCAGGGGCTGCTCTACGTGCCCGTGATCGACGGGCGGCTGCAGGCGCTCGACGCCCTGACGGGCCGCGTGGTGTGGGAGTCGCGGGTCGCGTTCCCGCAGGATCACTACACGCTGACGATGGCGCCGCGCATCGCCAAGGGCAAGGTGATCATCGGCGCCAGCGGCGGCGACCGGCCCACCCGCGGCTTCTTCGACGCCTACGACGCGCTGACCGGCCGTCGGGCGTGGCGCTTCTACACGGTGCCCGGTGATCCGTCGAAGGCGCCGGAAAACGCCGCCATGAAGAAGGCGCTGGCGTCGTGGGACAGGGAGTGGTGGAAGAACGGCGGCGGCGGCGCGGTGTGGGACGGCGCGGCCTACGACCCGGAGCTGAACCTGGTCTACGTCGGCACCGGCAACGCCGAGCCGTGGCCGCAGGAGCTGCGCACGTCGAAAGGGCTGGACAACCTCTACGTGTGCTCCATCCTCGCGGTGGACGTGGACACCGGCGAGCTGAAGTGGCACTTCCAGGTGGTGCCCGGCGACGAGTGGGACTTCGACAGCGTGCAGCACCTGATCCTCGCGGACCTGCCGATCGGCGGGCGCACGCGCAAGGTGATCATGCAGGCCAACAAGGACGCGTTCTTCTATGTGGTCGATCGCGTCACCGGCCAGTTCATTTCGGCGGCGCCGTTTTCGCAGGTCACCTGGGCCAGCGGACTGGACCCGAAGACGGGGCGCCCCCTCGTGAACAAGGAGGCGTACTACAAGGACAAGGCGGTCCTGGTGACACCGGGCGGCGGCGGCGCGCACAACTGGTCGCCGATGGCGTTCAACCCGATGACGGGGCTCACCTACGTGCCCACGTCCACGCTCAACACGTTCTCGTATCAGACCGAAGCGCCCTACAACCCGCGTCCCGGCACGACGACCGGCACCGTGCGCCCGGCGCCCGTGCCCGCGGCACCGGCGCCACCGGCGATTGGTCCGCCTCCGCTGGAAGGCGGCGCCAGCCGAGGGGCGCTCGTCGCGTGGGATCCGGTCGCGGGCCAGATGCGGTGGCGCATGCCGGGTGGCGGCGGCATCGGGGGCGGCGCGCTCACAACCGCCTCGAACCTTGTCTTCCAGGTGCTGAGCAATGGCCACCTGTTGGCCTACAGCGCGGACAAGGGTGAGAAGCTGGCCGACATCGACACCGGCCTGCGGAGCGGCATGGGGCCGCCCATCACCTATCGCGTGGACGGCAAGCAGTACGTGGCGTTGATGGGCGGTGTCGGCCAGGCCGCTCCCGGCGGCAACGCCGGGCCCGGCAACCAGCCCACGCCGTTCGCGCCGAAGCTGCTCGTCTTCGCCGTGGACGCCACCGGAACGCTGCCGTCCTCGAGCGGCACCCAATAACCATGAAAAGAACCTTTGGACTTCTCGTCGCCGCGCTCGTGTTCGCCTCGCCGCTGCTGCTGCTCGGCCAGCGGCAGGAGGCGAACCCGCAGCGGCCGAGCGTACAAGTCGGCGTGCCGGAAGGACGCAGCGATCGCGGCGGCGCTGCCAACGCCGCGCGGGGGCGCGGGCGCCCGTCGGGACCGCCGCGTGCGGTTCCGCGCGGCACCGATGGTCACGTGCTGCTCGGCGGCGCGACGCCCACCGAGAAGGGCGTGTGGCTGCCCGGCCCCGTGGTGCCGAACCCGCTGCAGCTGAAGGACATCCCGTTCCAGCCGTGGGCGAAGGCGCTGTTCGCGGACCGCAACACCAACGAGCTCGAGCCGCACACCCGCTGCAAGCCGTCGGGCGTGACGCGGCAGTTCCTCACGCCGTACGGCGTGGAGATGGTGGAGCTGCGTGAGCTGCAGCGCGTCTTCGTCTTCGACATCGGCGGGCCGCACACCTTCCGCGAGGTGTTCATGGACGGCCGCTCGCATCCGAAGAACTTCACGCCCACCTACTACGGCCACTCGATCGGCTGGTGGGAGGGCGACACGCTGGTGATGGACACCGTCGGGTTCAACGAAGGGTTCTGGATGGATCGCGACGGGCTGCCGCACACCAGCCAGATGCACACCATCGAGAAGTTCACGCGCACCGACTTCAATACGATCCGCTACCAGCTCACCGTGGACGATCCCGGCGCCTACACCAAGCCATTCAGCGGCGAGATGAACCTGCGATGGGAAGCCGGCACCGAGCTCTTCGAGTACCAGTGCCAGCAGATGAACTACGCCACCGAACTGATGGTCGGCAGCTTCGAAAAAGTCGACCGCAAGACGTTGATCATTCCGTAGCCGGTGACATCCATGCCCAAGACGCTCGCACTTGCCTTCGTTGCGCTGTTCGCCCTGTCCACTTCGGCGCTCGCGCAGCAGAAGCCGATGACGCTCACCGCGATGGACTACATCGAGATCCAGCAGCTGGTCTCGAAGTACGCGAAGTACATCGACACCTGCTCGAACAACGGCTACGACTACGCGGATCTGTACACCGCCGACGGCGCGTTCATCCCCGTGATCAATGGCAAGCCGACCAACGGGATCCAGGGGCGCGAGAAGCTGGCCGAAGTCTCAGGCGGCGGCTCGAAAGGCTGCAAGAACGTCGGCTGGATCCAGCAAGGCGTGCGTCATCTCTACCCGAACCACGTCATCGAGGCCACGCCCGAGGGCGCCAAGGGCACGGTGGACATGCTGATGATCGGCCTCGGCGGCGATCCGAACAAGATTCAGTACGACGGGCACTACGAGGACACCTACGTGAAGACGCCGCAGGGGTGGCGCTTCAAGACGCGCATGCACTACGCCCTCTTGAGCGGAGGCCGCCCGGCGGCACCCGCGCCAGCGCCAAAGTAAGCGCGTCCTTCCACTCCGTCGAGCGAGGCGGAGTGCAATGATCAAGCCTTTCGAGCTCGACTCCGTGGACGGCCGCGACACCTGGGACACCATCGTCGCGGCGTCGACCGGAGACGTCGCGACCTTGCGCCAGCTGCTCGCGCGCGATCCGCGTCTCGCTCGAGCGCAATACTGGTACTTGCCGGCCGTGCATTTCGCGGCGCGCGAAGGGCACGCCGAAGCCGTGCACCTCCTGCTCCAGTCAGGTGCGGATCCCGAACAGAACGGCCTGCACGATCGCAACCTGATCGAGATGGCGAGAGAGCGCGGCCACGAGCAGATCGCGCGGATGCTCGAACAGGAACGAGAGCGCCTCGGACGGGTGGCGGCGCAATCCGCCGACCACCCGATTCATCGGGCGGCGGCGCGTGGCGAGATCGACGCCGTTCGGGCCTTCCTCGACACCGACGCTACGCTCGTGGATCGTGGCTCCCGCCGGGGCGCCACGCCGCTCCACTGTGCCGTCCTTGGCGCCAGCCGCCAGATGGTGAGTCTTCTGCTCGATCGTGGAGCCAACATCCACGCGCGGAGCCCCGACGATCTGCAGGCGGTCGACGTCGCCATCTGGGGCCAACGGCGGCCATCCGTCAACGAGAACATGGTGCGGCTGCTCGTTTCATGCGGGGCGACCTACGACCTGACCATCGCCGCCGCGCTCGGCGATCTGGCCGGCGTGCGGCACATGCTCGATGACGACCCGTCCCGAATCAGCGAGACGCGCCCGAGCGGGCGGCGCCCGTTGTCGGCGGCGGTCGAATTCGGCCGCGACGACATCGCCCGGCTCCTGCTGGAACGCGGCGCGAACCCGCGATGGGAGCCGGCGGAGGCGGTGCACTCGGCATCGGGCCTGGGCAACTTCGCGATGGTCAAGCTGCTGCTCGACCACGGCGCCGATCCGAACGAAGACATCGACTCGACGTCAAATGCGATCGCGTTTGCGGCCACGCCGGACATCCGCGCGCTCCTCGAGGCGCATGGCGGCAATCTCGGGGCGTACGACACCAGTTGGATCGGACACGACGACGACCGCTTGAAGCAGATGGCGGCGGCTCCGCCCGACGAATTCCGAATCGGCGCCGCGATCACGATGAGCGCCGACCGTCCCGATCTGCTGGCGCGCCTGCTCGCCGCCGGCATTCGCATGCCGGCCGTCCACACCTGCTGTCAGGGATATCTGAACAGACCGGACGCGCTTCGCACGCTGCTCGCGCACGGCATGAGCCCCGACCAGATGAACTGGCAGCACCAGACGCTGCTTCACCATGCCGCCACGCAGGACACGAGTGAGTGCGCCGCCATCCTGCTCGACGCGGGCGCCACGATTGCGGCTCGCGACGAGGAGTATCGATCGACGCCGCTCGCCTGGGCGGCGCGGGCCAACAAGCCAACGAACGTCGAGTTCCTGCTGTCGCGCGGCGCCCCGGTCACGCTCCCGGATGACGAGCCATGGGCGACGGCGCTGGCCTGGGCCGAGCGCCGTGGACACCAGCCGATTGCCTCGATGCTCCGGGCACGTGGAGCGACGCGATAGCCGGAAGGGGTGTGCTACAGTCGCGCTGGAACTGCCGCTGACTCCGAACGCCGCCCGCTAGCCAGGTCCGTCCCTTTCTTCCACAACTCACTTGACGTGTGTCCGCGCGACGCGGACGTTGGGATGGAGATCTGTCATGAGCAGGCAATTGAGCGCGATCGCTCCGGCGAACTGGTGGGAAGACTTCTTCGAGGGGCTCTCGGTCCAGCTGTGGCTGGAGGCGGTGCCGCCGGAACATACCGAACAGGAAGCGGAACGGATCAGCGCCGCACTCGCAGTGCCGGCCGGCGCCGAGATCCTCGACGTGCCGTGCGGCGCCGGACGGCTGTCGCTGGCGCTCGCGGCGCGCGGCTATCGCGTGACCGGCGTGGACTCGTCGCGCGAGTTCCTCGCCCACGCGGCGGCGGCGCCCGCCGCGGCGACGGTGACGTGGGAGCAGCGCGACATGCGCGATCTGCCGTGGCCGGCGCGCTTCGACGGCGCGTTCTGCGTCGGCAACAGCTTCGGCTACCTCGACGACGATGGCAACCAGGCGTTCCTAACCGCGGTAGCCGCTACGCTCAAACCGGGCGGACGCCTGCTGCTCGAGACGCCGATGGTGCTCGAACAGCTGCTGGGGCATCTCCAGGATCGCCCGTGGTGGAAGGTCGGCGAGATGCATCTGCTGGTCAAGAACGATTACGACCACACGCGCAGCCGGCTGGAGATCGAGTACACGTTCATGGGACACGGCCGCACCGAGGTCCGGCGCGGATCCCATCGGGCGTACCGATTCGGCGAGCTGATGGATCTGCTGCGAGCGAGCGGCTTCGACGACGTGCGTGTCGCGGAGCCGTGGTCGCGCGGCGACGCGATGACGACGTACATCGCCACGCGCCGGTAGGGGCTACCGCTCGGCGAGAAGCTGCTGCAACTCGGCTTCGAACTCCTTCTTGTCCACCACGCCGACGTGCCGGGCGGCCACTCGCCCGGCACGATCGATCAGCACGGTGACCGGCAGCGCCGAAATGCCGTAAGGGGTGCCGGCATCGAGGTTCCCGGCCACCACCGTGTAGCTGATCGGATGGTCCTTCAGGTACGGCTCCACCTTCTTCCAGCCCTCGTCGTCCATCGCCACACCCACCGCCGCGAGCCCTTTGGCGCGGTAGGCCTTGTCGAACTCGATGAACCAGGGGATTTCCACCTTGCAGCCGGTGCACCAGGTGGCCCAGAAGTCGAGCAGCACCACCTTGCCTTTGAGCGACGAGAGCTTGACGGGCTTGCCGTCGCGGCCGGGCGCGCTGAAGTCGTTCGCCGGCTTCCGCGCGATGGACTTCAAGAGTTCGGCGGACGCCGGCGCCGCCACGAGCATCACCACCGCCGCGGTCGCGAGAATGTGTTTCATCGGTATCTCCAGGGCGGTCTGAAGACCGCCCTCTACATTACGGACGCGATGACGCCAGTTCCTTGAGCAAGGCCGCCGTCTCCTTGTACACCGGAGGCGGCTCGCCGGGAGCGCCGCCGCGGCCGCGGCCGGCGCCGCCCGGGACGCCGTTGGCGACGTCGAGCGGCGTGCGGCCGAACTTGTCCTTGGCGTCGAGCTTCGCGCCCCGCTCCACCAGGAACTTCACGATCTCGTCCCCGCGGCCCACCGCCTGGTGCAGCGCGGTGGCGCCGTCGGGCGTCGCGGCGTTCACGTCGGCACGATGGTCGAGCAGCACCGTGAGCGCGGCCACGGTCTGGCCCACGGTCGTACCGCGGCCGGGACGGCTGGCCGCGATCATCAGCGCGGTGGTGCCGTTCTTCATCGCCCGGTTCGGATCGGCGCCCTTGTCGAGCAGCAGCGCCATCGACGCCGGGTCGCTGGCCTTGGCGGCGCGCATCAGCGGCGTGGCGCCGTCGCCGAGCTGTCCGTCGCCGAATTCGTGCTGCCGCATCAGCAGCGGCGTCTTCAGCCCCTGGTTCGGATCGGCGCGGTGATCCAGCAGCCGCGCAATCACGTCCATCGCGCGCAGCTTCCCCGACGGCTTCGCCAGTGGCCTGTTGATCATCGGCGCCTGGTGCAGCATGTCCACGGCGGCATAGAGCGCGGCCATACCGGACGCGTCGCCCAGATTGGGATTCGCGCCCTTGTCGATCAGCATCGCCGCCAGATCGTAGTGGGCGTTCATGATGGCGAGGACGAGCGCCGTCGTGCCGTCTGGGTCGGTGGCGTCGAGATTGGCGCCGCCCTCGACGAGCGCGGCCGCCGCCGCGTGGGCGCCTTCGCGCGCCGCCAGCATCAGCGCCGTGAACCCGCCCTTGGGGATGGCGGTGAACACCATCGTGGAGAAATCCTCCCGGATGTTCGGATACCCGAGCGCCTTCGACCGCACGTCCAGATCGGCCTTCGCGGCGGCCAGCCGCTTCACCACGTCGGCGTGGTTCTCACCGGCGGCCCGCATCACCGCGGTTTCGCCGCGCCAGGTATCGCGCGCGTTCACGTCGGCCCCGGCTGCGAGCAGGCGGTTGACCACCGCGAGGTTGCCGCTGCGCGCCGCGTCCATCAACACGGTTTCGCCGTCCGGATTGGCGGCGTTTGGGTTGGCGCCCGCCTCGATCAGCGCCGCCACCACCGCGGGGCTGCCGTTGGTGGCCGCCAGCGCCAGCGGCGTGACGCCGTAGCGGGTCGCGGCGTTGGCCTGCGCGCCGGCCTTCAGCAGCGCCTGGACGATCTCGATCTGATCGTTCTGGACGGCGACATGCAGCGCGGTGGTGCCGTCGGGATCGGCCGCGGTCGCGGGCGCCTTCTTTTGAATCAGTGCGCGCACGCCGGCCGCGTCACCCCGGCGCGCGGCGTCGATCACGCGCGTATCGGCCGCCGCCGCGAGCACGACGGCAGACGCCAGAGACGCGCACATGGCGAGTCGAAGAACGTGCGCCATCGTCACAGTGCCACGCGGCCGGTGCTGCTCCCGAAGCTGTCCATGTTCACGCCCATCTTCTCGGCCACGCTCACGAGCATGTTGCCGTTGGGCGTGCGCTCGGGCGCCACGATGTGGCGGTTGCCCTTCATCGCGCCGGCGGCACCGCCGACGAGCAGCGTCGGCAGGTGGTCGGCGGCGTGGACGTTGCCGTTGCCCATGCCGCTGCCGTAGAGGACGAGCGAGTGATCGAGCAGCGACCCGTCGCCGTCGGCGGTCTTCTGCAACCGTTCGAGGAACCGGGCGAGCAGCCCGGCGTGATACAGGTTCACCTTCGCGTGCGCCTCGATCCAATCCGGTTTGTTGCCGTGGTGCGAGATCGTGTGATGGGGGTTGGTGACCCCGATGTTCGGGTACGTCCGCTGACTGAGTTCGCGGGTCAGCATGAAGGCGCTCACTCGCGTCAGGTCCGCCTCGAACGCGAGGGCCATGAAGTCGAACATCAGTCGTGCGTGCTCCTCGAACGACTCCGGCACGCCCACCGGCGCCTCGGGCACTTCGACCAGCGAGTCGGTGCGCTTCTCCGCCAGCTGGACGCGGCGTTCGATCTCGCGCACGTGATCGGTGTACTCCTCGAGCCGCGCCTTGTCGCGCGCGCCGAGGCTCGCCTCGAGCTGCTTCAAGTCGTTGGCGACGAAGTCGAGGAGGCTCCGGTCGGTCTTGATCCGCGCCATCCGCGCCTCGCGGGTGGTGCCGCCGCCGAACAGACGTTCGAACACCAGCCGCGGGTTGATCTCCATCGGCAGCGGCGTCGTCTCGTTCTTCCAGCTGAGCGTGTTCATGTACGCGCAGCTGAACCCGGGCGAGCAGTCGCCGATCAGTCCGGTGAAGTCCTCGGTCGCCAGTTCCAGCGACGGCAGCATCGTGGACTGGCCGATCTCCTGCGCCACCACCTGGTCGAGCGTGGCACCAAGCGCGAAGTCGGGGCCGGCCGTCCGCTTCGGCGGCACGCCGGTGAGGAACGACGACGGCGCGCCGGCGTGGTTGGTGTCGATGCCGCGCTCGGGCCGCAGCAGGTTGGTGACCACGGT
>Ga0070700_100001951_pt1 | contig 10464 bp, 9 predicted proteins | sample KBSK5101metaG_FD_65456 | JGI IMG/M metagenome (GOLD analysis project Ga0070700, IMG submission 65456) | Corn, switchgrass and miscanthus rhizosphere microbial communities from Kellogg Biological Station, Michigan, USA - KBS K5-10-1 metaG | ecosystem: Host-associated > Plants > Roots >...
ACGCCGCCGGCAAGTACGTGATGCCCGGCATCGTCAACGCGCACATGCACTGGCACGAAGAGCGGCAGCCGGGCATGGCGCAGCCGATTCAGTACGAGCGCAACCTGTATCTCGCGGCCGGCGTCACCACCGCGCGCGAGGTCGGCGGCGACTTCGACAAGTCGAAGCGGTGGCAGGCGGAGAGCAACGCGCACACGATCATCGCGCCGCGCATCCTGGTCTACCCGTTCGTCAGCAAGGGACGCACCGGCGCGCCGGCCGAGATCCGGGCGTGGATCCGCGACATCAAGCAGAAGGGCGCCGACGGCCTGAAGATCATCGGCATGGATCGCGATCAGCTCGAAGCGATCATGGACGAGGCGCACAAGCTGAACCTGCGGACGGCGACGCACATCGCCGTCGAAGAGACCACCGCCAGGGACTACGCCGAGCTCGGCGTCAACTCGATCGAGCATTTCTACGGCATCGCCGACGCCGCGATCGACGGCATCCAGAACTTCCCGCCCGACACCAGCTACTCGAACGAAGTGCACCGCTTCGGCCGCGCCGGCGAGCTCTACGCCCAGGCCGATCCGGCGAAGTTGAGCAAGGTGCTCGATCTGATGGTGGAGAAGAAGGTCGCGTGGGACCCGACCTTCTCGATCTACGAGGCGAGCCGCGACCTCACGCGGGCGCAGAATCAGCCCTGGTTCAAGGACTACCTGCACCCGTCGATGGAGGAGTACTTCAAGGGCTCGCTCGACAACCACGGCTCCTACTTCCTCGGCTGGACCTCGACGCAGGAATCGAAGTGGCGGCAGCAGTACCGGATCTGGATGGACGCGGTGCGGGAGTTCGCGCGCAAGGGCGGCCTGGTCACGACCGGCGACGACGCCGGCTACATCTACTCGATGTACGGCTTCGGCATCTCGCGCGAGCTGGAGCTGCACGAGGAGGCCGGCTTCCACCCGCTCGAGGTGATCGAGCACGCGACGTGGAACGGCGCTCGCCTGATCGGCATGGAGGATCGCCTCGGCAAGATTCGTGAGGGGTTCATCGCCGACCTGCTGATCGTCAACGGCAACCCGCTCGAGAACCTGAAGCTGCTCAATCCCTACGGCGCCGACGTGATGCTGCTGAACGGCCGGACGGCGTCGAACTACTCCCCGCTCGGGCCGAACGATCGCGTGCAGGGCGCCCGCGGCGGCGGCATCGAGTGGACGATCAAGGACGGCATTCCGTACCACGTGCCGACGCTGATGCGCGAGGTGAAGGACATGGTCGCGCGCGCCCGCGCTCAGCGCGTCAATACCACCGCGGGCCAGCCATAGCGCTTGCCGCCGCCAGGTCTTGACGTCACGGCTGTGATTGCGGCCCCCGCCGGGCGCGTGATGCGGGCGTTCTTCGACGCGGACGCGTTGATGGCCTGGTGGCAGGTATCGCGGTCGGTGACGACGCCGCGGCCGCTCGGGCCGTACGCGATCGAATGGGCGCCGACCGATTTCCGCGACGAAGTGCTCGGCCGGCTCGGCGGCGTCTTCCGCGGCATCGTCATGCAGTGCGAGCCGGGACGAGGGTTCTTCGTCGCCGACGCCTTCTGGCTGCCGCCGGATGGCGATCCGATCGGCCCGATGGCGCTCGAGGTGACGCTGAAGCCGGAGGGCGATGCGGCCACCCGCGTGCGCGTCACCCAGACCGGATACGAAGAGAGCGCGCGCTGGCGGCGGTATTACGAGGTGATCGGTTTTGGCTGGGAGCGCGCCCTGGCTTCGCTGAAGGCGCTGCTGGAGAAATAGGGGCTGGGGCGGTGGCTTCGCTGTTGGGGCTGGGGGCTGGCTGAGTCCCGGACTCTTCGTATCGCCCGGATAGTTCGCTCGTACGTAGCCAGCCCCCAGCCCCCAGCCTCCAGCCCCTAGTCCCCGGGCGGCGGAACCACCTTGCCGTCGGCGTCGACGAACGTGATGTCCTTGTAGCCCGCGAGCTGGTCTTTCACCTTCGCCCAGTCGCCGACGATCGCGATCACCGACTGCTCCGACCCCAGCACTGTTGCCGCGCCGCTCTTCACCTGCGCCGGCGTGACCGCGGCGACCTTCGACCGGTAGATCTCCGGGTAATCCTTCGGCAGGCCGTAGACGTAGACGTTGTTCAGCGTCGCCGCCAGCCCGGTCTGCGTGGCGGTCTGGATCGGGAAGAGGCCGCGCAGGTAGCTCTTCGCGCCCTGCAGCTCGGCATCGTCGCTTCCCTCGGCGCGCAGCTTGTCGATCTCCTTGAATACCTCTTCGAGCGTCGCCCCGGTGACCTCGTTGCGCACGTCGGCTGCGAACCGGTAGAAGCCGGCGTCGGCAAACCCGGTGAGCGCCGACTGCGGCGAGTAGGTGTAGCCCTTCTCCTCGCGGATGTTGCGGACGATGCGCGAGTTGAAGGCGCCGCCGTAGATGGTGTTCGCCAGCGTCAGCTCGAACCAGCGCGGGTCGCTGCGCTTGACGGCGATGTTGCCGAGTGAGATCGACGACTGGACGCTGTTGGGCCGCTGGACGAAGAGCAGCTTCCGCCCGCTCAGCGACGGCGGCGGCGTGAACGCCGGCGCCGGCACCTCGCCTTTCGTCCAGGCGCCGAACGATTTCTCGGCGGCGGCAATCGCCGCCTCCGGCTCGATGGCGCCGACGATCAGCAGGAAGGCGTTGTTCGGCCGGTAGTGATCGCGGTGGAAGGCCACCAGCTTCGCCCGATCCATCCGGCCGAGCGACGCCTCGGTTTCCGCCGTGCGCGCGTAGGGATGGCTGCCGAACAGCGCGGCGCGGAAGGTGCGGTTGGCGAGGAACTGCGGCGAGGCTTTCTGCTGCTGCGCCTGCTGCAGGTGCTGCTGCTTGAGGATCGCCACTTCCTCTTCGGGGATGGTCGGGTTCATCGCCACGTCGGCGACCAGATCGATCAGTTTGGGCGCGAACTCCGAAAGGCCGCGCGCGTTGATCGAGGTGAAGTCCTGCGACGCCGCCGCGGTCAGCGATCCGCCCATGCCGAACGCTTCGCGCCGGATCTGGCGGCTGTTGCGGGTTTTCGTTCCCTCCTGGATGAGATCGGCGGTCAGCGACGCGAGCCCGGTCAGGTCTGCCGGATCGCTCGAAAAGCCCGAGAGCACGGTGAGCGTGATCGAGACTTTCGGAATCGCCGCCTGCTTCGTGGCAATCACGCGCAGGCCGTTGGGCAGCGTCCGCTCGACCCGCGGCGCGAGCTGGAACGGCCTCTCGGGCCCGACCGCGGGCCTGGGCGGTGGGGCCTGCGCAGCGGCGGGTAGCGCCAGGAGCGCCAAGCCAATCCCCAATCCCCAATGCGTAATCCGCAATCCGCAATCCGCAATCCGCAATGTCGTGATCACTGTGAACCTCCCCCCGCCGGCCGGCGATCGATCGAGGTGCGGTTCGACGGCACCAGGTATTTCTTCGCCGCCTGCTGCACCTCGGCGAGGGTGACCTTCTCGAGGTCCGCCAGGATCGTATTGATCCGGTTCGGGTCGTCGTCGTACAGCGCCAGCGCGGCAAGCAGGTCGGCGCGGCCGAATCCCGAGCCGGCTTCGAGGCTGTCGAGGAACGACGAGCGGAAGTTGACCTTCGCCTGCTTCAGTTCCTCTTCGGTGATGCCGTGCTCCTGCACCGCGTTGATCACCTTGTCGACCACCTTGAGGACATCGGCGCCCTTCAGATCGGGACGGTAGTCGACGCGGAACGTATAGAGCATCGGCCCGTTGTAGTCGAAGTTGTTGCCGAGCAGGTTGAAGCCGCCCTGCACCTGCGACGCGATCTGGTTTTCCTTCACCAGCGCCTGATACAGCTTCGCGCTCTCGTCGCTGACGAGCAGCGGATCGAGCAGCGACAGCGCGAAGAAGTCCCTGCTCATCCGCTCCGGCAGGTGGTAGCCGAAGGCGATTGCCGGGGTTCGCGCCAGCTTGTCGTCCTCGGAAAAGCTCTTCTCCGCCGCCTGCGGCGGCTCCTTGATGTCGGGCCGCGCCGGCAGCGGACGCGACGGGATGCCGCCGAAATGCTTCTCGGCCAGCCGCATCACTTCGTCCGGCGTCGCATCGCCCGCCACCACCAGCACCGCGTTGTTCGGCGCGTAATAGGTGTCGAAGAACTTCTTCACATCCTCGAGCGTCGCCGCCTGCAGATCCGAGAGGTCGCCGTAGAAGTTGTGGGCGTTGTACCAGTTGGTGTTCGCCTTCTGCGGCAGGCCGAGCCACTCGAACGCGCCGTACGGCTGGTTCAGCACGTTGACGCGGACCTCCTCGCTGACCACGTCCTGCTGGTTCTTCAGCGTCTCGGGGGTGATCTTCAGCGACCGCATCCGATCGGCCTCCAGCCACATCCCGAGCTCGAGCGCGTTCGACGGCATCACCTCGAAGTAATTGGTGTGATCGAACCGCGTCGACCCGTTCAGGGTGCCGCCGTTCTCGTTGACGATGCGGACGTGCTCGAACTTGCCGACGTTCTGCGACCCCTGGAACATCATGTGCTCGAAGAGGTGGGCGAACCCGGTGCGGTTCTGCGGCTCGATCCGGAAGCCGATCCGGTACATCACCTCGACCACGACGACCGGCGCCGCGTGGTTCTCGCTGATGACGACGCGCAGCCCGTTGGGGAGCTTCTTGTAAACGACCGGAACTGAGAAACCCTGTCCGGATACGGACGGTGGAGCGGCAGCGAGCGCCGCGACGAACAAAGCAAAGGCGAACCTGCGCATCGCGCGTGACTTTACCATAAGCGTTTTAGACGAAGTTTCAGGCGTAAGGTTTGATGCCGCGCGCGGTAAATGCGCCGAGCAGACGCCGCCGCAGCTCGTTGGCGACCTTGCCCTGATTGAGCGGCGGCGTCTTGAACTTGGTGCGGATGGTCACCGCCCCGTCGGCCAGCGACTCGATGCCGAGGACTTCGATCGGCGCCATCACCAGCGCGCTCCACTTCTCATCGGCCGCCATCGACGCGCCCACCTCGCGAATCGTCCCGATCACGCGGTCGATGTTCTCGCCGTAGCCGACGCGCACATCGACCACCGCATACGCGAAATGCTTGCTCAGGTTGGCGAGCGCGGTAATCGTGCCGTTGGGAAACACCTGCACCGCGCCGTCGCCGTCGCGCAGCACGATCGTGCGCAGGTTGATCTGCTCGATCACGCCGGCGACGCCGTTGATCCGCGCCAGGTCGCCGATCCGCACCTGGTCCTCGAGGATCAGGAAGAAGCCGGAGATGACGTCGCGCACCAGGTTCTGGGCGCCGAAGCCGATCGCCAGCCCGGCGATGCCGGCGCCGGTGAGGATCGGCACGACGTCGACCGCCAGCTCGCGCAGGAACATCAGGATGGCAATGAACGCCACCGAGACGGTCACCACGCTGGTCATGATGCCGCCGAGCGTGGCGGCGCGCCGCTGCCATTCGAGATCGGCGTCGCCATGCCGCCGCGCCAGCTTGAACTGCAGGTGCTCGATCGCGAGGTTGGCCGCGCGGATGACGATGAAGGCGCCGACGCCGATGATCACGAGGTTGACGCCGTGGGTCAGCAGCCAGTGGCCGAGCAGGCGCGGATCCCAGCGCGGCTCCTCGACGCCGAGGCGATTCAGCGCCAGCGAGATCACCGCCAGCGCCGCGCCGCCGTAGGCGAGCACCGTCAGCGCCCGAATCAGCTGCTTCGCGCGGGCGTGCACCGCTGCGCGGTTCTCGGCGCCGACGATGTCGAGCGCGTTCAGCGCCCGGTGGACGATCGCGTGCAGCACCCGGACGATCAGGGCGGCGAAGACGAAGACGAACACCGCCACGGCAATCGTCGAGTAGCGCAGCTCTGGCATCAGAGGCGTTGGATCTTCAGGTAGTTCGCGTCGCTGCGGTTCAGGTCGGCGCTGATGCTGACGAACACGGCCGCTGCGCCAGAAGTGACCAGTCCCCGTTCGATCACCAGCCGGCCGACGCGGGCGCTCGCTTCGTCGAGGTTGTCGCCGATCTCGGCGCGCAGCGGCACGACGCCCCAGTGCAGCGTCAGGCGCCGCGCCGTGTTTGCCACCTGGGTCGCGGCGATGATCGGCGCCTTCGGCCGCAGCGCGGACAGGCGCCTGGCGGTGGTGCCGCCGCGCGTGATGGCGACGATCGCCTGCGCCTCGCCGCGGTGGGCCAGCGTCACCGCCGCCTCGCACAGCGCCTGCGCGTGATCGTTGTGCAGGTTGTCGGACGCCCGCCGCTGAATCTCGAGCGGCGGCGCGCTCGACTCCGCCTCGCGGATGATCGACGCCAAAGTCAGCACGGTGCGCGCGGGGTGGGCGCCGGCGGCGGTCTCGCCGGCGAGCATGATCACGTCGACGCCGTCTTCCACCGCGTTGGCCGCGTCGTTGACCTCGGCCCGCGTCGGCCGCGCTTCCTTGGTCATCGATTCGAGCACCTGCGTCGCGACGATCACCGGGATGCCGAGGCGGCGGGCGCCGGCGGTGATCGCCTTCTGCGCCCGCGGCACCCGCTCGAGCGGCATCTCGAGGCCGAGATCGCCGCGCGCCACCATCACCGCGTCGCACGACCGCATGATGTCGTCGAGGTGCTCCAGCGCCTGTGGCCGTTCGAGCTTGGCAATGAGCGGCACGCCCGGGGCCGATGCCGCAGCCATCAGGCCGCGCGCCTGGCGCAGGTCGTCGGCGCTCTGCACGAAGCTCACCGCGACCATGTCGACGCCGAGCGACAGGCCGAACTTCAGATCGTCGACGTCCTTGGCCGTGATCGCCGAGGCCGGCAGCGGCACGCCCGGCGCGTTGATCCCTTTGTGCTCGCCGAGCTCGCCGCCCTCGACCACCGTGGTCTCGATCGCCTGGCCGTCCGATCCGTCGACGCGGAGTTCGACCAGGCCGTCGGCGAGCAGCAGCCGATCGCCGGGGCGCACGCTGCGCGCCAGCTCTTCATAGGTCGTCGACAGCTTGCGCTGGTCGCCGACGAAGTCGCCGGTCGCGACGGTCAGCTTGTCGCCGGCCTTGACCGTGATCGGCTTGCCGCCGGCGAGCCGGCCGGTGCGGATCTTGGGGCCGGCCAGGTCCTGCAGGATCGCAACCTCGCAGCCGGCGCGCGTCGCCGCGGCGCGGATGCGCTGGAAGGTCGCGCCCTGTGATTCCTGCGTGCCGTGCGAGAAATTGAGGCGGAAGATGTCGGTGCCGGCGGCGATCAGCGCGTCGAGCACGGCGTCGGAGTTGCTGGCCGGCCCCACCGTCGCGATGATCTTGGTGTGTCGCATCCCCGCCACTAGAATAGCGCGATGGGCCTGATCGTGCCGGACGCCATCGAACGCTACCTTGCCGATCTCAACTCGGCCGGCGACGGCGTGCTCGATGAGATCGCCCGCGGCAACGAGCAGCGTGGCCTGCCGCTGGTCGACGCCGAAGTTGGCGCGCTGCTTCGCGTGCTCGCCACTGCGGCCTCGGCCACGCGCATCCTCGAGATCGGCACCGCCATCGGCTACTCCGGCATCTGGCTGGCGGGCGCGCTGCCGCCCGGCGGCATGCTGTTGACGATGGAGCTGAGCGAGGAGCGCGCCGCGGAAGCGCGCGCCAACTTCGCCCGGGCCGGCCTCGCCGATCGCGTCAGCGTCATCGTCGGCGACGCGCAGTTGAAGATCGCCAAGGTGTCGGGACCGTTCGACCTCATTTTCCAGGACGGCGCCAAGAGCCTCTACGAGCCGCTGCTCGATCGCCTGGTGTCGCTGCTGCGGCCCGGCGGCCTGCTGGTCACCGACAACGTGCTCTGGAACGGCGAAGTCGTCCCGGGCTATTCATCGGCGCCGAAGCAGCCGGCCGAAGACACGCGCGCGATTGCCGCCTACAACAAGCGTCTCGCCGCCCACCCCGACCTCATCACGGCCGTCGTCCCGCTCCGGGACGGCGTCTCGATCTCCGTGAAAAGACGTGATCGGGGCTAGTTGCTGGGGGCTGGGGGCTGGCTGTCCTCAGAAAACGAAGTCGGCGCCTCGAGAGCATCGGGCCGGGTGACTTAGACCTCGAGACAATACATCCGCATCTTCACTGGAAGGTGAACCGACGATGACCATTGACGCGTGGCTGCAGGCCGCGATCGCCGACGCCGAACGGCGCGGCCTTCCCGACCTGAAGCCGGTTCTCGAAACCCTCGCCAAGGCCACCACTGCGCTCCGCGCCGCCGACTTCAATCAGTCGGCAGTCGAAAGTCGGCAGTCGGCAGTCGAAAGTCGAAAGTCGCCAGTCGAAAGTCCCACGTCTGCAGCCGAGAGTCGACCGTCATGATGACGATCGAGGAATTCGGGCGCCGCCTGCGCGCGGGAGAAATCACGTCGACGCAAGTCACCGAAGAATGCCTGCGCCGGATCGAAGCCGACAACGCCCGCTTGAATGCGTTCACGCTGGTAATGGCCGACGAAGCCAGGCGCCGGGCGCGCGAGGCGGACAAGGAGGTCGCCTCGGGCACCGATCGCGGACCGCTGCACGGCGTGCCGATCTCGATCAAGGACATCATCGACATCCGCGGCGTCCCGACCACCGCATCATCACGCGTGCGCGAGGGGCACGTCGCGGAGCGCGATGCGCCGGTGATCGCGCACCTGCGCCAGGCCGGGGCGGTGCTGGTCGGCAAGACGAACCTGCACGAGTTCGCGTTCGGCACGACCAGCGAGGATTCGGCGTTCGGCGCGGTGAAAAACCCTCACGACCCGGGCCGATCCGCCGGCGGGTCCAGCGGCGGCTCGGGCGCGAGCGTCGCCGCCGGCATGGCGCTCGCCTCGATCGGCACCGACACCGGCGGGTCGGTGCGCATTCCCGCTGGCGTGTGCGGCACGGTCGGTCTGAAACCGACGCTCGGCGAGGTGTCGATCGACGGCGTCGTGCCGCTGTCGCGGACGATGGACCACGTCGGCCCGCTGACGGCGAGCGTCGCCGACGCCTCGCTCGTTTATCACGCGCTGCTCGGCGACGCGCGCACCGCTCCCCCGGTGCCGATGCCGATGCACGGCCTGCGGCTGGCGGTGCCGCGCAAGTATTTCTGCGATCTGCTCGACGACGAGGTTCGCGCGCGCTTCGATGCGGCGCTCGATCGGCTGCGCGCGGCCGGCGCCCACGTCGACGAGATCGAGATTCGGCATGCGGCCGACATCGCGCCGGTCTACCTCCACATCGTCCTCTCCGATGCGGCGGCGTACCACGCGCACACGCTGGAGACGATGCCGGATCGCTATACGCCGGCGGTGCGGCTGCGGCTCGAGATGGGTCGCTACGTGATGGCCGAGGATTACGTGCGGGCGCTGGCGGGACGCGAGGTGCTGGCGCGGGAGGTCGATGCGGCGCTGGCGCAGCACGACGCGCTGGTGCTACCGACATTGCCGATCGTCGCGCCGCCCATCGGCGCGGCAACCGTCGAGGTCGGACGCGGGCGTGAGCCGGTGCGCAACGTGATGCTCCGGCTCACCCAGCTCTTCAACGTGACCGGACACCCGGCGGTGTCCATCCCGGCCGGTCCTACCTCGTCGGGTCTTCCATGCGGCGTGCAGCTCGTCGGCTGCCGGCATCAGACCGACGTGCTGCTGAAGGTCGCGCTCGCGTGCGAGCCTCAGATCACCGGCGTTTCGGTGCCTCGAGGCGGCACGTCCGGCGGCTGAATGTCGGGGCCGGGCACCGGAATGTCCGGCGGCGGTACCGGCTTGATGTCGGGCGGCGGCTTATCGATGGGATCGGGCGGCCGCGGGAAGTCGGGCTTCGACGGTTGCTCCATCATGTCGATCAGCCGTGCAAGAGGCTCGCCGGACGTGCGCGCCGCTCTCGTAGCGCAGGCCTTCAGGCCTGCCCCGCCAGCCGCCGGCAGCCCTGAAGGGCTGCGCTACACGTCCAGCCCGATCGCCCGCATCAGCGCCAGCGCGTTGCTGTGCTCGACCACTCCCGGCCGCATCCGGTAGTCGAACACCATCTTTCCATCGACCAGCCGATCCTCGAAGTGCCGGTTGATCGCGGCGGCGCCGACGATCGACGGCAGCTCGGTCAACGCCAGATCGTGCGTCGTCACCAGCCCGATCGCGCCGAGGCCGACGAGCGCCCGGACAATCCCCTCGGCGCCGATGCGGCGATCGAACGAGTTGGTGCCGTGCAGGATCTCGTCGAGCAGGAACAGCATCGGCAACGGACCGCGCGCCCCCTCGACAATCGTCCGGATGCGGAGGATCTCGGCGTAGAAGCGCGAGCGCCCCTCGTGCAGTGAATCCTCGACGTGCAGCGTCGCCCCGAGCGCAAGCCCCGACATCCGGAGCCGCGCCGCGGTGACCGGCGCCCCGGCCAACGCCAGCACGACGTTGACGCCGACCGATCGCAGCAGCGTGCTCTTCCCGGACATGTTCGAGCCGCTGACGATGACGACGCGCGGGCCGTCGCCGCCGAGGGCGACGTCGTTTCTCACCACCGAGGCCGGCGCGATCAACGGGTGGCCGAGCGCCTCGGCATCGAACAGCGGTCCCGCT
>Ga0070700_100001960_pt1 | contig 10448 bp, 7 predicted proteins | sample KBSK5101metaG_FD_65456 | JGI IMG/M metagenome (GOLD analysis project Ga0070700, IMG submission 65456) | Corn, switchgrass and miscanthus rhizosphere microbial communities from Kellogg Biological Station, Michigan, USA - KBS K5-10-1 metaG | ecosystem: Host-associated > Plants > Roots >...
CTTCACCTCGGGCCGCTCGAAGCGAAGGCCCGTGTGCCACTGCAGGTATTCCTCGTCCACAGCTCTCTCCTTTTCCGATTCCCGCAGCCGCCGAAGGTCAGCCTCCCGGCCGTTCCTCCTCGGCGGGCTGTGGCTGGGACTGCGGCGCCGGCACGTCCTCGGCGCCCTCGGTCAGCTTGGGCGCCGGCGTGGGTGCCTCTATCTCTGCCCGCAGCCGGGCCATCTCACTCTCGATCTGGCTGTCCGCGGACATGGCTGCGATCTGCCTGTCGAGCTCCGACGTCCCCGGTGCCGACAGGTCGTCGAGCGCGCCGGTCTCCACCAGCTCCTCGACCGCGGCCGCTCGCGCCCGCATCTGCTCGGTCTTGTCGTGCGCCCGCTGTACCGCCATGCCCACATCGGACAGCTCACCCGATAGCCCGGTGGTCGCCTCGCCGATCTTGACCTGGGCCTCCGCGGCGGAGTACTGGGCCTTGATCACCTCCTTCTGCGTGCGGAAGGCGTCGACCTTGGCCGCCAGCGTCCGCTCCTGCTGGACGAGCGTCGCCTGCTGCCCCTCCAGCCCGGCGATCTGCTGGTCGAGATCCTGGAGCTGGCCCTGGATCAGCACCTTGCGCTCGAGCGCCATCCGGGCCAGGTCCTCGCGTCCGCCGGACAGCGCCTGGCGAGCCTGGGAGTCGAGCTTGACGACGCTCTGCTCGAGCCTGTCGGTCTGCATCTGCAGGCGCTTCTTGGCCGTCACCACCTCCGCCACGCCGCGCTTGACCTTCTGCAGCAGCTCGAGCTGCTTGGTGTAGCTGTAGTCAAGCGTGTCGGCGGGGTTTTCGGCCCTGTCCAAAGCCTTGCTCGCCTTCGTCTTGAAGAGCATGGTGAAGCGTGACCAGAGACCCATCAAACCTCCCTCGGCGGATCGGGGCGATCGCCCGTGGTCGAGTCTAGAGCATCGAGGTCCCGCAGTACCCCCGCGGCCTCGCCTCGAAGCCGCCGCCGCTCGGCCTGGTAGTCGTCGTCCGACACCTTGCCCGTACGGTGGTCCTGCTCGAGGTCGCGAAGGCCGGAGTACGCCGCGTCGCGGCGCTCCAGGAGCTCGATCCGGCGCCGGTCTCGCTCGCTCAGCACGGGCTCGGGCACACCGCGGGCGGGGCTGACGAACGGCCAGGCGACAGCGGCCACCGCGATCGCCACCAGCAGGGCGACGCCGACCGCGATGGCGGCGTCGCTCACGCCTCGCGGGCGAGCGCCGCGGCGTAGCGGCGGGCGAGCTGACGAGCCTCGCGCGGGTCGGGCCAGATCGTGATCAGGGCGCCGATCAGGAACACCAGGCCGGCGACCCAGATCAGACCCACCGCGGGATTCACCAGCGCCTTGACCGTCACCGTGCGGCCGTCCTGCTGGGACACCCCCTGGAGGATGGTGTAGAGGTCGGTCCCGGTCAGCATGCTGCGGCGGATGTCGACCTCGTTGGTCGACCGCTGCTCGATCGGGTAGATCCGCTGCCCCGGCGACAGCGAGCCGACCGTCCGGCCGTCGCGGCTGACCTTGAGCACCGCCGAGGTGGTCACCGAGTTGCTGTCTCGGCTGCGCGACAGCCCGTGGTAGGTCAAGGTGTAGCCGGCCAGGTTCATCGACTGCCCGGGCGCCAGCGTCGCCTGCGAGCTGGTCGAGTAGGCGCTGGACGCGGTCACGCCGACCACCAGGATGACGATCGCCAGGTGCACGACGTAGCCGCCGTAGCGGCGCCGGTTGCGGCCGATCAGGTCGACCAGCGAGCGTGGCCAGGAGGTGCCGGCGATCGCCCGCCGGGCGGACATGCCGCGGGCGAACTCGAGGCCGATGGTGATCGTCACGAACACGCACAGCGAGAAGGCGGTCAGCCCGGCGGCGCTGGAGCCCAGCCCCGCCAGCGCCAGCAGCCCGCCGGCCGCCAGGGCGGACATGGCCGGCCAGCGGAATGTCCGGGCCAGGCTGTTGACCGACGCCTTTCGCCAGGCCACCAGCGGCCCGATCCCGGTCAGGATCAGCAGCGGCAGCCCGAATGCGACCAGGAAGAAGTTGTAGTACGGCGTCGATACCGTCGACTGGACGCCGCGCACGGCCTCCGACAGCACCGGGAAGATCACGCCCCACAGGATGGCGAAGGAAAACGCCAGCAGCAGCAGGTTGTTGAACAGGAACGTCGCCTCTCGCGACACCACGGACTCCAGCCGGTGCTCGCTGCGCAGCATCGGCAGCCGCCACACGATCAGCGCCGTTGCCACCGCCAGCACCACGGCGATGAACGCCAGCAGGTAGACGCCGACCCCGGACTGGACGAAGGCGTGGATCGATCCCACGACGCCGCTGCGGGTGAGGAACGTGCCGAACAGCGCCAGCGCGAAGGTGGCGGTCACCAGCACCATGTTCCACACCTTCAGCATGCCCTTCTTCTCCTGCACCATCACCGAGTGCAGAAAGGCGGTGGCCGCCAGCCAGGGCATCAGCGCCGCGTTCTCCACCGGATCCCAGGCCCAGTAGCCGCCCCAGCCGATCTCGACGTACGCCCAGTGGGCGCCCAGCAGCATCCCCACCCCCAGGCACATCCAGGCGAACAGTGTCCAGCGCCTGACGGCCACCAGCCAGCGGGAGTCGGTGCGGCCGGCGATCAGCGCCGCCATCGCGAATGCGAACGGCACGGCGACGCTGACGTAGCCCATGTAGAGCATCGGCGGGTGGGCCACCATGTAGGGGTTTTGCAGCGCCGGGTCGAGCCCCGAGCCGTTGGCCGGGGCTGCTCCGGACACCTGCTGGAACGGCGGCGACACGAACGCCACCATCCCCGAGAAGAAGACGATGATCCCGCCCAGCACCGCGGCCACCCACGGCATCAGCTCGCGGTTCCGGCGGCGGTTCTGGAGCATCACCAGCGACGCCGCGCCGGTGAGCACCGTCAGCCACAGCAGCAGCGATCCCTCCTGGCTGGCCCAGAGCGCCGACAACCGGTACTGGAGCGGCAGCTCGCGGCTGGTGGTGGTGGCGACCGTCTGGATCGAGAAGTCGTGGCGGGCCAGCGCGATCAGCAGGCAGGCGGTGGCGGCCAGCGTGGTGGCGAAGCCGGCCATCAGCGCATTGGCCGCGCTCTGCATCAGCCGTCGATCCCGGCGGCGAGCCGCCAGCAGCGCGGCGCCGGTGGCGTAGACGGCCAGCGCGAAGGTGACGATCAGCGCAGCGGTGCCGAAGACAGCCACTACGCCTCGCCGCCGGCTGAGATGAAGAGCGTGGCCACGATCGAGCAAACTGTAGCGGCCGCGTCAGGGCCGGGGCGGCGGCCGCCGCCGCCATCGCGGGCCGATACCGGTGAGCGTGACCGTTGACACTTCCGATCGCCCCGGCGTATGCTCGCAGGCCACCGCTTCTGGGCGGGGGGCGACGGCGTTGTGCTGGGCTCGCGCCTGGTCGCCTGGGCTTCGCGCCACTGCCTGTGGAGCGGAAAGGATCGGATGAGCGACCATCGAGGTGACACGCCGAATCTGGGCGGGCCCGGCGGTGCCGTTGGCATCGGCCAGATGCCGCGCGTCGGATCGCAGTTCGCCTCCTACCGCATCGAGGGGGTGCTCGGCCGGGGCGGCATGAGCGTGGTCTACCGGGCGGAGAACATGCGGCTCGGCAACGAGGTCGCGCTCAAGGTGCTGAGCGCCGACCTGTCCGAGGACGACGCATTCCGCGAGCGGTTCGTCCGCGAGTCCCGGCTGGCGGCGTCGATCAACCACCCGAACATCATCCCCATCTACGACGCCGGCGAGCAGGACGGACTGCTGTACATCGCCATGCGATACGTCGAGGGGTGCGACCTGAAGACGCTGATCCGCGAGCAGGGCCCGCTGTCGCTGCCGCGGGCGGCCGCCATCATCTCGCAGGTCGCCCGCGGTCTGGCCGTCGCCCATCAGCGCGGCCTGATCCACCGCGACATCAAGCCGGCGAACATCCTCACCGAACGGGCGGGCGGCGAGCGCGAGGTGCTCGACCACGCCTACCTGGCCGACTTCGGCCTGATGAAGCACATGATCTCGCGGTCGGGGCTGACCAACACCGGCCAGTTCCTGGGCACGGTCGACTACGTCGCGCCTGAGCAGGTGGAGGCGCGGGACGTCGACCACCGGGCCGACATCTACTCGCTGGGCTGCGTGCTTTACGAATGCCTGACCGGCTCCGTGCCCTACCCGCACGATGCCGACGTTGCCGTGCTGTTCGCCCATGTCCGGGACGAGGTGCCGCGGGTCACCGACGTCCGCCCCGACCTGCCCCCGGTGGTCGACGAGATCACCTCCACCGCCATGGCCAAGCGCCCCGATGACCGCTACAGCAACGCGGCCGACATCCCCGGCGTGCTGGCCGCGGCCGTGGCCGGCTCTGCGCCCGCTGCGCCGCCGGCCCAGCCGGCACCCCCGCGACCTCAGGAGACGGGGGAACGCTCCGACGTGGTCAGCGCCGCGCCGCCCGAGCCGGCCGGCAGCGGTCGACCTCCGGCCGGAGACGGCCCGGACGCGCCGTCGATGCCGCCCCGCGGCCGCCGCTCGCTGGTGGTGCCGGCGCTGGCGGCCGCCCTGATCGCCGCCCTGGCCGTGATCGGGGTGCTGCTGCTCAGCGGCGACGACAGCAGCCCGAGCGCGGCACAGGGCGGCTCCAACTCGTCGTCAAACGGCGGTGGGGCCCCGGGCAGCGGAGGAGCCCAGACGGGCGGGCAGTCCGCGGGGCTGGGGACGACCGTGCAACCGAGCGACCTGAAACTGGTGATGCCGACCGCCCTGTACTCGCACTGCAACAGCGGCCCTGGCCCCACCAGCGCGATCGCCACCCTCGACTGCACCGCGGCCACGCCTGCCGGGCTGACGTACCAGATCTCGCTCTTCCCCGACACCGCGACCCTCGAAGCGGCGTACCGGCCGATCCTCACGGCGCAGGGCATCGAGCCCGACTCGAACGGCTGCAAGGCGAGAAAATGGCGCGGCGAGCGCGTGTGGCTGCACCCGACCGGCTCGGTCGGTGGCCACGTCGCCTGCTACGTCGACCTGAACGGCGATTCCGTGCTCGTCTGGACGCACGAGCGGACGAACACGAAGGGTGTCCCTCCCCAGCCCGACCACCGTGACATCCTCGGCGTGGCCCGCCAGCACACCCAGCTGCCCGGCGAGCTGCTCTCATGGTGGAAGTTCTGGAGCGGCACCCGGGGCACCCGGAGCATCATCGGCAAGGGTGCAGCGGCCCCTCAGTGAGGGGCCGGGGTGCGGACCGCCATCCGCAGCATCTGGGCGAACATCGCCGCCGTGCCGGGGCGGCGGGCGGGGTCCGCCGCGCGACCCTGCTCCACCGACCACAGCAGGTCGGCCGGCGCCGGCGCACCGGCCGCGTCGAGGCAGGCCGCGGCAACCGAGGCCAGCTCGTAGATCTCCGCGGCCGGCGTGACGTCGCCGCCCGCGGCCACCTCGGGAGCGCGGCCGGGTAAGGCCGCGGCCGGCGGCGACGTGGCGACGCGCGCAAGCCGCGCCCGGCCCTCGCCGTCGAACAGCACGGACTGCGGACGCACGCCGCCGTGCACCAGGCCGGCCCGGTGGAGCGCGTCGAGACCCAGTGCCGCCCGCACCATGGTCTGAACCGTGTGCTCGATGGACACGCCGGCGCCGTCCGCCAGCCGATCGGCCAGCGACCCGCCGTCGCACCAGGCCATCACCAGGTACCGCCAGCCATCGGCCTCGCCGGCCGCCAGGCCGGGCACCAGGTGGCTGTCGTCGACGCGCGCGGCGGCGGCCGTCGACGCGCGGAGCTGCTGCCACTCCCCGTCGTCGTCTTCCGACCTGCCGACCAACCGCAGCGCCACCAGCCCCTCGTCGGGTGCCGAGGCCCGCACCGTCGTGGCCAGCGGTGGAAGCGGCCCCTCCAGCAGGTAGGGGCCGATCCGGGCCGGTGCCGGCTCTGCCGGCGGCTCCGGCAGGTCGCCGGTGTCGAGCTGCTCCGGCAGCTCGTCGTCGCCCAGCCGCTCGACCAGCGCAGCCACAGCGGTCTCGTTTCCGAGCGCCGTCGCGACCCGCAGGGCGCGCCGCCAGAGGGTGGCTGCCAGGTCCGGCTGGCCCCAGTCGGCCGCGCGGTCGCCCGCCCGCTCGAGGTACTCCAGCGCCCGCGGCAGGTTGCCGCTCTGGGCGTGGTAGTGGGCGAGCATCTCCAGGCGCTCGTCGAGCGAGTCCGCGAACAGCTCCTCGAACACCTCCGCCAGCCGGCCGCACAGATCAGCGCGGCGGGCCTGGGTCAGCGTGCCCCGAGCCGCCTCCTGCAGCAACCCGTGGCGGAAGCTGTATTCCAGCTCCGGGTAGCGGCGGGCCTCCCGGATTACGCCTGACCGCAGCAGCCCGGGCAGCCCGGCCTGGTACCGCTGCGACCCGGCGACGCGCTCCAGCACCCGGGCCGGGAACTCGCGGCCGATCACGGCGGCGGTCTGCCCCAGCGCGCGGGCGTCGGCGTCGAGGCGGTCGAAGCGGGCGATCAGCAGTGTGTCCAGCGTCGGCGGCAGCGGCGCGGCCGTGCCCGCGGTCACCGTCCAGGCATGCGGGCGGAACTCCTTGTGCTCCAGCGCGTGAGCCATCTCCTCGAGGTACAGCGGGTTGCCCTCCGCCCGGCTGACCAGCTCGTGCCGGCTGGCTGGGTCGAGCACGCCGGGTGCGATCACGTCGAGCAGTTGGGCGGCGGCCTCCGGGGCGATCGGCTCCAGGGTGATCTCCTCGAACCTGTGGGCGAACTGGGTCAGCGCGTGGGCGCGGAACCGCCAGGCCACGGTGTCCCGCTCCGGCCGCGACGTCATGACCACCAGCACGGGGGCCCGATCGGTCAGGTCGAGCAGGTCCTCCAGCATCTGGCAGGTCGACGCATCCGCTTCGTGGAGGCCCTCGATCGCCACAGCCACCGGGGCGCGGACGGCGAGGCGCATGATCCACTCGCAGAACGCCGCCCGGATCCCCGCCGACAGGTCGTCGGCCGAGGTGTCGCGGATCCGCTCCCTTTCGTCGGCATCCGGCTGGACGGAGAGCAAGTGGCCGAGGAAGAACAGCGGGTCAGCGGGCGGGTCGTCGTACAGCGCGGGGAGCCTGGCCCGCATCCTCATCCGAACCACGATCTCGCGGTCGGCCGGCTCCACGCCCAGCCATGCCCGCATCATCTGGACGAACGGCCAGTAGAGCCCGGCCGCCCCGTACGACCGGCAGTCGCCCTCCAGCCAGGTGACACCGTCGCCGGCGCGGTCGTGAAGCTCCGCCAGCAGCCGCGACTTGCCGATCCCGGCGTCTCCGACCAGCAGCAGCGACTGGCCCCGGCCGGCGATCAGGTCGTCGGCGGTATGCCTCAGCCGGTCGGCCTCGATCTCCCTGCCGACCAGCGGCGCCAGCGAGCGGTCGACGCTGGAGGTCTTGCGGCGGAGCACCCGCCAGGCCGTGACCGGCGCCGCCCGCCCCTTGAGCGTCAGCTCGCCGATCTGCTCCAGCACGAACCGCGGCATCAGGCGCTGCGCCGTGCTCTCTCCGGCGACGATGGTGCCGGGAGCTGCGGACCCCTGGAGCCGAGCGGCAACGTTGGTCATGTCCCCGAGGGCGACCGGCTGGGGCTGGGCCGCCCCCACCGTGCCCACCGCCGCCAGCCCCCCGTTGATGCCGATGCGGACGTCGAACTCCTCGATCCCCCAGGCCTGGCGGACGTCGCGGCCGTAGGCGGCGACGGTCGTCAGCAGCTCCAGCGCCGCCTCGGCGGCGCGGTCGGCGTCGTCCTCGTGGGCCGTGGGCACACCGAAGTAGGCGCAGATGCCGTCGCCCATGTACGCCTGCACCGTGCCGCCGAACCGCTCCACCACCTGGCTCATGCGGGTCACGCACTCGCCGACCAGGGCCTTCACCTCGTCCGGGTTCAGCTGCTCTCCGAGCCCCGTTGAGCCGACGATGTCCGCGAACAGCGCCGTCACCGGGCGCAGCTCGTCGGCGCCGCCCGGCTCGCCGCCGTCCGCGACCCGCCACCCGAGTGCCGCTCCGCAGGCCGCGCACCTGGTGGCGTCGGCCGGCGCCTCGGCCCCGCATGACGCACATGTCGGCCCCATCGTCCACTCCCGCGCGTAGGGGAGCGCCTGGCTAGGCGCTCCGCCGGATAACGCTAAGCGGCGGGGGAACCGCCGTCAACTCCACCACTCGGCGATCGCCTCACCGGAGCCGGTCACGCCGGCCGGTTTGGCTCGACCGGGACGGTGCTAGGTTCCGCCCCCGCCGCCCGAGTACTTGCTGGGGCACTTGGTGACCAGCGAGTCGGGCTGGGCGACGAAGGTGCCGTCCACCAGCTTTCCGGTGACGATCACGTGCCGCCCCTCCTTGAACGCGTCGGGCACCGAGCCGCCGGAGTAGCGCACGGGCACCGTGCGGTCGGAGCCGTCGTCCTTGAGCGTGAACACGAACGGCGCGTCGAGCTGCGAGCAGGCGCCGCCCTGGCAGCGCACCGCCGTCCCGGTCAGCTGCACGGTGCGGCTCTTCGCGTTGTCCTGGTTCGCCGACAGCTGCTCGACCGACACCAAAAGCGTGCTCGACCCGGCCAGCGCCGTGTAGACCAGGAACACCGACAGCAGCGAGGCGACTCCGAGCGCGATCACAAGGCGCGGTCTGGCACTCATCGGGGCCAGATTACCACCCGGTTTCGGGGCGCCGCGGCGGCAGGCCTACGCTGCTGATTCGGGCACGGTGTACCCGAGATCCAGGCACAGCTGCCCCCGCGTCGATTCGCGCAGGGCGTCGGTGTAGCCCTGCCCGTAGGCTGCGCGCAGGAACCACCCCAGCAGCTCGGCATCGATCCCGTCCGGGCATGCTTCGAACACTTCGGCCCACAGATCGGCCAATCGCAGGTCGATCGTCATGGCCAGGTTGTCGCGTCGGTCCGCCATCACCCCATCGTACGAACGGGGTCGGACGGCATCGCGCCGGCTCAACGGCGCGCCGTGCCCGCCGTCGAGCTCACGGTCGGGAGCTCGAAGCGGATCTCGGCCCCCTCCCCGGGACGCGAGTCGATCTCGACCTCACCGCCGGCCAGCCGCACGCGCTCGACCAGGGCGTCGAGTCCCAGGCTGAATCGCTGCCGCCGGCGCCCGGTCGCGGCGGCGACGTCGAACCCCGCCCCGTCGTCGCGCACAACGCCGCGCAGGTGCCCATTCTCCTCCTCCAGCTGCACCTCCAACCTGCTCGCTCCGGAGTGGCGGCGGGCATTGATGACGGCTTCCCTGACGGTCCGGTAGGCAAGCGCCTCGAGCAGCTCCGGATGCCGGCCCACCCGCACGTCGACGTCGGTCTCGAAGCCCGCCTCCTCGGCGGCCTGGTGCACCATGTCGCGGATGGCCGGTTCGAGGCCGTAGGCGTCCAGCAGCGGCGGGCGGAGGTCGAACATCATCAGCCGGGTGCGCTCCATCGCCCTGGTCAGCGTCTGCCGCACCTCCTCGGAGACCGCCAGCATCCGCTCGGTGTCGCCCTCGACGATGGCGTTTCGGAGCCGGTCGACGGTGAGCAGGGTGGCGGTCATCACCTGCACGGTGTCGTCGTGCAGGTCGGTGGCGATCCGCGAGCGCTCCTCATCCCCTGCCCGAAGCATGGCGGCGACCACCTCGAGCCGGTGGCGCTCGCTGTCGGCCAGGGCGTCGGCGGCCCGCTGCGCTGCGAACGCGCAGGCGATCACGTAGGCGATCGACTGGGCGAAATGCACGTCATCCTCGGTGAAGTCGCGCGGCGCCACGCTGTAGGCGGTCATCACGCCCATTGGCAGCCCTCCGGCGAACATGCGCACGGCGATCGCCGAGCTGACGCCCAGCTCGAGCACCGAGGCCGGCATCCGGAACCGCGTCTCGGCGGGCACGTCGGGCGAGACGACCGGTTCGCCGGCCTTGAGGATGTACTCGCCGGCCGAGCCGGGAGTCACCGCCACCCGCAGTCCCGCGGCTTCCGGGCCGCGACCGTGTGACGCCCGGATCTCGAGAGTGTCCGGCTCCACCAGATCGAACAGGGTGACGTGGTCGAGCCCCAGGATCTCGGCCAGCTGGGTCACGCCCAGCTGGGCCAGACGGTCTGGGGCCGCGCCCTCCAGCGCCTGCTGGCCGAGATGGGCGACCACCTCCTGGCGGCGCGCCCGGGCCGCGGCGACCAGCTCGAGGCTGCGCTGGCTGGCGGCCGATCGTTCCGCGTACTCCAGCGCCCGCAGCCCCTCCAGCAGGGCGGCGGCGTGCATCGCCACCATCTCCGCCTCCTCGAACCGATCGGGGGTGATCGTGACACCCTCCCGCGAGGTACACACCGCGTAGCCGATCAGCCGACCGCCGGCGCGCAGTGGCAGCCCGGCGACGTTGCCGATGCCCGCTTCGCGCAGCCGCTCGGTGATCGGCGAGACATCCGGCCGCGGGAACTGGGTGAAGCTGG
>Ga0070700_100001967_pt1 | contig 10430 bp, 4 predicted proteins | sample KBSK5101metaG_FD_65456 | JGI IMG/M metagenome (GOLD analysis project Ga0070700, IMG submission 65456) | Corn, switchgrass and miscanthus rhizosphere microbial communities from Kellogg Biological Station, Michigan, USA - KBS K5-10-1 metaG | ecosystem: Host-associated > Plants > Roots >...
CTGCGCAACCCGCTGGCCCCCGTGCTCACCGCGCTCCAGCTCCTGGAGATGCGGCCGGACGACGCGTCCGTGACCGCGCGCGCGCGCGCCGTGCTGGGCCGCCAGGTGCGGCACATGACGCGGCTGATCGACGACCTGCTCGACGTGTCGCGCATCAGCCGCGGCAAGGTCGAGCTGCGGCGGCAACGCACCGAGCTGTCGCACGTGATCCTCGGCGCGATCGAACTGGCGGGGCCGCGGCTGGAGCAGCACTTCGTCGACGTTCAGGTTCCACGCGAAGGCATCGAGCTGGACGTCGATCCGGCCCGCATGGCGCAGGTGTTCGCGAACCTGCTGGCCAACGCGGCGAAGTACAGCGACGCGGGATCGCGCATCCTCGTCAGCGCCAGCCGTGAGCCCGCTGCCGTCACGGTCACCGTCAAGGACGAGGGCATCGGCCTTGCCCCGGACACGCACGAGCGTATCTTCCAGCCGTTCGTGCAGCAGCCGGAGGGACGCGAGCGCGCGGCGGGCGGCCTGGGCCTCGGTCTGGCGATCGTGCGCAATCTCGTCGCCGCTCACGGCGGCACGGTTCGAGCCGACAGCGCCGGCGCCGGCCAGGGCAGCAAGTTCGTCGTCGAGCTGCCCGACAGATAGGGAGGGCGTGGCTCAGAAGCCGACGCGGATCCCGCCGTTGATCACCCGGCCGTCCAGCGGCGCCCAGGCGTCGACGGTCCATCGGCCGTCGACCGCTCGCGTCGGCCGCAGCAGCGGATCCCGGCGCGTCTGGCGGACGTTCCCGAGATTCTCGGCATTGACGAACAGCCTGATCCGTCCGAGGCGGCGTTCGACCAGGCCGCCGAACAGGACGTAGGCTTCGCTCTCCGTGCGATACGGATTGTCCTCGAGCCGCTGCCGGCCGGTGAAGTACGCTTCGACCCCGGCGCGTCCCCACCCTTCGTCTTCCCACATCCCGACCAGGCCCGCGCTGTGTTGCGGCGTCAGCGGGACCTCGCCTCGCTCGGCGCCGACGCCTTCGCGCGATCGCACGAAGGTGTACGTGCCGGTGACGCTGAACGGCGCCCGCCGGTAGGTGGCGACGCTCTCGATCCCGGCCGTGGTCGTCGGCTCGCTGAGCGTGGCGAGCGTGTAGGTCGCGCGATCGACGACAGCAGGATCGGCCACGTGATAGTGGAACAGCGTGCCGGTGATCGTCAGCGGACCGATCGTTCGCGTCACGTCAACCGATGCGCTCCGGCCGCCTTCGGCCTTCAGCGGCGCCTCGATCGTCAGGCGGCTCAGGCCGGCGGCTTCCGTCTCTTCCGTCAAGGCCGTCGGCGCGAAGAACCCGCTGCCCGCGGACACACGGCTCGTCCATCCGCCGCGGCGCAGCAGCGCCGACACGCGCGGGCTGACGAACGTCCCGAACTCGTTGTGCACGTCGACCCGCGCGCTCGCCGACAGCGCCAGCCACGGCGTCACGTCGATGTCGTCCTGCACGAACACGCCGGGAACGTTGAACGTATACGCGAACTGCGGATGATCGCGCGGATCGAACGCCGATCGCTCGAAGGCCGCGCCCACGACCCACGTCTGCCGCGCGGCCGTGCCGCGAAGCGCCAGCTCGGCGAAGAGCGTCGACTGGACGTCGTGTTCCGCGTCCTCGCCGGCGTGATGCTGTTCCGTCTTGTGGGTCGCTGACAGGCGGAATGTCAGGACCTGCCGCTCGCGGACCGGCCGCTGCGCGACGAGGCCGCCGTCGAACCGGCTCGTATCGAGCGATTCGAGAAAGGGCGCACCGGTCGCCGGCAATACGGCGGAGGGCATCGTCCCGCCATCGCGCTGCTCCCACATCGCGCCGGCCGTGGCAAACAGTGAGCGGCCGCTGCCGTCGTTCCAGAAGAGACGCGGTCGCAGGACGCCGCGTGAGTAGCCGGCCAGGTCGGCCCAGCCGTCGCCGTCGACGTCAGTGCGCTGCTGCCAGTGGCCGCCCGCGAGCAGCGTGCCGCTCCATCGATCGGTCAGCGGCTGCGCGGCAAAGAGCACGGCATCCGTGCCGCCGCGGCTGGTTCGGTTGACGAGGATGTCGCGCGCGGCCTCAGCGCCAGGGCGGCGCGCGATCAGATCGACCACGCCGCCGAGCGCGCCGGCGCCGTACAGCGCCGAGGCGACGCCTTTGATGACCTCGACCTGTCCCAGGTCCGACGGTGGAATCTGCAGCAGGCCGAGCCCGCCGACGTCCGTCCCGAAGAGCGGCAGCCCGTCCGACAAGAATCGCGTGTAGCGGCCACGCATCCCCTGCACGCGCACGCTCGCCGCGCCGAGCGACGGCGACGTCGCCTGCACGCGCAGCCCGCCCATCTCGTTCAGCATCATGACGATGTCGCCCGGGGTCATGAGCTGCTTCTCCGCGATCTCCTCGGCGTCGAGCACCTCGACGCGCATGGGCTGATCCTCGAGGCGCTTGCCGGTGCGCGTCGCCGAGACGGTCACGTGCGCTTCGAGGGTCTCCTGCGGCTCGAGGGTGACGGGGACGACTTGCGGAGCGGCTGTCGCGGTGACCGTGATCGTGACCGGATTGAAGCCCTCCTTGATCACCGTAATCTGCACTTCGCCCGCGGGCACCTGCAGCGCCACGCGGCCGTCGGCGTTCGTTTCAGACGTGCGCCCGCCGACAACCACCTGCGCCTGCGCGATGGGACGACGGTCGCCGGTGACGACCAGCTCGACGTTCGACTGCGCCTGGTGCAGCGATGCCGCGATGACGAGGATCCAGAGACTCGCAATGAATGACAAGAAGCGGCTCGCCCCTCATGATTACCCAAGGATGAATTACCCGTCGACTCCGGCCACGGCGTACTCGGCGAGCCGAAGTTGCCTTATCCGTGTTTATCCGTGTTTATCTGTGGCCCTTCTCCGTGTTCGTCGGTGTTTATCTGTGGCTATCATTCTGCCGTGCCCTACCGAATCGAGTTCGTCGACCGCAGCGGCGGCGCATTCGACCGCCTGGTCGAGCTCGGCGCGCTGGACGTCGAGATCGAGGGCAGCCGCGTCGTGGCGTTGATCCCCGACAGCACGACACCGGAAGCGATCGCGAGCGCGCTCGGCGTCGCTCGGGTCGCGGCGTCGGCCGCCGTGGGGCGTGACGAGGGATCGGTCTGGCTGCTGCGCCCGCGGGCGTTTCAGGTGGGACGGCTGCGCATCGTTCCCGCCGGGACCGATGCGGATCCTGCGGCGATCAAGCTGATCGACGCGGCCGCCTTCGGCACGGGACTGCATCCCACGACCGCGCTCTCGATCGAGGCGCTCGTGGACATCCTTCAGCGCGATCCGGACGTCAACGTGCTCGACGTCGGGACCGGATCGGGCGTGCTCGCCCTCGCGGCATTGCGGCTCGGCGCGCGCGAGGTCGTCGCCATCGACATCGACGAGGACGCGCTGCGCGTGGCCGCGGAGAACGCGCGCCTCAACGCGCTCGACGATCGCGTGCGCCTGGCGCACGGGGGACCGGACAGCATCAGTGGCACGTTTCCGGTCGTCGTGGCCAACATCCTCGCCGCGCCGCTCATCGAGATGGCCCCGGCGCTGGTCCGGCGCGTCGGGCATCATGGATTCCTGGTGCTGTCAGGGATCCCCGAGTCGGTCATCGGCAACGTCGATCGCGCCTACCGGCACATCGGCATGCGTCACGTCGAGACCAGGGCGCGCGGCGGCTGGGTGGCGCTCGTGCTGCAGGCGTCGTGGTGAGACCCGGCTATTCCGCCCGCAGCACCGCCATCGGCGTCACGCGCGCGGCCCTGATCGCCGGCACCACCGTTCCGGCCAACGCCATCGCCAGCGTCAGGCCGACGGCCGCGGCGAACGTGGCGGGATCGCCGGGCGCGATCCCGAAGAGCAGCGCGCTCATGCCGCGCGCCGCCGCGTAGCCGCCGAGGACGCCGGGGACGATGCCGAGCGCCGCCAGGCGCATGCCGTCGGTCAGGATCAGCCGCCGCACGCGCGCCGGGTCGGCGCCGAGCGCGAGCCGCACCGCGATCTCCCGCGATCGCTGCGACACCGTGTAGGCCAGCAGGCCGTAGATGCCGACGCCGGCGAGCAGCACCGCAACCGCCGCCAGGACGCCGAGCACCTGGAGCTGCGTCCGCCGCGCTGCGGTTTCGCCGGCGAGCACGTCGTCCATCGAGCGCACGCCGGAGATCGGCTGCTCGGGATCCGCGGCGCGGACGATCTCGCGGATCGCCGCCACGAGCGTATCTCCCTGGCCCGCGTGCCGGACGACGAGATCCTTCGGATCGAAGACCGCGGGACGGCCGTCGGCGATCTGCTGCGCCGGCAGGTACATCTGCGGCTCGCTCGTGCGCTCCAGCCCGCGGACCCTGATGTCGCCGACCACGCCGACGACGGTGCGGGTGGCTCCGCCATGACCGAATGTCTTGCCCAGGGGATCCTGCCCGGGCCAGTAGCGATCGACGAACGACTGGCTGACGACGGCCACCCAGGCGCGATCGCGGGTATCCGCCTCGCCGATGTCGCGCCCGCGGCGCAGCGGAATGCCCAGCGACCGGAAGTACTGCGGCGTCACCCAGCGGTGGCTCACGCCGGCGGCGCGCGCGCTGCGCGCGACCTGCCCGGGGATCTCGACCGACGTGATCAGGCCGGTCACGAGCATCGGCAGTCCGCTGGTGAATGCCGCGCTCTCGACGCCTGGCAGCGCGCGCACGCCGATCAGCACGCGATCGTAGAACTGCGCGCGGCGGAGCGGGCTGTCGTACTTCGGCCGCGGCAGCGCCGTCCTCATCGTCAGTACCCGCTGTGGCGCGAAGCCGGGATCGACCGCCTGCACGCGCCACACCGCACGAATCAGCAGGCCGGCGGTGATCAACAGGACCACCGACATTGTGACTTCGACCGCGACGAGGATCGATCGCACCCGCTGCTTCGCGCCGCCGCCGGCCCGGCTGCCGTCGCGCAGCGCGCTGAACCCCGCGCGCCCGGCGCGCAGCGCAGGGAAGACGCCGAACCCCAGCGCGGTCAGCGCGGTGAACGCCGCCGCCAGGGTGAGGATGCGCAGGTCGAGACCCGGCTGCGACGCCACAGGCAGCGTCTGCGGTACCAGGGTGGAAAACAGCGGCACCGTCATCACGGCGACGAGCAGGCCCGCAGCGCCGCCGATGGTGGTGATGACCACGCTCTGCGTGATCAGCTGCTGCACCAGGCGACGACGTCCGGCGCCGAGCGCGGCGCGGACTGCCAGCTCGCGTGCGTGCGCGGCGGCTCGCGCCAGCAGCAGGTTGGCGAGATTGGCGCAGGTGAGCAGCAGCAGGCAGAGGCTGGCGCCCGTGAGCGTGAGCAGCATGGTGCGCGCCCGCGGCGACATGTTGTCGCGCATGAGGAAGACGCTGACGCCCGTCTCGGCGTTGGTGTCTGGATAGTCGCGGCCGAGGCGCTCGGCGAGCGTCGACAGCTCCGTCCGCGCGCGCTCGAACGTCACGCCATCGTCGAGCCGGCCGACCGCCTCGAGGAAGCTGTTGGTGCGGTTGGCGAAGTCCTGCTCCCGCAGCGTCAACAGCGTCCACAGCTGCACGTCGCGGTTCGGAAAGTAGAACCCGCGCGGCATCACCCCGATGACGGTGTAGGGCGTCCCGTTGAGCGTAATCTTCTCGCCGAGCACGGCGGGACTTCCGCCAAACTGCGACTGCCACAGTCCGTATCCGAGGACCGCAGCGCTCGCGTCGTCCGTTCCGGACGCGAAGACCCGGCCGAGCGCCGGCGCCACACCCAGCAGCGGCAGCACCTCCGCCGTCACCGGCGCGATCGGGAGGCGCCGCGGCTCGCCGCCGCCCACCAGGTTCACCGCGTCGCCGGCAAACGCCCCCATCGCGGCGAACGACCGGCTCATGCCCTTGAGGTCACGATAGTTCGCGGGCGAGAGCTGATTCATGCAGCCCCAGCCGCCGGCCTGCCGCGGCCCCTCGCAGACCCGCACCAGGCGATCCGCGGCGGGGAATGGCAGGGGCCGCAGCAGCACGAAATCCGCGACGGAGAATGCCGCCGTGTTGGCGCCGATGCCGAGCGCGGTGACGACGATCGCGGTCAGGGCGAAGCCGCGCGCCCGGGTCAGCGTGCGGGCCGCGTAGCGCAGGTCCTGCTTCAGGATGTCCCAGTGGGCGATCAGTGCATGCATGGCAGCCTCGGAGGAGTGCATCTGGTGAGACGGCCGCCGCGACGGATGGTTAGGCGGCGAACAGCTGACTCCGTTCGCGGCGGCAGTTTGGATATGATGACGAGCCAACCGGGATTGCCTCTATGAAGAGCGGGTCGCTCAATAATTCAGGACTGACCTTTCTCGCCGGCGGCGGCGAGATGGGCGGTCGCATGCGGGAGATGGACTGGTCGGCGACGCCGCTGGGTCCGCCGGAGCAGTGGCCGCAGAGTCTCCGCAGCACCGTGAGCATGCTGCTGCCGTCGAAGGCGCAGATCGCCCTCTTCTGGGGCCCTGAGTTCGCCGTCCTCTATAACGACGCGTATCGCCCGGTGTTCGGCGCCAAGCATCCGCACGCCCTGGGGCTTCCGGGCAGCCGCGCCTGGAGCGAAATCTGGGACAGCCAGTTGCACGAACTGCTCGCCGGTGTCGTCCGCACCGGCGAGGCCTTCTGGGCCCGCGACCTCCTCTTCGAGCTCGAACGGTACGGCTTTCTCGAGGAGACCTACTTCGACGTCTCCTACGATCCGGTGCGTGTCGAGTCGGGGACCGTCGGCGGCGTGTTCTGCATCGTCACCGAGACGACCGAGCGTGTCGTCGGTGAGCGGCGGATGGCGCTCCTGCGGGATCTCGCGGCGCGCAACGCGACCGCCCGGACCACCCGCGTCGCCTGCGTGCTGGCGATGGAGACGCTGGCGGCGAAACCGGAGGACGTGCGGTTCGCGCTGGCGTACGTGGACGGCGAGCTGCAGGCGACGACGCCCGGCGCCGAGCAGCGGCTCGCGGGCGCCGATCCGTCGCTGGTCAAGACCGTGCCACTGGCGGCGTCGACGGCGGGCGCGCGCGTCGGCCGCCTCGTCGTCGGCCTGAATCCGCGCCGTCCCTTCGACGACCACTACCGCAGCTTCCTCGATCTCGTCGCCGACCAGCTGGCGACGGCGCTGGCCAACGCGCGGGCCTACGAGGAAGAGCGGCAGCGCGCCGAAGCGCTGGCGGCCGTCGATCGCGCGAAGACGGCCTTTTTCAGCAACGTCAGCCACGAGTTCCGGACGCCGCTCACGCTGATGCTCGGCCCGATCGCGGATCTGCTCGCCGAGGCGCGCGGGCCGCTGACGCGCCCGCAGCGGGAGTCGCTCGACATCCTGCAGCGCAACGCCGGCCGCCTGCTGAAGCTGGTCAACGCGCTGCTCGATTTCTCGCGGATCGAAGCGGGGCGCGCGCAGGCGACCTATGCGCCCACCGACGTGGCCGGCCTGACGCGGGAGCTCGCCGGCGCCTTCCGATCGGCGATCGAGCATGCCGGCATCCGCTTCGAGGTCGCGTGCGACCAGATCGACGAGCCGATCTTCCTCGACCGCGACATGTGGGAGAAGATCGTCCTCAACCTGCTGTCGAACGCGCTCAAGTTCACCTTCGACGGCACGATCCGCGTCGCGCTCCAGCGCCACGGGGACGGCGTCGAACTGGGCGTGACCGACACCGGAACGGGGATTCCCGCGGCGGAGCTGCCGCGCATCTTCGAGCGCTTCCATCGCGTGGAAGGGGCGAGATCGCGGACGCACGAAGGCACGGGGATCGGCCTCGCGCTGACGCACGAGCTCGTCCGGCTGCACGGCGGCACGATCGACGTGGAGAGCGGAGTCGGCGAGGGCACGCGGTTCGCCGTGCGCGTACCGGGCGGGTCGGCGCACCTTCCGTCCGATCGCGTGGTCAGCGCACCAGTGTCGGCGGTACCGGCGCGCCACACGGCGCCGTTTGTCGACGAGGCGGTGCGATGGCTGCCCGATCCCGCGCTGCACGGTGACGAATCCGTCCCGCCGATGGCTCGTGCGGCAGGCCCGGGCCGAGCCAGCCGGGAACGCGTGCTCGTCGCCGACGACAACGCCGACATGCGCGAGTACCTCTCGCAGCTGCTCCGCCAGTGGGACGTGACGACGGCCACCACCGGGCTCGCCGCGCTCGACCAGGCCCGCGCCAACCCGCCGCACCTGATCGTCACCGACGTCATGATGCCGGAGCTGGACGGCTTCGGCCTGCTGCGCGAGCTGCGCAGCGATCCCCGAACCGAGGCGGTGCCGGTGCTGATGCTCTCGGCGCGTGCCGGCGAAGAGGCGCGGATCTCGGGGCTGGACGCCGGCGCCGACGACTACATCACCAAGCCGTTCAGCGCGCGCGAGCTGATCGCGCGCGTCGGATCGCTGCTGAACCTGTCGCGCGCCCGCCGCGAGGCCGAGCTGCAGAAGCGCCACCTGCGCGCCCTCTTCATGCAGGCGCCGACGCCGATCGTGATCCTGCGCGGGCCCGACCACGTCGTCGAGCTCGCCAATCCGCTGACCTGCGCGATCTGGGGACGCTCGGAGGCGGAGGTGCTCAACCGGCCGCTGATCGAGGGGCTGCCGGAGCTGCGCGACCAGCCGTTCAAGACACTGCTCGACGAGGTGCTCCGCACCGGCGTGCCGTATGTCGGCAAGGAAACGCCGGCCAACCTCGATCGCCACGGCGACGGCACCGTCGACACGGTCTACCTGAACTTCGTCTACGCGCCGCTGCGCGGCCTCGACGACGAGATCGAAGGGGTCCTGGTGATCGCCTTCGACGTGACCGACGAGGTGATCGCGCGCAACGAGATGAGCCAGCTGCGCAGCGCGGCCGAGTCCGCCAACCGCATGAAGGATCAGTTCCTGGCCATCCTGGGGCACGAGCTGCGCAATCCGCTGGCGCCGATCCTGACGGCGCTGCAGCTCATGAGCCTGCGCGGAGACGAGTCGAGCGTCAAGGAACGGACCGTCATCGACCGGCAGGTGCGCCACCTGGTGCGCCTGGTCGACGACCTGCTCGACGTCTCGCGCATCGCGCGCGGCAAGATCGAGCTGCGCCACCAGACCGTGGAGATCGCCGACATCGTCGCCGCCGCGGTCGAGGCGACGAGCCCGCTGCTCGAGCAGCGCCGTCATCGCTTGACGATCGACGTGCCGGCCGGCCTGCCGGTGCGCGGCGACGCGACGCGCCTGACGCAGATCGTCGTCAACGTGCTCAGCAACGCCGCGAAGTACAGCGAGCCGCAGACCGAGATCCACATCGGCGGGCGGCGCGACGGGCCGCACGTCGAGCTGCGGGTGACCGACGCCGGCATCGGCATCTCCGCCGAGATGATGCCGCACGTGTTCGAGATGTTCATGCAGGAGCGCCAGGCGCTCGACCGTGCGCACGGCGGCCTGGGGCTCGGGCTGACGATCGTCAAGAGCCTGGTCGAGCTCCACGACGGCACCGTCGAGGCGCACAGCGACGGGGTTGGCCAGGGCAGCGAGTTCATCATCCGGCTCCCGGTCGCCGCCGTCCTGCCCGCCGACAGGAACGCGGCGGCGCCGGATGGACGGGCGCGGGTCGCCGTGCCCACCGGACGGCGCATTCTCGTCGTCGACGACAACGTCGACGCCGCGCGGCTGCTGGCGGATGCGCTCGAAATGGTCGGCCACGAGACGCGCGTCGCGTTCGACGGGCCGGGTGCGCTCGACGCCACGGAGACGTTCCACCCGGACGCGGCGCTGCTCGACCTGGGCCTGCCGCTGATGGACGGCTACGAGCTCGCCGAGCAGATCGTCGCCGGCGCGGCCGGCCGGCGCCGGCCGATCCTGGTGGCCGTCACCGGCTACGGGCAGACCTCGGACCGCGAGAGGTCGCGGGCCGCCGGCTTCGACGCGCACATCGTCAAGCCGGTTGACGTCACGCACGTGCTCGGCGTGCTCGATCGGCTGCTCGCCGTCGAGCCCGCGAGCTGAGATCGCTCTACGCGCCGGGAACGACGAGGACCGGGATCGGGCTCAGACGGAGCACGCGGTAGGCGATCGATCCGGGCCGTACCGGGAGCGCTCCGCCGCCGCCGCCGAGACTCAGCACGATCATCTGCGCCCGCCGATCGGCCGCGATCGCGGCGATCGCTTCCGCCGTCTCGCCGATGGCGACGACGTCTTCGCACGGTGCGCCGCAGACGACCTGGGCCAGGGCGCGCAGCCGCGCCCGCGCGCTGTCGACGCGAACCTGCGTGGAGTCGTCCACGAGCGCCTGCCACTGCGCGGCCACGGCCAACGGTTCCACGACATGCGCGACCGTCATCGCCGCGCCGAACTCGCGCGCCCATTCCGCCGCGACTTTCAAGGCCTCGACGGACGCATCGCTGAAGTCGGTCGCGGCCAGGAGATGTGAGACCCGCCCGGCCGCGCCGGCCTGCGATCCATCCGAGGGGGGCAGG
>Ga0070700_100001970_pt1 | contig 10420 bp, 7 predicted proteins | sample KBSK5101metaG_FD_65456 | JGI IMG/M metagenome (GOLD analysis project Ga0070700, IMG submission 65456) | Corn, switchgrass and miscanthus rhizosphere microbial communities from Kellogg Biological Station, Michigan, USA - KBS K5-10-1 metaG | ecosystem: Host-associated > Plants > Roots >...
AATGCGTTTGCCTCGGAAGTGTCGCGGGTGGCGCGCGAAGTGGGTACCGAAGGCAAGCTGGGCGGTCAGGCGCAGGTGCCGGGCGTGGCGGGCACCTGGAAGGACCTGACCGACAATGTGAACCTGATGGCAGCGAACCTCACCGGCCAGGTGCGAGGCATTGCCAACATCGTGACCGCTGTCGCAAACGGTGACCTGGACCACAAACTGGTGTTCGAAGCCAAGGGAGAAATTGCCGCTCTTGCGGACACCATCAACGGCATGATCGATACATTGGCCACATTTGCGGATCAGGTTACCAACGTGGCACGCGAAGTTGGTGTGGAAGGCAAACTCGGCGGCCAGGCAAAGGTGCCGGGCGCAGCCGGACTTTGGCGCGGGCTCACGGACAACGTGAACCAGCTGGCGGCGAACCTGACTACGCAGGTGCGCGCCATTGCCGAGGTTGCCACCGCGGTGGCTCAAGGCGACCTGACGAGATCGGTTACGGTCAATGCCCAGGGCGAGGTTGCCGCGCTGAAGGACAACATCAACGAAATGATCCGCAACCTTGCCGGCACTACGCGCAAGAACACCGATCAGGACTGGCTCAAGACCAACCTGGCGAATTTCAGCCGGACGTTGCAGGGGCACCGTGACCTGGTGGCGGTGTCGAAACTGATTCTCACCGAACTTGCGCCGCTGGTGAACGCGCAACAGGGCGTGGTCTATACCCGCAGCGTTGACAACGACGAACCCCGGCTCGACCTGCTGGCCACCTACGCTTGCAAGCCGGGGGAGCACCTGCCCAAGACACTGCGCTTTCACGAGAACTTGATAGGCCAGTGCGCGTTCGAGAAGAAACGCATCCTGCTGAACGATGTGCCTTCCGACTACATCCCGGTGCGATCCGCGCTCGGTGCCGGAACGCCGCTGAGCGTGATAATCCAGCCCGTGCTGTTCGAGGGTGAGGTCAAGGCCGTAATCGAGCTGGCTTCATTCAAGCGCTTCAGCGAGGCGCATCTGAGCTTTCTCGAACAGCTGACCGAGAGCATCGGCATCGTATTCAACACCATCGAAGCGACCATGCGCACCGAGCACCTGCTCTCGCAATCGCAATCCCTGACTGCGGAATTGCAGAGGCAACAGGAGGAATTGCAGAGCACCAACGAGCGCCTGCAGGAGAACGCCAGTCAGCTGTCCGAGCAGATGAAACAGGTCGAGTACAAGAACAAAGAGGTCGAGCTGGCAAAAGCGGCGCTTGAAGAGAAGGCCGGCCAGCTGGCACTGAGCTCCCGGTACAAGTCGGAGTTTTTGGCCAACATGTCCCACGAGCTGAGGACACCGCTGAACAGTCTGCTCATTCTGGCGCAGCTGTTGGCTGAAAATCCGGCCAGCAATCTCACCCCGAAGCAGATCGAGTATGCGCAGACCATTTACGCCGCCGGCAACGACCTGCTCGCTCTGATCAACGATGTCCTTGACCTGGCCAAGGTCGAGTCGGGGACGGTTACGGTAAACATCGCTTCCGAGCGTTTTTCCGAATTGCAGGACTATCTGGATCGGGCGTTCCGCCAGGCCGGTCACGACAAGGATCTGCAGTTCAGAATCTCGATGGAAGCGGATCTGCCGCCGGCGATCATGACGGATGCAAAACGCCTGCGGCAAATCCTGAAGAACCTGCTTTCAAACGCCTTCAAATTCACCGCGAAAGGCGCCGTGTCCCTCCAGGTCGCCATGGTTACGTCCGGCTGGACCCCGGGGCATCGCGTACTGGAGCAGGCGGGCGAGGTTGTGGCGTTTTCGGTCATCGACACCGGTATCGGCATTGCGCCGGACAAGCAACGGATCATCTTCGAGGCATTCCAGCAAGCCGATGGAACCACTAGCCGGCATTTTGGCGGCACCGGCCTGGGGCTGTCGATCAGCTCCGAGCTGTCGCGGCTGCTCGGCGGCGAGATAAAGGTGCAAAGTAATCCCGGCAAGGGCAGCACATTTACGCTTTACCTTCCGCTGGCTCAGGAAGCGGAAGGCGACTATTCCGAGCGAGAAGTCTCCACGCCCGCCGTCACGGCGGACCAGTTGCAGGACATCGCCGGACGCGAACTCCCGGGAGGCAGCAAGACCGACGGCCGGATGATTGTCCAGGGCCTTGGCGAAGCCTCGCGTGCCGAACGTGTTCCCGGACCTGCGCGGGGCCGGACACAACCCATTGGCGACCCCGGGCACGCGCTGCCAGAGCCTGCCCTCTCGTCCCTGCATGTTCCCGGGAATGTGCCCGGCGACATGGCCAACACTGAGGAGCAGCTCGCGCCAGGCGCCGGCAGCCTGGTGCCGGAACTTGCAGGCAGAAAGGTACTGCTAGTCGACGACGATATTCGCAACATATTCGCGCTTACGAGCGCGCTCGAACAACAAGGCATGATCGTCATGAATGCGGAAAACGGTCTGGACGGCATTGAGACGCTGAAGAACAATCCGGAGATCGACATCATCCTCATGGACATGATGATGCCGGAACTGGATGGCTACGATACGATTCGCATCGTGCGTGGCGTCGAGTGTTTCAGGGAAGTACCGATCATCGGCGTTTCCGCGAAGGCGATGAAAGGCGATCGGGAAAAATGCATCGAGGCGGGCGCATCGGACTACATTGCCAAGCCTGTGAACGTCGACCAACTGCTATCAGTCATGAAAGCCTGGCTGGTCAACTAAAGCGGCACGCCCTGCTCGCGGCGCGCGCCTAGGCCTGCCGTCCACCTGTCCGTCCCACCGGTCGCAGCACGAGTGCGCGATTGCGCGCGCGATCCCTGGCCGCCGCCGGGGGGGCACTCAACGCTCGAAGCACTACCGCCGTCTCTTTGGGGGCTGGTATTCGCCGCGGAACAAAAGGTGATTATCCCCACAACGAATCAGTTATCCCCCTTATATCCAGCACCATTCCCGTTTTCTAAGCTTTAAACCTGCAGCACGTCGGACGTTCAATGGGGCGTGCGGACTTCCCTGATCAGCGAATCGTTCGCGCGCGTCAAGACGGCGGCACTGTGTGAGTGCCTGTTGTCGGCCAGACGGGATGGTCCGAACGGATTGCAAATCTCCCCGTGTTGTTCGGCAAAGTAAAACATTGCGCTGCAAAAATACCAACCAGACACGGAGAGCTCGTCAAATGCCAGCTAGCGAAGACCAGTTGAATCCCATCCTTTCCCGAGCGGAACGCAACGCCTATAGGCTGCTTCTCAAAAATGACCTGGATCCGTTTGAATTCGACGTGGCGATTCACGCCGGGCGGGTTTTCGACGGCAAGGTCACGTATGTCCTGGAGATTTCCACGCTGGATCATGCCATCTCGGTGCGGGAAACGGGCATACCGCTGGAATTCATCGAAAGGAGCAGACCTTCGGGCGGTGACGCGTTTGCGCGAATCGTCGACCAATTGGTGCCAGGCCTGATCGAGAACATGAAGTCTTCCGGGCATATCCCGGAAGCAATGGCTCGCTAGGCCGCTCTCTTTTTCCGGCTTTCATTCCCCGTGCACAGGAAACCGATGCTGGACGAGTTGCCCGAGGGCAGGCTGCGCAGTTCGATGGCGCGCGAGGATCTCTCGCGCGCGCTCACCGGGATGGCGAGCGAGGTAATTGGCAGAGGTTATGTCGAGTTGGCCCTGGGATGGTTCTTGAGCGATAAAAGCGGGGATCCGCTTCCGCAGGTGCCACCCGATCTCTTTGAGACGCTGACATTCGTCCATGACCACGGTTGGCGGGAAGTGGATGCGGGCTACAAGGCGCGGGACTATTTTCAGGATTGTCTGTTGCTGGCATTGCGCAAGGCGCAGACCGCGGGCATGCGCGAGACCCGGGTACCGGGCGGTACGGAGCCGGTTGCGCGTTCACACGCAAACCAGCCAGCGGTACAGGGGACCTGAGAACGGACCCCGACGGCGGAGGCGGCCACGTGCAGTGCTTGTACCCCCCAGAAATCAATGTACTCACTGATGTTCACGGCCGAACATGTTGCCTAAACTTGGTACCAGTCGAGCCGGACACTGCAACGAGACCCGCAGAATCAAGGCTACCGAAATTGAAATTACCGACCGCGCGGACGCGGGACGCATTTGCACAAGGACAGCATTTCGCAAGACATTTTTATCGTGAGACCTCCCTCTCCTGCGGTGAATGTGCCGTAGGAATTTCTGGCGCGACGTACCTCCCTTCGTCGCGCCATTTTTTTTCCCTAACCCCGAATGATCCGGCGGCACACGGCCGGCACGTTAGGGAATATGTCGCCAAGGAATCGGAAAGACCATGCCCCATGCCTTGATCGTTGACGACGACATCGATGCCCTCGCAGGGCTCGAGCAGCTTGTGGCGCGCGAAGGCTTTACGACCGCTACCGCAGCCAACCTCAAGCAGGCGCGCGAACAAATGGCATTGCAGCGTCCCGATGTCGTATTACTTGACCTGATACTGCCGGACGGGGACGGCATAGACTTGTTTCAGGACGTCGAATCGCGCGCAACCACCGAGGTGGTTCTGATCACCGGGCATGCGAGCATCGAAACCTCGATCGAAGCATTGCGCCTGGGCGCCGCCGACTATCTCATCAAGCCGGTCAACGTCAAACAGATCAACGCGATTCTTTCGCGCGTGGCCCGTCCCACCGACCTCAAGAAGGAAATATCGGTGTTGCGCGGCGAGTTGCGCAGTCTCGGGCGTTTCGGCCGGCTGCTGGGCGCTTCGCCGGCGATGCAGAAGGTATACGACCAGATCGAACGGGTGGCGCCGACCGTTGCGACCGTGGTAATCACCGGTGAGAGCGGCACAGGCAAGGAATTGGTGGCGCAGACGCTGCACGATCTCAGCCGGCGCCGCAAGAGCGCATTCATTCCGATCAACTGCGGTGCCATTTCGCCGCAATTGATCGAAAGCGAGGTCTTCGGCCACGAAAAGGGCAGCTTCACCGGCGCAGTGCGCGAACACAAGGGCTACTTCGAGCGCGCCAACGGCGGCACCCTGTTCCTGGACGAAATCACGGAAATGCCCATCGAGTTGCAGGTGAAGCTGCTGCGGGTTCTGGAAGAAGGCTCCTTCATGCGCATCGGCTCGGATCGCGAAATCGAGGTCGATGTGCGGGTGATTGCCGCGACCAACCGCAATCCGCAAGACGCGGTGGCCGAAGGAAAACTGCGCGAAGACTTGCTGTACCGGCTGCAGGTCTTTCCGCTGCATCTGCCGCCACTGCGCGAACGCGAGGGTGATGTGACGCTGATCGCAGACGAGATTCTCAAGGAACTTAATCTCGCCGAGGGAACCGACAAGAGCTTCACCGCGGAGGCGCGCGAGATCCTGACCGGCTGGCATTGGCCAGGAAATGTGCGCGAACTGCGCAATGTCATACAGCGCGGGTACATCATGGCGGACGACCTGATCGACGCGGCTTGCCTGCCACTCGAGACGGCGAAGACGGCCCAGGACATCGGCGGTCCGTTCCTGCAGGTGCGAGTGGGCAGCACCGTGGCCGAAGTGGAGCGCAGGCTGATGCTCGCGACCCTTCAGCAGTGTGGCGGCACGAAAGAGAAAGCCGCGCGGATGCTCGGTATCAGCCTCAAGACGCTTTACAACCGCCTCCGGGAGTATTCATCCCGTGACGATTCAGCCGCCGCCACGGGTGGCGATTCGCGCCCGAAGAATCCAGGGGAAGCGGTTCGCAGCGGTGGTGAACTGTATTTTCCTCCGCGGACCTAAGGCTCAACCAATCCGGTCGCGAAGCTCGTGCACTCCGGATTTCCCGGCGCAGTGAGCGCAACAGAAGTAGCGGCCATTGACTTCCATGCCGTGGCCGACGATTCGGCTCTGACAGTGGCTGCATACCGGCGCAAGCGCGGCGATCGCGCATTCAAAGCTGTCGAAAGTATGGGTCTTGCCGGCCATCTTGATGTCGAAGGACTTGTCGTAGTCGTTTCCGCACTGTTCGCATGTCGCCATGATTACTCCCGTATCTGGATTGCATAAGTGTTTCGCAAATCCCGTGCCATTCATTGCATTCCGCACAGATCCGGATTGCGCAGGAAAAGCAGCCTTAATAATGTGCGGGTTGGGGCCACCAATACCCGTGTCGTTGCGGCCAAGGTCACGGTGGCGCAGTAACGGTTACAGGGGAACCTGTAATTCTTACCTGCGCAGGGCCGGCGATTCAGTGAGCGGGAACACGTGAAAGGACGCTAGGTGCTTGGTGCAAAAGCGAGTCTGCGCCTTTGCATTTGCTTGGCATGTGGATTGCTGAATGCAGCGAAGGAGGCCGGGCTGGACCCGGCTTGCCAGAACCGTGCGCAAGCAAGACGGCCGCGGATTTCCACCACAATCAAATCAGGAGACCATCAAAATGAAGCAAGCGAAAAGCATTACCTGGATCGCGACCGCCTTGTTCGCCATTGCGCTGACGGCGGGCTGCGATCGCAATGACCATAGTGCGGAACGGGCCGGCAAGAAGATCGACCAGGCGACCGCAGAAGTGAAGGACCAGGCTGCGAATGTCGGGGACAAGATCGACGATGCCGCCATTACCGCGAAAGTGAAGACGGCCCTGATCGGCGAGCCGGGTCTGAAGGCTTTGCAGATCGACGTTGACACTGCCGACGGCGTAGTCACGCTGAGCGGCACAGTCGATTCGCGCACCAGCGTCAATCGTGCCATCCAAGTCGCGCAGGCCGTGCAAGGCGTCAGATCGGTGGACAACCGCCTGAGCGTCAAGCAGGGCTGATCCAGCAATCAACCCCGCGTCCCATGTCGATTCGACGGACGTTTTGATACGAAGATACGAAGGAGCCAACGTGTTAACCAAATTTCTGGCTGTTCTGATGCTCGCAGGGTTCATCTCAGGCTGCAACACCATCTCGGGTGCCGGCAAGGACCTCGAGCGTGGCGGCGAGAAACTGCAGGAAAAGGCCGACAGGTCCAAATAGTCGACGAGTTCTTGTTGAGCTTGAATCTGATGTGAAATACCGCCGAGACACGGTTTCCTGGAGATTCCCATGAAAACCCGTGTCCCGGCTTTTTGTTTGTCGTCGTGGGCAGCTTTTTTCCGCGCCTGCCTGGTATTTTTCCCCCTTTTTGCTGCAGGGTGCGTCGTAAGCTCGTTGCCGAGCCTCGAGCGCATGGAGCGTCGTGCGGACGCGAACGGATCGGTGCAACTCGAAGGTCCGCGCGGTCCGCTATCTGCGCAGCAGAGTGCAGCGATCCTGGAAAAGCTCAAGGAGAAAAACGGCAGCCCGAGCGTCCTCGATCGCCACGTTGCGGTCGAGGAAGCCGCGGTCAACAGTCCGCTGGTCATCGGCAACAAGGCCACGCTGCTGCAGGATGGGCCGGCTACTTACAAGGCGATGTTCGCGGCCCTACGCAAGGCCAAGCACCACATAAACCTCGAAACTTACATCATCGAGGACGATGAAGTCGGTCACAAGTTCACCGACTTGCTGATCGCCATGAGAAAAAAAGGCGTAACGGTCAGCGTGATCTACGACAGCGTCGGCAGCCTGCGCACCCCCAGGGAGTTCTTCGACTACTTGCGGGAGAACGGCATCTCCGTTCTGGAGTTCAATCCCGTCAATCCGCTCGCGGTCAGAAAGGCCTGGCTGGTCAACAACCGTGACCACCGCAAGCTGATGATCGTCGATGGGAAGACAGCCTTCGTTGGCGGCATCAACATCAGCAGCGTCTATTCGAGCGGCTCGGCGTCGCAAAGCACAAAAACGGCGAAGAAAAATGGCAAAGGCGAGGAACCCCCGTGGCGCGATACCCACATACAGCTTGAAGGTCCCGTCGTCGCCGAGTTCCAGAAACTTTTCATGCAGACCTGGGAGAAGCAGGGCGGCAAACCGCTGGCAGACGCCGACTTCTATCCGAAGCTCGAAGTGCGCGGCCGGGACATCGTGCGCGCCATCGGCAGTGCGTCCGACGAAGCTTATAGCCGAATCTATGTGACCCTGGTGTCCGCTATCAACGCCGCCGAAAGCCATGTGCAAATCACCAACGCCTACATGGTGCCGGACGAGCAACTGCTGAGCGTACTGCAGGAAGCGGCCCTGCGCGGCGTAGACGTCAAACTGGTTGTGCCCAGTCACACCGATTTCTGGGCCGTCTTCCATGCCGGCCGCGCGCATTACAAGGATTTGCTGAAGGCGGGCGTGAAAATTTATGAACGCCAGGGTGCTTTGCTGCATTCCAAGACCGCTTCAATCGATGGCGTGTGGTCCTGCGTCGGATCGACCAATCTCGACTGGCGCAGCTTCCTGCATAACAACGAGATCGACGCCGTGGTCCTCGGAGACGAATTTGCCGCCCAGATGGAGGCCATGTTTGAGGCAGACCTTTCGCAGTCAACCCCGATCGATTTGGAAACCTGGAAGCAACGGCCGCTAGGCGACCGCATCAAGGAATGGGCGGCGGGGCTTTGGGAGTACTGGCTCTAAGTGCAGAAAGAACCAGGTCAAAGCGGAAAGCTAAAAGGTGAAAGTAAAAGGCGTGCTGGCCTCGCTGTAGCCTCTTTCACCTTTCACCTTTCACCTTTCGACTGCCTTTCCCGAGCGCTGCGGTTGCCTTGTGCAGCGTCTGGCGACTCTTCTCGTAGTCGTGCCACGGATCCTCAGCGAGCTTGGCCAGGCGCTGATGAATGTTGGTGATGTTCCAGTGGTTGGACTCCTTGGCCTCGAAGAGTTCGTCCCAGGTGACTGGCACCGACACCGGAAGTCCCGGCCTCGCGCGCAATGAGAAGGCGCTGACCGTGGTGGAGCCGCGGTTGTTGCGCAGGTAGTCGACAAACACTTTCCCGATTCGATTGGCGGCTCCCGACTTGGCGCTGAAATACTTGGGCAGAGTGGCGGCAAGGTGCCCGGCAACCGCTCGCGAGAATTCCTTTGCCATTTCCCAGTCGTGCCGGCGAGCCAGCGGCACCACTATGTGAAGTCCCTTGCCACCGCTGGTCTTGGTGAAACTTTTTACTCCCAGCTCGTCCAGAAGCGTCTTGGTTAGCTTGGCGGCCTCCAGCACTTTTCCCCAGGGCAATGCCGGGTCCGGGTCAAGATCGAAAACGATGCGGTCTGGCCGCTCGATGCTGCGGGCGACCGCGTTCCAGGTGTGCAACTCGATCACCCCCATCTGCGCCGCGCCGGCCAGAGCCGTTGCGGTTTCGATTGCGATCAGCGGCGGATGGCCCGGATCGAGCCGCGGATCCAGCAGCCTCACTTCGGCGATCGCCCTCTTGTCCACATGCTTCTGGAAGAATTGTTCCCCACCCAGACCTTCCGGCAAACGCACGAGGGACACCGGTCGATCCTTGAGGTGCGGGAGGATCGCCGGCGCGATTTTTTCATAGTAAATCGCGACGTCGAGCTTGGTCATGCCGCTCGATGCATCGATGACTCTGTCCGGGTGGCTGATCGCGATCTCGCCGACGTGTGTTGGGCGTGGTTTCGCCGATTTGCGGCGCGCGTGGGGAACCCGTGGCACGGCGCGCCCAGACGTTCCGTTGCCGGCTTCGAGCCGGCCGCCCCGGGGGAATGCGGCGGCCTTTTCGTAACCGATCATCGACGCCGGCTTGTCGGTGCGTAAACCGTGAAACACGGCCTGGCGCACCACTCGATCCTGGGTCCACTGCGCAAAGGATACTTCCGCGACCAACTCGGGGCGCACCCAATGCACGCCGCGGGCATCGGTGCCGCGCGGCGGGTTTTCGAACGCCGGCTTGGACGATTCCAGCGCGCTCAGTCGTTTGTGCAGTTGAACAAGCTGCTTGTCGTCAAAGCCGGTGCCGGTCCGTCCGGCGTAGCGCAGTTTTCCGTTTTCGTATACGCCGAGCAGCAGGGCACCAAATCCGCTGCGCGAGCGTTGCGGATCGGTAAATCCGCCGATGACGAACTCCTGGCGGTTCTCGCACTTCAACTTGATCCAGGACTTGCTTCGCCCCGTGCTGTATGCCGCATCGCGCCGCTTGCCAATCACGCCTTCCATCCCCATCCGGCACGCGGCGGAGAGGACCTCTTTCGGCGGTTCGCGGATGTCTTCGCTGAAATGCAACAGGCCGGTTGATTTCTGCGGCAATAGCCGACGCAACAGTGCGCGGCGCTCGGCAAGCGGCGATGCGCGCAAGTCGTAACCACCGTAATACGGGAGGTCGAACAGGAAGTAATGGATATCTGCAGTGCGCTGCTCGTCAAACGCGTTCTGCAGCGCCTGAAAATCGGGCACGCCGCCGTTTCCGGAAACGACGATCTCGCCATCGACCCAGCAGTCTTCCAGGCCCAATTGCTCCAGCGCCTTTGCCTGGGTAGCAAGCTTGTCCGTCCAGTCGTGGCCATTGCGGGTGAACAGTCTCGCCCTGTCCCTGGAAATGCGGCTGAGGATGCGATAACCGTCAAATTTGAGCTCATACGACCACTCCCCGGCGGGGG
>Ga0070700_100001982_pt1 | contig 10393 bp, 6 predicted proteins | sample KBSK5101metaG_FD_65456 | JGI IMG/M metagenome (GOLD analysis project Ga0070700, IMG submission 65456) | Corn, switchgrass and miscanthus rhizosphere microbial communities from Kellogg Biological Station, Michigan, USA - KBS K5-10-1 metaG | ecosystem: Host-associated > Plants > Roots >...
CGTGACGGTGGTCCTCGCCTATGCGGCGGCGACGAGGCTTGTGCTCAATGCGAGCTTCGAAAGGATGATCCCGCAGAGTCAGCCCTACATCAAGAACTACCTCACGTACCAGAAGGAGCTGCGAGGACTCGGCAATGCCGTTCGCGTTGTCGTCGAAAACGCCAACGGCGACATCTTCGACGGGCGTTACATCGATGCACTAAGGCAGATCAACGACGAGCTCTTTCTCACGCCGGGCGTCGATCGCGCGTGGGTGAAATCGCTATGGTCGCCCGCCGTGCGCTGGACCGAGGTCACCGAGGAAGGCTTCCGCGGCGGCCCGGTGATGCCGGACGGCTACGACGGCTCGCCGCAAAGCGTCGAGCAGCTGAAGCAGAACATCGCGCGCTCCGGCATCGTCGGCAGCCTGGTCGCCAACAACTTCAAGTCGAGCATGATCTTCGTCCCGTTGCTCGACAAGGATGTGCGCACCGGGGAACGCATCGACTATCACGGGCTGTCGAGAGTCCTCGAGGAGAAGATTCGCGCCAAGTACGAGCTCGCGCAAGACCTGGAGAAGGTTCGTGGCAAGGAAACGTCGCAGATCAGGGTGCACGTCATCGGCTTCGCCAAGCTGATCGGCGAGCTGATCGACGGGCTGGTCAAGGTGATGGCGTTCTTCGGCATCGCGGCGTTGATCGCAACGGTCATCATTTATTCGTACACGCGATGCGTGCGCAGCACCGTACTGGTGGTCGCTTGCTCGATCATCGCCGTGATCTGGCAGCTCGGACTCGTCGCGCTCATGAAGTTCGAGCTCGACCCGTTCTCGATTCTCGTGCCATTCCTGGTCTTCGCGATCGGCGTGTCGCATGGCGCGCAGAAGATGAACGGCATCATGCAGGACATCGGCCGCGGCACGCACAAGCTCGTCGCGGCGCGCTACACGTTCCGTCGCCTCTTCCTGGCGGGCCTGACCGCGCTGCTCGCCGATGCGGTCGGCTTCGCCGTCCTGATGGTGATCGACATCCCGGTGATCCGCGATCTTGCGGTGACGGCAAGCATCGGCGTCGCCGTCCTGATCTTCACGAACCTGCTGCTCCTGCCCGTGCTGCTGTCGTATACGGGGGTCAGCCAGAAGGCCGCGGAGCGCAGTCTGCGCGAAGAGCGGACGGCAACGAAGGGCCGCGGCCTCGGTGCCGTGTGGACGTGGCTCGACCGCTTCACGACCCGGCGCTACGCTCTCGGTGCGATCGCCGTTTCGGCGCTGCTCGCGGTGATCGGACTCGTCGTCAGCCATGATCTCAAGATCGGCGACCTCGACCCGGGTGCGCCGGAGCTTCGCGCGGATTCGCGCTACAACCGGGACAACGCGTACATCACCGCCAATTACGCGTTGTCGAGCGACCAGTTCGCCGTCATCGTCAAGACCGAGAAGGAAGGCTGCCTCAAGTACCAGACGTTGGTCGAAGCTGATCGCTTGGCCTGGATGCTGAAGCAGGTGCCCGGCGTGCAAACGACGATTTCGCTGCCCGATGCGGTACGCCAGATCACCGCAGGCTCGTTCGAAGGCAATCCGAAGTGGCTGACGATCAACCGCAACCAGGACGTGCTGAACTACGCCGCGCAGCAGGCCTCGGTCAACAACCAGGATCTTTTCAATACCGAATGTTCGATCATGCCGGTGATCGCGTATCTGGCCGATCACAAGGCCGAAACGCTCGATCGCGTCGTCAATGCCGCCGCCGGCTTCGTGGGCAAGCATGACGAAGGCGATCGCCGGTTCCTGCTCGCGGCAGGCAGCGCGGGCATCGAGGCTGCGACCAATATCGTCGTCGAGCAGGCGAACCGCACGATGCTGCTCTACGTTTACGCAGCGGTCATGATCCTGTGCTTCATCACCTTCCGAAGCTGGCGCGCGGTGGTGGTGGCCGTCGTGCCGCTCGCGCTGACGTCGATCCTTTGCGAGGCGCTGATGGTCGTCCTCGGCATCGGGGTCAAGGTCGCGACACTCCCGGTCATCGCGCTCGGCGTGGGCATTGGAGTCGACTACGCGCTGTACCTGTTGTCGGTCCAACTGGCGCAGCAGCGCGCCGGCGCATCGCTGGCCGAGGCCTACCGCAGGGCTGTGCAGTTCACGGGCAAGGTCGTTGCGTTGGTCGGGATCACGCTGGCTGCTGGCGTGATCACGTGGGCTTTTTCGCCGATCAAGTTCCAAGCCGACATGGGCATCCTGCTGACGTTCATGTTCGTGTGGAACATGCTTGGCGCGCTGATCCTGATTCCGGCGCTGTCGTATGTGCTGCTGCCCACAGCGCGCGTGCGCAAGGTCCGCGAATGGAAGCAATGAAAGCGCAAGCGACGCCGACCGCCTATGGGATGAAAACGCTCGACCAGTTCGTCGGGCAGCAGGTCGGGCTCTCGGACTGGATCGTCGTGGACCAACGGCGAATCGACGAATTCGCGGACTGCACCGGCGATCGGCAGTGGATCCATGTCGACGCGGAACGCGCGAGCCGCGAGAGCCCGTACGGCGGAACGATTGCGCACGGCTACCTGACACTGTCGCTTGCCGCGTCGCTCACGATCGAGGCCGGTGCAATTCCGCACGATGCGGCGGCCGCGCTCAATTACGGGCTCGACAAGGCGCGTTTCATCACACCGGTACGCGCAGGTGCACGCGTGCGCAATCGCGTTGTCCTGCAGGCAATCGAGGATCGCGGTGACGGTCGCATCCTGCTGACGCTGTTGAACACGATCGAAATCGACGGTGAAGCGAAGCCTGCGCTCGTCGCGGAGTCGCTCGCGCTCCTGATGGGCGCGCCGCGCCTCGATACGTCGAAATAGCCATGACCACAGCACGTACGACTTCGCGCGGCCCCGCCAAGCCGACCGCCACGCCGGCGAACCGAGCGCGTAAGTCCGGCCGCATTCGCCGCGCGCCAGCCGCACTCGCCGAGCACGCGACGCAACACACGCTTGCGACGAATCCGCTCGTCGGTGTCCGTCGCAAGGACGTCTTCGCGGCTGCGACGACGCTGGTCGGACGCCTCGCGGCGAAACCACGGATCGTGGGCGGCCAATACGCGAAGCTGCTCGGCGAATCCGTGCGCATCGCAACCGGCCATTCGACGCTCCACGCTCCGGACGGCGACCGGCGTTTCGCGGATTCCGCATGGACCGACAACGCGATATTCCGGCGCATGCTCCAGTCCTATGTGGCGCTCGGGAACTCGCTCGATCGCTGCATCGATGAAGCCCGGATGGATCCCGCGGCCGCATCGCGCGCCCGGTTCGCAGTCTCGGTCGTCGTTGACGCGATCGCGCCGACGAACTTCGTCGGCAGCAACCCGGCGGCGCTTCGCAAACTTGCCGACACGAAGGGCGCGAGCGTGATCCGCGGCTTCGCGAACTTCGTCGAGGATCTCGCGAGCGGCAGGAGCCTGCCGCGGCAAGTCGACACACGTCCGTTCACCGTCGGTCGTAACGTTGCCACCACGCCCGGCGCGGTTGTCTATCGCAACGAGCTCCTCGAGCTGATCCAGTACGCGCCGACGACTTCCGACGTGCACGCGCGGCCGCTCGTGATCGTGCCGCCGCAGATCAACAAGTACTACGTGTTCGACCTCGCGGCCGACAAGAGCCTCGTGCGTTACGCGCTCGCGGGCGGCCTGCAGACGTTCGCCGTGAGCTGGCGCAACCCAACGCGCAAGCAGTCGGCGTGGGGGTTCGATGCGTATGCGGAAGCGCTCGAGCGAGCGCTCGAGGCGATACGCGAGATTACCGATTCGCCGGACGTGAACGTGCTCGGGGCGTGCTCGGGAGGCATCACGCTGACCGCGCTGCTCGGACACCTGGCCGCGCGCCGCGCCCGGATCGTCCACTCGGCGACGCTGGCCGTCTGCGTGCTCGATACGTCGTCGATCCGCAACGCGACCGCCGGACTGTTCGTGACGCCCGCCAGTGTAAAGGCCGCGAAGGCCGCGTCGCAGAAACGCGGCGTCGTCGAAGGCAGCGAGCTTTCGCGGATGTTCGCGTGGATGCGTCCGAACGATTTGATCTGGAACTACGTCGTCAACAATTACCTCCTGGGCAACGATCCGCCTGCCCACGAAATCCTGTTCTGGAACAACGACACGACGCGGCTGCCTGCGCAATTGCATGCCGATTTTCTGGGACTCTTCGCGACGAACGGCTTCGCCAATCCGGGCAAGCTGCGCGTGCGGGGAACGGCCATCGATCCGCGCCGGATTGGCATCGACTCGTACGTCGTCGGCGGCCTTACCGATCACATCACGCCGTGGCAGGGCGTCTATCGGACGGCGCGCTTGTATGGCGGTGCGCGGAGCACGTTCGTGCTGTCGAACGGCGGGCACATTCAGAGCCTGATCAATCCGCCAGGCAACGCGCGCTCCTGGTTCATGACCGATCTCGCGCGCGCCCGCACTGCCGAGGCCTGGGCTCGCAAACAGCAGAAGGCCGGCGGCAGCTGGTGGCCGCACTGGCGCGAATGGATCTGCGCGAGATCCGGTGCGCGCAAGTCCGCTCCGCGTGCACTCGGCGGGGAACGCCATCCGCCGCTGGCGCCCGCACCGGGCGCCTACGTGCTGGAGCGATAGCCGATGGCAGCGCCGCGCGCAAAGCACACACGAACCCGCCCGTTGCGCATCGATCATGCGCAAGTCGGCGGGCGACAGATCCGTTACGCTGCACGCCCCGGGGATCCTGGCGTTCCTCCGCTGCTGATCCTGAACGGCCTCGGTGCGAACATCGAGCTCGCGCAGCCGTTCATCGACGCACTGACGCGCCCGACGGTCGTGATTTTCGACGTTCCGGGTGTGGGTGGCTCGCCGACGCCGCCGATGCCCTATCGCCCGTCCGGGGTTGCGCGCCTTGCCGCAAGCCTTCTCGATCACCTCGGACATCCCGAAGCCGATGTGCTCGGCGTGTCGTGGGGTGGTGCGATCGCGCAGCAATTCGCGCTGCAGCATCCCACGCGTTGTCGACGTCTCGTGCTCGCTGCTACGGCGCCGGGCGCGCTGATGGTGCCCGGAAGGCCGTCGGTGCTGCTGAAGATGATCACCCCGCGTCGATTCATCGACCACCGACATGCGCAGCGCGTCGCTGCGGATGTCTATGGCGGCGTGTTTCGACGCGAGCCCGCGCTAGTTGAGCAAACGCTGCGCCACGTGCGCTTCGCGAGCCGCGGCGGTTACTACCTGCAGCTCGCCGCCACGCTGGGCTGGACGAGTCTGCCCTGGCTCCCCGCGCTGCGCCAGCCTACCCTCATCATGGCGGGAGAAGACGATCCGCTCGTTCCGACGATCAATGCCCGCATCATGCAGTGGCTGATTCCCGATGCGCGCATTGCAATGCTCGCGTGCGGACATCTGTTCCTGATCACGCTGCCCGAGCAATCGGCCGACGTCGTCGACGCATTCCTCGCGGAACCCCGAGCCTCCGGGGCGTCCGAACGCAGGCGCTCGTACGCCACCTTTTCGATCTTCAGGAGAAACTCATGAACGACCTCGCGATTGTCCGCACGCCTTCGGCATGCGACGCACCGCTTTCCATCGGCCAGATCCTCGCGCACGGCCTAGCCACTGCGGCACAACAGCAGATCGTCTACGGCGATCGTATGCGGCATACGTATGCCACGTTCAGCGAGCGCGTGCATCGCCTCGCGTCCGCGTTATCGACGCTTGGCGTCCGTCCGGGTGCGACCGTGGCCATGATGGACTGGGACAGCCACCGCTACCTCGAATGCTTTTTCGCCGTGCCGATGATGGGTGCGGTGCTGCACACGGTGAACATCCGGATCTCGCCTGAACAGGTGCTCTACACGATCAATCACGCCAAGGACGACGTCATCCTCGTCAACGCCGAATTCGCTCCGTTGCTCGAGTCGATCCACGCGAAGATCCGGCCCGGCGTGAAGCTCGTGCTGATCAACGACGTGGCGGAGACGCCGCGCACGAGTCTCCCCTTCGCCGCCGAATACGAGTCGATGCTCGATCGCGCGTCGCCGACATTCGACTTCCCGCAGCTCGCAGAAGATACGCGTGCCACGACGTTCTACACGACAGGCACGACCGGATTGCCCAAGGGCGTCTACTACAGTCACCGCCAGCTCGTGCTGCACACGATGGCCGTGGCGACCGCGCTAGCGAACGCTCCTCATGCGACCTTCACCGCGCGCGACGTCTACATGCCGATCACGCCGATGTTCCACGTGCATGCGTGGGGCCTTCCGTACGTTGCGACGCTCCTCGGCGTCAAGCAGGTTTACCCGGGGCGCTACGTGCCGGACGTCCTGCTCGGACTGATCCGCCGCGAAGGCGTCACTTTTTCGCATTGCGTGCCGACGATCCTGCAGATGATGCTGGCAAGCCCGGCCGTGCAGGACGTGGATCTCAGCCGATGGAAAGTGATCATCGGCGGCTCCGCGCTGCCGATCGCGCTCGCGCGCGCCACGGTCGAGCGCGGGGTCGACGTGATCGCCGGCTACGGCATGTCCGAAACCTGTCCGATCCTGACACTCGCGCACCTGCGACCACACATGAGCGAGTGGGATGTCGAGCGGTGCGTGCCGTTCCTTTGCCGCGCCGGTCGGCCTCTCCCGTTCGTGCAGTTGCGCATTGTCGACGCCCAGATGAAAGACGTGGCGCACGACGGTGTCAGCCAGGGTGAAGTCGTCGTGCGCTCGCCCTGGCTTACGCAAGGCTATCTCGGAGAACCCGAGCGCTCGGAGGAGCTTTGGCGGGATGGCTGGCTGCATACCGGCGACGTCGGCGTCATCGATGCCGACGGATATCTGAAAGTCGTGGACCGTATCAAGGATGTCGTCAAGACCGGCGGCGAATGGGTGTCGTCGCTCGACATCGAGGACATCATCCTGCGTCTCCCTGGCGTTGCCGAGGCGGCCGTCGTCGGCGTCCCCGATGATCGCTGGGGCGAGCGGCCGGTGGCGTTCGTCGTCGGCAAGAAGGAGGCAACGCCGAGCGAAGATGCGGTTCGCCGCCACGTTGCCGACTTCGCCGGTCGTGGCACGATCTCGAAGTACGCAGTGCCCGACAAGGTCTACTTCGTGGACGCGATTCCGAAGACCAGCGTCGGGAAGCTCGACAAGAAAGTGATACGGGCAAAGCTGCTCGAAACTGCAGCGGACGCAGCGACCACGCGTTGACGTCGACGTTTGCGAGGAGACTTTAATGAGCCGATACCGGGCACCGCTCGCCGACATGCAGTTCGTCATGCAGGAGCTCGCGGGGCTCGCCGAAGTCACCGCGCTGCCGGGACTCGAGGATGCGACTTCCGACACGGTTTCCGCGATCCTCGAGGAGGCGGACAAGTTCGCGACCGAAATCCTCGACCCGCTGAACCGCGTCGGAGACCGGGAAGGTGCGCGGCTCGCGGGTGACGGCTGCGTCGTGACGCCGACGGGGTTCAAGGACGCGTATCGGCGGTTCTGCGAACTCGGCTGGAACGGTCTCGCGAAAAATCCGACGTTCGGCGGGCAGGGGATGCCGCACCTTGTTGCGGCCGCCGCAGACGAGATCTGGAACGCGTCGAACATGGCGTTCGAGCTATGTCCGATGCTGACGGGCGGCGCCATCGAAGCGATCGAGCTGAACGGCTCCGAGGCCTTGAAGCGGGCGTACCTGCCGAAGATGGTCTCCGGCGAATGGACGGGGACGATGAATCTGACCGAACCGCAGGCCGGATCGGATCTCGCCGCCGTCAGAACGAAGGCGGTTCCGCAGGGCGACGGAAGCTACAAGCTCTACGGCAACAAGATCTTCATCACCTACGGCGAGCACGACTACACGGAAAACATCGTCCACCTCGTGCTTGCGCGCACGCCTGACGCGCCGCCGGGCACAAAGGGCATCTCGCTCTTCGTCGTGCCGAAGTTCCTCGTTGACGAGAACGGAGCCCTGGGTGTGCGCAACGACGTGCGCTGCGTATCACTGGAGCATAAGCTCGGCATTCATGCCAGTCCGACGGCGGTACTGGCATTCGGCGACAACGGCGGCGCGGTCGGTTACGTCGTCGGCGAGGAGAATCGCGGTCTCGAGTACATGTTCGTCATGATGAATCTCGCGCGCTTCGGTGTCGGAATCCAGGGCGTCGGCATCGGCGAACGCGCGTACCAGTCCGCCCGCGACTACGCGCGCGAACGCGTGCAGGGTCGCGTTGTCGGCACGAACGATGCGCCGATGGGCATCATCGGACATCCCGACGTGCGACGGATGCTGATGTCGATGCGTGCATGCACGGAAGCCGCGCGGTCTCTGAGTTACGTGACTGCGGCCGCGCTCGACCACGCGCATCGGCATCCCGATGCGGAAACGCGCCGCCGCAAGCTGGCGTTCGCGGAACTGATGATCCCGATCGTCAAGGGCTGGAGCACGGAAGTCGCGCAACACATCGCTTATATGGGCGTGCAGGTACACGGGGGCATGGGGTTCATCGAGGAAACCGGTGCTGCACAATACGCGCGCGATGCGCGAATCACGACGATCTATGAAGGCACGACCGGCATCCAGGCGAACGACCTGATCGGCCGGAAGATCGTTCGCGATGCCGGCGCTGCGCTGGCGTCCGCGGTCGCGGACATGCGCGAAGTCGAGCGGCAAACGGCGGATGTCGCCAATCCGGACGTCGCGGCGATCGGCGCTCGCCTGCGGGGAGCGCTCGATGCCTTGGTCGAGGCCGGACGCTTCGTGGTCGAGACGTATCGGGCGGACCCGCGCGCCGTCCTCGCCGGTGCCGTGTCGTTCCTCGAGCTCGCGGGCATCGTTTGCGGCGGGGCGCAACTCGCGCGGGCGGCGACGATTGCTGCCGGCAAGCTCGCGGCGGGCGACGGCGACGGCGCATTCATGCGCGCGAAGATCGCGACGGCGCGGCACTTTGCCGACCATTACCTGACGCGCGCGGCGGGCCTCACCGAGACGATCGTTTCCGGCTCGGCAGCAGCGCTTGCCGACGAGGCGTTCTGACTGATTGGAAGCGACAATGGCCGCGACAACCCGGGTAACGCCAAGGCAAGAAATCGCTGCCCCAACAGTGCTGTTCGTCCCCGGTGTGCGTGACCACATGCCCGACCACTGGCAGACGCTGCTTGAGCACAAGCTGCCGAAGGCAACGTGCGTACCGCGCATGGAAGGCGACAAGCTCTCCTGTGTGGCGTGGGTGGCAATGCTCGACCGGTCGCTCGCGCAGATCGAGGGGCCTGTAGTGTTGGTCGCGCACAGCGCCGGCGTCATGATCGTCGTGCATTGGGCGCAACGGCATCAGCGTCCGATCAAGGGTGCACTGCTCGCGACACCGGCCGATTTCGAATCGCCGCTCCCTGCCGGTTACCCGACACTGGAAACGTTGAGGGAGAACGGCTGGCTGCCGACACCGCGCACCCGCTTGCCGTTTCCCAGCATCGTCGCGGCGAGCAGAAACGATCCTTTAGGACGCATCGATCGCGTCGAGGCGCTCGCACGCGCATGGGGCAGTCGCTTTGTCGACGTCGGCGACGTCGGCCATCTGAATCCGGCGGCCGGATATGGCGAGTGGCCGCGGGCCGTGGAACTCCTCCGTGAGCTCGGCTGAGTCGCTCTCGCCGGCGGCCTACTCGCGCTGGCGCCGTGGCGTTGGCAGTGCGTGGCCGGGCGTTCTGCTATGCGCCGTCGTCGCCATCGCCTCCGCGTTCATTTCGGATCACCGCGGAGGGCCGACGCTGCTTTATGCATTGCTCCTCGGCATGGCGCTCAACAGCGTGGCCGCCCAGGGTACCGCAAAGCCGGGGATCGATTTCACCGCACGTCAGGTTCTGCGCTTCGGTGTTGCGCTCCTCGGGGCTCGAATTACCGTGGACCAGATCGGCGGTCTCGGCTGGTACAACGGCGGCGTCGTCGTCCTTGGCGTGCTCGTAACGATCGGGTTTGGATGGGCGCTTGCGCGCGCGCTTGGACTGTCGCGACGCATCGGCATCCTGACCGGGGGCGCGACCGCAATCTGCGGCGCGTCCGCGGCGATCGCGATCGCCACCGTTCTTCCCCATGACGAGCGGTCCGAGCGCGAGCTGATTTTCACGATCGCCGGCGTGACGGCGCTCTCGACAGTCGCGATGATCCTGTACCCGATCATCGTGACGAGCGTCCGTCTCGATCCCAATCAGGCGGGGATCTTTCTCGGGGGAACGATTCACGACGTCGCGCAAGTCGTCGGTGCCGGATACAGCATCTCACCGGAGGTTGGCGACTACGCGGTGCTGACCAAAATGATGCGTGTCGCGATGCTGCTGCCCGTCGCCATGGCCATATCGCTGTTCGTCCGGCATCGACTGCAGCATGTCGGCGGCCGCGGAAGCGATTCGCTATTCCCGCCGTTTCTGGTTGCCTTCGTCGCCTTCGTCATC
>Ga0070700_100001985_pt1 | contig 10386 bp, 9 predicted proteins | sample KBSK5101metaG_FD_65456 | JGI IMG/M metagenome (GOLD analysis project Ga0070700, IMG submission 65456) | Corn, switchgrass and miscanthus rhizosphere microbial communities from Kellogg Biological Station, Michigan, USA - KBS K5-10-1 metaG | ecosystem: Host-associated > Plants > Roots >...
TCGGCAAGACCGGCGGCCCGGGCGAGAAGCAGATCGAGCTCGACCGGCGCTACATCGCCAACCGGGTTCGCGTGCTGAAATCGAAGCTCGAGACCCTGAAAAAGCAAAGAACCGTGCAACGGCGCGCGCGCGCGCGGGGCGACGTGCTGTCGGTGTCGATCGCGGGCTACACCAACGCCGGCAAATCGACGCTGTTCAACGCGCTCACTGGCGCCAAGGTGTACGAGGCCGATCAGCTGTTTGCCACCCTGGACACGACCACGCGGCGGATATGGCTACAGGATACGGGAAGCGTGGTGGTATCCGACACGGTAGGCTTCATCCGGGATCTCCCCCACGGGCTGGTTGCGGCGTTCCGCGCCACGCTGGAGGAGACGGTGCACGCCGACCTCCTTCTGCACGTGGTTGACGCCGCTTCGGCCACGCGCGACGAGCAGGCGCAGGAGGTGGACAAGGTGCTCGCCGAAATCCCGGCGGGCGACGCGCCGCGGCTGCAGGTCTGGAACAAGATCGACCTGGCTCGCAATAAGAACGGCAAGGCGGGGCTGGAGCCCGGAGTCGAGCGCGATCAGTATGGTAGGATCTGCCGCGTCTTCGTGAGCGCGCGCACCGGCGCCGGACTGCAGGAGCTGCGTGCCGCCATCGCCGAATTCGCGAAACAGCGCTCGGCGGCGCGCCGCGCAGCCGCGACGCCGACGCACCCACTGCAACCGACTTAATCCATGTCACTGAACGACCCCAATTGGGGCCGCGGTTCCCGCGGGCCGCAGGGCCCGGGAGGGGGCAACCAGGGGCCGCCCGACCTGGACGAGCTCTGGCGCAACTTCAACCGGCGCCTGTCGGAGCTGTTCGGCCGCCGGCGCCGCGGCGGCGACGAGCCGCCGCGCCCGCCCTCGTCGTGGCAGATCGGCGGCGGGGCGAGCCTGCTCGTCGTGCTGATCGTGCTGGTGTGGCTCGCGAGCGGCTTCTACATCGTGGTCGAGGGCCAGCGCGGCGTCGTGCTGAGCTTCGGCCGCTTCTCGCAGGAAACCAATCCCGGCCTGCGCTGGCGCCTGCCGTGGCCGATCCAGTCTCACGAGATCGTGAACCTCGCCCAGGTGCGCACGCTCGAAGTGGGCTACCGCAACAACGTGCGCACCAAGGTGCTCAAGGAATCGCTGATGCTCACCGACGACGAGAACATCGTCGACCTGCAGTTCGCGGTGCAGTACCTGGTAGCCGACGCGAAGGACTACGTGTTCAACGTGCGCCGGCCCGACGAGTCGGCGATGCAGATCGCCGAGACCGCGATGCGCGAGACGATCGGCAAGAGCTCGATGGACCAGATCCTGGGCGAGACGCAGGTCGACGTGGCGAACCGGGCGCGCGACCTGATGCAGGTGATCCACGATCGCTACAAGACCGGCATCACCGTCAGTACGGTGACCATCCAGAACGCGCAGCCGCCCGAGCAGGTGCAGGCGGCGTTCGACGACGCGGTGAAGGCCGCCCAGGACCGCGAGCGACAGAAGAACGAGGGCCAGGCCTATGCCAACGACGTGATCCCGCGCGCGCGCGGCACGGCTTCGCGGTTGCAGCAGGAGGCCGACGGCTACCGCCAGCGCGTGATCGCGAGCGCCGAGGGCGATGCGGTGCGCTTCCGCCAGGTGCTGACCGAATACGCCAAGGCGCCGGCGGTCACGCGCGAGCGGCTTTATATCGAGACCATGCAGCAGGTGCTCACCTCGACGAGCAAGGTGATGATGGACTACCGCGGCGGCGGCAACCTGCTCTACCTGCCGCTCGACCGGCTGCTGCAGAGCGCGGCCGCGCCCTCCGGCGGCGAGGCCTCGGCCGTGCCGCGCCAGCCGCCCGCGGAAGCCACCCCGGAAGGCGGCCCGCGCTCGCGCGACACGCTCCGGAACCGCGAGCGGGCCGACCGATGAGAGCGCTCGGCCCGGTACTTGCCCTGGTGGTCGTGGTCGTGCTTCTGATTTCGAGCGCGCTCTACACCGTCGACCAGCGCCAGAACGCGATCGTGTTCCAGCTCGGCGAGGTGAAGGAGGTCGTGCAGAAACCCGGCCTGCACGTCAAGTGGCCGCTGCTCCAGAACGTGCGCCTATTCGACATGCGCATCCTCACCTTCGACGACGCCGAGCCGCTGCGCTTCCTCACCCAGGGCAACCGCCCGGTGCTGGTCGATTCCTTCGTCAAGTGGCGCATCATCGACGTGCGCCAGTACTACGTCTCGGTGAGCGGCGACGAGTTTCGCGCCGCGACGCGCATCAAGCAGACCGTGTCGGGGGTGCTGCGCGACGAGTTCGGCGCGCGCATCCTGCACGACGTGGTCTCGGGCGAGCGCGAGCAGATCATGAGCCGCGTGCGCGAGAAGGTCGACCAGGACCTGAAGCGCATCGGCGTCGCCATCATCGACGTGCGCCTGAAGCGCGTCGACCTGCCGACGGAGGTCTCGGAGTCCGTCTACCGGCGCATGGAGGCGGAAAGAAAGCGCATCGCCAACGAGCTGCGCTCGACCGGTGCGGCCGACGCCGAGAAGATCCGCGCCGACGCCGACCGGCAGCGCGAGGTGCTGCTCGCCGAGGCCTACCGCGACGCGCAACGCGTGCGCGGCGAGGGCGACGCCAAGGCGTCGGCGATCTACGCCGCGGCGTTCAGCCAGAACCCGGAATTCTTCGCCTTCTACCGCAGCATGGAGGCCTACCGCAGCACCTTCCGCGGCCGCAACGACCTGATGGTGATCGAGCCGAATTCGGACTTCCTGCGCTACTTCCGGGATTCGATGGGCAAGCCCTCGCAGCCGCGAAAATGACGCATGGGCACCACGTTCCTCCTGGCGCTCGCCCTGATGCTGATCCTCGAGGGGGTGCTTCCGTTCCTCGCGCCTAATCTCTGGCGCGACACGTTTCGCCGCATCACCCAGATGTCCGACGGCCAGATCCGCTTCGTCGGGCTCTCGTCGATGCTGATCGGGCTGCTCATCCTCTACGCCAAGACCTGGCTGCAGTGATGCGCTGGATCCTGCCCGAGTACATCGACGACATCCTTCCCGCCGAAGCGATGCGCATCGAGATGCTGCGCCGCTCGATTCTGGATCTGTTTTTCAGCAGGCAATACGAGCTCGTGATGCCGCCGCTCATCGAGTACACGGATTCGCTGCTCACCGGCACCGGGCACGATCTCGAGCTTCGCACCTTCAAGGTGGTGGACCAGATCTCGGGCCGGATGATGGGCCTGCGCGCCGACATCACGCCGCAGGTGGCGCGCATCGACGCCCATCTGCTCAACCGCGAGGGCGTGACGCGCCTGTGCTACTGCGGCAGCGTGCTGCATACGCGTCCCGCAGGGCCCGCGGCGACGCGCGAGCCGATCCAGCTCGGCGCCGAGCTCTACGGCGACGCGGGGGTCGAGGCCGACCTGGAGATCCTGCGGCTGCTGTGCCAGGCGCTCGAGCTCGCGGGCGTGCGCAACGCGCGCGTCGACATCGGCCACGTGGCGGTGTTCCGCGCCATCGCCCGCGCGGCGCAGCTCGGCGCCGAGCTCGAGGCGCAGCTTTTTGAAGCCTTGCAGAAAAAAGACAGCCCCTCGCTGCTCGGCCTGACGAAAAAGCTGGATGCGAAAACCCGCGAGGCGCTGCTCGCGCTGCCGGACCTGTACGGCGGCCCCGAGGTGCTCGATCTCGCCGAGAAGAAGCTGCCGAAGCTCCCCGAGCTGACGCGCGCGCTCGGCACGCTGCGCCGGCTCGTCGGCGCCTGCAGCCTGCCGGTGAGCCTCGATCTCGCCGAGCTGCGCGGCTACCACTATCATTCGGGTGTCGTGTTCGACGCGTATTGCGATGGCGTAGCGGGCGCGGTGGCAAGAGGCGGGCGCTACGACGAAGTCGGGAAGGCCTTCGGTCGCGCGCGCCCCGCGACCGGCTTTTCGATCGACCTCAGGAGCCTTGCCGGGGCGGCAGCATGACCGCGCGCAACGTCGTCGTGATCGGCACGCAGTGGGGCGACGAAGGCAAGGGCAAGATCGTCGACTGGCTCACCGACCGCGCTCAGGGCGTGGTGCGCTTCCAGGGCGGCCACAACGCCGGCCATACCCTGGTGATCGGAGGCAAGAAGACCGTTCTCCACCTCATCCCGTCGGGCATCCTGCGAGCCGAGGTCGACTGCTTCATCGGCAACGGCGTGGTGGTCTCGCCGCAGGCGCTGGTGGCGGAGATGGACGAGCTCGAGTCGGCCGGCGTGCGCGGCGTAGTCCCGAGGCTTTCGATCAGCGAAGCCTGTCCGTTGATTCTTCCCTATCACGCGGCGCTCGATCACGCGCGCGAAGCGGCGAAGGGCGAGCGCAAGATCGGCACTACCGGCCGCGGCATCGGCCCGGCCTACGAGGACAAGGTGGCGCGGCGCGCGATCCGCCTGCAGGATCTCTTCGACGCCGCGCGCTTCGCAGAGAAGCTCCGCGAGCTGCTCGAGTTCCATAATTTTGTCCTCAAGAATTTTTACCACCAGGAAGAGATCGGCTTTCAAAAAACCCTGGACGAAACGCTGGCGCTCGCGCCGCGGCTCGCGCAGCTCATCGCCGACGTGCCGCGCGCTCTGTACCACGCGAACCGCGCGGGCAAGAACCTGCTGTTCGAGGGTGCGCAGGGCTCGCTCCTCGACATCGACCACGGCACCTATCCGTTCGTCACGTCCTCCAACTGCGTCGCCGGCGCCGCGGCCGCCGGCGCTGGAATAGGCCCGCATCACCTGCATTATGTTTTGGGGATTACAAAAGCGTATACAACGCGCGTCGGCGGCGGGCCGTTCCCGACCGAGCTGTCCGACGACGTCGGCGAGCGGCTGCGCCAGCGCGGACAGGAGTTCGGCGCCACCACCGGCCGGCCGCGGCGCACCGGCTGGTTCGACGCCGCGGCGCTGAAGCGCTCGATCCAGCTGAACGGCGTCTCCGGCCTGTGCATCACCAAGCTCGACGTGCTCGACGGAGTCGAGGCGGTGAAGATCTGCGTCGGCTACGAGCTCGAGGGAACGTTCTCGGAAATCCTTCCGGTCGGCGCCGAAGAGCTCGAGCGCTGCCACCCCGTCTACGAGGAGCTTCCCGGCTGGATGGAAAGCACCGTCGGCATCAGGTCGCACGAGTCGCTGCCGAGCGGCGCGCGCGCCTACCTCGAGCGCATCGAGAAGCTCGCGGGCGTGCCGGTCGACCTCATCTCCACCGGGCCCGACCGCGAGGAGACCATCGTGCGGCGCCACCCCTTCGACGCGAAGTAACTAGCTCGCCGCTTCCGTAATCAGCGTAAGCAGCCGGTCGATGTCGACCGGCTTGGTGAGGTGGGCGTCGAAGCCGGCCTCGGCCGAGCGCTGCCGGTCGGCTTCGCTGCCGTAGCCGGTGAGCGCGATGAGGCGCACGCCGCCTCCCAGGCGCTCGCGCATCGCGCGCGCGAACTGGTAGCCGTCCATCCCCGGAAGGCCGATGTCCACGACCGCGATGTTGGGCGAGCCGGCTGCGGCGGCTTCCAGGCCGGCGCGGGCGTCGCGCGCGGCGCTGACGAGATGGCCGTCCGCCTGCAGGATGCGCTGCAGCGTGACGCGCGAGTCGTCGTTGTCCTCGACGATGAGCACGCGCGCCTGCCGCGCGGGGCGCGGGGTCGGCAGCGGGCGTGCGTCGTGGTGCGCCACCGGTTCTGGCTCGGGGATCGCGGGAAGCCGCACCGTGAAACGCGCTCCGCCCTGGGGAACCAGGTTTTCCGCCTGGACGCTGCCCCCGTGCAATTCGACAAGGCGGCGCACCAAGGCGAGGCCGATGCCAAGGCCGCCGGGGTCGCCCGCGGCCGCGTCCCTGGAAAAAAGCTCGAAGATGTGCGGCAGAAGATCCGGCCGTACGCCGGGCCCGTTATCCTCGACCGTGAGAACCGCTTCCCCGGCCTGCTCGGCAAGCCGCACGCGGATGCGCCCGCCGGAGGGCGTGAACTTGGCCGCGTTGCCGAGGAGATTGGCGAGCACCTGGTCGATGCGCGTCGGATCGGCGCTCACCAGCACCGGAGCGAGCTCGAGAAGCCACTCGTGCTCGCCTTCGCGCTCGGCCGCGCGCACCGTGGCCACCGCGGCGGCGCTTGCGTGCGCGAGATCGACCAGATTGCGCCGCAGCAGGATCCGTCCGCTCACCAGCCGGCCGACGTCGAGGAGATCGTCGACGATCTTCGCGAGGTGCGCGCTCTGCCGGGCGATGATGTCGCGCGCCGCCTTGTGGTCGCCGCTCGTGGACGGAAGGCGCTCGAGCACGCGCATTGCGCCGCCGATCGCGCCGAGCGGGTTCCTCAGCTCGTGGCCGAGCATCGCGAGGAACTCGTCCTTCGCTCGATTGGCGGCTTCGGCCTGGAGCCGCGCGGCGCGCTCCTGCTGCAGCACGGCATCCACTTCGGCGACGGTCCGCGTGCGATCGGCTTCGGCGGCGGCGAGGCGCGCCGACGCGCGCTCGAGCGCCTGCATGAGTTTCTGCACCTCCTCGACGCGCGAGGGCACCAGAGGCAAGGGCTTGCCCGAGCTCATGGCCGCCGCCGCGGATGCGGCGGCGTGGATCGCGCCTGCGATGCGGCGCCCGATCAGCCAGGCGAACAGGCCGCTCGCCACGAGCACGATGACAAGGAGAGCGGCAAGCGCATGCGCTTCGGCACCGGCGGTCTCTTCGAGCCGCGCCTGCTGCGTGCGCAGGAGGGCGACGAGCAGCACCGTAGCGACGATCGCGAGCGGCACGATGCCTGCGAGCGACAACCCGATCAGGAGCTGGCGCAGGCCGATGCGTGAACCGGGGCTCGCGCGCCGGGGGCGAAGGGAGGCCAAGCGCGGCATTATGGCGGCGCGGCCCCGCTCTTGCATCGCATGCCTCCGGTTTTCCGGAGTCGAGCGCAACGAATGCCGTTCGGAGGCGGTCGCTATCGATTCACGCGCAGCATGGTCGAGGGTGCGCCCGCCGATCCGGGGGTCTACGCCCTGTGGGAGGCTGACGAGCTGATCTACTACGGGCGCGCCTCGGGCAACCTGATCAGCATCCAGTCCGCGCTTCTCGAGCACCTTTCCGGGCGGGCGGGGTTCTGCACCAGTCGCGCGACCCATTACGGCTGGGAGATCAGCCTCGATCCGGCGGCCCGCGAAACGGAGCTGCTCGCCGAGTACAAGGCGGCCTTCGACCGCCTGCCGCGCTGCAACCAGGGTGGCGGCTGAGCAAAAAGCGCCATCCAGCGCAAGTTTTACAGGCAATTCCTGTCACGTCGATTCGACGCGCCGTCGTGCCCGCTCGACCTCGCGAACCGGTTCCGCGCGACTGGAGAAATTGCGCGCGCGGCCGACAATGGCTACCGGGAGGAGCGCAATGACGACGACATCCAACATGGCAGAAGCACGGTGGCTGCACGCCGCGCTGCGGGATTTCTTCACGCGCCACGTCGGCGAATCGCCCGACTTCAGGGCGCTCGCGCGGGTGCTCGGCCTGTGCGAGGCGGCGGCGCGGGCGGTGGACGACGCCTATTGCCGCGAGAAGCTGCGCCTCACTGGCGAATACGCGGCCGAGATGCTGTCGCAGCGCGATCACTCGAAGTGGGGCCGCGACTCGACCTCGGGCGTCGAATTCCTTCGCCAGCAGATCCTGAACGCGCTCGAGCTCTACGCGAGCCGGCTCTACAGCCTGGAAGCGCTGCGCGCCTCGCGCGCGGCCAGGGAGAAGCTTCCATGGATGACGCCCAGCATTGCGCAGAGTTGAAGGCCTGAAAAACCGGGGATCGCGGCCGACCTGACAGGCGCTACGGGTTATATTCCGTTGGTGCCGAGGAAGGGACTCGAACCCCCACAGTGTTGCCACCGCTAGGACCTGAACCTAGTGCGTCTACCAATTCCGCCACCTCGGCAAGGGAGGCGGAATTTTAGTGTCACGACCATACAGTGTCAAAGAAAAAGGCAAGAAAAACAGCGCTTCGCCGACGCGGCCGCGCCGAGCGGCCGACGAGCGCGGCTGCTGAATACACGCGCGAGATCGTCGAGACGCTGAACCGCGCCGGCGCGCCGCTTACGGCCGCCGAGCTCGCGCAGCGCCTCGAGATCAAGAAGCGCGAGCGCCACCCGTTCGACGAGGCGCTCGCCGCGCTCGAACGCTCGGGCGAGGTGATGCAGAACCGCGCCGGCGCGCTGCTCGTCGCGAAGCGGATCGCGCTCGTTGCCGGGCGCATCGAGGGCCATCCCGACGGTCACGGCTTTCTCGTGCCGGACGAAGGGGGACCCTCGGTGTTCCTGCCGGCCGCCGAGATGCGCGAGGTGATGCACGGCGACCGCGCTGCGGTGCGCGTGAGCGGACGCGACCACCGCGGCCGCGCGCTCGGCGCCGTGGTGCAGATCCTCGAGCGCGCGAAGCGCCGCATCGTCGGGCGCATGCACTCCGAGCACGGCGTGCTTTTTCTGGTGCCCGACGACCGGCGCATCGCGCACGACATCCTGGTGCCGCCGGCCGAAGCGGGCCGCGCCAAGGCGGGCCAGGTCGTCACGGTGGATCTTGTGGCGCCGCCGAGCCGCCATGCCCAGCCGATCGGACGCGTCGCCGAGGTGCTCGGCCACCACGCCGATCCGGGGATGGAGATCGAGATCGCCGTGCGCAAGTTCGACCTGCCGCACGAATTCTCGAAGGCGGGCCTGGCGCAGGCGAAGGCCACCCCGGACACGGTGCGCGAAGAGGATCTCCGGGGAAGGAAAGATCTCCGAAAACTCCCGTTCGTGACCGTCGACGGCGAGACCGCCCGGGATTTCGACGACGCGGTCTACTGCAGGAGAGAAGGTAAAGGGTTTCGCCTCTGGGTCGCCATCGCCGACGTGAGCCACTACGTGCGCCACGACGACGCGCTCGACCTCGAGGCGCGCAGCCGCGGCACCTCGGTCTATTTCCCGCGGCGGGTGATCCCGATGCTGCCGGAGAAGCTTTCGAACGGCATCTGCTCGCTCAATCCGGACGTCGATCGCCTTGCCATGGTGTGCGAGATGGCGATCGGCCCAAAGGGCGAGGTGGCGCGCTACGACTTCTACCCCGCGGTGTTCAGGTCCTCCGCGCGGCTCACCTATACCGCGGTGTGGCAGGCGCTTTCCTCGGGAAGCGCGAACGAGGACCTGCAGAATCTCCACGCGGTGTTCAAGGTGCTGCTCGATGCGCGCAACCTGCGCGGCGCGATCGACTTCGAGACCTCCGAGACGCGCATGCTGTTCGACGCGAAGGGGAAGATCGAGCGCATCGTGGCCGAGCCGCGCAACGACGCGCACCGGCTGATCGAGGAATGCATGCTGGCGGCGAACGTGTGCGCCGGCGGGCTGCTCGCCGCGCACGCGCATCCGGCGCTCTATCGCGTGCACGACGTGCCCGCGGCGGAAAAGGTCGCGGCGCTGCGCGAGTTCCTCGCCGAGATCGGCCTCTCGCTCCCGGGCGGCGAGATCCCGCGCCCGCGCGACTACGCCCAGCTGCTCGAGAAGATCCGCAAGCGTCCCGATTTCGCGCTGCTGCAGACGATCCTGCTGCGCTCGCTCAAGCAGGCGGTGTACAGCCCGAACAACGCGGGCCATTTCGGTCTCGCTTTCGACGCCTACGTCCACTTCACCTCGCCGATCCGGCGCTATCCGGACCTCCTCACGCACCGCGCGATCAAGGCGGTCCTTTCGGGCCGTCAGTATTCCGGGATCGACTGGGAGGCGCTCGGGCGGCACTGCTCGGAAACCGAGCGGCGCGCGGACGACGCGAGCCGCGACGTCGAGATGTGGCTCAAGTGCTACCACATGCGCGACCATGTCGGAGAAACCTTCAGCGGCACCATCACCGGCGTAGTGCCCTTCGGCCTGTTCGTCACGCTCGACGGCTACTTCGTCGACGGCCTGGTGCACATCTCGGAGCTCGGCCGCGATTACTTCCAGCACGACGCCGCGCATCACGCGCTCATCGGCGAGCGCACCGGCAAGCGCTTCCGGCTCGCCGACCGCATGAGCGTGAAGCTCGTGCGGGTCGACCTCGATCAGCGCAAGATCGACTTCGTTCCGGCATGAGCCGCCAGGCAGACCGCGAACCGCGTGTGGTCTTCGGCTTCCACGCCGTGCTCGCCCGGCTGCGCGCCGATCCTTCGTCGGTGCTTGAGATCTACCTCGACGAGACCCGCAACGACGCACGCGCCCGGGACCTGGCCGCGCTGGCCGAGCGCACCAAGGTGCACCTGATGCGCGTGCCCACCCGGCGCCTGGACGGTTTCTACGGCGGCGGTCGCCACCAGGGCGTCGTGGCCCGCATCGAAATCAAGAAGACCTCGGATTCCTTGGACGAAATCCTCGAGGGGGTGGAACGTCCGCTGCTGCTGGTGCTCGACGGCGTCACCGACCCGCACAA
>Ga0070700_100001995_pt1 | contig 10364 bp, 5 predicted proteins | sample KBSK5101metaG_FD_65456 | JGI IMG/M metagenome (GOLD analysis project Ga0070700, IMG submission 65456) | Corn, switchgrass and miscanthus rhizosphere microbial communities from Kellogg Biological Station, Michigan, USA - KBS K5-10-1 metaG | ecosystem: Host-associated > Plants > Roots >...
GAGCATGTCTGGCGGCGGTGCTCAGGGGTCAACCCAGGGCCAGCCTCAGAGTCCTCTGGGCCTCGACGGTGATCCTGGCTCAGACCTGATGGCTTCCCAGATGGACAGGCTCGCCCAGCTCGCGCTCAGCTCAGGTCTCCCTGAGAAGGCCAAGGAATACGCCTCCACGGCGTCTACCCTTCGCCACAACGCTTCCACCATTTCGGCGAACAACCTTAACGCCACCATCAAGCATCTCAACATGCTGGGCTCCCTGATGGAGGGCGTTCATGATGAGCGCTCATGGCGGCAGGCCAACGCCATGTACGCGCTGCAAACTGGCAAACCTACTCCCTACGCCAAACAGCCTTATAATCCTCAACTGGTCGACCAGCTGAAGATGGGCGTGATGACCGCGAAGGACCGTGCGCTCACCGCCGCTGCGAAGGCCCGGGAGAAGAGTTCCGCTGAGGAGGTCGAGGAACGCACACTGCGAAAGGACCTCATCAAAGCTCAAACTGAGCTGACCAAGAGCCGCACAACCGCCTTGAAAAAGGCCGGTGCGACGCCGCTCCCAGCGAAGGCCGCTGAGATCCGCGCCATCACGGACTTGATCATCAAGGACTACGGTGCAGGCGTGCTGCCTGAAGACGCCCGTGTGCTCGCACGGCCGGTGGCTGAACAAATGGTCCGGATCATGAAGGATACTTCGTTGCCGGCTTCCCAAGCCGCGCAGCGAGCCTATCAGGAGGCCAAGTCTAACGGTGCCTTCGGTGGCCTGCGACCACGCCCCAAGATGACTGGCTCGGCGGATCGCCCGCTGGACATCCCTGAGGACAGCTCAAAGCTCCGTCCGAACATGTACTACAAGGGCAAGGGCAAGCACACTGGCAAGACCTTCCTCTGGACTGGCGCTGCGTTCGTGCCGGTTGGTACAGGACCTGGCGAGATCCAGCCCATCGACGAGGACAATGAGGACGTCGTAAGTGACGAGGACCTCGACAGCGAGAGCGACAACCCGGACGATTATGTTCCTGCGAAGGAGCCTGAATAATGGGCGTCTCACTTGAAGAGATGATGGGGACAGTCTCGAAGGAACTCAACACCCAACAGACTGCACTGCCTACTTCGGCGGTGACCCTCGACACGATGATGGGCGGTGCGCCGACGCCTGCTGACGAAGCTGACGAGGGGTTCTTCAAGCGCTCTGGCCGAGCCATCGTCGACTGGTACGGCGGTGCGATGCGAGATCCAGTCTCGAACGTCACCGGTCTTGCTAAGGGCGTCACCGCTGGTGCCATTGACCTGTTTCGCCTCGCCGATGTAGGCCTCTCTACCCTTGCACGTACGGCTGTTCAGCTGAGCGAAGCCCCCGCGCAAGAGGCCCGTAAGCCTGGTTCGTCTAAGCTTACGCCCTACGAGAACTACGAGAAATCAAAGTCTGCTCAAGAGCGCTTCATCGAGGCTGACAAGAAGTTCTCGGAGGGCATCCTCTACGTGAACCTTGCTCCAAAGGACAAGCAAGAGGAAGCTGTGAGTCGGCTGCTCGGCGTCCTCCCTGACGCTGTTATCGCAACTGGCGATACAGTTTATGAGAAGACCGGCAGCGCCCTCGCCGGTGCGGGGTCCCAGGCTTTGTTGACCTTGGTCACCCTTAAGCCTTCGGTAGCCTCCAAAGCCTTGGGTGGGCTCAAAAGCCTCAAGAGCGGCGAAGCCACCCCAGGCGCGAAGGTCGGTGCCACCAAGGTCAAGAATGCCTTTGAGGAACTCGCGGTTAAGGACCAGCCCGCTGCTGAGGCGATGAAGGCCCATGTAGAGAAGGCCGATCCTGAGCTGGGGGCGCTGTTGGAGGAGGCGATCAAGGAAGCGAAAGCGAAAACGCCTGAACAGGTTGGTGAAGCTGCTGCCAAATCTTCCTTGGAGGGGCCTGGACTCAAACTCACCGACCAGCCTATCGACATCCAGTTCGAAGCTAACGCCCCTCACCAAACCAAAGGTACTTCTTATAGAGTATCGCCTTTAACAGAGGAGACCTTTAAGAAGGTAAACCTCCCTCGTAAGATGACCCTTGACGAGTACAAGGCAGAAGTCTCTAAGTCTGGCAATCAAGCTCAAGTACCTGAGTACATTGTTGAAGTCACTGGCGGAGACAAAGGTATCAAGCGTGGCCTTGCGATGGTGGGATCTAAGGCCCAAATCGAGGCTTACTTTAACGAACCATCTCGCAAAGGTTATTGGTCTCCCAAGGGCATGGAAGAGGCTTCTAAGCCTTCCGGCAAGCGCACGCCAGCCGAACGCAATAAGATCCTCGCTGATACTGCTCGCGAGATTGCTCAGTCTCCTGACCAGATCGCTTCGAAGATCTCTGAGACCACCTTCGAAGCCACGGATATCTTCCAGAAGCCTGACGTCGTACTCGACAAGGCTACTCGTGAAACCGCCCGCCAGAGCGCCAACAAGGCTCAGGCCGATGCGCTGCTGAAAGAGGAACTCAAGAACCTCGAGCACGTCGCTGACGAGGCGACTGGTTCTCACACGGTGAAGGGGCCTGGTTCTGAACTCCATGCTCAAGAGAATGGCAAGTACCTTCAGGTAAAGCGCACCGACGTCGCGGAGCCCCTCAGGGGCAAGGGCGTCAACCGTGCGATGATGGAGAAGCTGGTCGAGGTCGCCGCCGAGCGAGACCTCACCGTCGCCAGCGACATCACCGTCTCCAAAGCCGCGCAGCGCACCTACGAGAGCCTGAAGAAAAAGGGCTACGTGGTGAAGGAGAACCCCTCCACCATCAACGCTGAAACAGGTTCCAAGATCTCTCGCGATCCTCGCCTGCCAGTCTACGAGGTGTACAAGAAACCTTCTGGCTGGTCGCGCGCGTCGATGAAGCAGCCCGATCCCATTGCCTACGTTGATGCTGGCCACCCCGTTACTCGCTCCAGTGTTGAGACTGCCTTCCGGCTTGGCGAGCGGGCGCTAGACTCCCTCCCTGGCATCGGCATCGTCAAGGGCAAGCTCACCGAATACTATCGCCAGTTGATCAAGACCATCAACCCTGAGGCCATCGGCCCGGAGTCCAAGACCGCTGCTTCAATCCTCGCCAAGCACATCGCGATCCAGATGCAGAAGGACTCGGCCTTCTACCATCGCGCCGCCGAGCGCAGGTCTTATTGGTCCCACAACCCTGAGCTCGCTACGGTCTTCATTCGGGGCTTTGAGAAAGGAGAGAAGTTCTCTGATCCGCTTCTGGCGAAGGCGGCTGAGGGCTATCGCCAGTGGAATGAACGGGTTTACCAAAGCGATAAGAAACTGGGCTTGAAATATGAGCCCATAGATAACTACCTCTATCACTTGTTCGAGGACGGACCGGCGCTGACGCAGTTTCTCGAACAGCGCTTCGGCAAGCGTTGGGGTGACCCGGGTTTCATCAAGGATCGTGGGTTTGACCTCTACGAGGAGGCCGTTGCGGCTGGCTACAAGCCAAAGTTCACCAACCCTGAAGACATCATGCTCGCCCGTCAGCATGCTAGCGATGTCGCACAGCTAAGGGTCGACACCCTTCGAGAGATGCAGCGAGCTGGTCTGGCGACGAAGGCCAAACCCGGTGGCCAGCGGCCAAAGGACTTCCCAGGTCAAGACTGGCGCTCGCCGAACGGCGAACACTACTGGGTTCATGATAGCGCCGGGGCGATCCTTGACAACGCCTGGAACACCCAGTCCTTGTGGAACATGAACGGTATCGCTGGCGATACGTTCCGTGGCGCAATGGCGCTGAAGAACACCATCGTGCCGATCAAGCTCGCACTGAGCTTGTTCCATCCCCTTCACGTGCTCACCATCGACAACGCGACTGGCATGGTGCGGGCTTCGAAAGAGCTCTTGAGTGGCACTAAGAGCCCAGCCTCCTGGATGAAGGAGATGGCTCAGGCGACGTTCTACAAGGGCTTTATCGACTCACCGCGAAGTGGCTACCGACTGCTCAAGGCCTACCAGGGTCGTATCCCTGACGCCGAGATGAGCGCCGCCGACACCCAAGCGCTGACCTACATGGCCGAAGGCGGGTTCATCCCTGAGATGAGCACCCAATACAAGACCTCGGCGGTGAAGAGCTTCAAGGACGCCATCGCGCGCCGCTCGATCACTTCGGTGTTCCACGCGCCGCTTGCTGCCATCTCGCTCACTCAAAAGCCTATGTTTGAGATCTGGATCCCCAGCCTCAAGATAGCCTCCTACCTCAAGGATGTAAAGACCGCCGTCACTGTCGACCCCTCGCTGCTTGAGAACCCCACCCGCCGCCAGGTAACGTTCCGCAAGATCGCTAAGAGCGTCGACAACCGCTACGGCGAGATGGCCTATAACACCCTGTTCTGGAACCGATGGGTTAAGGACCTTGCGGTAGCGAACACTCTGTCACTGGGCTGGCAGATGGGCTTCATCCGCGAGTATGGCGGCGGGATGATGGACCTGGGTCAAACAGTAACCAAACAGGGCTCGGTGGTGCAAAAGGCCCAGCGCGGTATGCTGGATCGCCCGCTGTTCGTGACCTTTTACACCACTCAGGCCTTAGCCTACGGCGGGCTGTTGACTTGGGCGCTGAGCGGCCAGGAGCCTCAGGAACTCAACGACTATGTTTATCCGCTGAGCGGTGAACTGACTACCGAGGGCAAGCCCGAACGCCTCAACACGATGTTCTACCCTCGTGAGTTCTCTGCGATCTACAAGCACATGGAGAACGAAGGCGTGGTGAGCGGCCTCGGTCACCTCGCTGCCAACAAGGCCTCCGGCGTCGTTGGTATGACTCGAGAGTGGGCTACAGGGGTGAACTCCTTTGGCCAGGAGATCCGCGACCCAGATGCGCCGGCCTACAAACAGCTCGCGCAGACCCTTGCCTATACCCTTACCGATCTCGAACCTATCTCCATCGGCGCGATTCGGGATCAGGTCTCTGAGAACCCCATCAAGAGCGCAGCGCTTAACATCGCTGGGTTCAGCCCTGCGCCGCGTTATGTGACTGAGACGAAGACCGAAGGCCTTATTCGTGGAACCTTCCGCAAGTACTACTCGCAGAAGCAAACTCCCTTTGAACGAGCTGAGTATTCTGCTGAAGCGAAGAAGCTCCGCCAGGCTTATGAGAAGGGCGACGGTGAGACCTACGGCGAGATCATCGACAAGCTTCAAGAGAAGTTCGACCTCACCGGTGCGGAGCAGCGCCGGCTCGAAGTCAACATCATGCGGGGCAGCGAACCTCTCTTCACGATGTTCGAGCGTCTCACTTGGAAGCAACAGAAGAAGATCCTTGATCAGATGGGGGAGGAGGAACGAGAACAGTATCTTCCACACTCCAATCGCCAACACCTTCGCTATAGCTATGAGCCTCCTGAGGAGTTCAACTAATGGGCGGTCCAGTTAAAGGCAAGGCAGACTACCTTGAACTTGGCGACTGGAACGTCGCCTGTTCTATGTGTGGGAGGAAGTTCAAGGCCAGTCAAATGGTCAAGAACTGGCAGGGCATGTGGCGGTGCCCCGCTCATAACGAGCCTCGCCATCCTCAAGACTTCGTCCGTGGTGTTCAGGACATTCAGACTGTTCCTTTCGCTCAGCCTGAAATCGACATCGACATTCAGATCTGCACCTTCAACGGCATTTCAGCGATTCCGGGCTACGCTATCCCTGGCTGTATGATCCCAGGTCGCTCTACCATCAACCCTGATTTGAGCTGAAAATGACACTACAAGCCTTTATCGACAAGGTCGGTCCAGTTGTCAGCGCTGCGTGGCTGAACTTCATTGACCGCCAAGGCAACCGCTACCTCTACGGCGTTGATACAGGAGTAGCGAACGCCTATATCGTTTCGCCTCTGAGCACCCAGGATAGCTTCACGCTCTCCGCTGGTGCACTGGTGAGCTTCTTTCCGATCAATGCGAACACTGGAGCCGCAACGATCAATGTTGCAGGGACAGGGCTTAAGGCGATTCTGAACCGGACGGGCGGTGCGCTGACCGGCGGTGAGATCTCCACCACGGGTCCCTGTTGGATTCAGTACAACGGCACGGCGTTCCAGATCGTCGGTACGGGCATCCTGCCTCAGTACGTGAGAACGGCCGCAGAGATCACCGCTGGCGTTACTCCGACCGATTACAACGTGCCCTCGCACCTTTATGGCAACGTCATCCACCCGCATCGCTATGGCTGGTCGACCTCGGCCTCGGGGACAGTCAACTACACTGCTCTGGTCAACGCCAACCTCGTCGCCGCAGCCATCGGCAACAACGGCAACCAGATCAACATTGGGGCAGGTGTTTATGACTATGCCCCGAGCGCGGAGCTGATTCTCAACTCGCCCCTCATCGGCTATGGCCCGTCGATCAGCTCGATTAACTGTTTGACTGCCAGCTACACAGGAAGGTTCTTCCGTATCACCGGCATCAGTGTCGAGATGTCTTACCTGACTATTCGAACGCCAGGTAACACCGGTCTCGGCACTGGAGTATTTCTCTCCGATCCAGTGATCTCATCGAACACTGGTCACATCCGCATGACCAGGGTCTGGATGTTCGGGTTCAATCGAAACCTGGAACTTGGTAACCTGTTCATGGTTACCCTTGACCAGATCCGAAGCGAGAACGCGGTTGAAGGCGAGTGGTGTGTGCCAGATGGCTCGACCATCAATGGCTTCATCACAACGGTGCTGCATCTCAACTGCAACTACAACGCGAACTCGCGCAACATTCACTATGCCTCCCCGGTAAACTCGTTCGACATCAGCTTCGTCGGTGGCACCATCGAGAACGCTACCGGCATCATCAACGGGTCGGACTTCCAGAACATCTTCACTCTGAGATTCGCTTCCCTCTACACTGAGGGTAACTCAGGCATCCCCTGGTGCCGCTGTACTTCAATCAGTAACCTCGTCATCGATGGCCTGGTGAACGTGAACGGCGGCCAGCTTCGAATCGACGACACGTCGACCTATGCTTCGATTCGAGGTGTGCTGACCGTCGGGACGACTGGCGTGTTGAACTCAGTCGGCACGACCAATCGACTTACGATTGAGAGCTCTACCTTCCCGGCGAGCGGTAACACTTGGGCGACGTCCAGCTACGTGTTTACCCAGACGCTGATCGACGGCGTTTACTACCGGTTCCTTCAGGAACAAGGCTCGATCACCTTCACCCTGACAGGCTGCACGACAAGCCCTACGCTCGCGTGTAACTACACTGTAATGGGAGACGACGTTAGTGTAGTGATCGGTGTGCTCACAGGGACGAGCAACACGAATGCCTGTACCCTTACCGGTATCCCGGTGGGGCTGAGGCCAGCCACTGCTCAGTTCATCCCGATGAGCATCTGGATGGACAACGGCGGTGCGGTGACTGGCGTAGCTCAGGTCACAACCGCCGGTGCCATCGTTCTCTACGTGAACGCGAACGCGAACGGCTTCACCGCCGCAGGCACGAAGGGAATCGGCTTCGCGCTGCGGCTGGGTTGGAAGAAGACTGCGTGATATTCACGTGGGTTCCCAGCCGGGAATTCACGTGGGTTTGTTCTCTTCCTTGGGTCTATGCCTGAACTTCAAGAGGTTCTTCCCACCCTCTTGAAGGTTCAGGATAAACCCTGCTCTGATCGCACCGGCGACTACGCCTTCAAAGTCGTTGAACTTTGGAAAGTGGAGATGCACATGACGATAGGCATCCTCGTAGGAGATCGACCCCATTCTCTCAACGTAGTTGAGGAAGCGCTCCGCCTGTACGCTTTGCTCGCTGCGGCCGATCTTGGAGAAGACCTTTGGGATATCAGCCTCAAGATCAGAGATCATCTTATCAGCGGTAGCGAGGTCCTGCGCGCTGATAACGAGATCGTCGTGGCGACAGGCGGATAGAATCATCCCGAGCTTGTGGATGTGAGTTTGCTTGCGGGCGAGGTAGCCTGCGAAGCGCTCGTCTGAGAGCCCGCTCGGAGGATGGTCATAATGGTGGTTGTACCAAGCATGGCCCCAGAGTCTCGCCTCGCTGGTGAGCTTATAAGGCCCAACCAGCGCCGTTGAGATGTGCGTTAGGTCTTGGACGAGCTTCTCCCTTGTCTCGTAGAAGTCCTTCGGAGCGATCTCATCCGGGTAGGGAACCCGCTTGAACTTCTTGTCGCAGTAGACAAAGAGACAGCGCGAGGTAAACCCACCTCCAATCACGTACTCGGGAAAGTTCCCTGCGATCCACGCCGGTGTGGTACAGGCGATCATGTTGATCCAGGGATTCTCAACCTCGTCGCTTCCAGAGTTCTTGGTGACCTTCTTGAACGCGCCCTGCTTGCCGTCCCAGAGGGCAACCATCAAGTCGATCATGTTGCGATCCTGAGGATCGACGAGGTTACCGAACTCGCTTGACTCAAGGGTCATCGCGCACTGACCATAGTAGTCGTGCGAATCTACTGGCCACTCGAATTGCTCTCGGCAGGAAGCAAATGCTGTGACGAGAGCTGGCCAGGTTACAACGTCAGGGCCGAAGTTAACCCCAGGAACCTTCCGCAGCACGTCCATGGCGATAGCGGAGGTGGTGGACTTTTGAACGATGCCTGGCGGTGCGACGATGATGATGTAGTGGTTACAGTGCCACTTAAAGTGCTTCATATCGATCCACACCCGGCGGCGCAGGGCACCGGCGACCGCGCTCACACCACTCCAAAAGTGCATGTGTGGCGGGGCTTCGGAAGGGATCGATGCGTAGTCGACGTAAGCGGTGAGCCAGTCAGGGAAGTTTCTGGACATCAGATACTCAAGGATTCTGCGACTTGTAAATTACTGTCCACCAGTAACAAGGTTCCTCTTTCATCGTTGGCATGATCTGGATTACATGCTCAGGATGATTCATCTTCTCATTGATCTCTTCCAGAACTCCTATCATAGTGCTTCGGTTAACTTGAAAGCTTTTCAGGTACCAGCGTTTTTCAACCACATTTCCCCCAGCTCTCTAAACTCGTCTTCACACCGAAAGGGATGACCAGCGGGTCTTCGTAAGGCACCACAATGGACGCTTCCTTCTTGATGCGCTCTGGCATCTCGGTAAGATGCTTAGGATACTGTCCAGCGAGAGAATCGTGGACCTGCAAAAGGATCTCGACTTCTGGCAGATTATCATGGATGTTCTTCCAGATCTTGTTGATGATGATCGAGACAGTTGACTGAGGCACCCAGGCTAAGGCTTCTGGCAGAACTGCCTCAAGTCTATCGAAGATATACCATCTGTAACCAAACCTGTTCTCAACGAATCGATGTCTCTTAATTTGAGCATCAGTCCTTGTATGCCAGCTCTCAATTCCAGGGTTCGACTTGAACCAGCGTTTCTGAGCTTGGTCAATATCATGGACCGTTCGGCCTGTGTGAGCTGCGACCGTACGGCTCTTCCCACCATAGTTTGTGGCGTGGCAGAATACCTTGGAAAACTCTCGCTGATGGGAGCGAGGGGTTCGGTAGTCCCAGTAACAGCGGGGTCCACAGGTGCAGGCGTCTTTTTTTCCATGGCGTTCGACTAGCTCTTCGAGGGGAGGAGGGTCCTTACCTTCGAGCAGGTAAGTGTTCATCAAGTGAATATCAGCGCCGAGCTTGAGCGCGGTCTTCAAGAGGAGCTCGTTGGACTCCCAAGCAACCACCTGAAGATCAGCACGATCAAGGTCAGCGTCAAAGAAAATAAACCCATCATCAGGGATGAACATAGATCTGATGTTGGGAAACTGATATGGATCACCCAGCCCTGCAATACCGCCACGAGCAGCAGCTTTGCCAAGAGACTTGGACTTCTCCGAAGGAATGTTTTGAAGGTTAGCGCCGGAGCCGAAGGCGTTTTCATTGGAGCTAAGGCGGTAGGTCTTGGGAGCGGACTTTCCACTTTCCGAACCTCCAATATTGTACGAGCACCTCATCCGCTGGTCGGTGTCGAGTTCGCTGGTAAGGAACGTTGAGAGGAAGATGTTCAGCGTTCGGATGTCAGAGATGCAGTTCACGATAGGCTTGATGATAGGCTCGATGCGGGCGAGCTTCTGAAGCGCATCGTCGTCAAGCGTAGGGCGAGGCGGCTGGCCCTTTTTAGCCCGGGTCCATTGAATGGGTAGGCCGAAGTCTTGGTAGAAAAGCTTCTGCATCTGGCCGTTGGGGCCGTTGGAACCTGGGTTGAGATCGTGACCGAGGACGTCCTTGAGGAATTGCTTTCGAAGCCCCAGGTGATGTTCGACTTCCTCTGTGAGTTCCTTTCGCTTCTCTTGGTCGATCTTAACCCCGCGCTGCATCGTGCGCAGCACCGGCCAGAAGAGCGCTTGTTGGAACTCGTAGACCTCTTTGACGCGAGGCCAGTTCTTCTGCATCTTCTCTACGATGTCGAGTTCCACCCTCCCACACTCGTCGG
>Ga0070700_100001996_pt1 | contig 10360 bp, 7 predicted proteins | sample KBSK5101metaG_FD_65456 | JGI IMG/M metagenome (GOLD analysis project Ga0070700, IMG submission 65456) | Corn, switchgrass and miscanthus rhizosphere microbial communities from Kellogg Biological Station, Michigan, USA - KBS K5-10-1 metaG | ecosystem: Host-associated > Plants > Roots >...
CGCCCGCGTGAGGCCGACGACGCCGTGCTTCGCCGCGCAGTACGCCGACAGCAGCGCCGTCCCCTGCCGGCCCGAGATCGACGCGATGTTGACGATGCGCCCGCGCCGCCGCGCGCGCATGGCCGGAAGGAAAGCGCGCGTCACCAGGAACGTCCCCTTCAGGTTCGAGTCGACGACGGCGTCCCAGGTCTCGACGCCCATCTCGTCGAGACGGACGCGCGCCGCGATGCCGGCGTTGTTCACCAGCACGTCGGGCGGACCCAGCCGCCCCAGAACGTCGTCGGCGAAGCGCGCGACATCGTCCGCGCGTCCGACGTCGCAGCGGAACACGTCGCTGCCGGCGTCCGGGTTGCGCGCGCAGCCGGCCACGCGCGCCCCCGCGCCCGCCAGCGCAGCCGCGACCGCGCGCCCGATGCCGCGCGAGGCGCCCGTGACGACCGCGGTCTTGCCCGCCAGCGTCACCGCGCCCGTCCCCCCAGCTTCGCCGCCTCCAGCAGGCGCGTCTTCAGATCGGGGCGCTCGCGCATCTCGCCCACGAAGGCGCTGGTCACGACGCCCGATTGATCGTGCTTCTCGCCGGGCAGCGCCAGGCACAGCTGCTCGGCCTCGATCACGCAGCCGGCGCCGCGCGCGCCCAGATGGCGGCACAGCGCATCCGCGATCTGGTGCGTCGCGCGCTCCTGCAGCGTCAGCCGTTTCGTGAAGCAATCGACCAGCTCCGCCAGCCGGCCGAACCCGACCAGCTTGCCCGCGGGCAGGTACGCGACGTGCGCGACGCCGCGGTAAGGAAGCAGGTGGTGCGGGCACATCGCGTGGAAGCGCAGGCCGCCCACGACGACGACGTCGGGATCCGCTTCGCCCTGCACCGGATCGCCGAGGATCTTCGCGGGATCCATGTCGTAGCCGGCGAGAAACTCGGACTGCCACAGCTTCGCCACGCGCCTGGGCGTTTCGCCCAGGTCCGGTTCGCGTGCCGGGTCCAGGCCCGACGCCTTGAGCAACGCCTCCAGGGCCGCTTGCAGTGCCGGCTCGCGCGACAACGCCGCCCGCCTTCCTCAGTCCAGCGGCTGCGGCGCGCGCGCGACGTCGTCGTCGATGGGACGGCGGCCCGCGTACCCCGACTCCAGCCCGTGCCAGAAACCGATCGTCTTTTCGCCCAGCCGCCAGCACAGCAGGATGTCCTCGCCGCGGCGGCGCGCGGGAAAGTCGACCAGGCCCTGCTCGATGTCCTTCACCTCGCCGCCCAGCGCGCGAATCTGTTCGATCTCGTCCGACAGCGCCTCGTAGAAACCGCGGAACAGCGCCTTGGCGCGCCGCACATCGGTCGAGCCGTCGTCGCTCTCCAGCAGCTCCTCGCGGCTCATCTTCACGCCGGCCCGCTCGAGCTTCTCCTCGATGCTGCGCAACGCCGCCCGCAGCTGCAGCACGTCGGTGAAGATCCGTTCCAGCGCCGGGATCAGCGCCTCGACGTCACCGACAGAGAAATGCGTGCGAGCCATGGTGGGCCGTTAACTTACCTTATTGGCGCGACGCTGACGACTGCGACGACGGCTGCGCAAGCGGCGACGGATACACGGGCGGCTTGCGGTGCTTGCCAGGCTGACGCCGGATGTCGACGTCAGGGAAGAGCAGCGCAGGCGCGATGATCGTAGAAGGCACGCCTGAGAAACCGCCTCCACCATCCTGGTAGTTGTAGACGACGGGTTCATTTCCAGTCGCCGCGATCTCCTTGAACGAGCGCGGCAGCAGGTTCTCCAGCGTCACGCCGCGCACCAGCGTCTCCTTGCCGTGCGCCACCCGATAGACGATCAGCGGGCGGATGGGCGGCGGGCCGTGGCTGCCGCCCCCGAACGAGAACAGCGCCGCCAGATCGTCAGCCTCGCCGCCGGGGATCGATCCGTCGTCGAGCAAGCGCACGATATAGGTCGTGACGCCGCCGCCCTTGGCGATCTTGTCGAGGGCGGCGATCATCTCGGCGCGCTTCTGCCCCTTCGCGCCCGTCAGCACCAGCGTCCCCACGTGCGCGCGCACGCCTGCAAATCGAGGCGCGCGCCCGTGCCCGTTCGAACGCGTGATCTCCTTGCGCGGCGTCCGCGACATCAGCAGCGATTTCAGCACGCCTTTTTCGATCAACGACACGCGCTGCGCCGCGACCCCTTCGTCGTCGACGCGGTAGCTGCCGAAGACCGCCGCCTTGCCCGGCGCGGCCGCGAGCAGCGGATCGTCCACCAGCGACAGGATCGGCGCCGCCACGCGCTGCTCCAGCTTGCCCGCCAGCACGCTCTGCTGGCCGCCGTCGTCGCTGCCCGCCGAGGCGGTCTTGGGCGGCGGCGTCCCGCCCAGCTGATCACCCAGCAGGATCTTCACGATCTGCGCGGCGGCCGGCCCCTCGAACAAGACAGCGCCCGCGCCCGACGTCGCGATCGGCGCCTGGCGCGCGGCGACCAGTTCCTTCGCCATCGCGCGCACGGCCTTCTCCATCTCCGCGATGGGCGGCAGACCGGCCATGTCCACCGCCGAGAACGGCACGAAGCTGCGCAGCTTCATGCCGTCGTCGGCCTGAGTGTCGGCGACGACGTCGATGCGCAGCGTCCGCTGGTTGTCGTCGACCCAGCTGCCCTCGCTGGTCGCCAGCCGCCGCCGGACGATGGCGTTCGTCCCGGTGACGTGCGACCCGTAGATCTCGGGGAACGACGCCAGGATCAGCGACAGCTTGCGCACGGTCTCGCGCAGCTCGCCCGGATCGGCGGTGCTGGCGGTGAACGGGACCTCGACGTGCGCGGCCGTCTGCGGGGAAAAATCGCCGACGCCGTCGTCCTCATCCGCGCTGGCCTGTCCGGCCGCCGCGGAGCGCTTTCGCGCCAGCGTCTCGACCGCGTTCTTGTAGGACTCGTCGCTGCGCAGCCAGATCTCGCGCCGCAGCGCCGCGTAGTCGTCCTCGATCGGGATCGCCTCGACGTTCGCGCCGCCCTCGAAGTTGGTGTTGTCGAAGTTGGCGTCGCCCACGCGAATCTCGGTGCGCAGCAGGCGCCCGCGGTAGGCGTGCGCCGCCGTCACCGCGCCCAGCGTCGCGCTGGTCGTCGCCTGATCCATGTCGGAGATCGTGTAGGCGATGAAGTACGGGTGCGGCTCGTCGTCGCCCATGTGAAGGTCTTTCATCGAGCGCGCCAGCTCGTCCTCCATCGCCTTGCGCACGCTGGCGGGGTTGATCCGCAGCGCGGTGACGCCCGGGGCGTCGGCGGGCTTGGCGAGCGAATCCGCCCCGGCGTCCGCGCCAGCCGCGCCTGTCATCAGCAACACGACCACCGCCGACCAGCGCCGCGCGATCATGGCGTCCCCGGCCTCGGCGCCGCGGGTCGCGCCGCCGGTTCCTTTGTCTGCACCAGCGCCGGCGCCGGAAGCAGCGGCGGCTTGTCGTTCCCCTTGTCGCGCCTCTCGACCTCGATCTGTTGCACCAGCAGGCTGGGGCTGGTGGCCGACACCGGCACGAAGCCCGACTCGGCGCCGCAATAGCCGTTGAAGGTCTGGTAGTCGTCCGACGCGGCGATGATGCGCGACAGCGCCGCCAGCGGCGTACCCACCAGGTCGACGCCGCGCACCAGCTCGTCGGGACGGCCGTCGACCCAAACGCGATACACCAGGATGGGCAGGACCTTGAACGCCTGCGGGCCGCCGCGCTGCGTGTTGGTGAAGCCGCCCGAGATGTCGCGGAACGACAGTCCGTACAGCTTCCCCTGGCGCTTCGCCTCGGCGCGCAGCAGGTCGCGCAGCTCGTTGATGGGAACGAACCGCTTCGGCTCCACCACCAGGTTGCCCTGCCGCGAGACGATCGCCCGCCCCTCCTGGCGCCGCCCGTGCCCGTTCGACTGGGCGAAGCCGCGCGTCGGCGACCGGCTGAGAAGGAACCCGCGGAGCACGCCGTCCGACACCAGCGTCGCCCGCTGCGCGACGACGCCCTCGTCGTCAAACCGGTAGAAGCCGTTCAGATCGGCGCCGCCCAGCCGCGACAGCGTCGGATCGTCGTACACCGAGACGAACGCCGGCATGATCGGCTCGCCCACCTTCTTGGCGAACGTCTGCCCTTCTTCCTCGTTCTTCTGGCGGTGGCCCTCGACGCGGTGGCCGAAGATCTCGTGGAAGAACACACCCGCCGCACGCCCCTCCAGGATCGCCGGCCCGATGTACGGATCGGCGAGAGGGGCCCGCCGCAGCGCGCGCAGGTCCGAGATGATCGCGTCGGCGGCCTTCTCCATCTCGGCGTTGCTGCCCAGTCCGTCGATGGTCGACGCATCGAACGTCTCGAAGCGATCCAGCTCCATGCCGTCGTCCGCGCGCGTGTTGGCCTCGAGGTAGACGCGCACGTAGTTGCGCCCCGTCTGCACGACCGTTCCTTCGGAATTGACCAGCCAGCGCGTCAGGCCGGACGCCTGCAGCGTCACGCCCGAGTCGAGCAGCTCCGCCTGACCGCGGAAGCGCGCGGACAGCTGGCGGATGCGCTGCTCCCAGCCCGGGACGTCGATCGACAGCGTCGCCGGGCTGCCCAGATAGCTGGCCGCCTTTTCACGCGAGAAGTCGTCGGAAGGATCGTCGTCCGCCACCTTCAGGGCGCGCTGGGTCCGGATCTTCACCAGCCGCTCCGCGGCGTCGTGGTAGCGCCGGTCGGTCTCGCGCCAGGTCACCGTGCGCAGCGCCGACGCATCGTCGGACAGCGGCAGCGCGACCGGATGCCCGGCGGTCACCGACGAGAAGTCGAAGTCGTTCGACCGGATGGTGTGCGTCGAATCGAGCTTGTAGTCGCCGACGCGAACGTCCGTGTCCAGGATGCGCGAGTGGCGCACCGACGACTGCACCAGCGCGCCGTGGCTGGCCGCCACGGTGACGTCGTTGCGATCGTGAATCTCGTAGGCGATGTAGTACGGCGGCGGCTTTCCCTTGCCGCCCAGCTCGCGCATCGCGCGCTGCAGCTCCTCTTCCAGCGCCGCCAGCCCGGCGGGCTTGGCGGCGCCGCCGCCCGACATTGGCTCGATGCGGACGACGCGCGGCGCCGACGCGGGCATTCCGGGCGGGCTGTCCGGCGACGGCGTCTTGGTTGGCTGCGCAGCCGCTGCGCAACCCGCGCATGCAATGACGAACGTGAGACGGACGAATGAAGGGACGCGCACTGGGGAACGCGCCGTAGCATAACGCGGATCGCGCACGCGCACGCGGAAGGTTGTGTTAGTTTCCCCGTCAATGCTGCACCCCAAGCGCCGCATCCGCCCCGCGCCCCTCGTGAAGGGCTCAGCCGAGGTCGTCGATCTGATCGACAACTACTACAACGCGTACAACAGCGCCCGCTTGCGCGAAGCCTGCCAGACCTTCGCGCGCATGATCGACGACGGGACGACGATTGGCTTTTCGATCGCGGGGGCGCTGACACCGGCCGGGCTTTCGTCGGTGATCGTGCCGCTCATGCAGGCCGGGTTCATCGACTACCTGTCCTCGACGGGCGCTAACCTCTACCACGATCTTCACTTCGACCTGGACCTGGCGCTCTACCGTGGCCAGCCGGACGTGGTGTCGGGCGCGCAGGACGTGGCGCTGCGCAAGGACGGCATCATCCGGGTCTACGACGTGCTGTTCCCGGCCGACGTCCTCTACAAGACCGACGAATGGCTATACCGCGTGATGATGTCGACCGAGTTCCGCAAGCGGATCTCCGGGTCGGAGCTGCATCATCTGATCGGCAAGTACGCGCTGGAGACGGCGCGCAAGCTGGGCGTAGAGAAGCCGTCGTTGCTGGCGACCGCGCACGACCTGGACCTGCCCATCTGGGTCGCGTCGCCCGGCGATTCGACCATCGGCCTCAACCTGGCCGCCATCTACACGGCGTCTCCGGAGCGCGGACCGCACCTGGATCCGGCCGCCGACGTCACCGAAATGTCGGCGCTGGTGCTGGACGCCAAACGCCAGCCCGGCGGAAAGTCGGGCGTCGTGATCTTCGGCGGCGGCGCGCCCAAGAACTTCCTGCTGCAGACCGAACCGCAGCTGCAGGAGATCCTGGGCGTGTCCGAACGCGGCCACGACTACTTCATCCAGATCACCGACGCGCGGCCCGACACGGGCGGCTTGTCGGGCGCGACCCCGGCGGAGGCCGTTTCGTGGGGCAAGATCGATCCCGACCTGCTCCCCGACACCGTCGTCTGCTACGTCGATTCGACGATCGCGATGCCGCTCATCGCCTCTTACGTGCTTGCGAAATGCAAGCCGCGCAAGCCGCGCCGCCTCTTCAAGCGGCTCGGTGAGATGGAGGAGGCGCTGCGCGCCGAATACCTCAAGTCCGATCTCTACGCGCGCTACTGGCCCGCCGAGTCCGCCGCCGCCCGCGCCGCCGACAACGGCTCGTCGCCTTCGCCGCTGTCCGGGAAGCCGCGCCGCCGCACGAGACGATAGATAGACGGGTAGACCCTCCCGGCGATTGGGTGTAAAGAGCACCCCATGTTCGACGACATCCCATCGCTGGTCAGCGTCCTTCTGCGTTTCGGCCACATCATGTTCGGCATCGTGTGGCTGGGACACCTGTACTTCTTCAACCTGGTGAACGTTCCGTTCCAGGCCGACCTGGACAAGGAGCTGAAGCCCAAGGTGAACCCGAAGCTGCTGCTGCGCGCGTTCTGGTGGTTCCGCTGGGGCGCGATGTACACGCTGGTCTTCGGGCTGGCGCTGTTCTTCTACAAGTACATGTACCAGGGACTGTTCTTCAATCCGGAGGGCGGCGTCGCCGTGCGCTCCGGCTGGATCATGTTCGGCATGCTGCTGGCGCTGATCATGTGGTTCAACGTCTGGTTCGTGATCTGGCCGCGCCAGAAGCTGATCCTGGGCGGCATGGCGGCCGGCACCCCGCACCCCGACGCCGCCAAGCTGGCGGCCGCCGCGGGCAAGGCGTCGCGCTTCAACACGTACGCCTCGGGACCGATGCTGTTCGCGATGATCGTCCCGAACAATTACTCGGGCTGGAGTCACGCCGGCATCCTTCTGATCCTGATCCTGGGCATCGGCTTCTGGTTCGGGATGATCAAGCGCTCGTTCAAGGTCAAGCCCAGCGTCTAGGAACCTTCGCGCGCGGTCCGCGCGTTAATTGACGGGGCTGACGGCGGCGTCAGAATTGCGCGATGTTCCGCCGCAGCCCCCGCCTCGCACCGTTTTTCTTCGTCGTGTCCGCAACGACGCTGGTGTCGGCGCGCGCCGCGCGCGCCGATGAGCCGCTGCCGATCGTCCACCCGCTGTACGTGCATCTGCCCGACGCGCCCGAGGAGGACGCCCTCCGTCGCGCGTTCACGGCCGCAGCCGCGCGTTACAAGCTGCGCCCGGTCGAGGTGGTCGACGTTCCCGCGCCGCCCGCGCCGCGCGCGCCCGATCTGCTGAAGAGCGGCGTCCTCAACACGACGAAGATCGCCTTCGGCGAGGCGCTGCACGACCTGGATGCCGCGGCAGCCGAGGCGGCAGCGACGGGCGGCGCCGGCCTGTCGACCGACGATCTGTCCGATCTCTACCTTCATCGCGCGATCGCGACCGCCCGCGCCGACTGGAACGCGACGGCCGACGCGCCGCCGACCGATGCGCGCACGCGCGCGTACGCCGACTACCTGCGCGCCGCGACGCTGACGCCGGCCCGCACGCTGAACGCGCGCGAGATCCCGCCCCAGGCGGTCGCCGACTTCGCGCGCGCGGTGGCCGAGGTGCGCCAGCGGCCGCGCGGCACGCTGAGCGTGAGCGGCGCGGTCGACGCGCAGGTCGCGCTGGACGGCGGCGCGCCGATGCCCGTGGCGGGCGGCCTGGTGCTGCGCGACCTGGTCCACGGCGAACATCTGATCCGCGTCGAGGAGCTGGGGCACGTCGGCTGGGGAGCGGTGGTGGTGTTCAACCAGCCGACCCAGGACGTCGCCATCCCGTCGCGCGCGCTGCTGGGGCTGGACGGAGCGACCGCCGCCATGCACGCGCGCCGGATGGGGGCGCGTTTCGCGCTGGTGCTGGAACCGAAGGGCGGCGCGCACGCCCCCGTCGGCGTGCGTCTGATCGATGCGACCGGCCAGGAACGCGATGCCGTGATCGTGGCGGCCGGCGCCGAGACCGGGATGATCGACTCCGCTGTCATGCGCCTCGACGAGACGGCGCGCCGCCTGGCCCAGGCGGATCAGCAATCGGGCGCGCCGCCGCCGGTCGCCGCCGGTGACCCGGGCGCGCTCGCGCCGCCGGTCCTGATCGGACAGCCGGCCACCAGGGCCAAGCTCAGCGAGGATCCGGCCGCGTGGGCGCGCGACCACTGGCCGCTGCTGACCGCGGTCGGCGTCGTCCTCACGTCATCTATCATCCTCGGCTTCGCCGTCGCCGGCGATCGCTGAAGCCTGCGGGAAAACAAGCGGTTACCGATATTTGACCATCGCTTGACCAACGCGAAACAGGCTCCCCGGTAGCCTGGAGGCATGCAAGGCGGCGGTCGCGACCGGCTGGTGATCGTCGGGAACGGTATGGTCGGCCACCGGTTCCTCGAGTTCTACGGGGAACGGGTCGCCGCGTCGGGCCACGCGCCGTTCGACGTGACCGTGATCGGCGAGGAACCGCGGCTCGCCTACGATCGGGTCGGCCTGTCGGCGTACTTCGACGGCAAGTCGGCCGAGGATCTGGCGCTGGCGCGGCCCGGCCAGTACGAGGCCGCCGGGTACGCGGTCCGGCTGGCGACGCGCGCGCGCCGCATCGACCGCGCCCGCCGCGTCGTCGAGATCGACGGCGACGAGATCCCCTACGACCGGCTGGTGCTGGCGACGGGCTCGTCGGCGTTCGTGCCGCCCGTTCCGGGGCGGGATCTTCCAGGCTGCTTCGTCTACCGCACCATCGAGGATCTCGAGGCGATCTCGGCCTGGGCGGCCCGCCATCCGGGCGGCACGGGCGCGGTGATCGGCGGCGGCCTGCTGGGCCTGGAGGCCGCCTACGCGCTGCAGAAGCTGGGCATGAAGGTGCACGTGATCGAGCTGGCGCCGCGCCTGATGGCGCTGCAGCTCGACGACGCCGGCGGCGCCGTGCTGCGCAAGCGCATCGAGGAGCTCGGCGTCACCGTGCACACCGCGACCGCCAGCAAGGAGGTCGTCGGCAGCGACGGCCGCGCCCGGGCGCTGCGGTTCGCGGACGGCAGCGAGCTGGAGGTCGACGCCGTGGTGTTCTCGGCCGGCATCCGCCCGCGCGACGAGCTGGCGCGCGACGCGGACATCGCGGTCGGCGTGCGCGGCGGTGTCGCGATCGACGAGCGTTGCCGGACCGCCGATCCGGCCATCTACGCGATCGGCGAATGCGCGTCGTACGAAGGCCGCTGCTACGGCCTGGTCGCGCCCGGCTATCAGATGGCGCGGGCGGCGCTCGCCGACCTGTGCGGCGGCGACGACATGTTCACCGGCTTCGACATGAGCACGAAGCTGAAGCTGCTGGGCGTCGACGTCGCGAGCTTCGGCGACGCGTTCGCCGCGCATCCCGGCTCGCACGTGATCAGCATCTTCGACACCGCGGGCGCCATCTACAAGAAGCTGGTGCTGTCGCCCGACCGCAAGCATCTGCTGGGCGGCATCCTGGTCGGTGACGCCGCGTCGTACGGGCAGCTGCTGCAGCTGGCGCAGAACCAGATCGTGCTGCCGCCGCAGCCGGAGACGCTGATACTCCCCAGCGCCTCCGGCGAAAAGCCCGCCGGCGCGGGCGTCACGGCGCTGCCCGACAGCGCGCAGATCTGCTCGTGCAACAACGTCAGCAAGGGCGCGATCTGCGCGGCGGTGCGGGAGCAGAAGCTGACCGCGATCGGCGCGGTCAAGACATGCACGCGCGCCGGCACCACCTGCGGATCGTGCGTGCCGCTGGTGACGGAGCTGCTCAAGACCGAGCTGAAGCGCGCCGGCATCGCCGTCTCGAACCATCTGTGCGAGCACTTCCCGCACAGCCGCCAGGAGCTGTACTCGCTGATTCGCTTCAACAAGCACAAGACGTTCGACGCGACGCTGGCCGCCCACGGCAAGGGCCGCGGCTGCGAGATCTGCAAGCCCGCCGTCGCGTCGATCCTGGCGTCGGCGTGGAACGAGCACGTGATCGCGCCCAAGCACCGGCCGCTGCAAGACACCAACGATCGGTTCATGGCGAACATCCAGCGCGACGGCACGTACTCGATCGTCCCGCGCGTCGCCGCCGGCGAGATCACGCCGGCGCAGCTGGTCGCGATCGGGCGCATCGCCGGCCAGTTCGGCCTCTACACGAAGATCACGGGCGCGCAGCGCATCGACATGTTCGGGGCGCGCGTCGAGCAGCTGCCGGAGATCTGGCGCGAGCTGGTCGACGCCGGCTTCGA
>Ga0070700_100001999_pt1 | contig 10352 bp, 8 predicted proteins | sample KBSK5101metaG_FD_65456 | JGI IMG/M metagenome (GOLD analysis project Ga0070700, IMG submission 65456) | Corn, switchgrass and miscanthus rhizosphere microbial communities from Kellogg Biological Station, Michigan, USA - KBS K5-10-1 metaG | ecosystem: Host-associated > Plants > Roots >...
CGCCGATCCGAACGACCAACGCGGGGCAGGGCTTTCAGGGCTTCCGGCGGCCGACAGCGTGAGTAAGGCTTGGCAGCGCTAAATGGAACCGGCAGCAACACTCAGCGGTCCGAGGTTGACAGTGATTCCACCACTGAAGGGGAAGTCCAACATCAACACCACGGCGACAGACACCGCGGCAAGGAAGGCCCAGGCATACATGAGGTAGGGCGGTTTCACCGTGAGGGCAGACAACCCCACCGTGACCGCCAGCAGTGTCCCGGACAAGACGATGAGCACTATCAGGATTGGCGGCAGCGCTCGCTGCGCTACCGCAGTCACCTTACTTTGGGCGGCGGTCAAAGATGCAGCCGCCGACACCATTCCGTTCGCCTCTGGGTCGGTGTTCTTACCCCCGTAGGCCACTTTGTGCACGCTATTCTGCAGAGTGTCGAAACTCTCGGCGGAGGGCAGCGCACTGAATTCTCCGGCCGCAAGCGCTGGTCCGTCCTTGTCCACCACTGTGTTCAGGTAATTGCGCAGATTGCGGTTGACCTCGTCGGCGCCGGCTTTGTCCTGGATCTCACTCGTCGCCCAAGAAAGTTGCTGCGCTGAGGATGCCTGGAGGTCGACCGCGTCCTGGCCAGCGCCCACCGCCGACCAGGTGATCGTGATCGCAAAGCCGATCAGGAAAGCGAAAGTTGCCCCAAACACGCTGAGCAGCTTGCCGGCGTGTTCCTCGACCTGAGCACGTCGATCCGGCGAAGCCACCCCGCCGAGGCCATATCGGCAACTCGCGCTGACGACGGCGAAGAGCACGAATCCAATGGCGATCGTCAGCCAGGGAGATAGCTCAGACAAATAGGTTCGCACACTTAAGTCCTTCCCTCATCGGCCTCCGCCGTCACCGCGTCATCCACGTCAATATCGTGTCACCGCCGGTCAACCATGTCTGGCATATCGCACTCGGGACGCTGTCAGCCGCTGCTTCCCATCTGCACCCCCATTGATCGTTGGCTGAGGCTGGTGACCCCGTCCAGCGATCGCCGATCCGAACGACGAACGCGGGGCAGGGTTTTCAGGGCTTCTGGTGGCCGTGTCGGGCGGCCTCCTGGGCGAGTTGCACGCGCGAGGTCAGCCCGAGCTTTGTGTACACATAAGTGAGGTGGGTTTGCACGGTGCGGGGTGAGACGAAAAGCCTTGTCGCGATGTCGTTGTTGGCGAGCGCTTCGCTGACCGGTCGTACGATGTCGCGCTCGATGGGCGTGAGCGACGCCCAGCCACTGCTGGGCGTTTACGTTCTCCGCGGCGACGCTGTGCGTAGGCCATCGCTTCATCGGTGGACAACCCCGTGCCCTCAGCCCACAGGGAAACCGCATCCAACGCGTAACGCTGCTTAGCGCACATGCCGCGGAGTTCGGCCAGCACCTTGAATCCCGCTGACGGTCACTGGATTGCTCGGCAACTTGCAGAGCCTCGTCAATCTCCGTCAGCACCGCGTCATCGGCCAGCAGTACCCCAGAGACAACCCAACGCACTTTATAGGCGACAAGCGTCGCCTGCGACACAGGGACGCTCGTGCGGGCCGTGGCAAGCGCGCGGTCGAAGTCCTCTGTCCACCCGGCCAGGCCCTCGCTCTCTATGGTTGCGTCGCCGCCGCCAGGGGTGTCGGAGTCTGCGGGGAGTCTGACGCCGAAAACCCACATCTTCACTCATGACGGTGGTTTCGTAGACAACGGCGCTCCCACTGCGCGGGAGTTTGGCTAATCGCCTGAATCGGCGACCGTCGCCGAGGCCTTCATGGGCGAGCAGCGAAGGGAGAGATCGTGTCAAACCTCATCGAAGCTCCGAGACCGTCCCTGTTGTCTGACCAATCGCTGGGCGTAGTCGAGGCAACCGCACCCGTCGTCGCAGCGCACGCCGACGAGATCACCGCACACTTCTATCCACGCATGTTCGCCGCCCATCCCGAGCTGCTGCGAGTGTTCAACCAGGGTAATCAGGCCACCGGCGAGCAGAGCAAAGCCTTGGCCGGCTCGGTTGTCGCGTACGCGGTGCAACTGATCGATCCCAAGGCGCCGTCATTTGATCACGTCATGCGCCGAATCGCCTACAAGCACGTATCCCTGGGCATCCGCCCCGAGCAGTACACAATTGTCGGCGAGCATCTGCTTGCTTCCGTCGCTGAGGTTCTCGGCGACGCCGTCACCCCCGAGATCGCCGCGGCCTGGAGCGAGGTCTATTGGCTGTTCGCGCTCCAGCTGGTCGCCGAGGAAGCACGGCTCTACCAGCAGGCGAACGTGGACCCCTCGCAACCGACTCGGCCCTACCGCGTGGTCCGCCGCATCGAGGAGACCGCCGACGTGATCACTCTCGTCGTCGAACCAGCAGACGGCGGTCCCCTCCCAACGATCGCACCCGGACAGTACGTCTCGGTTTTCGTCGACCTGCCCGACGGTGACCGGCAACCCCGGCAGTACACGGTGTCCTCCACCGCTGTACGGACTCGGCTGCAGATCACCATACGGCGGGTCCAGGGAACGAAGGGGGTCCCAGACGGCCGCGTTTCCAGCTACCTCCATGATCATGTCAAGCTCGGAGATCTACTCGATGTCAGTGCCCCTGCCGGTGACTTCGTACTGACGCCAACAGACTCGCCGCTGTTGCTGGCCAGCGCTGGTGCGGGTATCACGACTGTGCTGCCCATCGTCGAACAAATCGCTCGTACCCAGCCGCAGCGGAGCGTGATCGTGGCCCATGCTGATCGCAGAGCACAAGATCACGCTCTGCGACACACCGTGCTGCATCTCGGTCGAGAGATCGACGACTTCACTTCTTACACCTGGTACGAAACCGTCGACGAGGGCGACACCCACTCGCGCCAAGGCTTCATGGACTTGACCGACATTCCGCTCCCGAACGACATCCAGGTCTTTACCTGCGGCCCATTGCCGTTCATGCGGCTCGTCAGGTCGACGCTGCTTGACCGTGGCGTGCCGCCGGCCCGAATCCGCTATGAAGTCTTCGGACCCGACCTGTGGGCCGCCCAGTTGTCGCCCGATTCGGGATCCTGACGCGTTGCGTCGCGCTCAGTAGCGGTCGCGCAGCAATCGCTTGTGGAGCTCCTGGACACCCATCGCCGCTAGACAAGCCCGAGCGCGGGGCGACCCTGTTCAACTGTCGCAGCTCCGAACCACCAACGCGGGTCAGGGCTTTCAGGGGTTCTTCCGCCCGACCGGATGACCGTCACGTGGGCAGATGGCTCCACGCATCACGATCGGGTGGCTTGAGGCAACCAGAGGCGCACTCGAAGTCGCGTGCCGACTTGGCGCAGCGACGCTATGCGTGAAGTTGCAAGCCTGACAATGGATCTGCCTGCCGTCAACCGCTAGTGAATCGCGAAGTCGTCGAGCTCGTAGAGGTCCCACTCTCCCGGAATACCCCTCAGGGTCGTCAGTCCGATCGGACGGGTGCTGCGTTCGACCGTACCCAGTGAGGCGACGGTTTCGGCGGTGAGGCGTACACCGCCGTCGATCGCGCTTGCCATCACCCTCGCCGCGACGTGCAGCCCGAGACCATGCAGATCGTCCCCGGAGATGAGGAACGATCCCGTGTGAATCCCGGCACGCACCTCGAGGCCGAGACCGCGGACCCGACCGCGCATCGCGAGTGTGCAGCGACAGGCATCGACCGCCGACTCGAACAGCGCAAGGGCGCCGTCACCAGTCATCTTGATGAGAGTGCCGTCGTGATGGTCGATTTCCGCGCGAACAGCAGCGTCGTGTTCGCCGAGAAGCCGATCCCACGCATCGTCTCCAAGTCGAGCGGCATGCGCGGTCGATCCGACGATATCGGTTATCAGGACCGTGCCATCGACGCGCAGACCCTCCGCCTGCTCCCGCTTTAACTCGAGCTCCTCCCGGTCCAATAGCCGGCCAGCTGCCTCCATCAGGAAGTCGAGCAGGAGGTCGCGCGACTCCCGTGGCCGATCTCGGTGGTGCAGGTGACCGGCTCCGGCGATGAGCCGGAGCCGCGCACCGGGGATGCGCCTCGTCATTCGTTTAGCGTTCAACGGTGAGACGAAACGGTCCTTCTCGCCATGCATGACCAACGTCGGCTGCCGGATCGTGTGCAGCCGGCGCAGACTGCTGTAGCGCAGTTGCGCGGTCAGCTGGCGCCTGATCGCTGGCTTGTTTCGCGGCGCACGGGCGTGACCCGGGAACCGCCCATCGGTTTCGGGGATTGGCGTCGCCGACAGGAAGGGCGCCGTCGCACGAACGAGATCTTCCGGATCCTTCCGCGACAGGAGCAGTGGGAGGAGCCGCACTGCGCGACTGAGGGGCGGACCACCGGCCCAGGTGGCACCTAGCACCAGCGAGAGCACCCGCTCCGGGTACCGGATGGCCAGCTCCTGCGCGATCTGGCCGCCCATCGATGCGCCGTAAACGTGCGCGCTTGGCATCCCCGCGGCGTCCATGACCGCGGCGACGTCGTCCGCCATTTGCTCGATGCTGAAAGCCTCATCAGGGGCGTCGGACAGGCCCGCGCCGCGGTTATCTAGACGCAGAACGCGAAATCCCCGCAGCTCGGGCAGCAGGTCGTCCCAGAACGACAGGTCGAACGCGGTCCCCGCGATCAAAACGAGAGGCTCACCCTCGCCGTCGACCTCGTAGTGGATGCGGGCTCGTGCCGCGACGCAGTGCGGCATCGTGTGAGCGTACGCCCACTTCCCTCACGAATGACGCTTCCGGCAATCCACGTCCCGCTCGAGCCGCAGTCGCTATTCCAGCTGCGCTTGGTTCATCGTTGACAACGGTGACAACGGTTCTGATCGTTGACTGAGGCGGGCGAACCCGTCCAACGTTCGCCGCGACACACCATGAACGCCGGGCAGGCGCCATCGCGGCAGCCTCGTCCTAGGACACCAGTACCAGTTTTCCTGTCGCCGCCGTCCGCTCGAGCAACTCATGAGCGCGACGCGCATCGGACAGCGGCAGGCGCTCGGCGACAACCGGATGTATCTTGCCGTCTCTCAACAGCTGCAGTAACGCGCGGAAGTCCTCCCAGTACCAATCCTGGTGGGGGATGCGCATTTTCTGGATTCGGTAGGCGAGCACGCGCCGCCGGGCCGAGAGAAGTCCCCAGAGCGCGACGAGTGCGGTTCCCCCGTACCACTCGAATACTCCGGGCCAATTCTTATGCCCGCGCACGATGGTGTTCTGCGGCCGTAGATCACCAGCCTTCCACCTGGCCGCAACGCGCGGAATGAGCGAAGCGCCATCGAGCCGCCGAACGGATCGAGGGCGATGTCCACCCCATCTCCGGTCAGCTCACGCACCCGCGCCAGAAAATCCTCGTGTTGGTAGTCGATGGCGACGGCACCCAGTCGCTCGACCGCGGCGCGGTCGTCGGCCGAAGCTGTTCCGTAGACGTGCAGTCCTGCCGCCGCCGCCAACTCGAGGACCGCGGTGCCAACCCTGCCTGCCGCGCCATGCACGAGGACCGTCTCGCCGCGCTCCGCCTTCGCCGCGCGGTGAAGCATCTGGTAGGCGGTCATGTAGATGAAGACGAGGCTCAGGACCTCGCCGGGATCGATGTCTTCGGGCACGGGAACCGCGTATTGCTCTGGTACGCAAACGCTCTCCGCGTTGGCGCCCCACTGCGTGAGTGCGCCGACCCGGTCGCCCACCTGCGACCTCGAGCAGTCCGGGCCGAGTTCGGCGATGACGCCGACGAGCTCGTAGCCAGGGGTGAATGGCGGCTTCGGGCCACCGAGATATGTGCCGGCGCGCATCTGCGCATCGCTGAGCGACACGCCCGACGCCAAGACCCGGATGCGAACTTCGCCCGGACCCGGTCTGGGGTCGCTCTCTTCCACAACGCAGACAACTTCCGGCCCACCGAAATGATCGATGATTACGCGCTTCATGAGATGACCTCCTCTATGGCGGGCGAGATGCACGACGAGATCTGTTGCCTGTAAGGGGGATCGGGTAGCGTTGTCTTTGCATCAGGAACGGGCGAGGGCGTGCCTACCTACATCGCCACCGGGGCGACCTGCAACCCCCAGTCATCGGGGAAAAGAACGTCGACGGGCATTTACCGCCTCCTGCCGCGCTCACGAAGTCTGCAAGCTGGCATCTCCACCATTGGCCTGCCGGGAGCGTCTGCGGTAGTGACTGAAGTCCTCGCTGCGACCGCCATTCGTCACCTACCTGCTGGTCGGCTACGGGCGGATGCCGCTCGGCCAGGCGCTGCTGCGCGGCGGGATGCTGGCGTGGGGGCGTCGTCCATGGCTCGGACTGCGCATCAAGGACCTGTTCTTCAATGCGTGACGCCACTCATCGCGGCGATCTCTTCAACGACCATATGCACCCTATTGATCACTGGCTGAGGCGGGCGACCGAGTACCGCTGTGGCCGATTCGGAGAACCAACGCCGGTGGGGGTTTTCAGGGCTCCCTAGGCGGTCAGCTAAAACCTCAATGTCACTCCGATGAGCGCGATGGCGCCGAGGCCGGCGATCAGCGCCGCGATCAACCCGGCGATGGAGAACGGCATTGCTCCGTAATCCGCTTGCAGCGCTCTGATATCCCGGCGATGCTGAATCCAGGCCAACACGAGCGCGATGAGTCCGATGAGAATCATTGCCAAGCCGACAATTTGGGGGCTGACGAATGGCGCGCGCAGCCGCTCCGACGTGGCGAGATAGCGGAATATCTGATAGATCGTGAACCCGAACGCGATCAACGACGCGCAGGTGCGGATCCACGCCATCAGCGTCCGCTCATGAGCCAGGCGAGTGCGTTGGACGGCAAGTCGAGTGTTTGCGTCAGGCGGCGGGTCTGTCATGGCCCTCTCTCGACACTGGCGACGACATCGCAGTAACTGACGAATAAGAAAAAATCGAGACTACTATGCGGCCGTGGGCGTTCAGAAGGCGGCGCCAACCGCGTCGTCGCGTCCCCGGCATTCGGCCTTGGAAGGGCTGCACAGTGAGCGATAAGCCAAACATTCTCATTATTTGGGGTGACGACATTGGCCAGAGCAACCTGAGTTGCTACAGCAACGGCCTGATGGGGTACCGCACCCCCAACATCGACCGTATTGCGAGGGAGGGCGTGCTCTTCACCGACTACTACGGGGAGCAGAGTTGCACCGCCGGACGGGCGGCCTTCATCACCGGCCAGAACCCGTATCGCACCGGCCTCACCAAAGTCGGCATGCCGGGAGCACCGCTGGGACTACAAGCCGAAGACCCGACCATTGCGACAGCGCTGAAGGCACAGGGGTATGCCACCGGTCAGTTCGGCAAGAATCATCTCGGCGACCGCGACGAGTTCTTACCCACTATGCACGGATTCGACGAGTTCTTCGGCAACCTGTACCACCTCAACGCCGAGGAAGAACCCGAGAACGTCGACTATCCGAAAGATCCGGAGTTCCGAAAGAAGTTCGGGCCGCGCGGTGTGCTGCACACCTGGGCGAACGGCGACGGTTCACAACGCATTGAGGACACCGGTCCGCTCACCAGGAAGCGGATGGAGACGTGCGACGAGGAGTTTCGCGACGCCGCAATCGATTTCATAAAGCGCCAGCATGAGGCTGAAACGCCCTTCTTCGTGTGGTTCAACTCGACCCACATGCACTTCCGCACGCATCCCAAGCCGGAGAGCATCGGCCGGGCGGGGCAGTGGCAGTCCGAGTACCACGACACGATGATGGATCACGATGACATCGTGGGCGATCTGCTGACCACACTGGACGAACTCGGCATCGCCGACAACACAATCGTCATGTACTCCACCGACAACGGCCCGCACATGAACAGCTGGCCCGACGCCGGTATGACACCGTTCCGCAATGAGAAGAACTCCAATTGGGAAGGCGCTTACCGCGTCCCGGCCTTGGTGCGTTGGCCGGGGCATGTTCCTGCCGGCACCGTCTTGAATGGAATCGTCAGTCACAACGACTGGTTCGTCACATTGCTTGCGGCGGCCGGGGACGACAACATCGCCGAAAGACTCCGTGCGGGAACCGATCTCAACGGCACCACCTTTAAGGTGCACCTCGACGGGCACAATCAGTTGGACTACATCACCGGCGCCGCCGACGAGAGCCCGCGTAAGCACTTCTTCTATGTTTCGGATGATGGTGACCTGACCGCGCTGCGCTACGCCAACTGGAAGATCGTCTTCATGGAGCAGCGGGTGACGGGAACCCTGAAGATCTGGCTCGAACCGTATGTCGTGCTTCGCGGACCGAAGTTGTTCAACCTGCGCACGGACCCGTACGAGCGGGCGGACATCACGTCAAACACCTATTTCGACTGGATGCTGGACCGGGTCTTCGTATTCACCCCCGCACAGGCCTATGTCGGGCAAATGTTGCAGACGCTCGTCGAGTTCCCGCAGCGGCAGAAGTCGGCGAGTTTCAACCTCGAGCAGGTGCTGGCGAAATTGCAGGAAGGCGTCCCCGACTCTTGAGAACGACGGCGTGATCAGCCGAGTTCGTAGATTTCGCGCGCGACACGGAAGTAGTGACCGGTGCTGCTGTCGGTGCAGGTCATCCCCGTGGGCTCGCTCTCGCACGTGAGCGTCCCGAGGGACTGCGTCTGGCCGTATCCGAGAGTCCGTTCCGCGGTGGGAAACTCCTGGTGGTAGCAGCTGAAGCCGGCGTCGCCGCCCCGCGTCAGCTGGAATCGGTCGCCCCAGTTCAGAGGGCAGTCCGGCGACCGCGGCGGAGCCACCCAGCTGTGGTCGACGACCTCACAGCGGGCGCCGATTTCCCCGCCGGAGGTGAACATCATGCAGTTGATGTTGCCCGAGGGTGACTGAAAAGTGCTGTGTGACGCCTGCTGCGCCACCGCGGTCGGCACCGGCGCTGGCGTCGGCGCCGGGGCAGGCGTCACGGTCACCGTCGCGGTCGGTACAGGCGACCGCGTGGATGCCGCCGGGGTTGGTTGCGACTGCGAGGTGGCGGTCGAACTGACTATCGACGAGCACCCAGCCAGCGCCAGCGCCGCCAGCGCGACGAGCCATGCGTGGCTCCGCCATAGGCCCGCTCGTGTCTCCGTCATGCGATAAGGGTCCTGAAACGGCAATCCGCAGTGCGCCCTCGAGTTCGCGCAGCACGGTGTCGTCGACGCGCAACACCCCGTGAGGAATCGAGTCGAGGTACGCCCACGAAACGACCGCGGGGTGGGTGATCGGATCAGCAGTTCGTGCCATCGCGACGGCATCCTCGAGATCCTCTCGCCATCCGCCATGGCCGAGCCGCCATCGAGCAATCACGCGAAACACCAACGCCAGCGCGATGAGCGGCGATGGACTGATCTGGGAATTCTGCTTGATCGATTCCCCACCGGCCCACTCGATAACGCTCTGCGCCCAGCTAAGGGTTTCGGCCGAATGACCAGTTTCGTTGAAAACGGAGGCCGCCGCCGTTGCCGCGCCGATGGTGGAGGTCGGATCGCCAACAGTCTTGAGCAACGCCATCTGTTCAGAGGCAAGTTGGGAGGCGTCGCGCATGCGTCCGTGGAATCCATGCTGAAGTGACAATGCCGTCAAGCCAATCGCCAGCGAGGCATTGTCACCCACGCGTGTACACAGCTCGCGCAGCTCCTGGACAAGCCTTGGAACGTCAGCGTGAACTCCGCGCCACGCGCTGCCGCATAACTTGGTGCGCGGGGCGATGCGCATCGCGGTGAGATTGGGTTCGGAGTCAGGCAGACTGTCGGCGATCTGGCGGGCACGTTCCCAGCTGGCGCGCGCTGCGGCGATATCGCGCCTCGTCGACCAGCCCCCCGCACGCATGTGCCGGCGATATGCCTCGCGCACCTCGCCGGCGGCCTCCAGGTGCTCGGCGACGAGCGCCGCACGCTCGTCGACGGACTCCGGATCGCTGGTTTGGATGGTGGCGGCCAGACGGCGATGCCATTCGGATCGATCGGACTTGAGTTGCGACTCGTAGGCCACCGCGCGGATCAGGGGATGGTGGAATGCATACTCCGCTGTAGGGGTGAACCTCATCTGATAGATCAGCTCCGCCCGCAGCAGGTCATCGAGGGCAGGCTCGACTTCCAGCTGCGCGAGAAGGTCACTGCCGAAACGTAATCCGATCACGGCCGCCGCATTCAGCGTGCGCTTGGCCGCGGGGTCGAGCCGGTCGATGCGTGCGCCGATGGTGGCCTGCACCGTGCCGGGCACGCTGACTTCGGTGACGTCCGCCTGACAGACATAGCCCCCACGCTCTCCGTCGAGCACCCCCCGCTGGGCCAGCTCGCGGACCATTTCCTCGGCGAAGAACGGGTTTCCGCCGACCCGGGGAACGACCGTTGCGGCCAGCTTGTCGACGGACGGATCGGGCCCGAGC
>Ga0070700_100002003_pt1 | contig 10345 bp, 9 predicted proteins | sample KBSK5101metaG_FD_65456 | JGI IMG/M metagenome (GOLD analysis project Ga0070700, IMG submission 65456) | Corn, switchgrass and miscanthus rhizosphere microbial communities from Kellogg Biological Station, Michigan, USA - KBS K5-10-1 metaG | ecosystem: Host-associated > Plants > Roots >...
CTACAAAACCGGACGTAATCGAAAAACTTCAAGGATATCTGGGAGGATTCGCATGTTTGTTAAGACAGTTTCCACTATCGGGCGGTTTTCCCTGCTGTTGTTGCCGTTCGCGCTGGTGGCGACCGCGGTCGACTGCGGCGATAGCGGTAGCGGCGGCAGCACGGGCACGGCGGGCTCGATGGGCACGGCCGGATCGACGGGCAGCGCGGGGACCAGCGCCGGGGCCGGGACGATGGGCTCGGCGGGAACCACCGGCGCGGCCGGCACGACCGGGGCGAAGGACTGCACCGTGGTTTCGCCGACGGCCGCGGACATGACGATCCTCGACTTCGAGACGGTCACCGCCGGGGCGACCCAGGCGACCTTCGGTGGCTACATGATGGGCATGCAGTACGGCGGCGGCACGTACATCTATCCGAACGCGGCGACGGCGGCCGATCTGATGGGCCTGTCGAACACGTTCGACGGCATGAACTGGCACATCACCGGCCTGGTGAAGGACTACTCGGGCTTCGGGATCTATCTGACGTCGAAGACCGACGCGTCGATGTTCGGCGGCCTCTCGTTCGACATCAAGGGCACGTTCACGGCGGTCGGGACCGGCACCGCGCCGGCGGCGACGGCGACGATGACGATCGTCGATTCCGCGCACGAGGTCGACAGCACGCACACGTCCGACGCCCGCATGACCTGCGGAAGCTGCGCGCCGGCCAACGGCAGCGAATACGACGGCACCTGCGCGCAGGCGAGCAAGTCGATCCCGCTGACCGGCACGTCGGTCACGCAGACCGTCCACTGGAACGACCTCACGAACGGCAAGCGGCCGCCGTCGTTCACCGGCGAGAGCCCGAACCCGATGTTGCTGACCGCGCTGGCCGCCTGGGCTCTGCCGTGGAACGGCACCGGGTCCGCTCAGTACATGGTCGATATCACCGTCGACAACATCAAGTTCATCGCGCCGTAAGGCGATGTGACGAAATGAAGGGGCCTGGGTCCAACCGGGGGCGGCGGGAGCGGGCCTTCCTCGGTTGGCCATGGTATCTGTAGGCTGAGTTTCAAGGCACCATGAAGATGGCAACAACCCGTCGATCGGTTGCGGCGACGTTGGGCGCGTTGCTGTGCGCGGTCGGGTCGCTGGCGTGCAACCCCGAACGGATCGACGAGAACGGTCCGCCGCCCCAGACGGTGCCGATCCGGCGCCTGACGAACGCCGAGTACAAGGCGACCGTCGGCGATCTGTTCCCGGGCTACACGATGCCCGAGATCATCTTCGTTCCCGACGCCAAGGTGCTGGGGTTCCTCAACCTGTCCAGCTCGCAGACCGGCAGCCTGGTGCGCATGGAGCAGTACGAGTCGGCGGCGCAGTCGATCGCGCAGGTCGTCACCGCCGATCCGACGACGCTGACGGGGTGCGACGCCGCCGCGCAGGACGAGGCGACGTGCGTGGGTCCGTTCCTCGCGGACCTCGGCAAGCGCGCGTACCGGCGCCCGCTCACCAGCGCCGAGCAGGACGGCCTGATGGCGCTGCTGGCGCGCGACCAGGAGAACATCACGTATCCGGGGCGTCTGGCGCTGGTCATCCAGGCGATGCTGATGTCGCCGAAGTTCCTGTTCCGGCCGGAGATCGGCATCGGCCCGCGTCCGCCCGGGCAGGTCGTCCCGCTGACGTCGTGGGAGGTGGCCGCGCGGCTGTCGTACTTCCTGACCGGGTCGATCCCGGACGCGGAGCTGGCGGGCGCGGCGGACGCGGGTCTGCTGACGTCGCGTGACGAGGTGATCAAGCAGGCGCGACGCCTGCTGACGTTGCCGCGCGCGCAGACGCAGCTGGTGAAGTTCCACACCATGTGGCTGGGGACGGACACGACGTCGTCGCTGGCCAAGGACATGAACGCCTACCCGAAGTTCAACGCGCTGCTGGCGTTCTACATGGCGAAGGAGACCGACCAGTTCCTGCGCAAGACGCTGTTCGATAACGGCGGCACGTTCGCCGAGCTGCTCCTCGCCGATCACACCTACGTCAACGGGCCGCTGGCCGATTTCTACGGCGTGCCATGGCCCGATGAGGTGGACCGGAGCACCTGGATTCGCGTCCCGCTGGACTCGAACCAGCGCATGGGGTTGCTGACGCAGGGGTCGCTGCTGGCGACGATGGCGAAGCAGGATCGCACCGACCCGGTTCGCCGCGGGAAGTTCATCTACAACCAGATCCTGTGCCGGAACGTGCCCCCACCGTCGCCGGAGATCGTCGCGATGTTCAAGCCGCTGGACCTGAGCAAGACGGCGCGCGATCAGTTCACCGAGCACCGCACCAACGCGGCGTGCAACAACTGCCATCAGTATCTCGATCCGCTCGGCCTGCCGTTCGAGCACTTCGACGGCATCGGCGAATGGCGCGACACGGATCGCGGGATGCCCATCGACGCCAGCGGGGCGATCGAAGCCACCGAGGGCGCGGGCGACTTCCACCCGTTCGACGGCATCCCCGGGATGGCGAAGCTGCTGGCCGACATGCCTGAAGCCCGCGCTTGCTACATCAAGGAGTGGACGCGGTTCGTGGACGGGACGCTGGATCCCAGCGCGAGCTACATCGACTGGATGAAGACGCGCTTCTCGCGCAACACGCGCATCGTCGACCTGGTGGCCGCGGTGGTGGGCAGCGACTCGTTCCGGTACTTCGCGCCCGGGGACGGTGCGCCATGAGCAAGAAGGCGAACATGACCCAGCGTCTGATCCCGCGAAAGCTCTCTCGCCGCGCGCTGCTGAAGGGCGCGCTGGGCGTCGGCATCGCGCTGCCCTGGCTGGAGCTGATGCGCCCGCGCAGCATCCGCGCGCAGTCGGTCGCGGCGCCGAAGCGGTTCGGGATCTTCTTCAGCCCGTGCGGGACGATTCCAGAGAACTGGCGGCCCATCCAGGCGCCGCGCGCCGAGCCGACCGACTTCCAGCTGTCGCCGATCCTGGAGCCGCTGGAACCGTTCAAGCAGGACCTCGTCGTCCTGCGCGGCATGAACTTCGAGTCGTCGCAGAACAAGTACGGCCCGATCGCGAACGTGCACGACCAGGGCATGACGCACATGCTGACCGCGATCGGCCTGGTGAAGGGGCCGGCGGGGGCGGGGCGCGCGAACCACTTCCTGGACGGGTCCGCGGGCGGGCCCTCGATCGATCAGCACATCGCCGCGGCGATCGGCGGCCAGACGCTGCTGCCGTCGCTGGAGCTGGGCGTCGAGAGCACCGACACGTTCCTGGAGACGCTTGTCACGCACATGTGTTACGGGCCGGTCGACCCGAACGACAAGTACAAGCGCGCCGTTCCGATCCAGCCCGTCGACGATCCGGTGCAGATCTACGCGCGCCTGACCGGCAGCACGCAGGCCGGGACGACGGAACAGATCCTGGCCGCGCTGCAGAAGCGCAAGTCGGTGCTCGACTTCGTCAGCGACGACTACGATGACCTGAAGCGCCAGCTGGGCAACGACGATCGCGCCAAGCTGGATCAGCACCTGACCAACGTGCGCGACATCGAGACGCGCGTGACAAAGCTGATGGCGAACCCGACGTCGTCGGCGTGCGAGGGCATCACCGCGGTACGGCCCGTGTCGCCGCAGCGGCAACAGTGCCTGCGCGATCAGGATCTGCGCAACGAGGATGTGATCGCGACGCAGGGGGCGAACTTCTGCGTCACCAACTTCCGCGAGATCGGCCAGATGCAGATGGATCTGATGATCCTGGCGCTGCAGTGCGATCTGACGCGGGTGGCGAGCTTGCAGTGGTCGACCGCCGAGAGCACCGTCATCCACGAGTGGCTGCCGCTGCAGTACATCGGGACCAAAGAGCACCACATGATGACGCACAACGAGAGCGTCGACGTCTCCATGATGGCCGCCAAGGTCGATCAGGAGACGGCCATGACCATCCGTTCCGACCTGACCAAGGTCAACACCTGGTACGCGCAGCAGTACGCCTACATGCTCGGGAAGCTGAAGGCGATCGACGAGGGCGACGGCAAGTCGCTGCTGGATAACATGCTGTTCCTGTGGACCAACGAGCTGGGCGAGGGCGGCAAGCACACGTACGTGAACGTGCCGATGGTGCTGGCGGGGAGCTGCGGCGGCCAGCTGCCGACGGGGCGTTACTTCGATTACCTGGGCAACGCCACGCCGGCCTACGGGATGGGGATGGCGCACAACAAGCTGTTCGTGTCGATCCAGAGGATGTTCGGCATCGAGGGGGACACGTTCGGCGAGCCGGACTTCAAGGGGCCGATCCCGAACCTGATCCCCGGCGTGGTCTGAGACGGCGCGTGAGTCGCCCCGCCGGCATCGCGCTCGCGGTTGTTGCTTTCGCGGCGTGCACGCCCAGTCCGACCGTCCGCGGCTTCGTCGGGCAAAAGGGTCTGGCCGCCGACGCCGGCGTGAAATGCCCGGTGGCGCCCACGCCGGTGAACTGGGTCGCCAGCGCGGGCTGCGGCAAGGCGGTGACGCAGGCGCTGGGGAAGTACGCCCGGTTCTCGTTGGCGGTCGACTGCGAGACGCAGAGCGATCGCCTGTACTACGTGCGGCTACCGCCAAATTACGATCCAGCCAAACCGTACCGGACGGTCTATCTCGGTCCCGGCTGCGGTCCGCCCCAGGACCTGGTGGGCGCGAGCAAGGTCTACCCGCTGGAAGCCGCGTCCGATCCCGACGCGATCCTCGTCGCGATGGAGCAGGGCTTCTACAACAAGGCCGAGTACAACGCCGCGAACTGCATCGACCCGCGCACCGCCGACGGCGGGACGAGCAGCAGCCCCCTGTGTCACTTCTGCTTCGACGACGGGGCGGGCTCGCCGTCGCCGGATTCGGCCGAATACGGCTACTTCGATCGGCTGCACAAGCAGATCGAGAACGACTACTGCGTCGACACCAGCCTGCAGTTCTACGCCGGTTATTCCAGCGGCGGGTGGATGGCGCACCAGATGGGTTGCCAGTTCCCCGACGTGCTGCGCGCGCAGGGCAGCGTCACCGGCGGGTTGCCGCCCGCCATCTACAACGGCGCGAAGGTCTGCGTCGACCATCCGATCGCGGCGTTCCTGATCCACGACGCCAGCGACACGTCGAACCCGTACTCGGGATCGGTCGCGGCGGCGAATCGGCTCCTGCGCCTCAACGAGTGCCAGGGCGACAAGGACACGGCGCCGCAGGCGCCCTACATGATCACAGGCGTGCCATCCACGGCGAACTTCGAGTGCGTCAAGTACACGTCGTGTCTGCCCGACTACCCGATCGTGTTCTGTACCAGCGAGGGATCCTTCCACGATGCCCAGAGCGGCCGCGCGGTGCCCGGTTTCTGGGAGTTCTTCAAGAGCTTCAAGAGCCTGCTCTAACCTCGGATCTCGCTCGCGTCAGACAGCTGGGAATCCCGTATCCACCGCGACATTTCGATCGTGATTGCACGCGTCGCGGTTGCGGCGCGCGTGGAACTTTCGGCGTGGCTCGCAGCTTGCTACCGTGGCGGACATGCTGCGCGACGCGACGGTCGAGAGAAAGTTCGAGCTGCTGCGCGCGGTCATCCGCCGGCTGGCGGTGACCTGGCCGCTGATCGGTTTGCCGGGCGCGCTCGCGGGGTGCGCCTGTCCGGACGTGGACACCGTCTATCTGATCCGCCAGCCCGACGACGAGACGCGCACGTTGTTGGAGGCGTGCCAGGACCCCGCGCGGAAAGACTGCATGCCGCTGTGCGAGCACCTCTCGGGTCTCCCGGACGGCGGCGCCACGAGCTTCAGAGAAGGGCCGATCAAGCATTGCGAGCTGCACGCGAGCAACGGCGAATACGCCGAGGTACATGCCACCTGGTCGAGTTACTGTCCGGGCGGGCGGCGGCCCGAAGGTCTGGTGGTCGCGCCGGCCGGCGCGCGCGGCGCCGGCGAGCTCTTCGCGCAGCTGGCCCAGCTGGAGGCGGCGTCGGTGCCCGCGTTCCAGCGGCTGGCGCGCGAGCTGCGCGCGCACGGCGCGCCGGAGACGCTGGCGGTGGAGGCCACGCGCGCGCGCGCCGACGAACGGCGCCATGCGCGCGTGGTGGCGGCGCTGGCGCGGCGGTTCGGCGCCCGCGTTCCGCGCCCGGCTGTCCCGGAGCAGGAGGTGCGCTCGCTCGAGGCCGTCGCGATCGAGAACGCCGTCGAGGGGTGTGTGCGCGAGGCGTACGGCGCGGTGGTGGCGGCGCATCAGGCGGCGCGCGCGACCGACCCGGTCGTGCGCCGGGCGATGGCGGCGATCGCGGTGGACGAGACGCGCCACGCGGCCCTGTCGTACGCCATCGACGACTGGATGCGCGCCCGCCTGGGCGACGGCGCGCGCCGGCGCGTTGCGGAGGCACGCCGCGAGGCGCACGCCGGGCTGGCGCGCGACGTGGAGCGGCCGCTGCCCGCGGCGACGGCGGCGCTGGCGGGCTTGCCGGACGCCGCGACGGCGCGCCGGATGACGGCGGCGATCGGCCGGCTCGCCGCGGAGGCGGCATGAGGCGCGCGCTCGGTGCGCTCGCGTTGCTCGCGGCGGCCACGGTTCTGGGCGGCTGCTGCGAGAAGGGACAGCGTTACTACATCATCGACGCGCCCGATCCCGAGCTCGCCGCGATGTTGCAGGCATGTATCGACGCGCCTCTCTGTCCTGGCAACCCGCCCTGCACGTCGGAGGCATGCCGCACCGCCTGCCGCCGCGTCGCCGAGCTGAGCGGCGATACGCGGTCCGCCGATTCGCTGGCCTCGTGCTTGATGCGTCCTTACATGGACGGGGGAACGGCGATCTGGGTGTCGATCAGCTACGACACCTGTCAGTGAGCCGGCTTGCGCGCGACGAACGCGAACGCGCCCGTCTCGACGAGGATGTCGCCGTCGGCCGGTGGTTCGCGCACGGCCACCAGCAGGCGGCGCGGCAGCTCCTGCTCCAGCCGCTCGTGGCCGACGCACAGGCTGCGATAGCGCAGCGTCTTCTCGTCGTCGGCGGCCGGCCGGCGAATGGCGCGCGCGACGATCTCCGAGAGCTCGATCGCGAATCCGGCAGCCGTGAAGGTGGTCGCCATCAGGCTCTGCAGATAGCGGCCCGAATGGAACGGCAGCGGTTCCACGGCCGGGTGGCCCTGTGCGACTGACAGCCGGCTAGCCGACGTCAGCAGCGCCGCGAGCGTCCGCCGCCGCTCGCCGTTGCCCGCGATCGCCTTGAACGCGCCCGTGGCGGCGGCGACGTCGAACGGCGCCGTGAAGAACGGCGCGAAGATCGGCGTGAACGCTTCGGCGAATGGATGGCCGGCCGCCGCGGCGAAGCGCAGCAGGTCCTCCAGCCACGCGCGTTCCAGCAGGACGATGTCCAGCGGCCATTCGTGATCGCCCGGATCGCCGAAGACGTTCGGGATCGGCACCAGGCCCGAGTTCGCCAGCTTCGCGAACGGTTGCTCGAGCAGCGTCGCCATGTCCAGCAGGTGGACGAAGCGCCCGCCCGGCGCGAGAGCGCGCGCGATCTCGGCGGCGGTCGCCGCCTTATCGGCGACGGCATCGAACACGCACAGGCCCAGGACGGCGCCGCAGCTTCCCGCCGCGACCGGCAGCGCCTCCGCCGCCGCGCGCAGGACCGTCGCGTCGGGTGCGTGCGCGCGCAACGCGCGCGCCGCCGCGTCCGCCGGCTCGCTGTGCACCACGCGCCCGCGCAGGCCCGCCGGCAGCCATCCGCGAAGCTGGCCCGCACCCGCGCCGATCTCCAGCAGCGGCCGCCCGTTCGCGGGCGGAAACCGCGCCAGCAGATCGCCCGCGATCGCCGCCATCGGCCCGGCGTACGGCGCGCGCCGACGTGCCAGCAGATCCAGCGAAGCTCGAAGGGGGGAGGGTTGCGTCATGGCGCGTGCGCGACCGATGCTATCGTATGGTGCCGGCGGCGGGGCTGCGGAAGGTGGCCGACGAATGTTGACCGCGAACGGAGCTCGACGGGCACTACTTCGGTGAGGCCGCTGATGCGACGTGAAGCCGCCCGATCGCGAAGCGTGTCGATTCCCGTCCTGGTCGCGGTTGCCGCGCTCGCGCCCGCAGGACCGGCACTTGCCCACTGGCCGCCGGTGCCTGTCGAGATCACGGCCACGGAGCCGGGCTCGTCGATTCTCGTGCGCGGCGCCGGGCGGGACCTTCCGTGCGGCGAACGTTGCGTGCTCTACTTGCCGCAGCATCAGTATCGTGTGCTGATCCGCGATTCCGAAGGCCACGGATCGGCGACGGCGCTCAACATTCTCGATCCGACCAGCCTCGCCGTTTCGCCGGCAAACTATTACGAGAAGGTGCGCGGCGTCGGGCTGTTCGTCGGCGGGGTGGTCGCGACGGCGGTGGGCATCGCTGTGCTCTTCCTCGCCGCGCACGACGACTCCAATTACGCCTCCGGCGCCTGCCCCCGTTGCAGCGAGACGCCCTCGTGGGAGTGGTATGCGGGCGGCGCGGCCCTGGCCACGGGCGTGGCGCTCGGCATGACCGGGATGTTCGTCTGGCGGAAGAACACCCACGCCCGCATCCAGACGCGACCGCTGGTCGCGCCGGCGCCGCCGCAGCCGCTTCCTTGAGGCATTTCATGGTTGACCGGATTCGCGCGCCACGCGGCACCAATGAAGCATGAGGAGCGCTTTCATGGTCGCGGCCATCGCGCTCGCAGCTTCGGGGCCCGCGCTCGCGCACGGAATCAGCGAGCGGCCGATCTTTCCGGTCGAGATCAGCGCCACGCAGCCGGGCACCCGGATCCATCTTTTCGGGCCGGAAGGCTTCAGGACGTGCGGCGAGCGATGCCTCCTGGCGCTTCAGCAGGCCTGGTACAAGTTGGTCGTCACAGATCCAGCAGGCGAGCGGTCGACGCAGAACCTATTCGTAAGCATGCCGACGGCCGCCGCCGTCACGCCCCCTGATCGCGGGAAGCGAAATGTCGGCCTCGCGTTGATGGGCGGCGGACTACTGGGGATCGTCGCGGGTGGCGTGACGTTTTACGGCATCGCGATCACCAAGTACCGCGAGAACTTGGGTGCGTGTCCCACGCACGATTGCACGACGCACGATTTCGCGGACTCGACGTACATCCTCGGCGCCGCCAGCCTGGCCGTCGGGCTCGCGCTGGGCGTGGCCGGCCTGCTCGTCTGGCAGCGGAATTACCACGCGAGCGTGCGCGTGGAACCGCTCGGCGAGCCGCCCGTGAAAGACGGCGCCCGCTTGCGCCTGACGCCGGCCGCCGGCCAGCGCTGGGCCGGGTTGGGCCTGACCGGACGCTTCTAAACGGCGGTCGAGCTCATCGCGACCCAACCGCAACGCGGGTTCCTGGGCTAGGATGTCCCCGTGAAAAGATCCCTTACGAACTATCGAAGCGCAGTCATTACCGCCTTCGCCGCATGCGCGACCCTTGCCGGCGCGTGCTCCAGCGGCGGCGGAAAGAGCCCGGGTACGGGCGGATCCGGTGGATCCGGTGGCACCGCCGGAGCCGGCGGCGCGGCCGGAGCCGGAGGAATGGCCGGGGCCGGAACGGGTGGAACCGGTGGACCGTGGGGACCGCCGCCCGTCAGCGGGTTCGCGGGATTCGGTGGTGCGGCTCCCGTGCTGGGCCCGGGTGACGCCGGTGCCCCCCCGTGTCAGGACCCGATCGCCGTCACCGGCACGCCGGCGACGGTCACCGTGGACCTGGGCGCGGTCGGGCGCGTCGTCAGCCCCGACCTGATGGGCATCCACACGTCGGTCTACGACGGGAACATGACGACGCTGGAGACGACGCCCGCGCTGCTCAAGGCGGCGGGCGTGACGTCGCTGCGCTACCCGGGCGGCTCGTACGCCGATCTCTATCACTGGGAGCTGACCACCGCGACGTGGACGCCCGCCGCGGGCGCGGGCGGCAACGGCATCTACGTCGCGACGAACACCGACTTCGGCAGCTTCGTCGGCTTCATGGAGCGAGTCGGCGCCGGCGCGGTGATCACGGTCAACTACGGCATGGACCCGGCGGGAACCGGCCCGGGCGTCCCGCAAGAGGCGGCCGCCTGGGTCGCCTACGCCAACGGCGATCCCGCCAGCGCCGTCGTGATCGGCAAGGACGGCACGGGCTACGACTGGAAGACCGTCGGCTACTGGGCCACGCTGCGCGCGTCCGGGAAGATGCCGACCGACGACGGCAACAACTTCCTTCGCATCAGCCACCCGACCCCCATCGGCATCAAGTACTGGGAGATCGGGAACGAGACGTACGGGAACGGCTATTACTACGGCGCTTGCGGCTGGGAAGCCGACCTGCGCGTCCCGTACCCGCCCAACAAGGGGACCGACTGCATGGGCCGCAAGGACAACCCGTTGCTGTCGCCGACAACCTAC
>Ga0070700_100002010_pt1 | contig 10329 bp, 7 predicted proteins | sample KBSK5101metaG_FD_65456 | JGI IMG/M metagenome (GOLD analysis project Ga0070700, IMG submission 65456) | Corn, switchgrass and miscanthus rhizosphere microbial communities from Kellogg Biological Station, Michigan, USA - KBS K5-10-1 metaG | ecosystem: Host-associated > Plants > Roots >...
CGGGATCCGGTGGCGACGAGCAGTACTCGCTGAACCGCGGCTACCCGGGCCTGCGATTCGGCAACGACACCTCAGCCGGCGCGCTGCGGTTGCGGCTGCGGCCGCGGCGCGTTCGGTTCGCGTACGTCGGCGTCAGAGGGCGCGTGCTCGACTCCGCGACGCGCCGCTGCCGGCCGAACGGGTAGCGCCACGGCCGGCATTCCAACCAGAGGATGAGGATCCGCCGCCGGTCGCGATCGGCTGGGACTGTCGGCCTCTGGTCCCACGGTCGGCCAAAGCGCGAGGTCGATCTCGGGGAACTCCCGGTGGAGCTCGACCGCATCCTTGGCAAGGACGGCGCGAGCATGCCCGCGCACTGCCTCCGGGAGGGCGAAGGGAGCATGCGTTCGTCCGACTCGGCGGCTGGACGGCATCAGGTCCGGGACGTCGGGATCGACGCCGAGGAACTCGAACGTCCGGTGCAGGGCCGCGTCGCGGTCCAGCACGCATTGCTCGTATTGAAGGACGAGGACCCGCTCGCGGTCGTAATGCTTCAGCAGGCGTGCCAACGACGCCGAGTACATCGACCGCTGCAACGCGTCGTTGGCGATCATCGCCTCGAAGTAGCGGCGGCGATGCCTGCGCACCGACCCGAGCACGCGTGAGACGTCGTGTCCGATCCCGGAGACGAACCGGCTCAACGGATCCCGGAGGAGCACGAGGATCTTGGCGTCAGGGGCCGCGCGATGGAGCAGCGGCGGCGTCCAGAAGTCGTGCATGTAGCGGGGCGTCCACTCGCCCGCGAGACTTCCCGGAGGCCGCGGGAACATGCGGTGATAGAGATCGACCTCTTCGGCCCCGAACTCCGCGGCCCCGAACTCCGCCTCGACGAAGAAATCGAAGAAGTGGGTCTCCTTCCCGGCCTCGGCGTGGATGCCCGGGTGCATCAGGATGGACTTGAACCACCAACTCGTGCCCGATTTCTGCGCGCCGACGCCGACGAAGTCCGGCGGGCCGGTGACCAGACCGCTCCGGGTGGACGGCGGGCGCGGCCGGGAGCGAAGACCGGCACGAATGTCACGGCCCCGCGCGAGCAGCGTTCGACCGAGCGTCGAGCCCGGCAGTTGACGCAACCCCCTGCGCCTCGCATCGTCGGCGCCCGGCGCGGACATCGTGGCCCGACGTTAGCGGATTCCCAAACGCCGGCAACCAACAGGTGCACGGCTCTTCGCCAGCGCCGGGAGGAAGTGGGCGTTACTGGGCTCGAACCAGTGACCTCCAGCTTGTCGAGCTGGCGCTCTCCCAACTGAGCTAAACGCCCGGGATGCGGCAATCTAGCAGCGCCGCGACGGCGGCCGGGGCGCGTGAGGGCGGGCCGGCCGGGGCGCGCTCAGAGGTCGCCTGCGGGTGGCAGCGCCGCCGGGTTGGGGAGCTCCGCCTCACCCTCGAGCTCGGGCGTCGCCCCGCTCCGCCGCCGTTCCCGAAGCCGGCCGATCTCGGCCGCCACCTCGGGGTCGCGCCAGAGGACGAGGCCGAGGTAGACCGCGGCACCGAGGACCACGAGGATCGCCAGCAGCGCGCCCTCCGCTACGCCGGCGCCGACAAGAAGCTCGCGGGCGCCGAGGACGATGAGCATCATCGCGATCCCGGACTGGAGTACGCCGGCGACGCTCCGCAGCCACACGGAAGCGGGGAGCCCGACGGCATCGGTGGTAAGCCGGAGATAGACCGGCGCGGTCGCGACGGAGACGACGAGGAAGCCGACGGCGACGCCCTCGATCCCCCACGGCAGGCCGGCCGCGAAGCCGATCACGGTCAGGGCGGAGAGGGCCGAGGTGAACCGGAACAGCGTGCTGGTGCGATCGAGCGCCTGCAGGATCGGCGCGTTCAGCGCGAAGAGCCCCTGGATCAACCCGACCGTCGCGAGGATCTGGATCACGGGGATCGCCGCGCTCCACTTCTCGCCGAAGACGACGCGGACGAACTCCGGGGCGACCGCGATCAGACCGAGCATCGACGGGACGATGATCAGCGCAACCATCCGGTTCGCCCGCGTCCACATCGTCGCGATCCGCGCCGGCTCGCTGACCCGCGAGAACGCCGGGAAGAACACATGGGCGATCGGGGTGGCGATCCGGGTCGCAGGCATGATCACAGCCGAGTACGCGAGCGTGTAGGCGCCGAGCTGGGCAGCGCCCACGAAGCGCCCGATCAGGAAGTTGTCGAGGTTGATCGTCCCCCAGGCGAGCACCCGGGTACCGAACACGTTGCCGGTGTAGCCGGCCATGCCGCGCAGGCTCCGCATCGAGAACCGCCGCTGCGGGCGCCAGGGCGAAGCCCTCCACAGCAGCAGCGTCGAGACGGCGGTGATGACCAGGTCCTGGGCGACGATCGCCCACGCTCCGGCGCCCGAGATCGCCAGACCGATCCCGGTCGCGCAGCTCATCGTCGTCGCGATGATCGTCCGCACCTCGAGGCTCCTGAACGCGAGGTCGCGGGTCAGCAGCGCGCCCTGGACGATTCCCGGGGCGGTGAACAGGAACGCGAGGGACAGCACCGCGAACAGCGGCTGCACCTCGGGCTCGCCGTAGATCGATGCGATCGGCCAGGAGGCGGCGATGCCGATCAGCGTCAGCGCGACGCCGAGGAACATCCCGGCCCAGAATGCGGTCGAACGGTCGTCCTCGCTCAGAGCCGGGCGCTGGACGAGGACCGAGGCGAAGCCGAAGTCGACGATCACCAGCGCCAGGCTCGCGAACACCAGCGCCTCGGCCGCCAGCCCGACCTCGAACGGAGACAGGAAACGGGCGATCACGATCGCCGTCACGAAGGCGAGGATCTGGATCGCCGCCTGCGAGACCGCCATCCAGCCGACCCCCCGGATGACGAGGTCCGGAAGGTCGTGGCCTCCTCGTCCTTCGTCCGTCAATCGGGGCTCGGCGCGCGGCGACGGAGCGTGATCCCGCAGCGTTTCAGGGGCGGGCGACCGGACATTCGACAACAATGTAGTGATGGGCGAGGAGGATTCGGGGCCGCGGAGGGACTCGCCGACGCCTGCAACCGCCGCGCCCCCCCGCCACCGGATCCTCTACCTGGCCCCGTTCACGCCGCGCAGCGACGCGATGCACGGAGGCGGTCGGATCGTCGCCCAGCTCCTGCTCCGGCTCGCGCGCCGGAACCGCGTCGGTCTCGTCTACCTGCGCGGACCGGGGACGGCGCCGATCGAGCCCGCGCTCGAGGAGGCCTGCGAGCTGGTTCAGGAGATCGTCCCGCGCCGGCAACGACATGTCGGAGGGAAGCAGCATCGGATCGACGTGCTCCGCGCTCCCCTCACCGGATTGCCGTCGCCCGTCGCCGCAGTCCACGACCGCGGCTTCGCCGCGGCGTGCAGGACCGCTGTGCTCGGCTGGACGCCGGACATCGTCCAGGTCGAGCAGGACACCCTCGCCTACCTCGGGCCTGTCGTCAGGCGGGCGAGCGCCGACGTCAAGCTGATCCTCACCTGCCACGAGCCGGGGCCGTCGGCGGCCGCCGACCTGGTCCGCACGACCCAGGGACGGCAGCGCCTCGCCCACGGCGTCGATCGCAAGGTCTGGCAGCGCTACTGGTCACGGATGCTCGGAGCGTTCGACGTCGTCGTCACGTTCACCGATCGCGACCGCTCGGTCGTGACCGCGGCGAACCCGTCGGTCCGAACCGTGGCAATCCCGTTCGGGATCGACATCCCCGACACGCCGTTGAGCGCCGTCGGCGGCGACGAGCCCCGGGTTCTGTTCGTCGGCGGCTACATGCACCCCCCGAACTCGGATGCCGCCCTGCGGCTGCTGCGCTCGATCATGCCGGCGGTCCGGCGGCGACTCCCGGAGCTGCGGCTGATCCTCGCCGGGGCCGACCCGGGGCCCGAGATGCTCGGCGCCGCGGGGCCGGACGATCTGATCACCGGGACCGTGGCGGAGACCATGCCCTTCCTGCGCGACGCGTCCGTGGTCGCGCTGCCGATCCGCCTCGGTGGCGGCATGCGCGTCAAGTTGCTCGAGGCCATGGCGGCCGGCAAGGCCGTCGTGACCTCGCGGCTCGCCGCCGCCGGCCTCGAACTCTCCGATGGCGTCCAGGTCGTGTTCGCGGAGAGCGACGAGGAGTTCTGCGACGCGATCATCCGGCTCATCGGCGATGCAGGTGAGCGCGGGCGCCTCGGAGCCGAGGCGCGGCGCTGGGCGGTCAGCAACCTCGGCTGGGATGGCCGCGTCCGCCGGTTCGAGTCCCTGTATCGGGAGATGCTCGGAGCGGCGCCGCGATGACCACCACCGACGGAGCGGCGTCCAGCGGCGGGCCCACCTCGCTCGAGGTCCTCCATCCGGCGGGATTCGTTCGGAGCTGGGCGCGGCTCGGCAGCGGGCCCGGAGATCGCCTCGCGCCGACGATTCCTTCCCGGCCGAAGGACGGCGACGACCGGCCCGACGTCGTCCTGCTCTCGCCCTCGCGCTCGGAGCGGCGGGATCCCGGGTGGACCGAGAAGGCCGCCGGCCTGGCCGCGACGGTGGACGGCGACGGCCTCGTCGCCGTCGTTGGTCCGTCGCGACGCCTCCTCGACGCGCTTCGCTCCCGCGGGCTCGAGCCCCAGCTCACGCTGCTGCACGCTCCGGACATCGAGCGGAGCCGGTTCGTGGTTCCGATCCCCGGTCCGCAAGCGCGCTTCGCGCTCCGCTCGGTGATCCCGCTCCGCGCCCCGAAGCGCCTCGCGGCCCGGATCCTGACCCTGCCGGGAGCGGAGTCGCTGGCGCCGACCAGCCTCATCCTCCGGCCGCGGGGAGCGGCGCCCCTGCTCGGCTGGCTCGCCGAGCTGACACCGCGGCGCGCCAGCTGCTCGATGGTGCTCATCCGCAGCTGGCGGGCCGAGGGCGCAACCGTGGTGATGCGGTTCGGCGACGGTTCGGGACCGGACGTGATCGCGAAGGTGGGAGGCTCGCCCGGCAGCGAGGCCGACGGTCTGAGGGCGGTGGCGCCGGGTGCCCTGCGAGCCAGGATCCAGGTGCCGCGACTCGTCGCCGAAAGCCAGCTCGGCGGGCGGCCACTTCTGATCGAGACCCCGGTCCAGGGCCATCCCGCGGCGCTCGCGGTCGACGGCTCGTCGCGTCGCACCGCCAAGGCCCTGACCGCACTTGCCGAACACCTCCGCGCCTGGGAGGTCGGCAGCGCCGTGAGGAGGCCGATGATGGCCGCCGACCTCGATCGCGACCTGATCGCTCCGGCAAGGCGGCTCGCCGCCGAGCTTCCCGGCGGGTACGTCGAGGGCTTCGCGGCGCGCGCAGCGGAGCTCGTCGGGTCCGAGGTTCCGTTCGTCGCTGCCCACCGCGACGTCACAGCCGCCAACGTGATGCTCGCCTCCGGCGACCGCATCGGCCTGATCGACTGGGAGGAGGCGACCTTGGAGACGCTGCCACTCGGTGACCTCGCGTCGGCGGCAGTCGACTTCGCCGCCGCCTCGGACGGCTATCGCGATCGGGTCGCCGCCTACCGGCACTGCTTCGAGCCCGGTGGACGGTTCACGGCATTGACCGCCGATCTGATCGCGGCCGCGGCTAGGGGGCTCGCGATCGGCCCGGAGACCGTCCGCTTCGCTCTCGAGGCCTGTTGGCTCAATCACGCCGACAACGAGCACTCGACGACGACCGATCCCGCCGTCGCCAGGCCGTTCATGTCGATCATGCGGAGGGTGGCGGCGAGGACGATGGAGTGACCGCGGCCAGCGTCGTCATCCCCACCTACGAGCGGGCCGACGGCCTGCGCTCGGTGCTGCTCGCGCTGGCCCGGCAGACCGCGCCGGCGGACAGGTTCGAGGTAGTCGTGGTCGACGACGGCTCCGGCCACGCGACCGCATCGATGCTGGCCGCGATCGACGTCCCCTACCGCCTCGTCGTCGAGCGCCAGGAGAACGCCGGTCCGGCGGCCGCGCGGAATCGCGGGATCGCCGCCGCCTCAGGTCGCTGGTGCATCTTCATCGACGACGACATCCTTGCCGACCCCGGCCTGGTCGCCGGCCACATCGAAGCGCAGGAGCAGGCCGGCGGCATGGTCGGGATCGGCGGGCTCAGGCTCCGCGCCGTCGGCCGCCGCGGCGGCCTCGCCGCCTACTTCGCCGATTGGTGGGCGGAGCACTATCGCCGTCTCGAGGAAGGTGAGCAGGAGCCGGATTTCTGGGGTGGGTTCAGCGGCAACCTCTCGGCGCCCCGCGAGACGCTGCTGGCAGTCGGCGGCTTCGACGAGGAGCTCGATCGCTCCGAGGACGTCGAGCTCGCCTACCGGCTCGAGGAGACGGGCCTCGAGATCGGGTTCGTCCACGGCGCCGGCGGCGAGCAGGTCCACGCGAAGGGCTTCCGGGAGATCGTCCGCGACTTCGACCGCGCCGGGGCCGCCGCCGTGGCCCTCTGGCGGAAGCACCCGGCGATGGTCGACCACGCACCACTCGGCGACTTCTCCCAGGGCGGAGCGAGAGCGATCCTCGCCCGCAGGCTGCTGCTCGCACTGCGCGCGCCGGTCTGGCCGTTGGCGATCGTCGATCCGCTGCTCGCCGGACGTCCCTCGCCGCGCCTCTACCAATTCCTGCAGCTCCATTGCTTCTGGCGCAGCCTCCGGCCGGCGCTCGGCGACCGAGAGACCTGGGCGCGGCTCACGCGCGGTCCGGTGATCCTCCGCTACCGCGCGCTAGCCGCCGCCGGCGAGCCGCCAAGCCGCTACGTCATTCCGGAGGGTAGGTTCCGCCGGCAACTCGCATGGATGCGCCTCCGCCAACGCCCGATTCTCTCCCTCGACGAATACGTCGACCTGCGCATGCAGCGCCGGCTTCCGCCGGCGCGCGCGGTGATCGTCACGTTCGACGACGGCTATGCCGACGTCGCCCGCGCCGCCGCCCCGAGCCTGCGCCGCGCCGGTGCCCCCGCGACGATGTTCGTCGTCACCGGATCGGCCGGTGGCAGCAACGACTGGGCCCACTCCGGGCCGGTGAGCGGTCGTGAGCTGCTGTCCTGGGACGGGATCCGCCGGCTCGTGAAGGCCGGCTTCACGGTTGGGTCGCACGCGATCGAACACATCGACCTGACGGCGCTCGACATCACCTCGGCGCGGCGGCAGATCAGCGGCGCGGCCGAGGAGCTCGACCGCCGCGTCCACCCCGGGATGCGGATCCTCAGCTATCCCTACGGCCGCAGCAACGAATCGGTCCGGCAGGCCGCCGCCGACCTCGGGTTCGCGGGAGCGGTCGGGATGACCCCGGGGCCGAACGGGCCGGCGGTTCCGCTCCATGACCTCCGCCGGATGGAGGTCTGGGGGACGCGGCCGCTGCACCGCTTCATCCTCGACCTCTGGCTCGGGGTCCACTTCGGATCGCCCGACCGGACCGGCCAGCCGGGAGGTTGAGCGTGGAGATCTCGGTGATCGTCGTGACGATGGGCTCCTCCCGCCTCCTTCCTCGCTGCGTCGCCGCGATCGCAGCCGGCGCGCTCCGTCCGCGCGAGATCGTCCTCGTCGATCAGGGCGCCGGCGACGACCTGCGGGAAGTCGAGGAAGCGCTGGCCGGGTCGGGGATCGGTCTCGTCCACGTCCCGATCGAGCGCTCGGGGGTCTCGAAGGCCCGCAACCTCGGTGTCGCAGCAGCGTCCGGGGACCATCTCGCGTTCACCGACGACGACTGCGTCCCGGACCGGGACTGGCTCGCCGCGCTCGTCGCCGGGATGGAGAGCGGGCCGGTGCTGGCAGCGACCGGCCGCGTCCTGCCGCTCGACGAGGGCAGACCGGGCCTGGTCGCGGTCTCCCTGCGGACCGATCGTCGCGAGCGGACGTTCGCCGGGGGCGGGCGTCATGCGCCCTGGGAGGTCGGTACCGGCGGCAACCTGCTGATCGAGCGGCGGACGTTCGAAGCGATCGGCGGCTTCAACCTCGAATTCGGCCCCGGTGCGCGGTTCCGGGCGGCCGAGGACATCGAGTTGCTCGAACGCGTCATCGCCCATGGGGCATCGATCCGCTACACGCCCGGCGCGATCGTCTACCACGAGTTGAAGCGCCCCACCGAGCGGCTCGCGCGGGGAATTCCGTACGGCTTCGGGATGGGGGCCCTGATCGCCCGCCAGCCGCCGGGCGTCCGTGGCAAGACCGCGCGCCGCTACCTGTGGCTGCAGACCCACGACATCGGCACCGCGCTGCTCCGCCTGCGGCCGAAACGGGCGGCGGAGGCGGTGCTGATGCTCACCGGGGCCACGGCCGGGCGCATCTCGGGGCGCAGCCGCCGGGGGCTGATGCGTCGCCGGGCATGACTAACATTCGCGGATGAGGTGCGAGTGGCTGCTCGGACCATGGAGCGCCCAACCGATGCGGTCACTCTCGACAGGAAGCGCGCAGGCGACGCCGGGTGGACGCGGCAACTCGTTGCTGCGGCGCTTCGACGCGACGGTCGGCGTGGGCCTCCTCAGAGCGCTCGGAGCTCTCCGCCGCAAGCGGGCTCTCGATCCGGCCCCACGCCGAATCGGGCTCATGAAGTCGACCGGGATCGGTGACATGACGCTCACGACGGCGATCGCGCGGGATGTGATCGCCGATTTCCCGGAGGCCCGCGTCGTCATCTTCGCCGGCGCCGACAATGCCGGGATCGCCAAGCTCGTCGAGGGAGCGGTCGTGGTCGAGCTGCCCACCGCCAGGCCCTGGGCCGCGCTGCCGCTGCTTCGCGCGGAGCGCCTCGATGCCCTGCTCGATTTCGGCCAGTGGACTCGGCTCGAGGCCCTCTACGCGGCCCTCTCGGGGGCCCGATGGACAGCCGGGTTCGCCACCGAGCGCCAGCATCGCGGCTCTGCGTTCGACACGACCGTTCCCCACTCGGCCGCGTCCGCGGAGATCGACAACTATCGCCGCCTCGCAGGGGCGCTCGGAGTCAGGTCCGAGTCGCTGCCCAGCTTCGCGGCCGGCGGGCCGCCCCCGGAGCTTCCGGTCGCCGATCCGTATGTGGTCTTCCACGTCTGGCCGGGCGGTTTCCGCAGCGAGCTGCGCGAGTGGCCGTCCGGCTCGTGGCGCGAGCTGATCGGTCGCGCCAACGCTCAGGGGCTGTCGGTGCTGCTCACCGGCGGCCGCGACGACATCGCCCGCACCGATGAGCTGATCGCCTCCTGCGGCGGACCGTCGAACCGACTTGCGTCGATCGCCGGGCGGTTCGGGATCGGCGAGCTGATCGACGTCCTCGCCGCCGCTCGCTGCGTGGTCAGCGTCAACACCGGCGTGATGCACCTGGGGGCCGCCGTCGGGACCTGGACGATCGCACTGAACGGACCGACGTCTTCGGCGCGATGGGGCCCGATCGGCCCGCGCACGGTCAACATCGACTCGGAGCTTCCCGGTTGCGGTTTCCTGAATCTGGGCTTCGAGTACGACGGGCAGCGCACCGACTGCATGGAGGGCATTACCGTTGAGCGCGTGGAGGAGGCGCTGACGGCCTGCATCAATGACTGAGCGGCTCGGAGCGGATGCCGAGCGGCTGGATTCCCTCGGCATCGATCCGGCCACGGTCGAGCGCGCCGCGCTTGCGCTGGCGGGCGGGATCGGCGCCGGCGGAAAGGTCCTCAGCTTCGGCAACGGCGGCAGCGCCGCCGACGCCCAGCACCTCGCCGCCGAGCTCGTCGGCAGGTTCGAGCGCGACCGCGCGCCGATCCCGGCCATTGCGCTGACGACCGACGCGTTCGCGCTCACCGCGATCGCAAACGATTACGGATTCGAGCGTGTCTTCGCCCGCCAGGTCGAGGCGCTCGGCCGCCGCGAGGACGTCGCCGTCGCATTCAGCACCAGTGGAACGTCCGCCAACGTCCTCGCCGGGATCGAAGCCGCCGCAGCCGCAGGGATGACGACGATCGGCTTCTGCGGCACGCCCGGCAGCCCGCTCGGCGAGCGCGTCGACATCGCGGTTGCCGCCGGGCGCGACCGGACGGCCGACGTCCAGGAGGGACATCTGCTCATCGTCCACTCGATCTGCCGCGCGCTCGAGACGATGGTCGCCAACGGCGGGCCCGAGTTGCTGCCGCCGCCCGGGAGCGTCGTCGGGCTCTCCGAGCTCGTCGCACTGCGCGAACGCTGGACGGCCGCCGGGCGGGTCGTCGTCTGGACCAACGGCGCCTTCGACCATCTTCATGCCGGCCACCTCGCGTCCCTCGACGAGGCGGCTCGGTTCGGCGACGTCCTGGTCGTCGGCGTCAACTCGGACGCCGCGGTCCGGCGCCTCAAGGGCGAGGGCAGGCCACTCGTCCCCGCCGCCGAGCGGGCCGGCCTGCTCGCGGCGCTGCGGGCGGTCGACTACGTCCTCGTCTTCGACGAGGACAC
>Ga0070700_100002012_pt1 | contig 10325 bp, 6 predicted proteins | sample KBSK5101metaG_FD_65456 | JGI IMG/M metagenome (GOLD analysis project Ga0070700, IMG submission 65456) | Corn, switchgrass and miscanthus rhizosphere microbial communities from Kellogg Biological Station, Michigan, USA - KBS K5-10-1 metaG | ecosystem: Host-associated > Plants > Roots >...
GCGGTGGAACTCGCTGAACGGGGTGCCGCGCGGCTCGAAGAACGGCTCGGGCGCGATCATCAGGATGCGCACGGTTGGGGTGATTTTCGCACGAATGCCATTGCATGATAGTACAGTGGCGGTTCTTCCTATCGCCAGAATGCCCGCGGATCCATCCGAAACGTCGCCGGCGCGCCGCTACATCCTGCTCGGGATCAAACTGTCGATCAGCATCGTCCTGATGGTCGTGCTGTTCGCCAGCATCGATGCCGGCAGCCTCTGGTCGACGGCGAAGCTGGCGTCGATCCCGTGGCTGCTGGCGGCGCTGGGGATCTTCGGCGTCAACCAGGGCGCGGCCGCGTGGCGATGGCGGCAGCTGCTCGCGGCCCAGCACATCCACGTGCGCGGGCGCACGCTGCTCAGCTCGTACCTCGTCGCCAACTTCTTCAATAACTTCCTGCCGAGCAACATCGGCGGCGACGTCATCCGCATCCGCGACACGGCGCGGGCCGCCGGCTCGAAGACGCTCGCCGCGACGGTGATTCTCGTCGACCGCGGCCTCGGCATGATGGCGCTGGTCCTGGTGGCCGCCGTCGGCGCCACTGCGGCCGGCCGGCTGCACCCGGCGAGCACGCCGATCTGGCCGTTGTGGCTGTGGGCCGGTTTCCTCGCCGCCGCCGGCGCCTGCGCGCCCGTCGTCTTCGCGCCCGACGGCTTCGGCCGCCTGCTGCAGCCGCTGACCGTGTTCCACCCGGAATGGGTCGGCGATCGCATCGACAAGCTCACCGGCGCGCTGGCGAACTTCCGCGATCGGCCGGCGGCGCTCGCCGCCTGTTTCGGCGGCGCGGTGTTCGTGCAGGCCGCGGTCGTCATCTTCTACTGCGCGGTCGCCTACGCGCTCCACCTCGACGTCGCGTTCGCCGACCTGGCGGTGATCGTGCCGGTCTCGCTGGTGATGCAGATGATGCCGGTGTCGATCAACGGGTTCGGGGTGCGCGAGGCGACCTTCTCCTTCTATTTCAAACGCATCGGCCAGCCGATCGAGTCGGCGCTGCTGATGTCGCTGGTCGCGCAGGCGCTGGTGATGCTGTTCTCGCTGACCGGCGCCGCGCTCTACATCAACCGCACGCGACGCAGGCACCTCGCACAGGGCTGAATTGCGTGGTGAGAACCACGCAGCGATTAACTCTCCGCGGCTATCATGACCGCGATGGATGTCGTCTCCGATCGGCCAGCGGCGCCCGCGTTGCGCCGCGAACGCATCGTCGTCGCGGCCATCGTCGTGCTCGTCGTCGTCGCGCGCTCCGCCGTGTTCGTGTTCTGGCCGCACGCGCAGTTCGACTCCGATCAGGCCGTGCTCGGCCTGATGGCGAAGCATCTCAGCGAGGGGCGCGCCTTTCCGCTCTTCATGTACGGGCAGAACTACATCCTCGGCGTCGAAGCCTGGATGGCGGCCCCGATGTTTCTCGCCGCCGGCGTGTCGGTCGCCACCCTGAAGCTGCCGCTGCTGGCCGTGAACCTGGCGACGGCGCTGCTGCTGCTGACGCTCCTCGAGCGCGACGCCGGGCTGCGGCCGGCGCTTGCCGGCGCCGCCATCCTCCCGTTCGTGCTGCCGCCGCCCAGCACCGCGGCGATGTTCGTCGACGCGAGCGGCACCAGCATCGAGCCGTTCCTCTACATTCCATTGCTCTGGGCGACGCGACGCCGGCCGATCGTCTTCGGCGTCATCTTCGCGATTGGATTCCTGCAGCGCGAGTTCACGCTCTTCGCGCCGCTGGCGCTGATCGTCGTCGCGGCCGCCACCGGCGATGTCTTCGCGCGCGAGAATCGCCGTCGCGCGCTCACCGCCGCCGCTGCGGCGGCGGGCGTCTACGCGGCGGTGACGATGGCGAAGCCGTATGCGTCGGCGTTCGGTCCCGACACGTCGATTGCTGAACTGCATGCGCCGGCCAATAACCTCCTCGATCTGGTACGGCGCACGTGCGTCGACCTGGGCACCTTCGCCGATGGCGTCGGGCGGTTCCTCTCGGTCCACTGGGGACGGCTGCTCGGCACGTCGCCGGCGCCGCTGTGGGAGTTCGGCATCGAGAGCCGCGGCAGCCAGGGCCTGCCGGGCCTCGGCTTCCTGCTCGCGGCGGCGATGCTGTTCGCGGTAGCCCGGGTCGCGATCGCCACCCTCGGCGCCAGACGCCTTCGGCGCGACCAGGCATTCTGCGCCTACCTGACCGTCGTCGGCTTACTGACCGCCGGCGCCGTGATCGTCGCGAGGTGCGGCGCACAAGGACCGACGCGGTACGCGCTGCTGTCGATCTACGCGGTCATCGGCATCAGCGCCTGGTATCTGGCTACGGAGCGGCTGAGGCCTGCGCGGAACGCGTGGCTCGCCGCGATGGCGATCTGGGCGCTCGTCAACAGCGTGGAACACGGGCGGCTGTGGGTCGAATATTTGAGCGGCGCGCCGGTGTCCGCGAAGCAGCAGATCATCGATCAGCTGGAGGCGCGCCACATCCAGTACGCGACCGCCGACTACTGGCTCTCCTACTACATCTCGTTCCTGACCCGCGAATCGATCATCGTGACCCCCAACGACTTCCCGCGCATCGGCATTCACATCCGGGCGGTGCAGGCGCACCAGAGCGAGGCCGTCCGCATCGCGCGGACTCCGTGCGCGGGAGGCGAGGAGGTCGTGGCGGGCGTGTACTTCTGCAGGCCTTAGGGCTGCGGCGGGCTGCGGCTGCCGCCGCGATTCACTCCCGCACGTTCCACGTCGACGTCTCGGCGTCGAAGTACTCCGGCAGGAAGCGGACGAACGCGCCGAGGAAGCGGTTGTCGTTGGCGTCGGGCGCGTTGAGGAAGGGCGTGAACCCGCTGGTCGTCCCGATCCACACGACGTAGAGGAAGCTGGTGGGCTGCTCGATGCGGTGATACGGCACGCCATCCTCCACCGCGAGTTGCAGCGTCACCGTCTCGGACGGCTTCATGTCGAGCGTTCGCGATTCGCGGCCGGTGGAAATGGTGACGCGATCCGGCAGGCCGCCGTTGAGAATCTCGACGCCGAGGCGCTTGATCGCTTTGCTGACGAACTGCCCGCCTCCGGCGTCGACCACCGGCGAGCGCAGGATCACTTCGGCGCGCGACTTCCCTTTCACCCAGAACCCGTCGCCCTCGGGGTTGAACGCGTTGTCGTCGGGGAAGTACCCGAGCATCGGCGGCGTGCCGCCCAGCGCCAGCTTCGACCGATCGGGATTGGCCGCCATCGGCAGATCCTGCAGCAGCGTCAGCTCCAGCGGCAGCCACCGGTGCACGCCCGACTTGAGGTGCTCGCCGGGACGAAACGACGAGTAGAACGGGTTGAGCAGAATCTTCGCCGTGAACAGGGCGCCGATCGCCAGCGCAGCCGCCGGCGCGCCGAGACCGGTCAACCCCGGTGTCAGCAACAGGAACAGCGGATAGAAGCTCATGAAATAGCGATTGCCGACCGGACCGCCGCCGCCCGAGTAGGTGAACGGCGTCAGCACCAGCAGCATCACCATCGCGCCGACAATCGTCGCCACCGTCAGCCACTGCCACATCTGCCGCCGGCCGGGCATGAGGAAGAGCAACAGGCTCAGCAGCCCCGGAAAGAAGTACGGCAGCAGGCCGCTGGAGCGGCCGACAACGAAATATCCGACGTTGTGGCGTAAGACTTCGAGCGAGTGGCGCGTCGCGATCACGCGGCCTGGCAGCACCGCTTCGAGGCGTTGCTGCGGGCCGATGTTGTCGAACGTCTCGCGCTCGTTGGCGAACGGGAAGCCGGTGTAGCTGTAAAAGGTCTTGCGATCGCCGCCCTGATAATTGAACTCGCCGGTGATGGCGGCGTTGACCGCGAACAGGCCGCCGGTTGCCAGCGCCCAGACGAGCACCGCGCCAGCGAGCCGGCTCCATTGCCGCCGCCACAGCAGCAGGAAGCCAATCGGCCCCATCAGAATCGCGTGCGTCGGCTTGGAGTAGGTCAGTATGCCGATGAGCGCCGCGGCGACGAGATCCGACCCGCGGCCGCGAAGAAACGAGGCGATCGCCGACGGCTCCTTCGCCGCTTCCTTGCAGCTCCAGAAAAACAACGCGTACAGGGCCAGCGAGAAGTTGAACAGCTCCGGCGTCAGCCAGATGAAGTACACCGGCACCACCGAGCCGATGAGAAACGCGACGGCATATGCCGATGCGGTGAGCGGCGGGCTGCCGCGCGCCGACAGGAAGAGGTAGATGACGTAGAGATCGAGCGCCAGCAGCAGCGCGTGGAGCATCAGGAATCCGTTGGTGCCCGCGGCAAACACGAATGGCGCCGCGACCAGTGGGTAGATGTAGGCCTTCGAATAATAGAGACGCGTGCGAACCAGGTCGTTGCGCTTCACCCAGCGCACGAACGGAAACGATCGCGAGGCGCGAATCTCGATCCGCTTGCCGCGCTTGAGGAAGATGCCCTCCGGCCCCGGGAATTCCTCCCAAACGCGCACCAGGTCCTGCCGCTCGAAGGTGAAATCGAAATCGCGCGCCAGGCTGTGCGCCAGGCTGTAGTAGGTGGCCTCGTCGCCCTTGAATCCCTGTGCCGCCTTCGGAAAATCGACCGTGGCCGCGAAGGCGATGAGGACGAGGCCGAGGGCGATCGCCAGGAGCGCACCCGGCTGCCGCGACGCGCCCGCCGGCGCCGCCGCCGACGCTGCGTCAATCACCGTGCCGCTCCCGAGGTGAGAAACGACAGATCCGCGCGCAGCACACCCTGCCGGTGGGTCGCGCGCGAGGTTTCGTGGAGCAGCGTGTACAGCCGCTCCATCTTCCGGACGAAGGCGCCGATGTCGTAGCGCTTGCCGCTCTCGCGCGCCGCCGCGCCGAGGCGCGCGCGCTCCTCCGGCCGATCGACGAGCTCGACGACCTGCGCCGCCAGCGCCTCGGCGTTCGCCTTCGGCACGATCGCCGCGTCGTGGCGATCGGTGAGGATGTCGACCAGGCCGTCGGCATCCGTGGCGACAATCGGTTTCCCGGCGGCAAGCGCTTCGAATGCCGTCAGTGGCGTCCCCTCCCACAACGACGGGAAGACCGCGAGGTCGAACGCCGACAGCGTCCGCGCCGCGTCGCGCCGGAACCCGGCGAACACGAAGCGATCGCCGAGCCCGAGCCGTGCCGCCTGAGCCTCCAGCTCCGGGCGCAAGGGCCCTTCACCCACCAGCACGAATCGTACGCCCGGCCGCTCGGCGACGACGCGCGCGGCCGCGTCGACGAGATAGGAATTCCCCTTCGAATCGTGGAGACGGGTGATCGTGCCGGCAACGAAGGCGTCCGGCTGAAGGCCGAGCTCACGCCGCGCCTCGGCGATCTCCTCGGCCGTGTACGGGCGGCTGAACTCCTCCACCGGCGCGCCCAGGTAGACGACCTTGACCTTCGACGCCGGCACCTGCCGCGAGCGGATCACGAACTCGGCGGTGCTCTTGGACACCGCGATCGCGATGTCGGTGTACGGCTCGAGCAGGCGGTCCGCGATTTTCTGGAACCACGGCGTGTCGGTCAGGTTCGCGTGCTCGTGGAGGATGGTCGGGATCCCGCGCAGCCCCGCGGCCAGCCGGCCGAACGTCGTCGCGCCGTAGCCGTGCATATGAAGAATGTCGGGACGCTGGCGATCGATCACCTTCAGCAGCGCCGGCAGCGTCATCGGATCGAACTTCGAGCGCTCGAGATAGGTGATGTCGATGCCGAGCGCCTCGAGCGGCTCCTCCGACAGATCGCGCTTGCGCAGGCTCAGGAGCGAGACGTTGAAACGCGCCCGATCGAAGCGCGGAATCATCCAGCTGAAGAGCCGTTTGACCCCGTGCATTCGCGATCCTTCCCATCCAAGGTGGTCGCAAATCTGGAGCACGTTGAGCGGTCGAGCACTCATCAGGACCGAGTGTCAGCTGCCGATACGGTCGAGGTCGGCGTGTTCATTTCCGGTTCATTCGAGCTCATCAACGCGCAAGAACGGAGCACGAGACCCGATTCTGGGGTTGACGGAATGGCGCACGGCTGCTAGAATTTTCCTCGCTTCCCACTCTATCGCGGTCGGGCCCCCAGCTTACCGCTTACTCCGACGGTCTGTAGCGTTCTGCGTTTTCGGACGATAACCCGAGTGCGTCTGCCACCGGTTCGTTCAGGATACCTATGAAGAGACTCAGCCTCGTCTGTTTCGCCCCGCTGCTCTTCGGCTTCGTCGGCTGCGCGGCTGAAAAGAGCACGACGCCGTTGAGCCCATCAGTTGCGGGCCCGATCCCCGGCATTGAAATCAGCGCGCCGAAGACCCTCGAACCGGTCTCGGCGAGAATCCCCGTTGCCCAGCAGCCGATCACGCTGCTGATTGAAAACGCATCGAGCACCGGCCCGCGGCCGCTGACGATGACGGTCGAAGTCGCCAGCGACGCCAATTTTGGCAGCAAGGTGTTCGCGCAGTCCGGCATCGGGCCGGGCGACGGCGGCCGCACCGCGCTGCGGCTCCCCGACGCGCTGGCGCCGGGCCGCACCTACTACTGGCGCGTGCGCGCCGAAGACGGCGCCAACACGGGCCCCTTCTCTGCGCCTGCGTCGTTCGACGTCTTCACGCCGGTCGTGCTCGGCGAGCCGATCCTCCTGTCGCCGATTCACAACGAGCAGGTCGACACGCGCCGGCCGAGGTTCACGTTCCAGAACGCGCCGCGCTCGGGGCCAGTAGGCGCGATCTCCTACATCCTCGAGTTCTCGAACACGCCGGCCTTCGCGCCCGCGTTCACCGTCGGGCCGGTGCCGGAACAGGCGAACCAGACCACGGTCGATGCGCCGCAGGATGCGCCGTACGACATCGTGCTCTACTGGCGCGTCAAGGCCACCGACGGCACCAACTCCGGGTTCTGGTCGGATACCCACGACTTCCGGACGCCCGACTCGCCACAGGCGCCGTCGCCGTCGCCGAGCCCGGCACCTGGGACGGGCAGCGGCGGGCAGAACGGCCACATCGGCGCCGGCCCGCTCACCGAGGACCGCGCGCGCCTGGCGACCACCGGCACCTTTAACGAGTTCCCGAACCTTCATGCCGTGTTCGGCAGCGAGGGCGCGGCGGTCGGCGCAGCCGATCAACTCCTCCGCCGGACGATCTGGCACCTGAAGCTGGCCGGGTTCGAGGCGGCTCGACAGAAGAATCCGTCGGGCGCGATCTCGAGCGACAAGATGTGCGTCAAGATTGGCGGCGTGTGGCGCGTGTTCGATATCTACAGCCTCGGCGTGGCCGGGCGCGCAACCACCGTGCACTGGCTCGAAATCACCGGCGCCAACCCGCAGGCCGACGCGGGGATTCCGGACTAATCGACCGCTGTCGCGAGACGAGAACCGGAGAGACGGCTCACGCCGCTCTCCGGTTTTTTTTTGAAACGTTAGAACCGCATCCGCACGCCGCCGCCCACCTGGAACCCGCCGACGCTCAGCCCGTCAACCGGCCCGACATCGACCTTCGCGCCGGCGTAGCGCAGGAACGCGCCGACGCCGAAGTTTCTCGTGACCATGTACGTGCCGTCGGCGCCGAGGTTGACGCCGATCCCGGTCGCCTTCTCGCTCGTCACGTTGAGACTGGCGGTCTGCGTGCCGGCCGGCACGGTGATCGACGACACCAGATCCTGCTTCACCATGATGAACGACGGCCCCGCCGACAGCGCGACGTCGATCTTGTCGGACACCGGCATGAACCAGACGGCCGAGAGGTGGATGCCGCGTTCGCTGTGGTCGAGATTCGAAACCGTCGTGGTCGCGCTGGCAGGCCGGTCGAAGATCAGCGGATCGGGAATCGAGGTCGACGCCGTCGCGTCCGTCGTGTTGCTGAAGTTCGAGAAGCCGACCGCGACGCCGAACGACGGCCGGAGCTTGTAGCCGGCGGTGATGTCGAACATCGCGCCGCTGCCGTTCTCCTGCGCGGTCGTGAGGGTCGCGGTCTCCCCGTAGAGCGGGAAGCTCTGGGAGGTGCCGACATCGTGGCTGCCAGGCTGGGCGCCGAAGCTGACGTTGAGGAACCCGACATTGGCAGGCGGCGGTTGGGTTTGCGCGCTCGCGTTGGCCGCACCCGCGGCAATCAGCATCGCCATCACCAAAGTTCTCGTCATCGGCATTGACTCTCTACTCCTCGTGCGTCGTGTTTTCCGATCACTCATAAGGACTGCGGGGCGAAGGATGTGGACCGCCGGTGATGGTACCACGGAACAAGAACGCCGGCCGCGCTCGCGTGCACGATCCCGGCGCCGCCGGCGGCGTGTACTGCTCGGTTGAAGGGCTCTCGCCGCGAGGCTACGATGAGCCGCGCGATGGAGGCCGAGCGCGGCAGTGCATCGGACAACGACGGCCGCCGGCCGTTCTGGGCGGCGGCGATGCTCTACGCCGTTCTCACGGTCCCGCTCGCCTACCCGCTGAGCATCGACCCGGCCGGCCGCCTGCTGTCCGCGAGCCCCGACACGCTGCTGATGATGTGGATGCTGCTGTGGGACACGCACGCGTTCACGCACCAGCCGTGGTCGATCTTCGAAGCGAACATCTACTACCCCCAGCACGACACGCTCGCGTACTCGGAGAACCTCATCGGCAGTGCCGGCGTCGCCGCGCCGATCCTCTGGTTGACCGGAAGCCCCGTGCTCGCGATCAACCTGGTCGCGCTGCTGTCGTGCGTGCTTTGCGGCGCCGGCGCCTGGCTGCTCGCGCGGCGGGTCGGCGCGTCGCGGCCGGGCGCGCTCCTCGCCGGGCTGGTCTTTGCCTTCTCCCCGCCCCGCTTCCTGCGCCTGGGCCAGATTCACCTCACGACGATCCAGTGGATCCCGTTTGCGCTGGCGTACCTGCACGCCTACCTCGACCAGGGGCGCAAGCGCGATCTGCGAATCGCGATCGCGTTCTTTACCTTGCAGGCGCTGACGAGCGGCCACGGCGCGGTCTACCTGATCGTCGCCGTCGCGGCGCTCCTCGTGTACCGCCTGCTGCTCGGCGAGCCGATCGCGTTCGTCAACCGCTTGCGCGATGTCGGGATCGCGGGCGCGCTCCTGCTGCTGCCGGCGTTGCTGATCGTGCTGCCGTATCGGCGCGTGCAGGACGAGATGGGGCTGAGACGGTGGCTCGTCGACTGGCCGAGCCCGTTCGGCAGCCTGCTGGCCTCGCCCGCGCATCTGCACACGCTCGTGCTGTCCTGGTTTCCGTCGGCGCGGATCAACGAGACGGCGTCGGCGTATCTCTTTCCGGGTTACATCCCGCTGCTGTTGGCCGCTGCCGCGGTCATCCTGCTTGGCCGCCGCCGGATCGCAGCGTCGCCTCCGCCCGGCGTCGCGTGGCGGCGCGTCGCCCTGGCGCTGGAGCTGATCGCCCTCGCCGCCATCGGCATTGCCGTCTACGCGACAGCAGCCGGTCCGGTGCGCCTGCGGCTGGGAGAGGCGACGCTCTTGAGCGCGCGCGAACCGTGGCGCGCCTGGCTGGTGGTCGCGGTGCTGGCGGTGGCACGCGTGGCCGTCGGCCGGCGCGTGCCGTTCGATCCTGAAGGCCGCGTGTCGCGCGCGAGGACCGCCGTCCGCGAATGGCCCGCGCGCTACCGGCGTGATGCGACGGTTTGCTACCTCCTGCTGGCGGTGCTGTGCGTCGTCCTCTCGCTGGGCACGTCAGGCGGGCTGTGGGCGCTCGTCTACTGGATGCCGGGGATGAACTTCATCCGCATCCCGTCGCGCTTCATGCTGCTCGGCGTGCTCGCGATCGCGGTGCTGGCCGGCATCGGCTTCGATCGACTGACGGCGGGCGCCGCGCGGAGGAACGCGCGGCTCGCCGCCGCGCTTCTCGGCATCCTGCTCGTCATCGAGTTCGCGGCGATGCCGCTCGACACGATCGTCTACCCGATCGAGATCCCCGCCATCGATCGCTGGCTCGACACGCAGCCCAAACCGTTCGCGATCGCGGAGGTGCCGCTGGCCAACCCGCGCAACGTCGGCGCCTACGAGCGGCGGCAGACCGAATACATGCTCCACTCGACCGCGCACTGGCAGAAGACGGTGCACGGCTACAGCGGGCTGCGCCCGCCGTTTCACTTCGAGCTCTACCCGAAGCTGTCGCTGTTCCCCGACGCCTCCAGCATCGATGCCCTTCTCGCCATCGGCGTCCGCTATATCGTCGTCCACACCGACTACTACACGCCGGCCGACTGGAGCGCGGTCGAGGAACGCATCAAGCACTTCGACAGGTCGCTGAAGCTGGAACACGTCGAAGGCAACGGCCGCGTGTATTCGCTCGTCCCGAACAGCGCTCAATAGGAGCGGAAGCGCGGGTGCGATCCCTCACGACTTCGGCTGCGGCTGGAACGC
>Ga0070700_100002015_pt1 | contig 10319 bp, 9 predicted proteins | sample KBSK5101metaG_FD_65456 | JGI IMG/M metagenome (GOLD analysis project Ga0070700, IMG submission 65456) | Corn, switchgrass and miscanthus rhizosphere microbial communities from Kellogg Biological Station, Michigan, USA - KBS K5-10-1 metaG | ecosystem: Host-associated > Plants > Roots >...
GCGATCGCGGCCACGACCGGCGCCTATTTCACGGCGACGCGGATGCCGCTGATTGTCGCGGCCGAGGTCGCCAGTCCGACCGCCGCCTTCGGCGACGTCGTCTGGCGGCAGGCGCTGGGCACGGCGCTGCTGCTGCTGCCGATGACGGTGGCGCTGGGCGCGGCCTTCCCCCTGGCGCTTGCCGTCGCGGCCGGGGCCACGTCCAGCGCGGGCGCTGATGCCGCCCGGGTCTACACCGCCAACACCGTCGGCGCGATTGCCGGATCGCTGGCCGCCGGCTTCGTCCTCATCCCCGCGCTGGGTCTGCAGTCGACCTTCAAGGCGGCCGCCCTCTTCGCCGCCGCCGGCGGCGTCGTCTGCCTCGCGGCGGCGCTGCGGCGAACCCCGGTGTCGCAGACCGTCTCGCAGACTGTCTCGGAGACGGTCTCGCAGACCGTCTCCGGCACCGCGCTCGTTGGGCCGGCACTGGTGGGGCTCGCAGCGGTGGCGGCGATTCTCCTGCTGCCGCCGTGGGACAGGCAGCTCCTCGCCAGCGGCGCCTACAAGTACGCCCCTTATGTGGGCTCGGACAACGTCGAGACGATCCTGCGCGCCGGCGAACTCGAGTATTACAAGGAGGGCGCCGCGTCGACCGTCAGCGTCCGGCGCCTCACCGGCACTTTGTCGATGGCCATCGACGGCAAGATCGACGCGTCGAACGCCGGCGACATGCTGACGCAGCGCCTGCTCGGCCTCCTGCCGGTGCTGGTGCACGGCAATGCGCAGGACATCGCGGTGATCGGCCTCGGCAGCGGCGTCACCGTCGGCTCGGCGCTCGCCGCCGGCACCGTCCGCCGAGCTGATGTGATCGAGATCTCTCCGGAAGTCGTGGCGGCGTCGCGCTTCTTCGACCGCGAGAACGGCAGCGTGCTGCAGCAGCGCGCCGTCCGCCTGATCGTCGGCGACGGCCGGTCGCACCTGCTGCTGACGCCGAGCCGCTACGACGTCATCGTCTCGGAACCGTCCAACCCCTGGATGGCCGGTGTCGCCGCGCTCTTCACCCGCGAGTTCTTCGAGGCGGCGCGCGCGCGGCTGAAACCCGGCGGCCTCCTCTGCCAGTGGGCGCACACCTACGACATCAGCGCGCCAGATTTGAAATCGATTGTCGCCACGTTCCGCTCGGTGTTTCCCGAAGGGACCATGTGGCTCGTTGGCGAGGGGGACCTGCTGCTGATCGGCGCCGCCGACGGCTCAATCAACGGACGTCTCGCCGCCATCGCCTCCGGCGTGAAGCATCCGGACACATCCGCGGCGCTGGCCTCGGTCCGAATCGATCCCGCCTCCGCGACGTTCGACCTCCTGTCGCTCTATGCGGGCGGCCCGCGAGAGCTGGAGCGGTACGCCGGCGACGCGCGGATCCAGACCGACGATCGCACCGCGCTCGAGTACTCGGCACCGCGTAGCATTTACGGCCGGACGACCACGGACAATGCACGGAGCATCCGCGAGCTGGGGGGCGACCGGCCGCCGGCGGTCCGCGCGGCGGTCGACAAGGCCACGGATGCGGAGTGGGCGTCGCGCGGCCGGATGCAGCTGCGCGCGGAAGCGCACACGCTGGCGTTCGACGCCTTCCGCCGCGCCATCGCCCTCAACAGCAAGAGCGTCGATGCGCTCGCCGGCCTGTCCGAAGCAGCGGCGGGGGCCCGACGTCAGGACGAAGCGCGCGATCTGCTGCGGGGCATCGCCGCGCGCGAGCCGGCCAACGCGCCGGCGCGGGTCGAGCTCTCGCACATCCTGGCGTCGGCCGGCGACTTCAACGGCGCGATCGACATGGCGACCGAGGCCCTCCGCCTGGCCCCCGAGGATCCCCGGGCCGGCGAGCAGCTGGCGTCGGTCGTCGCCGACGCCGGGGACGCGGATCGCCTGCAGCCGCTGGCCGAATCGCTCGCCGCGCGTTTCCCCGAACGCCCCGACCCGAAGTACTACGTGGCCACGGCGCTGTTCCTGCGTGGACGAACTGAAGACGCCCTGGCCGCCGTACGTCAGGTGACTGACGGTCATCCCGACCACGCCCGCGCGCAGAACCTGCTCGGCGCCGCCTGCGCGACGTTGAAGCGCCGCGACTGCGCGCAGGCCGCGTTCGAGGCGTCGCTGCGCGCCAGCCCGCGCGACCCGTCGACCTACGTCAACCTCGGACAGTTCTCGCTCGAGTCGGCCAATCCGGCGGCGGCCGCGCGCTATTTTTCCGAGGCGTTATCGATCGATCCGGCGCTCACCGCAGCGCGCGAAGGCCTGGCGCAGGCGCAGTCGTCACTCGGCAACACGTCTCGCTGACTCCAAAGTTTCGGAGATCGATTCAAAAAACATCGTGCCTCACGGCCGCTTGACTGCGGTCGATCCATCACTCTCTCTCGACGCGAAGCGCGATCCGCACGTGCTCTGCCGCGGCATGCGTATTGCTCTGCTTTTTGATGGAGGGCGTCATGAGTCTCGTCCGACTTCTCGGCTTCACCACCCTCGGCTGTGGGTGCGTCGTTGGCCGGTACCGCGAAGTGGCCAGCAGCCGGGAAGTTACTTACGTCGAGGAAAAGGGAAAGACCTGCGCCAGCCACGGCCATCGCCGCAATCACACGATCGCCGCCGAGCGCCTCTCGCTCTCCGCTCCGGTTGGCTTCCCGAACATCACCAGCAAAGCGTCCTAGCGCTGCCGTGACCGTGCGGCCACACCCTCTGTGGCGTGGCCGCGGACCCTTCCGCGTTCGAGCCCTTCGGCCTTCCAGCCCTTCAGCATTTCAGCCTTCCAGCGTTCCGACCGTCTTTCCACTAACGTTCTTGTCGTGTGGCACCGATAATTTGGTGTGTCAGTTCTCCTGAAGCCTCACGCCACGGTCCCGATTGGGGCGAATGCGAGCGCGAAGTTCCACCTGGCCGACTGCCTCGAGGTGTTCCGGCAGCTGCCGGCGCACAGCGTCGACGTCATCGTCACCTCGCCGCCCTACAACCTGGGCATCGCCTACAACCGGTACGAGGACAAGCTGTCGGCCCACGACTACCTCGAGTGGACCAACAGCTGGATTGGCGCGGCGGCGCGGGTGCTTCGACCCGAAGGGTCGTTGTTCCTGAACGTCGGCGCGCGCCCCAGCGATCCGTGGACGGCGCTCGACGTCGTCCAGGCCGCGCGCTCGCACCTGCGGCTGCAGAACATCATTCACTGGATCAAGTCGATCGCCATCGATCGCACCTCGGCCGGGGCGGCCGCGGGGTTGACGCGCGACCTCGCCGTCGGCCACTACAAGCCGATCAACAGCGATCGCTTCCTCAACGACTGCCACGAATTCATCTTTCACCTGACGACCGCCGGCTCGACCAGCCTGGATCGGCTCGCGCTCGGCGTGCCCTACCAGGACCAGTCGAACATCACGCGCTGGCGCGCGGCCGCCGACGGCGTCCGCTGCCGCGGCAATACGTGGTTCATCCCGTACGAGACGATTCAGCGGCGCGATCGCGACCGCCCGCACCCGGCCACGTTCCCGTCGAAGCTGCCGGAGCAGTGCCTCCGGCTGCACGGCTTGAGCCGCGTTCAGCTCGCGATGGATCCCTTCGTAGGCCTCGGCAGCACCGCGGTCGCGTGCGCGCGGCTCGGCGTCAACTTCATCGGCGCCGAGATCGACGAAACCTACCTGGAGGAAGCGATCGCGCGAACGCGCGACGCCAAGAACGTGCGCATGAGAAAAGCGACGCTGCGCACGCAGAAGGCGGGAGAGGCTGGTAGGGCTGGTGGGATCGGCCGGTAAAGCGGGTATGTTGATTTAGTGGAGAATCGCGGGACTCGGTGGAGCGAGGTTTTACCCGCCCCACCTGCCCTACCCGCCCCACCTGCCTACTTCTTCGACGATGACGTCGGCGCCGGCGGCGGCTTGAGCACGTACTCCTTGCGGAACCAGGTCGACGCGCCCTTCCTCGACACCTTCACTTCGACCTGACGCCGCCGCTTCGACGCGTCGGGATTCTTCGAGTAGTACCCGAGCACGTAGTAGTCGCTGGTCTCGGCGTCGATCCGCTTCAGGGCCTTCGAGAAATCGTTCTGGTTGACGACGGCGATGCCGCCCGTTTCCTCGGCGATCACCCGCAGGCTGTCCTGCGACTTGCGCACGTACTCGTTCCACTGCTGCGGATCGACCTGCTCGTCGATGTCGCCCATGCCGACGAGGCCGCGCGGATCGATCGTGTACATCGTCACGTTCGAGCGGTTCGCCTGGCGCGTCAGCTCGCCGAGCTCGCGCGCGAGATCGGCGTCGGCGAACACTTCGCTCTGCTTCTGCTGGTTGGTCAGCGGATCGTTGCCGTTCGAGCCATCTTCGGTCGACTGCCGCTCGTTGCGGCGCATCTCGTTCATCGCGAACGGCGACGACGGATCCATCAGGCCGAGCCGCGCGTCCTGGAACGGATTGAAGTCGTAGCCATCGCTCACGTAGATCAACGCCTTGCGGCGGTTGGTCACCGAGTTCAGGTTGTTCAAGAGATCGTTGACCGTCGAGAACGCGACGTGCGCGCGATACCGCACTTCGCTCGGTCCCTCGGCGCCCGACGGCCCGTTGATGATGTCGGTCGGCTTCAGCTCGTTGCCGGCGATTTTCTTGATCGCTTCCTCGAGCCGCGCCTTGTCGTAGGTCATGTCGATCGCGATCGACGAGGGCCCGCTCGAGACGATGCCGAACATGTCGCCGTCGTGGACCAGTTCCTTCGAGATCTTCTTGAACAGCTCGCGCACGCGGCCGGTGTTGTGGAACTGCAGGTGCAGATCGTCGACGAAGAAGAGAAAGATGCGCCCCGACACGTCGGTCTTCGGCCGGCTCGGCGGCAGGATGATCCCTTCCGGCGGCGGCGGCGGCGGCGGCGCGAGCACGTTGGTGACGCGTCCGCCGGTGACCACGGTCATCGACGAGATGTCCTGCTTCACCCCGTCCTCGTAGATCTCGAATTCTTCTTTCTTCAGATCGGGGATGAAGTTCCCCTTGTCGTCGCGAACGATGATGTCGCTGGTGACGAGATCGACCTGAATCTTGAAGGTCGGTTTCTCCTGCGCCGCCGCGGCGCCGGACGTCGGCGCGGGTGTCTGGGCCGACAGCCCCGCCGTGAGGGCCACGAGGAGCGCAGTGGTCCCGAAACCGTTATTTTTCAAAGTCATATGGCCGGAATTATACATCGCTGAGGCCCCGGCGGGCGGCCCGGGTAATCGCGGCCGTTGCCGCGATGGTCGCCGCCAAACCGCCGAGCAGTAACCCGTAATAAGACGCATTTCGCGGCACCTGGGCCTGCCCCGTCAAGGCCAGCGCCTCCCCCGCCACCTTGCCGCCGTACGCATACACGAGCGTCGCCGGGATCATGCCCGCCGAGGCGACAACGTAGTCCCCGAGCGACACGGTGGTCAGGCCGAGCGCGTAGTTCAGCAAATTGAACGGCACGAGCGGCGAGAGGCGCAGAAGGAACACGATGCGGCGGCCCTCGGCGCTGACCGCGCGCTCGACCGCATCGAACCGCGGCATCGATGCGAGCCGGCGCGCGACGATGTCATGAAATGCGTATCGGGCGAGCAGGAACGCCGCGGTTGATCCGGCCACGGCGCCGGCGAATGCCAGCGCAGCGCCCTCGACCACGCCGAAGACCGCGCCCGCCGCAATCGTGAGGACCGACGCGGGGAACAGCGCGACCACTGCGCAGGCATAGACGAGGACGAACGCAATCGGCGCGGCAGGACCGAGCCGCTGCACTCGCGCGATCAACGCAGGCAGGTGCGGCGCAACATCCCGCCCGGCCCAGAACGCGACCGCCGCCACCGCCACGATCACCGCGACCACGCGAACGCGCCGGTGGGGGGCCGGCGTGGGATTCATTCGTCGGCCGGCTCTGAAGTGTCGGGCTCGTCGGGTTCGTCGAGCGGCGGCCTTTCGTCCGGCGCCCCGGGTTCGGGTGCCATCTCGCGCGCTGCCGAGGCGCCGGCCGGACGCTTGCCCCGGCGACGGCGCCGCTTGCGGCGATTGCTTTCTCCGGTCGAGGCGGACGCGGACTCCGCGGTGGGCGCTTGTGTGTCGCGCGATTCGAGCCCCGGCTCGCCGATGGCCGGCGAATCGTCGCCCTCGTCCTCGTCTTCAGGAACCGACGATGCGATCGCCTGCTTCGCGGCGCGCTCCGCGCGCCGGCGCTCGCGCCATTTCTCGGCGTCGGCGGAAGGAATCGGCGCCTCGAGAATCGCGCGCCAGTCGAAGCTCACGCCCGGATTCTGTGCCTCGAGCGCGCGCCGGATGTTTTCGTCGAACGGTTCCCGGCCCACCTTGATGTCGGGCGGCGATCGAAACCAGTAGAGCACGCGCTGCCGCACTTTGCCGCGGCGGTTGGCGATGGGCTCAACGAGATAGAAATGCTGGTAGCCTCGCCTGTCGCGGGTGAAGCGGAGGAACGCCACTTACCGTTTCTTCTTCCCTTTTGGTTTCGCGGCCTTCGACGGCTTCGCGGCCTTCTTCGGCTTGACGGGCGGCTTCGCCGGCTTGGCTTTCGCGGCCACGGGTCGCGGCGCGGCCTTCTTCACCGGGGCCGCAGCCGGTGCGGGCTTCGCACGCGGCGCCGCGGGCTGAGGTTCGCGGCTGCGGTGGACCAGCGTGAAGCGCGGTTCGTCGCCGATTAAGTGATAGCTCCAAATCTCCGACACGTGAATCTGGTTGTCGTCGCAGAGACGCCGCGCCACTTCGACCATATTCGCCGGCACGTAGAGGTGGAACGCCGCGCGGGTCTTCGCGAAATGCGCCCACTGCGCCAGCGCTTCCAGGTGGTTGACCGACTCGCCGGTCTCCACCTCGACGACGGTCTGCAGCTTGTGACCGCGCTCCGGCGACATCAACACGAGATCGGGAAACAGCGTGCCCGCACCGGTCCCGACGCTCGAGTTCTGTTCGTTGCCCGGGTTCATGCCCGCTTCGTGCTTGCGGCGGAACCTGGCGTGGAGCAACCTGATCAGCCGATCGTGCTCCAGTTGCTCGCGGACGGGCCGCACCAGAATCGGGCTCAACTAGTGCCTCCAAGCGGTTGGATCGGTAGCAGCAAAACGCGAGAGTTTAGCATGGTTACCTCGAGGTCCTACGAGCCCGGGCCGAGGATTCCCTTGAGCCATCGTAGGTTACAATAACCCGTGCCAGCGGCGATGACAGAGCGCACGACGTCGAAGATCCTGATCGTCGACGACGACGAGGGGGTGACCCAGACGTTCGCCCGGATGCTTCGACTCGAGGGTTACCAGGTCCGGACAGCCGTCAGCGCCGAAAAAGGGCTCATCGAAGCTGAGCAGAGCCACCCCGACGCTATCATCCTCGACCTCCGCATGCCCCTGGTCGACGGGCTCGGGTTTCTTCGTCGCCTGCGCGCCCGCGACGATCAACGCGAAACGCCGGTCGCCATCGTCACCGGCGATTACTTCCTGGACGATTCCGTCTCCACTGAATTGCGCGAGCTCGGCGCCGAGCTCCGCTTCAAGCCGCTGTGGCTCGAGGATCTCGTCGGCCTCGCCCGCAACCTCCTCAAGGTGACGCACTGATCGACTCGGGCAGCCGATTCCTCAAAGCCTGCCGACGCGAACCGGTGGATGCCACGCCTGTCTGGTTCATGCGTCAGGCCGGGCGCTACATGAGCGAGTACCGCTCGCTGCGCGAACGCTATTCGCTGCTCGATATCTGTCGTACGCCCGACCTTGCGACCGAGGTGACGCTCCAACCGGTGCGCCGCATCGAGGTCGACGCGGCGATCCTCTTCTCTGATCTGCTGCTGCCGCTGGCGCCGCTCGGCATCCCGTTCGACTTCGTCCGGGGCGAAGGTCCGGCGATCGAAACACCGCTGCGCAACGACGATGATCTGGCTCGCGTCCACCGCTTCGAGCCGCGCGAGTCGCTGGGCTATGTGCTCGACGCGATCCGGCAGATCAAGCGGGCGCTCGCCGCGCGCGTGCCGCTCATCGGTTTTGCCGGCGCGCCCTTCACACTCGCCTCCTACGCGATCGAGGGCGGGCATTCGACGAACTTCGCCTATACGAAATCGCTGATGTACGGCGCGCCGGCCGCGTGGCATCGCTTCTGCGACCTCCTCGCCGACGTGGTCGGCGACTACCTCGTCGCGCAGATCGACGCCGGCGTCGACGCGGTGATGGTGTTCGATTCGTGGGTCGGCGCGCTGAATACCGCTGATTATCGCGAGTTCATCCTGCCGCACACGAAGAAAATCTTCGATCGCGTGCGCGCGCACGCCGCCGATCGCGTGCCGGCGATTCATTTCGGCGTCGGCACCGGCTCGATCCTGGCCGACATGCGCGACGCCGGCGGCGACGTGATTGGCGCCGACTGGCGGACGCCGCTCGACGACGCCTGGGAGCGGATCGGTCCGGATCGCGCGATTCAAGGCAATCTCGACCCGACGCTGCTGCTCGGACCGCTGGAGCGGATCTTCGCCGCGACCGACGAAGTGCTCGCGCGCGCCGGCGGGCGCGCGGGTCACATCTTCAACCTCGGCCACGGTATCCTTCCCTCCACGCCGGTGGAGCACGTCCAGGCTCTCGCGCGATACGTTCACCAGAAAACGCGCCGCTGACGCGGCGCGGCAGCAAGCAACGACCGAGCGATCGATGGCAACGACCGGCGTTCTCCTGATGGCCCACGGCACTCCCTCGTCGCTCGACGAGATGCCGGAGTACCTGCGTCTCGTGCGCGGCGGCCGCCCGCCGTCCGACGAATTGATCCACGAGATGCGAGAGAACTACGCGGCGATCGGCGGCCGATCGCCGCTGACCGACATCACCGAGGCCCAGGCCGCCGCGCTGCGCGCGCGGCTCGGCGACGGCGTGCCGGTCGAGGTCGGCATGCGCAACTGGCATCCCTTCATCAAGGACGGCCTGGCGCGGCTGGCGGCGAAGGGCGCCTCGCGCGTGATCGGCATCCCGCTGGCGCCGCAGTTCTCGACCTTGAGCGTGCAGAAATACATCGACGCCGCGAAGGCCGCGCTGCCGTCGGGGGTCGCGTTCGAGGCGGTCGAGTCGTTTCACGCGCATCCGCTCCTGCTCGACGCCTTTGCCGGCCGCGTCCGCGAGGCTGCGCCGAAGCCTGACGAGGCGGTCGTCTTCACCGCGCACGCGCTGCCGGTGCGCGTGATCGAGGCTGGCGATCGCTACGCCGACGAAGTGGCGGCGACCGCGGCCGGCGTCGCCGCGCGCGCGGGGATCACGACCTACGACGTCGCCTACCAGAGCGCGGGGCGGACGCCGGAGCCCTGGATCGGCCCCGAGCTCGGACAGCTCATCGACGATCGATCCGCAACCGCGCGACGCTTCCTCGTCGTGCCGATTGGCTTTGTCTGCGATCACACCGAGATCCTGTTCGACATCGACATCCAGGCGGCGCGCACCGCGCGCGAGTTCTCGACCTCGCTGCGCCGGACCGAATCGCTGAACACCTCGGCGCTCTTCATCGCCACGCTCGAGGATCTGGTGCGCACGAGGCTGTAGCCGATGTCCTCCTTCGACGCGGTCATCGTCGGCGGAGGAATCGCCGGCCTCGCCGCCGCCTACGAGCTGTCGAAAGGCGCGTGCTCCTTCGCGGTCCTGGAACGGACGCCGCGCGCGGGCGGCGTGATCATCAGCGAGGCGATCGACGGCTTCACCATCGACGGCGGTCCCGACGCGTTGCTGATTCAGAAGCCGGCAGGCATCAGGCTCTGCGAAGAGCTCGGCCTCGGCGATCGGCTGGTCGTGACCAAGCCGCCGCGCCTCGCCTACATCCAGCGCGGCGGCCGGCTGCATCCGCTGCCGGCGGCGTCGGTGCTCGGCATCCCGACCCGCATCGGCCCGTTCGCGCGCACCAAGCTCTTTTCGTGGCCTGGCAAGCTGCGCATGGCGGCGGAGGTCGCGGTGCCGGCGCGGCGCGACGACGAGGACGAGTCGATCGGGGCGTTCATCGAGCGGCGCTTCGGAGCGGAAGCAAAAACGTATCTGGCCGAGCCGCTGCTCGCCGGCATTCACGCCGGCGACGTCGATCGCCTCTCGGCGCGCGCGCTGTTTCCGCGCCTGGTCGAGGCGGAACAGAAACATGGCAGCCTGCTGCGCGCGTTCCGGCACCCGCCGCAGGCTCCGCCGGCGGACGACTCGAAGCGGAACCCGGCGATCGAAGGCGCGTTCAAGTCGCTGCCCGGCGGGCTCAGCGAGATGATCGCGGCGCTGGTGCACGCGATTGGGGACGCCCGGGTCCGCACCGCCACGAGCGTGTCGGCGATCGACGGCCACGGGCCCTTCACGCTGCGGACCTCGACAG
>Ga0070700_100002026_pt1 | contig 10297 bp, 10 predicted proteins | sample KBSK5101metaG_FD_65456 | JGI IMG/M metagenome (GOLD analysis project Ga0070700, IMG submission 65456) | Corn, switchgrass and miscanthus rhizosphere microbial communities from Kellogg Biological Station, Michigan, USA - KBS K5-10-1 metaG | ecosystem: Host-associated > Plants > Roots >...
GCGTCGCTGGCGGCTGACGTCGAAAAGGAGACACCGTCGGCGAGACCCGCCGCCGCTGCATTTCTGATCTCGGTGAGGTCGATGCTCTCCAGATAGATGTTCATTCAGCACTCAGATAAAGGTCTGTCGGATATTCGACACGCTCCAGGAAGAGGGCGTGCGGCGGAGCAGGCGGCGAAACGTGCGAATTGTCTTCCTTTGAGAGTAAATCGGTCATGTCCGACACCTCGCGACGAGACTCTCCCACGTCGAGCATTGTGCCAACCAGAAATCGAACCATGTGATGAAGGAAACGGTCGGCAGTGATGTCGAACGCCAAACCGCCTTCACGCGCCCGCCAGGCGGCGTTCGATACCGTACAGCGGTGATCGTCCCGCTCAGGTGCCGTGCCCTTGACCGCAAAGGCGCGAAATGAGTGCTCGCCGCGGATGGCGTCGGCGGCGGCGATTAGACGGTTCATGTCGAGCGGCTTCCGCCACACCAGCTCGTGGCTGCGGCGAAACGGCGAAGATGCGAAATCGTCTGTGCCTACGAAGTAGCTGTAGCTGCGAGACGTCGCGCTATAGCGCGGGTGAAAGTCGTCACGCATCTCGAAGGCTGCCGCAATCCATACATCATCTGGAAGAATGGCGTTCATCGATCGTCGAAGCGCGAGCGCGCTCCACTTTTCCGGCACGCGCACTCCCGCAGCCTGGCCGCGCGCGTGAACTCCTGCATCCGTCCGACCGGCGCCCACGACTGTGAGAGACTCTCCGCAGAGCCTCGAGACCGCGGCCTCGAGCACTCCCTGAACCGTCCGCTCATCAGGCTGTCGCTGCCAGCCGGAAAAGCCCGCGCCATCGTAGTGCAACACGAGTTGCACGGATCGCGACGCCATCGCGTGAAATTATGCTCCGCCGAGTCACTGTCAAGGAACGTAACCCATTGAAGATGATTGACTTTCGCCCGTCAGTGGCTCAATCTGGATCGATTCGCCAAACATGCACGCTCAATCGCTGATCAAGCCCGATGGCGCCTAGAAGCCTCGCCGCACTTTCAACCGTCCTCGCCGCAGCCGGAAACGTGGCCGAGGCGCTGAACGCGCTTTCGCAGGATGTTCTCGAGCACGACCGCAACGGCCACGTCGTCCTTTTTAACTACGACGCGAAGCGTGACTTGCTGGCGGAGCGATTGATACCGGCGCACGAGGGAATGCGCACCGCGCAGATCGAGATCGCGGTCGACCATCTGCCAACCGCCGTCAGGCGTATACTCGCCACTGGGAAGCAGTTCGCCGACCTCGGCACCGAATCGGCTGAGTACCAGAAGCTGCTGGGAGTCGGCGCGAATCCGGAGGCGGGTGTCCTGCTCTTGCGCGGGCTGCTCGTCGACGGCGAGCTGGCCGCGATCCTGGCGCTTTCAGAACCGAAGACGCGGTTTGGTTCTCGTCTCTCGGAGAAGATTTCGCCAGCTGTCGACCTCTTTGCCCTCGCCTTCGCCCGCCTCGCCGAACGACGTGCCCGCGAAGAAGCGGTGCGCATGCTCGAGCAACTGACGCGCGCGCTGAATGAGGAGCATTCGCGCGCGCTCACGGAGCTGCAGCACAAGCTCTCAGAGGCGCAAGCAGCGCTCGACGGGAAGGGAACCGGCGATTCGATTCGCGTTACGCAGCTCAAGAAGGCGATCGAAGTAGCAGCCGTCGAGGCGCGCGCAAATGCCCAACGGCTCTCGGCAGTCGAGGAACAGGTGCGCGTCGCGGTCACCAAGCTGGAGAAAGCCCACGTTCAGCTCCATGCCCAGGGTGAAGCACTGCAGACCCAGAGCAACATCATCTACCGCGTTGAGCAGGCGCTGCGCGAAGCAGTCGCCGCCCAGGACTCGAAAAAACTGATCGAGGAAGTGCTGCAGATAGTTACGTCGAGAGAGCAAGCCTCCTCGTTTTAGCCCGGCCAATGAGCGCTCAGCCGCCTAACGCGCTCCAGGGCGCAATCCACAAGCTCGCCTTCCACGAGCCGCTGACGGCAGAGGACGCGGAGTCAGCTTTCGGCATTGTGATGCGGGGCGAGGCGAGCGCGGTGCAGATCGCCGCGCTTCTTTCGGCGTTGCGGGCGACGGGCGAAACCCCTGAAATCGTCGCCGGAGTTGTTCGCGCATTGCGAGCGGCGATGATTGCTCTGCCTGCCGAGAATCCCGATGAGCTCGTCGATACCTGCGGCACCGGCGGCGGATTAGTGTCGACGTTCAATATCTCTACCGCGGCTGCGATCGTTGCTGCCGGGGCGGGGGTGCGCATCGCCAAGCACGGGAACCGGTCTTTCACCTCGCGGTGTGGAAGCGCTGATGTACTCGAGGCCCTCGGGGTTCCCATCGAAGTCCCCGTACCGGTAATGGAGCGCGCACTCAGAGATGCAGGAATCGTCTTCATGTTCGCCCCGCTGATGCACCCCGCAATGCGTCACGTCGGGCCGGTTAGACGGGAGCTGGCGATACCGACGGTGATGAACATCGTCGGGCCGCTGGCGAATCCTGCCCGGGCCGGCAGGCAAGTCGTCGGGGTGGCGGACCTGGAGCGGACGCCGGTCCTGGCTGGTGCGCTATCGGCGCTGGGCTCGGTCCACGCCCTGGTGGTTCATGGAGAGCCCGGACTGGATGAGGTCTCGCCGCTCGGGCCGACGCACGTGATCGAGGTAAGGAACGGAACCACGTCGAGGTGGACGATCCACCCCGAGGATCACGGCTTCCGAAAGGTGTCGCGAGAGGATCTGGCGGGCAGCGAGCCGGCTGAGAATGCGAGACTGATCGAAAAGGTTCTCGACGGCGGCGGACCGAAGGGCGCACGGTCCGCGATCGTGCTCAATGCGGCGGCGGCGGTCTACGTCAGCGGGCGGGTGAAATCGTACGAAGAGGGTGTTGCTGCCGCCACGAAATCGATCGAATCCGGAAAAGCAAAGACAGTTCTAGAGAACTTGAAACGCGCATACACAAAGCGCGATAATACAACCGCTTAGAGGCTTTACTTCTAGAACCTTCTGAGCACGCCAACGACGATTCCCTGGATCGAAACGTCGTTCTCGTGGACGTAAATCGGATTCATCGTTTCGTTCGCCGGCTGAAGCCTGATGCGGCCGTCGCGCTCGCGGTAGAACTTCTTCACCGTCGCCGACGTTCCGTCGATCAGCGCGATGACCATCTCACCATTATCGGCCGAATGCTTGTCGTTGACGATGACGAAATCGCCGTCCCGGATCTGCTCGTCGATCATCGAGTTTCCGCGGACGCGAAGTACGAAATGATTGCCGCTGCGGCGAACGAAGTCCTCTGGAACTCCGATTGCCTCGGGGGTCTGGACTGCCTCGATCGGCATGCCCGCTGCGACGGTTCCAAGCAGCGGGAGAGAGTGCGCGCGTGGGAATACCTCAGAGGGGACCAGCTCGATACCGCGGCTCTCATTGTACGCCCGCTTGATGTAGCCTTTGCGCTCGAGGTTGGTGAGATGCTCGTGCACCGTCGCAAGCGAGTTATAGTTAAACTGCGTCGCGATCTCCTCGAAGCTTGGCGCGTAGCCGTGCTCCTCGGTGTAGGTGGCGAGGTAGGTTAGAATCTCTCGCTGGCGTTTTGTTAACGACATATCAGTATTCCGCGGCTGGGTTGAGAATGGACCGGCGCGCCGATCCCACCGAACATTTGCCGAATTCCTACGTTAGCCGAAGATCGACCGAAGCGCAAGCTTTTTCTGCGTGGAAAGAGCCGACGGGCGTCCTCCGTGAGTTGACGGACGAAGCAGCGGCGCGCGCGGCAACGCTGCGCTCGTCGATGGAGGCGCTGCGGCGGCAGGCCGAGGCGGCGCCTGGTCAGCCTGGGTTTGCTGCCGCGCTCAAGCGCGAGAACGTGTCGGTGATCTCCGAGGTGAAGCGGTCTTCGCCATCCAAAGGAGTCATCAACGCCGGGATCGATGTCGCTGCACAGGTCGCAGACTACACCCGCGGAGGGGCCGCCGCCGTCTCCATCCTCACCGAGGGCACGCGATTCGGCGGATCGAACGACGATCTTCTGAAAGCGCGCCGCGCGACTCCTCTCCCGCTGCTCAAGAAAGATTTTCACGTCGACGAAGTGCAAATCCTCGAGGCGAAAGTGCTCGGTGCCTCGGCGGCGCTGGTGATAGTGAGGGCGGTGAGTCCGGAGACGTTGCGACAGCTGATCGCCCTCGCCAACGACATCGCGCTGGAAACCCTGGTCGAGATCCGAACCGAGCAGGAGCTGAATCTCGCTCTGTCGTGCGGAGCTACAGTTATTGGCGTCAACAACAGAAACCTCGAGACCCTGGAAATCGATCCCCAGAATTCGCTGCGACTCATTCCATCGATTCCGAAGGATGTTGTCGCGATCGGAGAAAGCGGCGTGAAATCGGCCGACGACGTGCGGCGCCTGGCTGAGGCTGGCGCGGACGCGGTGCTCGTTGGGTCGGAGCTCTCCGCCGCAGGTGACCCCGCCGCAGCCGTCCGCTCACTCACCGGAATTCGACGGAGCGGCGGTGCTCGCAAAGGTTAAGTTCTGCGGCATGACACGTCCGCAGGATGCCGCGCTCGCCGCTGAAATCGGCGCAACGTACGTCGGAGTTGTTTTCGCCGACGGCCCTCGCCGGGTCGATGCGGTTTCGGCGCGCAGAATTCTGGACGCGGCCGGCGATTCCGTGAAACGGGTCGGCGTGTTCGGAACCAACGATCCAGGAGCGATTAGTACAACCGCCGCGGAAGTGGGGCTCGATGTAGTACAGCTCCATGCCGACCCTTCCAACGACGACGTCAGTGCGATTCGCCGCCAATACAAGGGCGAGATCTGGGCAGCGATCAGAATAGCCGGAACGCACATCCCACAGGATGCCGAGCTGCTCTTTCAGAGCGCCGACGCGATAGTCCTGGACGCCCGTAGCGAGAAGCGTTTGGGGGGGACTGGGCGCGCGCTCCCCTGGACCGATCTGGCAGTCGACCTCGCTCGCGATCGGGGCAGTTCCGCAGTCGTGCTGGCGGGTGGACTGAAGCCGGACAACGTCGCAACGGCCATCCGGACACTTGGCCCCGACGTTGTCGATGTATCCTCCGGCGTCGAAGTCTCTCCCGGGATCAAGGATCCCTGGCTGATGCGCGAGTTTTACGCTGCCGCTAGCGGCATTCGACCCCACCACTGACTTGCCTGTCGACACTATTCACCGCTTCGGGGCATTCGGGGGTCGGTACGTTCCCGAAACTCTCATTCCGGCGCTCGACGAGCTGGATGCCGCGTTCGACCAGGCCATGCGCGATGCGGAGTTCCAGAAGGAGCTCGACCGGCTCCTCAAAGAGTACGTCGGCAGACCATCCCCGCTGAGCTCCGCGCCGCGCCTCTCGGCAGCGGTGGGCTGCGATGTCTATCTCAAGCGCGAGGACCTCAATCACACTGGCGCGCACAAGATCAACAGCGCCCTTGGCCAGGCACTGCTCGCACAGCGAATGGGCAAGCGGCGGATCATTGCCGAGACGGGAGCTGGTCAGCACGGGGTGGCGACGGCGACCGTGTGCGCGAGGTTCGGCCTCGAATGCACTGTCTACATGGGCGAAGAGGACATGCGCCGACAGGAGCTCAATGTCTACCGCATGCGGCTGATGGGCGCCAAGGTGGTCCCGGTTCTTTCGGGCACGCGGACACTCAAGGACGCGACCAGTGAGGCAATTCGGGATTGGGTCACCAACGTCAACGACAGCTACTACATCATCGGCTCCGTGGTCGGACCCGCGCCGTACCCGAGGATGGTGCGCGATTTCCAGTCTGTGATCGGCCGCGAAGCGAAGGCACAGATGCAGGAGCTTGCCGGTCGCCAGCCGTCGTCCGTGGTCGCCTGCGTGGGCGGCGGGTCGAACGCGATGGGGATCTTCCACCCCTTCGTTCCGGACAAGTCGGTGGAGCTGGTCGGCGTGGAGGCGGCGGGGCACGGACTGGAGACTGGGGAGCATTCGGCGTCACTCCAGAAGGGAGTCCCCGGGGTGCTGCACGGGTCCCTGAGTTATCTGCTGCAGGACGAAAAGGGACAGGTGCATCCCGCGCATTCCATCTCTGCCGGCCTGGACTATCCAGGTGTCGGTCCCGAGCACTCCTACCTCAAGGAGACCGGGCGCGCTCTGTACGTCTCGGTGACCGACGACGAGGCGGTCGAAGGCCTTGGGATTCTGAGCCGGCTCGAGGGGATAATTCCGGCGCTGGAAACGTCACACGCCGTCGCCTGGGTCGTCAAAGAGAAGGGCCGGTGGAGCCGGGGCGACGCGGTGCTTATCTGCATCAGCGGGCGCGGCGACAAGGATCTCGCGCAAATAACACAGATGGGGCTACTTCCCGCATGACAACGTCGGTTCCACCGAAGACGGCGGAGCGCGTGCTCGACGAGCCGCCGTTCCCAATCGTCCACGTCACCGATCTCCTGAAGGCGTTCGTAAAGGCTGTTCGCGCGACCCAGATGTACCTGCCGAACAACCCGATGCACGCGCGTTCGCTGGAAGCGGTGAAGGACGCTTTTGGCGGCGTCTGGCGGTACACCGACGAGCTCGTGCTCCAGGTGGTCGAGACCCGTCTCGAATGGGAAGGCCACACGGTCCTCGACGAGGGCGAGCGCACCAGCGACAACGTTGCCTGGCTTCTCTACAAGGACGGGATCCGCGAGATGACGATGCTGAAGGGGTTTGAACAGGAGGAGCTCGCCACCCTGTTCAATCTTCTGCAGCGGGTGCGCAAAGCGACGGACGATGACGACGATCTTCTCACGTTGATGTGGGAGCGCGAGTTCGTCACGCTGCAATACCGGTACGTCGATCTGACGCAGGAGACCGGCCCCGGTGTCGAGTCGATGGAGCGACAGGAGCAGAAGGAACAGATTTTGTCCCCCGCGCAGGCCGAGGCTGGTCTCGAGACCACGAAATCATCGTCCATCGCCAGTCTCGATGACTTCGATTCAACGCTCTACTTCCTCGATGACAAAGAGGTCGAGTACCTCCAGCAGGAGATCAGGCGCGAGTTCTCCACCGATCTTCGCCCGTCCGTGATCGCTGCGCTGCTCGACACCTTCGAGAATCAGAAAGACCCCACCGTGCGCGAGGAGATCTGCAATCTTCTCGACTACTTCCTGCTCATCCTGCTCTCCACGACGCAGTACAGGAACGCGGCCTACCTTCTCAGAGAAGCGGGCGTCACCGCCAACCGCGCGCCTGAAGTCCTGGAGCCGCAGAAGCAGCGTTTGCTCCAGCTCAACGAGCTCATGAGCGATCCGAAGCCCCTCGGTCAGCTGCTGCAGGCCCTCGAGGATTCTCCGTTGCGCGCGCCGCAACACGAGCTCGACGAGCTCTTCGGAATCCTCCAGCCGCGGGCCCTCGAAACCATCCTGGGATGGATCGGCCGCAGCCAGAATCCGCAGCTGAAAATGCTGCTCGAGGTCGCGGCGGGACGTCTCGCCTCCAGCAACAGCGCCGAGCTTATTCGTCTGATCGGTTCCGACGACGAGTCGGTGGTCGTGGAGGCGATTCGCAGGGCCGCTGCGCTCAAATCACCAGCGGCTGTTCCGGCGCTCGGGAAAATGCTGACGGTGGGCGAATCGGACATGCGGCTCGCGGCTGTCGTTGCGCTGAACGAAATCGGCTCACCGGGAGCGATGCAGATTCTGGAACGCGCCATCACTGACGAGGATCGCGAGGTCAGGATCGTCGCGGTGCGCGCACTGGGAGCGCGCAATGCGCGGGCGTCGGCGCCGAAGATAGAAGCCGTGATAAAAGGGAAGGATCTGCGCGAGGGCAACTTGACGGAGAAGATGGCGTTCTTCGAGGCGTACGGACTGTTGTGCGGGGACGCTGGTGTTCCATTGCTCGACAGTCTGTTGAACTCGAAGGGCTTCATGGGGAAGAAGGACGATTCGGAGATACGTGCCTGCGCGGCGATGGCCCTGGGAAAAATCAACACGGCGAAGTCGAGCGAGTCGCTCAATCGCGCCACCGGTGAGAAGGATGTGATCGTGAGAAACGCCGTGAGCAAGGCGATTCGCGGGGCCGGTACATGACGTCCTCGGCAGCAAGATCGCGCACCCCCGCGGAAAAACAGTCGGGCGCCAACGTGCGGAGAGGCGGGCGCAGCTTCATGATCGCCTTCTACGCCGCGTTGCGAGCCATCAAGCTCTACCCGCTCGAGCACAGCGCCGTACAGAAGACTGTCGCGGAGCTCGCCCAGGTCGCGGAGGAGCTGCGCGCGGAAGAAGGAGAGCTTGAGTTCAGGATTTCCGGCGAATTCATCTTTATCAACGAAACCCGGCTCCGGCTCGATCTAAGCAACTACGCGACGTTCGGACACATCCTGACGCTGGCAAAGCTGGCTGGAATCGGCGCGATTCACGTCGGCACCAGCGGAACCGCGCGCGACTGGCAGCTGCTGCTTTCACTGCTTGGCGCCGAAACGAAAAACGCGCCCGCCGACCGCTACAAGGAAATCGTCGCCCGGCTCTCGGAAGCGAAGATCGAAACCTTCCAGTTGGACCCGCCGGCAGAGACCGCCAGCGACAAGGAATTCAACGAGGAAGCGAAAGCGGCAGCGAATCGGACTTATTCGCAGTCGGTGGCTGTGACGAAGGACGTCATCAACTCGGTCCGCATCGGCAAGACTCCCAACATTCGGAAGATCAAGCGCGTGGTGCAGGGCATTGTCGATCAGGTGCTGAACGAGGAGACCTCGTTGATTGGCCTGACCGCAATCCGCGACTACGACGAGTACACGTTCACCCATTCCGTCAACGTCTGTATCTTCTCGATCGCGCTCGGCCGGCGTCTCGGAATGACCAAGCTCCAGCTATATGAGCTTGGTCTGGCGGCTCTGATGCACGACATCGGCAAATCGCGCGTTCCACTCGATCTGCTGCAGAAGGCCGGTGGGCTTACCGACGAAGAGTGGAAATGGATGGCGGCGCATCCGTGGCTCGGCGTGCTGGTGCTGTTTCAGTTCCGCCGGCAACAGGAGGAGCTGTCATACCGCGCGATGACGGTTTGTCACGAGCACCATATGAAAATCGATCTCACCGGCTACCCGAAACCGGTGAGGCCGCGGCAGGTCAGCCTGTTGAGCAAGATCGTTTCGATCGCCGACGGCTACGATGCTGCAACCACCCGCCGCGCCTACATGACCGAAGCGATCACGCCTTCGGCCGTGCTCGAGGAGATGCGCGACAACCCGCGGCGCGGCCTCGACCAGGTGCTGGTGAAAGCGTTCATCAACCTCCTGGGCATCTATCCGGTTGGAACGCTAGTCGTGCTGGATACTTTCGAGCTGGCGGTGGTGTCCGCCGCCAATCCGAATCCGGAGGCGCTCTCGAGGCCGATCGTGAAGATCATCAGTGATGCTCAGGGAAACAGGATCGCTCCGCCGATGCAGGTGGACCTAGCCGTTCCGGAAGCAGGAGGCCAATATGCCCGGACAATCATCAAGACGGCTGATCCTGACCGATATGGTATCACCCCAGGCGACTATCTCATCTAACGCCATCGCGCGTCGCTTCGAAGCGCTAAGAAAAAAAAATCGCACGGCCCTGGTCTGCTACGTCACCGCAGGCCATCCTGATCCAGCTCGCTCTCTCGAGACGCTGCGCGCGCTCGAGGAAGGAGGAGCGGACATCATCGAGCTGGGTGTCCCGTTCTCGGACCCCATCGCCGATGGACCGATAATTCAGGCCAGCTCGCAGGCGGCGCTGGAGCAGGGGATGAATTACGACCGCGCCCTCGAGCTCGTCGAAAGCGCGCATTTATCGGTGCCGGTCGTTCTCTTCAGCTATCTCAACCCCATTCTCGCTGCCGGTACGGATGCGCTCTCTCGCGCGGCCGATGCCGGCGTCAGCGGGATACTTGTCACCGACATTCCGGTAGGCGCTGACCCGGCGCGCGAGGAATGGATCGGAAACGGCCCGCTCTCGTTCATTCGACTCGTAGCACCAACGACCCCCGCTGAAAGAATGGCGGAGATTGCGCGGCACGGCAGCGGATTCGTTTATCTTATCAGTCGGCTTGGAGTCACCGGTGTCCAGGAGACTACAGCCGCGACACTGCCCGAGACCATCGAGCGTCTTCGGGCGGCGACGAAGCTTCCGATCTGCGTCGGTTTTGGCATCTCGACTCCGGCGCAAGCGCGCAAGGTTGGCGAGCTCGCCGACGGAGTGGTAGTGGGAAGCGCGCTGGTGAGGGCGGCAGCGGATGGCCCCGACGCCGTCCTCGAGCTAACACGCAGCCTGCGAGAGGGTCTTGATGGCGAGCAGCTCCGCGAGTGAGAC
>Ga0070700_100002041_pt1 | contig 10264 bp, 8 predicted proteins | sample KBSK5101metaG_FD_65456 | JGI IMG/M metagenome (GOLD analysis project Ga0070700, IMG submission 65456) | Corn, switchgrass and miscanthus rhizosphere microbial communities from Kellogg Biological Station, Michigan, USA - KBS K5-10-1 metaG | ecosystem: Host-associated > Plants > Roots >...
CGGCGGCAATACGCTGCTTGATCGCATTCCAGTAGTCTGCGTCCAGCAGTTCGGCGTGATGTTCCAGGAAGACCTCGCGCACCCGCGGGTCGCCCAACAGGAATGCCGCGAACTCTTCGGGGAACACGTCGTTGGCGCCCACCGGATACCAGGGCTCGGCGGAGATCTCGTCTTCCGGTGTGCGCGGCGCCGGCATGCGGCGAAACGTGCAATCCGTCATATAGACGATTTCGTCATAATCGTAGAACACCACGCGGTTGAACCGGGTTACCCCGAAATTCTTGAACAACATGTCGCCCGGAAAGATATTTGCGGCTGCCATTTGCTTGATGGCATTGCCGTAGTCGCGAATGGCGTGCCTCAGCTGGTCGTCGGTCGCGCCGTCCACATGGATATTGAGGGGCACCATCCGCCGCTCGATATACACGTGCTTGACGATAAGCGTATCGCCTTCCTCTTCGATCACCGTCGGCGCGAGCGTGCGGAGCTCCTCCAGCACTTCGGCTGAAAACCGGTCTTTCGGAAACGCCACGTCCTTGTATTCGAGCGTGTCCGCCATGCGTCCCACGCGATCGTGATATTTCACCAGCAGGTACTTCCCCATCACCTGCCTGCGGTCGGTGTCCTTCGGCGGGGAAATGACATCCTTGATCACCTTGAAGACGTAGGGATAGGACGGCAGCGTGAATACCAGCATCACCAGCCCGCGGATGCCGGGTGCGATCACGAACTCGTCACCCGAATGCCGGAGGTGATGCAGGAAGTCGCGATAAAAAAGGGTTTTGCCGTGCTTCTGCAGGCCCAGCGTTGTGTAGATCTCGGCGGCGGGCTTGTTGGGCAACAGGCTCTTCAGAAACTCCACGTAGCCGGAAGGGACCTCCATGTCCACCATGAAGTAAGAGCGGCTGAAACCGAACAGAATGGACAACTGCTCGGTATCGAGAAGAACGGTATCAAGGTAGATGCTGCCGTCGTCGTTGCGCAGGATCGCGATCGCGAAAGGGTATTCGTTGCTGCCGTTGATGATCTTGCCGATCGCGTAGGCGCCCTTGTTGCGCAGGAACAGCGAAGTCAGCACCTGGATCTGGTGATTGGCTTCCGGCAGGAAAGGCCGCGGCAGATGGGCACGCCATGCACGAAGCAGCCAGCGCGTGTCGCGATGCAAGTCCCGAAAAGGATTGCGCAGCCCGAAATCCCGCAGAACCTGCGCGATGGTGGCGCGCAATCCCGTCTTCGCCGGGTAATAGCTGCGATACGTCGGCGGGTCGGAGTGCATGTGCTCCGTGGAGATGGTCGGCCGCACGAACAGGAAATCGTTGTGGTAATAACTGCGGTGCAGGATGCGGCAACTCACCGAGTTGAAAAAAGTTTCGGCCAGTTCAGGTTGCTTGTGACTGGCCAGCAGTGCAATGTAATGCAGCTTTACCTGCTGCCAGATCGTGTCGGGCAGCTGATCGGTATTGAAGCGGCGCTGCAGGTATTCCACCGTTTCGGTCACGCGGTGACCGTAAAACTGGATCCGCTCTCGCGAGATGCGCTGGATCTCCGCCCACTTTCCCGCCTCGAACAAAGCTCTGGCATAGCGGCTGGTTTCGCGGAACAACCGATAGTGACGATTGAAGCCATCCAGCACCCCCTGCGCGATCAGGAATGCAAGGTCCTGCTGGATTTTTGAGGTGAGACTGGTCATCGCGCGCCAAGGTTACTAACCGGGTACGGCGGGTGTTTCAAGCTGTTTCCCTGAAGAGTTCGCGACCGATCAGCATGCGGCGGATTTCGCTGGTGCCTGCACCGATCTCGTAGAGCTTCGCATCGCGCCACAGCCGCCCGGTCGGGTACTCGTTGATATAGCCGTTGCCTCCCAGTGCCTGAATCGCTTCGCCGGCCATCCAGGTCGCCTTCTCTGCGGCGTAAAGAATTGCGCCGGCCGCGTCCTTGCGGGCGGTTTCGCCGCGATCGCAGGCCCTCGCCACCGCATAGACATAAGCCTTGCAGGCGACCATGGTGGTGTACATGTCTGCGATCTTGCCCTGCATCAGCTGGAACTCGCCGATCGGCTGGCCGAACTGCTCGCGCTCGTGCACGTAGGGCATCACCACGTCCATGCAGGCCTGCATGATGCCGAGTGGCCCGCCGGCGAGCACGGCACGCTCGTAGTCCAGTCCGCTCATCAGCACCTGCACGCCGCGATTCAGTTCGCCCAGGACGTTCTGCTGCGGGATTTCGCAATCACGGAACACCAGTTCGCAAGTGTTGGAGCCGCGCATTCCAAGTTTGTCGAGCTTCTGCGCGGTGGAGAAACCCTTGCAGCCCTTCTCGACGATGAAAGCGGTTATGCCCTTCGGGCCCGCATTTACGTCGGTCTTGGCATACACCACCAGAACGTTCGCGTCCGGTCCGTTGGTGATCCACATCTTGTTGCCGTTGAGGACATAGCGGTCGCCCTTCCTTTCGGCGCGCAATTTCATGCTCACCACGTCGGAACCGGAATTCGGCTCGCTCATCGCCAGCGCGCCGACGTGTTCGCCGGATATCAGCCTGGGCAGATACTTGCGCTTTTGTGCCTCATTGCCGTTGCGGCGGATCTGGTTCACCGCCAGGTTCGAGTGTGCGCCATAGGAAAGCCCGACGGAGCCGGAAGCGCGCGAGACCTCTTCCATCGCCACAACGTGCGCGAGATAGCCCATATGGGTACCGCCGTATTCCTCCTCGACGGTGATGCCGAGCAACCCGAGGCTGCCGAGCTTGCGCCATAAGTCCAGTGGAAATTCATTGTTGAGGTCGATTTCCGCCGCCCGTGGCGCGATTTCCCTGGAGGCGAAGTTCTGCACGGTGTCGCGCAGCATGTCGATGTCTTCGCCGAGACCGAAGTTGAGCGTCGGATAGCTCTTGAAGAAGGTTTCGGGTTTCATTGGTCTGCTCTCCCGTGCATCGTCATCAAGGTCTGGAGCAAAGTCGCGCACAAGGTTTCGCGGCCGCCCTTGACCACTCCGGCTTCCACTTGCGCGACCACCAGCGTGCGGCCTGCCTTGAGCACCCTGCCGCGCGCAACCAGAAGTTCGCCATCGCCCGGCGCCAGCAGGTTCATTTTGTACTCCACCGTCAGAACGCTGGCGTTCTCCGGCATCAGCGTGAACGCCGCGTATCCGCCCGCCGAGTCTGCGATGGTACCGATGATGCCGCCATGGTAGTAGCCGTGCTGCTGCGATAGTTCGGGCTTGAAGGGGAGATGAATTTCGCACTCGCCAGGCTCGAGTCGCACCAACTGGGCGCCGAGCAACGCCATGATTTTCTGCCGATCGAAACTCGACCGCACGCGCTCTGCATATGCGGGATTCCGGACTTCAAAACTGACCACGTGCGGGCTCTTCATTTACTTTCACTTTAGTTGACGTTGACGTTAACGTCAACCACGAGGTTGATTTGGTAAGAATCTATTGGGATCAGGGATTTAATCGCCCCAGCTGGGTCGGTCTCGATCTCGAGCTTCGGAGGACACCGTCCGACCACGCAGAGTGCAATTGCTGCGCAACAATTCCACGTTATCAGGAAGTTGGGTTGGCCCCCGGCTTGCCGCCGGGGTCTCTTTCCGGCTTCTTGGCTTTTCCGGCCAGGAAGTCCTGGCACTGATGTTCGAACGCAGCAATTTCGCCCAAAACCGCCTCGATATCTTCGCGTTGCTGCTCGAGGATAGTGCGCCGGCGGTGCAGTACTTCGAGGAAGCGTTCGACCTGGACCTGTTCGTCCTTGGCCGCGTCATACAGATCGATGAGTTCGCGGATTTCGGACAACGAGAGTCCGAGGCGTTTGCCGCGCAGCGTGAGCTTGAGGCGGACCTTGTCGCGCGGGCCGTAGATACGGTTGCGGCCGGCGCGCCCGGGTGCGAGCAGCCCCCGATCTTCATAGAAGCGGATTGCCCGCGTCGTCAGACCGAATTCCCGCGCAAGTTGGGTAATGGTGTATTTGGAGTCCGTCATGCGCGAGGCAGTTTACGTAAACGTAAAGTAGAATCCAACTGGTACGAAATCCGCGCGACACTTGCCAAAGAATCCACTCATGCAGACACCTGCTCGCGCGGCGCGCCTTGAAGCGCCGGCACCGCTTACCTTCCCATCCCCGGAACCCCCTCCTGGAGGAACCGTGCGCGAGATCGCACCCGGCGTGTACTGGCTGCGTATGCCACTTCCATTCGCGCTTGATCACATCAACCTATGGCTGCTGCGCGACGGCAACGGCTGGACAGCGATTGATTCCGGGCTGGCGCTCGAGGCAACCCGCGTTCACTGGGAGCAGATCTTTCGCGATGTGATCGGCACCGTGGGACTCGCGCGGGTGCTGGTCACTCACTTTCATCCGGACCACTTCGGCAACGCCGGGTGGTTGACGCAGCGATTCAGCGCACCGTTGTGGATGAGCGAGTCCGAATACCTGAACGCGCATGCGCAGTACCATACCCAGGCGGGTTTCGGCGCGGATGCCACCGCCCGCCTGTTCGCCGAACACGGGCTCGACCCGGACGGCGTCGCCGCGATAAAGGCCCGCGGCAATTCCTACCGCAAGATTGTCTCCGATCCGCCCACCCGCTTCGTGCGCATCATGGATGGAGATGAGATCGACATCGGCGGCAACAAGTGGCGGATCATCGTAGGCTGGGGGCACGCCCCCGAACACGCCGCCCTGTACTGCGAATCCCTTGGCGTGTTGATTTCCGGTGACATGCTGCTGCCCAAGATCAGCACCAACGTCAGCGTCTGGCCCACCGAACCAAACGGCGATCCGCTGAAGCTTTTCCTGCGCTCGATCGACCGCTTTACCGAACTGCCCGCCGACACTCTGGTGCTGCCTTCGCACGGACTGCCTTTTCGCGGCGCGCATACGCGGGTGCAGATGTTGCATGAGCATCATCGCGACCGTCTGGCGGAAGTTCTCGAATCCTGCGCGACGCCCCGGACCGCCAAGGACCTGTTGCCGGTATTGTTCCGGCGCACGCTGGACACGCACCAGACATTCTTCGCAATGGGTGAATCGATAGCGCACCTGCATTACCTCTGGTATCAGGGCCGGTTGATGCGCTCGGTGGATTCTTCTGGTGAGGGCCACGCGGACGGCGTTCTCCGCTTCGTAAGGACCGATTGATGAATGTCGACGGCGCCGCGTATCGAAGCATCTGGCGCGACGGCAACGTCGTCCGGATCATCGACCAGGCTCTGCTTCCGCATACTTTCAGGGTCGTCAAACTCGCCAGCGCGGAAGAAGTGGCCGACGCGATCCGCAACATGCGGGTGCGCGGGGCACCGCTCATCGGCGCCGCGGCGGCATTCGGCATGGCCATGGCCATGGCGAACGATGCGTCCGGCGCCAATCTCATCCGTGCCGGCGAGCAACTCGCGAAAACCCGGCCGACTGCAATCAACTTGCGCTGGGCAATTGGACGCATGAGCCAGGTGCTGCGGCCGCTGGCGGTCCACGCTCGCGCGGACGCCGCCTGGAAGGAAGCGCAGGCCATCGCTGACGAAGATGTGGCGACCAATCATGCGATCGGCCAGCACGGGGTCGGCCTCATTCGCAAGGTCGCAGAGAATCGGTCCGGGCCGGTCAACGTGCTCACTCACTGCAATGCGGGCTGGCTGGCCACCGTGGACGTGGGCACCGCACTCGCGCCCATCTATCTGGCACACGACCAGGGCATCCCTGTCCATGTCTGGGTGGATGAAACGCGTCCGCGAAACCAGGGGTTGCTCACCGCTTGGGAACTGGCACATCACGGAGTGCCGCACACGGTGATTTCCGACAATGCCGGCGGGCACCTGATGCAGCGCGGCCAGGTGGATATCACGGTAGTCGGAGCGGATCGCGTCACCGCGCGCGGCGATGTCTGCAACAAGATCGGCACCTATCTGAAGGCGCTGGCCGCCAAGGATTGCAACATTCCGTTTTGCGTCGCGTTTCCGGGTTCGACCATCGACTGGGACATCGAGGATGGATTCGTCGGGATCCCGATCGAGGAACGCGGAGCCGATGAACTGCGATCGATTGCCGGCCGCGGCGGCGACGGGGAACCGGCGCGGCTATGGCTGGTTCCGGAAAGAAGTCCGGTCGCCAACCCGGCTTTTGACGTCACTCCGGCCGCGCTGGTGTCGATGCTGATCACCGAGCGAGGCGTCACCACGGCTTCGCGCGCGGGCTTGTCGGCGCTCTATCCGGAACGTGCGCAGCGATGAGCGAGTTGACGTTGCGAAAGGAACTCATCGCGACCGCGCTGGCGATGAATGCGCTCGGCATCAATCGCGGGAAGTCCGGCAATGTCAGCGCGCGCTGGAAGGACGGATTCCTGGTGACACCTTCCGGCCTGCCCTACGAGGAAACCAGGCCGGCCGACATAGTGTTGGTCGACGGGCACGGCACACCTTCGGGCTTACGGCCGCCGTCCTCGGAGTGGCGGTTCCATCACGACATCTACCGCACCCGCCAGGATGCGCAGGCCGTGGTTCACACCCATTCGAGTTTCGCCACCACGCTTGCCTGTCTCCGGGTGGAAGTGCCTGCGTTTCACTACATGATCGCGATGGCCGGCGGAAACAGCATCCGTTGCGCGCCGTACGCCACTTTCGGCACGCAGGCACTGTCTGACCATGCGTCGCAAGCCTTGTCGGGCCGCAAGGCCTGCCTACTTGCGAACCACGGAATGATCGCGATCGGCGACGGCCTGAAGCAGGCTCTGGCGCTGGCCGTGGAAGTCGAAGCATTGTGCGAGCAATACTGGCGCGCACTGCAAATCGGCAAACCCGCCGTTCTTTCCGATGCCGAGATGGAAGTCGTGCTGGAGAAATTCAAGACCTACGGCAAGGCAGCGAAAGCTCCCCGCGCACGCTGATTGCCGGTATTTTTTGAACAGCCGCTTGCGCTGCTGCAGGCTTGGGCCTAGCTTAGCGGCTATGGCCGAAGAAAAAGCGCCCGCCCCCCTCGATTCCACAGAGTTCGCGCGCACGCTCGCCGAAATTGCGCTGCGCAGCAATCACCTCTTGAAGGAGCATCTTTCCGGACAGTCCAGGGAGTCCGGCGAGGAGCCGGTGGACGAACTCGGCGTGGGCAAAGCCTTTTCGGACATGGCAGCAAAGCTGATGACCGATCCGTTCAAACTTGCGGAAGCCGGCATGCGCATGTGGCAGGACTACTTCATGCTGTGGCAAAACACCATGAAGCGCGCCATGGGCGAGGAATCGGCGCCAGTGGCGGAGGCCCCCACGTCCGACAACCGCTTCCGCAGTGAACTGTGGCAGAACAATCTGGTGTTCGACTACATCAAGCAGTCCTACCTGATCGCCGCGCAGAACATTCAGAAGACGGTCTCCGAAGTCGAGGGCCTCGACGCGCAAACCGCGCGCAAGGTCAAGTTCTTCACCCGCCAGTACGTGGACGCACTGGCGCCGACCAACTTCGTGATGACCAATCCGGAAGTATTGAAGACCACGGTGGAAACCGGCGGCAAGAACCTGCTCGACGGTCTGAACCACCTGCTTCACGACCTCGAGCGCGGGCACGGCAAGCTGGCGATCAGCATGACCGACTACAAGGCGTTCAAGATGGGCGAGAACGTCGCGACCACGCCGGGAAAAGTCATTTACCAGAACGAGCTGATGCAGCTGATCCAGTATCAGCCGGCAACCAAGGAGGTCTACAAGACACCGCTCCTTATCGTTCCGCCGTGGATCAACAAGTACTACATCCTCGACCTGCGGCAGAAGAACTCTTTCATCAAGTGGGCGGTGGACCAGGGTATTACCGTGTTCGTGATCTCGTGGGTCAATCCCGGCAAGGAACTCGCGAGCAAGGGCTTTGAGGATTACATGCTCGAAGGCCCGCTCGCGGCACTGGATGCCGTGGAGAAGGCGACCGGAGAGAGCGAAGTCAACATGATCGGCTACTGCCTGGGTGGGACCCTCACCGCATCGGCGCTTGCGTGGATGGCGGCCCAACAGCAGTCTCGGGTCAAAAGCGTGACTTTCTTTACGGCGCTGCTGGACTTTTCGGAGCCTGGAGAGCTTGGCGTGTTCGTCGACGAAGGCGTGCTCGCCAATCTTGAGAAAAAGATGCAGCAACGCGGCTATCTCGAAGGCGCGGAAATGGCCGGCACCTTCAACATGCTGCGCGCCAACGACCTGATCTGGTCGTTCGTAGTGAACAACTATCTGCTCGGCAAAGACCCGTTCCCGTTTGACCTGCTGTACTGGAACTCGGACTCCACCCGCATGCCGGCGAAGATGCACACCTTCTACCTGCGCAACATGTACATCAGGAACCAGCTGCGGGAACCGGGCGGTATCACGCTCGCCGGCGTGCCGATCGATCTTTCGCGGGCCGATATTCCCGCGTACTTCATTTCCACCGTCGAGGACCACATCGCCCCGTGGAAGTGCACTTATCTGGGCGCCCGGTTGCTGAAGGGTCCTGTGCGCTTCGTGCTTGGCGGCTCCGGCCACATCGCCGGCATCGTCAATCCTCCGGCAGCAAACAAGTACTGGTATTGGACCAACGACCACCTGCCCGGCAGCGCCGACGAATGGCTCGCATCCGCGAGCAAGCACGAAGGTTCATGGTGGAACGACTGGGGCAACTGGCTGGCGGGTTTCGGCGGCGAAAAGATTCCAGCCCGCGTTCCCGGCGACGGCGGGCTGAAAATCATCGAGGACGCCCCCGGCACCTACGCAAGCTTCAGGCTCGATGCGGACCCGGAGAAAAAGCCCGAGACAGCGCGGAAAACGAAGCCCAGGAAGAAAAGCGACCCGGACTAATAGCCGCGGGACTTGCGGCAGATTGCGGCATTCACAGCCATTTTGCCTTGCGAAAACGATAGAAAAGATAGCCGTCTATCCCCAGCATCACCGCCATCGTCAACGGGTAGCCCAGCACCCAGTCCAGTTCCGGCATGAAGTGGAAGTTCATGCCGTAGATACCCGCGATCATGGTCGGCACCGCCACCAGCGCGGCATACGCCGCCAGACGCTTGGTCACTTCGTTGTCCTGGATGGTCAGCAGCGACAGGTTCACCGACATCGCGGTGGTGACCATTTCCCGAATGTTGTCTATCGACTGGTTCACCCGGGCCAGGTGGTCGTAAACATCGCGGAAATACTCCTGCAGTCCCGCACAAAGCTGTGGCACCCGGCCGCCGTAAAGTTTGCTGCTTGCTTCCTGAAGCGGAGCGGTGGCGTGCTTGAGCGTCATCAGTTTCTGTTTCAGGTCGTATAGCGCTTCGATAATCCCGCGGTTGCTCTCCGCGGAAAACATGCGCTTCTCGAGTTCCTCGTACTCGACCTCCAGCGCGTCGAGCACCGGGAAGTAGCGGTCAACTACCGTGTCCATGATTGCGTAGAGCACATACGCCGAACCGTGGCGCAGCAACTCCGGTTCGCGTTCGCTTCGTGCCCGCACCTCGGCAAATCCCCGCTCGGTGCGGCTGCGAACCGACAGCACGTAGTTTCGGCCGACAAATATGTCGACTTCGCCGACCTTCAACTCGTCGCCTGCAAGTTCGATGGGGTGCAGCACCATGAACAGCGAGTCGCCGTATTCCTCGATCTTTGGCCGTTGATGCCCGTGTCGCGCATCCTCGACTGCAAGTTCGTGCAGTCCGAACTCTCGTTGCATCGTTTCGAGTTCTTCGGGAGTCGGCTCATAGAGCGCCACCCAGACAAAACACTCCGGCCGGCGGACATACTCGTGGATCTGCTCCGGTTGAATATCGGCAAGCTTCCGGCCTTCCTGATAGGCAACACAGTTGATGAGCATTACGATCTCCTTGGCCGCATCGTAGCACTGCGAAAGAACGGCGCCAGCGTCCGATGACCCTTGCGTTGTTCGGCGCTACGCAGCGGCTCGCATCGATGCGAGATAGCGCATCCCTTCGATCGCGCGGCTGCCGTACCAGGAGGTCATTTCCGCATCTATCAGTGAAACCCCAATCGCGCGAGCGGTGTGGCCCGGGACGGGGGAAGTCACATTCATGACCTCCTTCACCTGCTCCACGTCCCGCGGTCTGAACGCGTAAGGTTCGGAGGAGAGCAGGATGCGATCCACGCGCCCGAGGACCGATTCGAGATGGAGGACCGGATAGCGATCGGGGTTGGCTACATCGATCTGGTCCCATCCCACCGATTCCAAGGTGCGTGCAATGTAGGTATCGCGCGAAATCGTCATCCAGGGGTCTTTCCAAATGACATAAAGCACCCGCTCGCGCGGCAGGCCGGAAGTGGTTTCGATCGCG
>Ga0070700_100002058_pt1 | contig 10217 bp, 9 predicted proteins | sample KBSK5101metaG_FD_65456 | JGI IMG/M metagenome (GOLD analysis project Ga0070700, IMG submission 65456) | Corn, switchgrass and miscanthus rhizosphere microbial communities from Kellogg Biological Station, Michigan, USA - KBS K5-10-1 metaG | ecosystem: Host-associated > Plants > Roots >...
CGGCGGTGATGCCGGCGGCTTGGCCGCCGGTGGTGTCGACGTAATAGGCGCTGCCGTTGGCATATAACAGCAGCGGTGGGGGGTGGCCCCCACTGGCAAGTTCGACCTCAAACCCGTTGCCGCGCCTAGTCAGTCTCCCATAAATCAAGGTGCACATTCGAATGCCCTTGCCCTGGAGCTCTTGGCGCAACACGATGTTGAGGTTATCCAGCACGTGCACCGGATCCTCGTCATACACTGCTGCCGCGCGCAGCGTGTACCGAGTCAATGCTGTCACCACCGCCGCGTCGACACCTTTGCCCGCCACATCGCCCAAGAAGAAGCCCCAGGTTGTCCGCGACAGCGGGAACAGGTCGTAGAAATCGCCGCCCACATCATCGACCGATGCCGTGGAGTAAAAGTCGGCGGCCTCCAGGCCAGCCGGAGCCGAAAGGACCGGTGGCAGCAATGCGTTCCGCAGCGTCTCGGCGAAAGCCCGGACTCGTCCTTGCTCCTTCTCCGCCAGCTGACGCGCCTGCAGGAGCTCGCTTTCGTACGCGCGGCGGTCAGCGGCATCCAGCACGGTGATCTGCAGTCGTTCCGGCTTCTGGTCAGCTCCACTCTTGACGTTCGCGGTAAGAAACATCGGCAGCCGGGCTCCGTCGGCGGCCACGAGATCGGTGATCACACCGTTGAGGTCGCCGCCCATCTGCAGCAGGGGCCCGAAATGGGTGTCGTAAAGAATGCGTCCACTCACCGTCAGGAGATCGGCAAACGGCCTGCCACACAGCCCATCGGGCTCGTATCCCAGCTGTTTGGCCAGGGTTTCGTTGACGCGGATGATGCGCCCGTCGGCGTCGGCGATGACGTGGCCGCACGGAGCGTGTTCCCAGAAGTCCTCGACGCCGCTGGTCACGTCGGTCGAGCGAACGCCGCGATGGCTGCAGCGGTTTCGTCTGGGGCACTCACGTGCGGGCAGTGTCCGACGGCATCCAGGGTTACCAGCCGACTGTCAGGAATGTGCGCGTGCACGTACGCCCCGACCTCGCGCGGCGCGATGACGTCCTGGGTGCACTCGATCACCAAGGTGGGCAGCGGCACCTGGGCCAGATCGGCGCGATTGTCCGACAGGAACGTGGCGCGGGCGAACACCCGCGCATGTTCTGGGTCAGCGCGACAGAAGGTCTCGGCCAATTCGTCTTGTAACTCGGGCCGGTCCGGAGTGCCCATGATGACCGGCGCCATCGCCTTCGACCAGCCCAGATAGTTCTGCTCCAACGACTCGAGCAGTTCGGCGATATCGGCCTTTGAGAAGCCGCCGCGATACTCGGCGTCATCGATGTAGCACGGCGAAGGTGTCAGCAGGATGAGGCTGGCGAACCGACTCGGGTTTGCGATCGCAGCCAGCACGCCAATCATCGCCGACACCGAATGGCCGACGAACACGACGTCGGCCAGATCAAGTTCGTCGACAATCTCGAGGATGTCACCCGCGTAACCGGACAGCGACGAGTACTTCTCGGCATCCCACGCCTCAGGGTCCGACGATCCCGATCCCACGAGGTCGATCAGCACCAAGCGAAAGCCTGCCTTGAGTCGGTCCACGACGAGACGCCACAGGTTCTGATCGCAACCGAAGCCGTGTACCAACATGATCGTGGGGCCATCTTCGCGGCCGACGATGTTGACGTTGTTGCGTGCGATTACGCTCACCGCCCCACATTAAGGCGTCGCCGCACCGTGAACCACGGTCGGTTGCCGACGACATCGCCGAGCTTGCGCGGTAAAGCAGAGGGCGATGCCTGACTGTCGACTGAGTCAGTGCCCGCGGGCGACCCATTCGTCGTAGTGCACGATCTCGTCGCCGATGGTGGTGGAATCGCCGTGGCCGGTGTAGACGACGGTCTCGCCGGGCAGCGTGCCGAGCTTCTCGGAGATCGACGTGAGGATCGTCGGGAAGTCGGAGTAGGACCGGCCCGTCGCGCCGGGCCCGCCCTCGAACAGGGTGTCGCCGGAGAACACCGCGTTGAGCTCGGGTGCGTGCCAGCACACCGATCCCGGTGAATGTCCCGGGGTGTGTATCGCACGCAACTCGTGGCCCGCGACCCGTAGCGTGTCGCCGTCGTTGACCGTGCGGAAGTCCTTGTCCGGATGTGTCATTCGCCACAGCACGTCGTCAGCCGGGTGCAGCAGCACGGGGGCGTCCAGCGCCTCGCTGAGTTGGGGCGCGACCGTCACATGGTCGTTGTGGCCGTGCGTGCACACCACCGCCACCACATGGCGTCCGCTTACAGCGTCGATGATGGGACCTGCGTCGTGCGCGGCGTCGAACACCACGACCTCGGAGTCGTCGCCGACGAGCCAGATGTTGTTGTCGACTTCCCAACTGCCACCGTCGAGTTCGAACACCCCGTGGGTGACGACGCGTGCGATCGGGCCGCCGTTCACTTCATCACCACTACCGAGCGCAGCACCTCACCGGCGTGCATCTTGTGGAAGGCGTCGTCGATGTCACCCAGCCCGATGCGCTCGGAGACGAACTTCTCCAACGGCAGTCTGCCCTGCAGATAGAGGCTGATCAGGGTGGGGAAGTCGCGCTCGGGCAGGCAGTCGCCGTACCACGACGATTTCAGTGCGCCGCCGTGGGAGAAGAAGTCGATCAGCGGCATCTCCAGCGTCATGTCGGGCGTCGGAACGCCAACCAGCACAACGGTTCCCGCCAGATCGCGGGCGTAGAACGCCTGCTTCCAGGTCTCCGGGCGGCCGACCGCGTCGATGACCACGTCGGCGCCGTTGCCATCCGTGAGGTCCTGGATGGTCTGCACCGGATCGAGCTCGCGGGCGTTGATGGTGTGCGTGGCGCCGAACTCGCGCGCCCAGTTCAGTTTCTTGTCATCGGTGTCGACCGCGATGATCCGCTTGGCGCCCACCAACCGAGCGCCCGCAATGGCCGCATCGCCCACACCGCCGCAGCCGATCACCGCGACGGTGTCATCGCGGGTGACGGCCCCGGTGTTGACCGCCGCGCCGAGCCCGGCCATCACACCGCAACCCAGCAACCCGGCCACCGCGGGATCGGCCTCCGGATCGACCTTCGTGCACTGCAGCTCATGCACCAGCGTCTTGTCGACGAACGCTCCGATGCCCAGCGCCGGCGTCAACTCGGTGCCGTCGGTAAGCGTCATCTTCTGCTTGGCGTTGAACGTGTTGAAGCAGTACCACGGCCGACCGCGTTTGCAGGCCCGGCACTCACCGCATACCGCACGCCAGTTCAGGATGACGAAATCACCGGGCTCGACATGTCTCACGCCCTCGCCGACGGACTCCACCGTGCCCGCGGCCTCATGGCCGAGCAGAAACGGGAACTCGTCGTTGATGCCGCCGTCGCGATACGTCAGATCGGTGTGGCAGACCCCGCAGGCGATGATCTCGACCACCACCTCGCCCGGACCCGGGTCGGGGATGACGACATCCACCACCTCCACCGGCTCGCCCTTCTTACGTGAAATCACACCGCGCACCGTCTGAGTCATGCGTACAACCTAATGCCAATGGTGGGAGGCTAGGGGCGTGATCTCTCGGCCCGATGCCGGCGGCCAGGCGCCTCCGGCCCTGTACATATCCCACGGCGCACCGCCCTTGGTCGACGACGAGCTGTGGGTCTCGGAGCTGGCGAAGTGGGCGCAGAGTCTCCCGACGCCGAGTGCGATCCTCGTCGTCTCGGCGCACTGGGAGGCCGCACCGCTGACCATCGGGTCGACGACCACCGAGACCCCGTTGACGTACGACTTCTGGGGATTCCCTGAGCACTACTACGCGACCACCTACGATGCGCCGGGTGCGCCTGACCTCGCCGCGCAGGTCGAGGCGCTGATGCCCGACGACGAGCCCGTCGCCCACGATCCGGATCGCAGGCTCGACCACGGCGCCTACGTTCCGCTAACCGTCATGTATCCGGACGCCACCATCCCGGTGCTGCAGATCTCGCTGCCCACCTGGACCCGCAGCGTCTGCTGCATCTCGGCGAGCGGTTGCGTCCGTTGCGCGATGAAGGCGTCCTGATCATCGGGTCCGGATTCACCACGCACGGTCTGCCCTTCCTCGACGACCCGTCGCCCGGCGCCGTCCCCCCGGAGTGGTCGACCGAGTTCGACGCCTGGGCGTGCGAACGCTTCGCCGCGGGCGATGTCGACTCGCTCATCGACTTCCGCCACCGGGCGCCCGGCATGCCGTACGCGCATCCGACCATCGAGCACTTCTCGCCGCTGTTCGTCGCGCTCGGGGCGTCGCGCGATCCGGGGCAATCGGCCAAACAAGTCATCGACGGCTACTGGATGGGCCTGGCGAAACGGTCCATTGAACTGGTTTGACCGGATATACCGTTTAAGCAGTTGACATGGTCACGCACGTAGAGACGCACAGCGAACTCCTGCTGGCGGCCCGCACCGCCCACGGCAGGCGAGACTGGCACGCCTCCTACGAGGCGTTCACCCGGGCGGGCCAGGACACGCCACTGGGGACCGACGACCTCGACGCGATGTCCACGGCGGCGTGGCGGCTGGGCCGCGGCAAGGAATCGCTGCGGGTGGCGGAACGGGTGTTCGCACAGCTCGCTCGGACAGATCCGCCGTCGGCGGCGATGAAGGCCGTCGACCTCGCGCTGGCGTGGGTGACTCGCGGCGACCTCAATATCGGGCAAGGCTGGATGAACCGCGCGCGTCGTCTGCTCGACGGCACGACGGAAGGGCCGACCCACGGTTATCTTGCCTACCTCGACGCGGTCGCTGCGGCGCTCACCGGAGACGCGCAAGCGTTGGCGGAGCAGGGGCGGGTGCTTCGCGAGATGCGTGCCCGGCTGGAGAGCCCCGCGGTCACGGCGCTCTGTCACGTGGCCGAGGCGCTCGCCGCGATCGGCGAGGCCCGCATGACCGAGGCGTACGGGCTCATCGACGAGGCGATGCTGCCGGTGCTGGCCGACCAGGTGCCGATCGACTGGGCTGCCGACATCTACTGCGTCGTGCTCAACCAGTGTCACCGGCTGGCCGATCTGCCACGGATGAGAGCGTGGACACAATCGATGGAACGGTGGTGCAACGACTTCGCGGCGTCGGCCAATTACGGCGGGGTATGTGACGTCCATCGGCTGCAACTGTCCGCCGCGACCGACGACTACGGACTGCTCGAGCATCGATTGGTCCGTGCGAGCCGCGAGTTGGAAGAGGTCAACAGCTGGGCGGCCGGCGAGGGTTATTACCAACTGGGGGAGGTGCGTCGGCTGCGCGGTGACGCCGACGGTGCGTTCGCCGCGTTCTCACGCGCCCGCGCGCTGGGCGTCGAGCCGCAACCGGGTGAGGCGCTGTTGCGATGCGCGATCGGTCACAGCGATACCGCTTGGACCGAGCTTCGGGTCGCGCTGGCAGGAGAAGACCGTCTGGGCCGCATGCGGCTGCTGCGTGGCGCGGTCGAGGTGGCGCTCGCGCGGAACAGCCTGGATGAAGCCGAAAGACATTGCAGTGAACTGGAATCCGGTGCCGAAGCGTTCGGTACGCCCGGCTTTCGCGCGTGGGCGGCGCACGCGCGCGGTGCACTGCTGGTGCAGCAGGGCCGGTACGGGGAGGCCCTCGACGCCTTGGAGGCGGCGCTTCGCGAGTACCGGATACAGCAATCGCGCTACGACACCGCGCAGGTCTATGACTGGATGGCCGTGGCCCACAAGGCACTCGGTGACGACGAGCTGGCCGCCGCCGACTCCGCCACCGCGGAGAACATCTACGCCCAGCTCGGTGTCGAGCCGGCACCGGTCTGCGGGCAGAGGACGCCCGGCGGTCTGACGAAACGCGAGATCGACATCCTCCGGCGCGTCGCGGGCGGCGCCACCAACAAACAAGTCGCCGAGCAGATCTGCATCAGCGAGAAGACCGTGAGCAGGCACCTGGCCAACATCTACGGCAAAATCGGCGTCTCGTCGCGCACCGCCGCAGTGGCGTGGGCGCACACAAACAACTTGCTTTGGCATGCTTCTGCATCATTTACACCACGGTGACTCTTGGAATTTGCATGGTTTCCCCGATGCGGCACAAGGCCCCGACGGCCTAGCGTGTCAGTCATGACGACTGTGAACGAAAACGCCACCGACACCACCGAGGAATTCGCAGAGCGTGTGGTGGGCGCGATCGACAGTGCCAGCTTGGCCATCTTGCTGTCGATCGGGCATCAGACCAAGCTGTTCGACACCATGGCGGAGCTGCCGGCGGCCACCAGCGCGCAGATCGCCGATGCCGCGGGGCTCAACGAACGTTATGTGCGGGAGTGGCTGGGCGGTGTGGTCACCTGCCGCGTCATCGACTACGACCCTGCCTCCCAGACGTATTCGCTGCCGCGCCATCGCGCCGCGGTGTTGACCCGCGCCGCGGGCCCCGACAACCTGTCCCGCGTCGCCCAGTTCATCGCGATGATCGGTGAGGTCGAACAGAAGATCATCGGCTGCTTCCACTCCGGCGGCGGGCTGGCCTACAGCGAGTATCCGCATTTTCACAAGGTGATGGCTGAGCAGAGCGGCGAGGTGTTCGACGCCGCGCTCGTCGACGTCGTCCTGCCGATGGCGGACGGGCTGCCCGACCGACTCCGAGGGGGCGCCGACGTCGCCGACATCGGTTGCGGCAGTGGTCATGCCATCAACGTCATGGCACAGGCGTTCCCGCTCAGCCGGTTCACCGGTATCGACTTCTCGGACGAGGGGCTGGCCGCCGGAGCCGCCGAGGCCCGGTCTCTCGGGCTGACCAACGCAACCTTCCGCCAGGCCGATGTCGCCAACCTCGACGCCGCCGAAGCCTATGACGTCATAACGGTTTTCGACGCGATCCACGACCAGGCCCAGCCGGCGCAGGTGTTGCACAACATCTATCGCGCGTTGCGGCCGGGTGGTGTCCTGCTGATGGTCGACATCAAGGCGTCGAGTCAGCTCGAGGACAACATCGGGGTGCCGCTACGTGCGTACATGTACACCGTCTCGACGATGCACTGCATGAGCGTTTCGCTCGGCCTCGACGGAGCCGGGCTGGGCACCTGCTGGGGGCGTCAGCTGGCCACCTCGATGCTGGCCGACGCAGGCTTCGGCGACGTTGCGGTCCATGAGATCGAGTCGGACCCGATCAACTTCTACTACGTCGCGCGGAAGTGATGCGATGACGGTCGAAGCGAGCAGGCGGCAATCGCTTCCTCAGCTGAGCGGCGGCGGTTTGTTCGTGACGGACGGAGGCCTGGAGACCGAGCTGATCTTCCACGACGGCATCGAGTTGCCGTGCTTTGCGGCATTCCCGTTGCTCGAGAAGCCGGACGGCCGCAGCCGGCTGCGTCGCTACTACGACGGCTATCTGGCGATCGCGCGCGAGCACGGCGCGGGCTTCATCATCGAAACCCCAACGTGGCGCGCCAATCCCGACTGGGCCACTCGGCTCGGCTATGCGCCCAAACAGCTCGACGGCTTCAACCGTGCCGCGGTGTCCCTCGCCGAAGAGGTGCGCGCAGCCGCGGCGGCCGACGGGATCACCGCGGTGGTGAGCGGATGTGTCGGCCCGCGCGGCGACGGCTACGACCCGGGCAACGCGATGACGCCTGAGGAAGCAGAGCGCTACCACGCGATTCAGATCGGCACGTTCGCCTCCACCACCGCCGACCAGGTCACCGCGATCACCATGACCAATGCCGAGGAGGCGATCGGCATCGTGCATGCCGCCTCCGCGGCGGGCATTCCTGCGGCCATCTCCTTCACGGTCGAAACCGACGGCCGGCTGCCCACTGGCCAGCCGCTGCGCGAGGCGATCGAACAGGTGGATGCGGCGACTGGCGCCCGTGCCGCCTATTTCATGGTCAACTGCGCGCATCCCGCTCACTTCGCCGATTCGCTGGCCCCCGATGGGCCGTGGCGGCGAAGGATCGTCGGTCTGCGCGCGAACGCATCGACGAGGAGCCACGCCGAACTCGACGACGCGACCGAACTCGACGAGGGTGATCCAGTCGACCTCGGCGCGCGGCACGTCGCGCTGCGTGACCGACTATCGACGGTCACGGTGCTTGGCGGCTGCTGCGGCACTGACGCCCGGCACGTGGCAGCGATCGTCTCGTCCTGGAGCGCCGACTAGGCCGAATGCAAAGAATTACCGATTCGGCACAACGCAAAGTTCCACTGTTTCTCCGATGTGCGACCGAGCCTTGGCTTCATACCGTCGGATACATGAGCGAGCATGCAAACGTCACGACAGTGAACAAGATGACCCAGGCGATCATCAGTGAGGACAAGGAAGCGCTGAGTTCGTTGTTCACCAACGGATTCGTCTTCCACTTGCGGGCGCCGTTCGCCACAGCGGGCGACCACACCGGAGTAGACGGACTGCTCGGTGCGATCGGAGCCGTTTTCGAAGCCACTAGCGGGGACGTAAAGCTCGAGCAGCAGTTCTGCATTGGCATCGACGGCTGGGCGGCGGAATGGGAACACGCCGTCCTCGGCCGCAACGGAAAGACGCTGGAGTCCGACAACGCGTTCGTTTACCGGTTCGCCGGCGACCGCATCGACGAGATGTGGATGTTCGTCGGGGCCGACCCTCGCGCCGCGGCGGCGTTCTTCGCCTGAGCCGGAGGTGCTGCGAGGTTTCTCGCACGTCATCTGGCAATTGCGACCACACTGGAGGCGTGGTCGCGTGGGACGAGGAATACCGTCGGCTCGCCCGCCAAGCAGGGGAACTTGACGTCGAAGAGATCGACGCCCTGGCCACCGCGGCCTACATGACAGGACACGAACAGGAAAGCTTCGACGTCTGGGGGCGTGGCCATCAGCGGTGCCTCGATGTGGGCGACGTCGTCCGGGCGACACGCTTCGGGGTCCGGCTTGCCCAGGCACTCGGCTTCACCGGCGACTTCGCCCGCAGTAGCGGATGGGCCGAGAGGTGCCGACGGCTGCTTGACGACGCGACCATCGACTGTGTTGAACGCGGATTCGTCGAACACGCCGCGGGTATGTGTCGCATCTGCGTCGACGGCGACATCGTGGCCGCTCGCGCCGCGTTCGTCCGGGCAGGCAACATCGGCGAGAAGTTCAGCGACACCGAGCTGCTCACTCTCGCCCGCATCGGGGAGGGCCGGTGCATGATCTACGTGGGCGAAACCGCGGAGGGCCTGTCGCTGCTCGACGAGGCGATGGTCTCGGTGGAGGCCCGCGAGATCCCGCCGATGGCTGTTGGCGACGCCTACTGCACGGTCATCGACGCCGTTCACGAATTGTTCGACATTCGCCGATGCGAACAGTGGACCGAATCATTCACGCGGTGGTGCGACGCCCAACACGGCCTGGTCCTCTACAACGGCCACTGCCTGCTCCATCGCGCAGACCTTCTGATGCTGCACGGCGCGTGGTCCGACGGCGTCTCGGTTGCCAAGGCTGCATGCGCCGGACTGAGCGAGCCGATGAACGCCCCGACGCTCGGCGGAGCTCTCTACATCGAGGCCGAATTGCACAGGCTGCGCGGCGAATTCGCGATGGCCGAGCGAGCCTACGAGCGTGCCAACTCGTTCGGTTGCCAACCGCAGCCGGGCATGGCTCTTCTCCGGCTTGCGCAGGGTCGCGTTGACGTTGCTACCGCGCAGCTGCGCCGACGGTTGGCGGAGTCGGGTCAGCCCATCGACCGCGCGCGAATTCTCTGTGCCGCCTCCGAGATCCTGGTCGCCGCTGATGATATCGAGGGCGCCCGCGCCGCGGCCGACGAGTTATCTTCCATCGCAACTCAACTCGGGTCACCGCTGTTGCGTGCCCACGCCGAACTCGCGACCGGTTCGGCACTCCTTGCCTCCGGAGATGCGGTGGGAGCACTGGTCGCCCTGCGGCGTGCTGTCGCCGACTGGATCGAGCTGCGGGTGCCACGTGAACAGGCGCGTACCCGGCTGTTGATCGCCGACGCCTGTGACGCCCTTGGCGACCCCGAGAGCGCCGAAATGGAGCGGCGCGCGGCCAATTCGACTTTGGAGTCGCTTGTGGGGACCAGGAGGAGGTTTACGTCGCCGGCCGCGGGCCTGACCGCGCGGGAGACCGAGGTGTTGGCGCTCGTCGCGCAGGGAAAGTCCAACCGGGCGATCGCGACAGAACTGTGTATCAGCGAGAAGACCGTTGCGAGTCACCTCAACCACATCTTCACCAAGCTCGGGCTCTCGTCGCGCTCGGCCGCGACGGCGTACGCCTACCAGCACGA
>Ga0070700_100002059_pt1 | contig 10214 bp, 8 predicted proteins | sample KBSK5101metaG_FD_65456 | JGI IMG/M metagenome (GOLD analysis project Ga0070700, IMG submission 65456) | Corn, switchgrass and miscanthus rhizosphere microbial communities from Kellogg Biological Station, Michigan, USA - KBS K5-10-1 metaG | ecosystem: Host-associated > Plants > Roots >...
CGACGGCCGTCACGAACAACGTCACGCCCGCACGTCCCGCAGCAGCACGATCTCGCAGTGTTCCTTGAGTGCCGCCATCACGGTGTCGAAGTAGTGCAGCCGGTTGGCCAGCGGCGTGCGCATCAACCGCGACGTGTAATAGAAGTGCTCGCTTCGTCCGGCCACATCCGATGGATCAGTGAACTCGTTGATATGCAGGCCGCAATTCACGAACAGGCCGCGCGCGACCAGCTGACGAAGCGCCCACAGCGTCGGCCCGATCCCCAGCGGCAGCAACACCGACGTCACGAATGGATAGTGGACCCACGGGATCACCGAGACCGGGATCTCCGTGAAACGGGACGACGGATCGGCGGCGGTCATCCGGCCATCGGCCAGGCGGAACGGCCGGCGCGGGCCGAAGTGGTCCGCGATCGGCTGGCAGGTGACGTAGCTCTGGTCCTGCAAGCGCGTCGCCTTGAACAGCCGCTTGATCACCGAATACGTCAAGCTGCCGTTCAGCGACGTGTCGTAGCGGTAATCGAATTTGCGGAGAACCTGGATGACGCGCGACGAAATCGTGTAGCCGGGCGCGCGAAAGCCGACGATCGGCGCCGCCGACAAGGGCGTCAGCAGCCGGTGGCATTCGGCGATTTCGTCATGAATCTCGGCGTCGCCCAGGTTCACGAGCTGCTTGTTGTGATGCATGGTGTGGTTGGCCAGCTCGTGGCCATCCGCCGCCAGTCGCCGCAGCAGCGGCGCATGATCGGCGACGTCGCGGCCGATGATGAAGAAGGTGGCCTTGACGTGGTGGCGATCGAGCAGGGCCAGAAACCGCGGCAGCACGCAATCGTAGGTGATCGCCGGCAGGCCGTCGTCGTGAATCATGCGGCGATGGGAGTCGATGTCGTCGGCAAGCGTGTCGAGATCGATGTTGATCGACGCCTGCGTCATTTGCCGGCGAAGCGCAACTTCATGAACTCGAGCATCTCCGCCGCCCAGACGCGGCCATCCACGCCTTTCCGATCGATATGCTCGGCGATCTGGAAGCCGAGCCCGACGTTGTCGTCCATGCTGTTGTTGAGGAACAGGCCGTGGCGCCCAAGGGTCATCACGTTGCGCACGGCGTGCACGCCCTCCAGTACCGGAATCAGGTGATCTTCGAAGTTCAGCTCATAGACCGGATAGGCCGTCGCGATGTCGGTCACGTAATAGGCGTCGACTTCCGATTCGGTCACGCCGTAACCCATCTTCATCAGGTCCTTCAGCGCGATGCGATAGATCTCCTCGTCGCTCGCCTGCCACAGCGGCTCGTCCTTCCATAACGACAGCTCGATGCACAGGATCGTGCGATCGGCCGGCACCATATCGGGACTGACGTTCTTCTGCTCCGACATCCGGTTGACGCGATAGTCGTCGTCGAGCAGGTAGACCCAGTGATAGTTGGTGAGCTGCGGACGCTTCAAGGCGATGTAGATCAGCTTGAGGCTTCGATAGCGAAGCCTGGCGGCGTGGTCGACGACCGACTGCGGCAACGCCGGCGACATCATGTTGACGAGCGCCGGCAACGGCAGCGTCGACAGCACCGCGTCGGCTTCAATCGATTGCTCGCCGGCTGCGGTCTTGTAGACCACCCGGGAGACCGTGTCGCCGGTCCGCTCGACGCGAACGACCGGCGAATTCAGCCGAATCTGATTTCCGCCGGCCGTGATCTCCGCGGCCATGCCCTCGTACAAACGGCTGATGCCCGCGCGCGGATAGAAGTACTTCGTGAAGTAGGTCGCGGGATCGGCCTTGATGCCAAGGGTCCTCAGGATGATGTTCTTGAGATTCAGCTTGGCCACACGCTGCGCCTGCTTTGACGAGATCTGGCTCGTGGGCAACCCCCACACGCGCGCGGAATAAATGCCGAAGCACAAGTCGTAGAGCGTGCGGCCCAGGTTGCGGATGCCCCATTCTTCGAATGAGTCTTCCTGTTTCGCCGGCGCGAAGAACGACTTGATGGTGGCGAGGCTGTAGTCCCACAAAATCAGCGCCGACAACAGCGGGTTGACGCCGAACAGCACCTGGAGAATCTCCAGCGGATAGACATACTCCTTGCCGCGCAGCAACACGCGGGTGCCGCGCACGAGGGTGAGCGGATTTTCACCGAAGAACGGCGTGATCGTCTTCAGGATCTCCTGGCTCTCCGGCGTCGCGCGGATGTGAAAGGTGTGCGGACCGAAGTCGACCGAGTAATCGCCGACTTGAATGGTCCGGCCCATGCCGCCGACCGCGCCATCGCGCTCGAGCACGGTGACCGGGTAGCCCAGCTTCGTCAGGCGCCACGCCGCCGAGATCCCGGCCGGCCCCGCGCCCAAGATCACCACTCGCCGCTTTTCGCTCATCCTCTATCCCTTAGGGTTGCCGGCTGGCGAGAAATGCGCGCAGCCGCTCGAGTCCGGCATCGAACGCAATGGCCGGCACCACACCAAAGCGATCGCGCATCGTCGTGTCCGCGGAGCGGAACTGGATGTACTCGGGCACCGTGCCCTCGTGACGAACCGACACTTCGATGCCAAGCGTCGACGCCATCGTCGCGACGATGTCGTTGATGCTGACCGGCGCACCCGAGGCGAAGTCGACGGTCAGCTTCGCGCCCTTCGCCTTGACCAGCGCCAGAAAGCCATCGACCGCATCGTCGACATACATGAAGTCGATCAGGTTGCGGCCGTCGCCCCGCACCGTGAACTCCCGCTCGCCCCTGGCGAGCACCTGCAGCCACTTCGTGGTGATCTTGCGGGGCGCTTCGTAGGGACCGTACGCGCCGAAGAATCGGACGTTGACGTAGCTCGACACGGTGCCGCGGTGCTCGCAGAAAAACTGCAGGTACTGCTCCGAAGCCAGCTTCGAAATCGCGTACGGCAATTTCGGCGATACCGGTGTTCCCGGTTTCACGTCGCCGGTGAGCCCGTCGTAGACGGCGCCTGAAGACAGATAGACGACGTGATCGGCCGGGCATTGTTCGAGGGTGTTCACGAACGCGACGGTGTTCGATTCGAGGTCCCAACGCGGCCGCTTGGCGGACGCGGCCGGATCGCCATTGGCGGCGAGATACAACATGGCGTCCGGCTTCTTGCCAATCAGCCGCGACAAGGCATTGACGTCGCTCGCGCTCATCAGGTCGCATCGCACCGGCGTGACGTTGGTGAGCCCATGCTGCTTCACGAACGTATCGAGCCCCGTCGTCGAGCGATAGACGGCGAACACGTTCCAGTCCTTCGGCGCGCGAAGCAGAACGTTATGGCCGATGAATCCGGAAGCTCCGGTGACGACGAGAATCATTGTTGAGGTCTTGAGGTCTTGAGGTCTTGAGGTCTTGGGTCTTGGGTCTTGGGTCTTGGGTCTTGGGTCTTGCTATTTCTTGCCGGCAACCGCGTCGTAATTCTCGCGATACCAGGCGATCGCCTGTGACACGCCGGTCTCGAGCGAGACGGTCGGGCGATAGCCGAGCAGCGTCATCGCCTTCTCGATCGCCGGCACGCGCAGCTCCACCTCGGGGCCGGGGTGCGGCTTGAACACGATCTCCGACGTCGAGTTGGTGAGGCGGATGATCAGGTTGGCGAGCTCGAAGTTCGTGGCCGTACCTTGCGGGTTGCCGATGTTGAAGGCGTGGCCGATCGCAGAGGGGTTTTCGCAGCAGCGCAGCACGCCGTCGATGAAGTCGGTCACGAAGCACCACGAGCGGATCTGCGTGCCGTCGTTGTAGAGCGTGATCGGCAGGTTTCTGAGCGCCTGCAGCGTCATGCCGCGGATCGCGCCGTCACCGACCTGGCGCGGACCATACACGTTGAACGGGCGCACGATCGCCAGCGGCAGCTTGTCTTCGCGGAAGTGCGCGTATGAGAGGTGCTCCGAGGCGAGCTTGCTGGCCGCATAGACCCAGCGGCTTTCGCCAATCGGGCCGATCGGCGTGAAGTCGTCTTCCTTGCCCTTGTGGATGAACGCGCCGTAGACCTCGCTCGTCGAGAACTCGACGAAGCGCTCGACGCCGACCTCGATCGCTGCCTTCACCACCTGGTGCGTGCCGAGGAGGTTGACTTCCATGGTCCGCACCGCGCTGCGATCGACGGTGTAGACACCGGCAATGGCGGCGCAGTGGATGACGACGGTGCAGCCGTCGATCGCCTTGCGCACCGCGTCGAAGTCCAGCACGTCGCCCTTGATGAACGTCAGGTGCTTGTGCCCCTCGAGGTGCGCAAACTGCAGCGCGTTGCGGTGCAGGTTGTCGTAGACCACGACCTGGTTGTGCTCGACGAGCTTGGACACGAGATGCGAGCCGATGAAGCCGGCGCCGCCGGTGATGAAAATGCGCTTGTTGGTGAGAGCCATGAATCTGAGAGCCTCATAGGCCCCGCCGGAGGCGGGGTCAGGAAACGCTAATGCTTACCGTTGGTCGTGCGTGAACGAACGGCCGCCGAACGCGCCCGCTTCGGCGCCGGCTCCGGTTCCTTGCGGAGCGGAAACTGCTTCTCGCGCGGCACGCCAACGTTCTGCAGATCGACGGCCTGCTGGCCCGATCGATCGAGCGTCGCGACGATCATCAGGTCGAACTCGACCGAGCCGTGCTCGGCAATCGGGCGGACCGGCATCCCGAGGAACTCGCGGCCGCCCGCCTGGTCGAAGATCGCGACCGGCTCCATGCCCGATTCCTTGAGCGACAGGTAGGCGAGCTCGGCGGCCTCGCCGCTGCCGTAAATGGCGACGCGCTTGCCTTCCGCCGCGCAGTCCTGCATCGCCTCGCGCAGGTGCTGCCGGACCTCGCCGTAGAGGTGCAGCGAGTAGTCCATGAACTCGTAGGTGAGCCGCGCCTTCTCGGCGATGCCGCGCGGCGTGATCAGGTACGAAATCCGGTTGGGCTGCACGTTCACACACTTGATGTAGCCCTTGTGAATCATCCGCTTCAGATAGATGTTGGCGAGCCCGAGCGCGATACCCAGTTTCTTGGCCATGCCGCGCTGCGTGACGCGCGAATCCTCATGCACGGCCTCCAGCAGTCGCAGGTCGCGATGCGCTTCAACGTCCATCGATTTCACGTTCGGTTTTTCGTCGTCTTTCATTTCACGATGTGGCGCCTGCCCTGAGCGAGCGGTCGTTGGCGTGCAAACGACCGCGAGTCGAAGGGTCTATTCATGATGGTGGTGGTGATGGTCGTGCGGCTGGTGGGCCAGCGCGTGCTCGGCGGCCTCCCAGTCTTCGGGGTTATCAATGCTGATGGAGCGCTCGATCGGCATCGGATACGCGACCACGCGATCGCCGTAGAGGCTTGGCGACGCTCCGAACAGCACGTCGGTGCGGAACGCGTAGACGGCGCCGTTCATCACGAACGCCTTTGGCAGATCCTGGCGGCGGTTGATGCGGTTGCGCACCGGCTCACCGGTCACGAACAGCTTCGCGAGGCCGCTCTCGTCGACGCGCAACATGCGCATCGGGTGCGCGTGCGCCGAGACGGCCGAGACGCTGACCACCGAATCCGCGCCCGACAACTCGAGCATGCGCAGGGCCGCGGCAATGTCGGCCGAGGAACGGAGCGGCGACGTCGGTTGCAGGATCACGACCGCTTCGGCGCGGTAGCCCTGGTGATCGATCAACCACTGCACGGCGTGTTGAATCACCGGCAGGTGCGGCGTTTCATCGCGCGCCAGCTCCGCCGGCCGCATGAACGGCACGTCGCAGCCCAGCGACCGCGCCACCTCGGCGATCTTGGGATCCTCCGTCGACAGGATCAGCCGCTCGAGGGGCGTGTCGTTGGCGGCGTCGATGCTGTAGTGAATCAGCGGCTTGCCGCCCAGCAATCTCAAGTTCTTGCCGGGAATGCCCTTCGATCCGCCGCGGGCGGTGATGATGCCGAGGACTCTCATTCGAAGAACCTTTTCTGCGTATAGAGCGGGGTGGTGGTGAGCAGGTTCGCGATTGTCTCGCTGGCGTGGTCCTTGAAGTAGATGTGCGAGGGCTGGTAGCGCCCGTGCGCGAGCTGCGTGGCGATTGCCGCGCCGATCTCGGTGGCGTCGTAGCCGACGTGCATCACGTGCTCGCCGGCGAGGCGGCCCTGCTGGCGCGCGCCGATGTTCACGACCGGCGTGCCCAGGTACGAGCACTCCTTGATCCCCGCCGACGAATTGCCGACCAGGCAGTTCGCGTGGGCGAGCAGCGCCACGAAATCGTTGGCCGGCACGTTGGTGATGAAGCGCATGTGCGCGGTCAGCTCGGGGTGTGTTTCACGCATGCCGCGCAGGCTGTCGGACATCTCGCCGGTGCCGGCGTCGGGATTCGGCCAGAACCAGATCGTCGGCAGCTCGAACGACGCCACCACCCTGAGCGTCGTCTCGAGATGGGCGCGGTTGTCCTTCTCGCTCGTCACCGGATGCTGCACGACCATCAGGTACGGCTGCTCGATGTCGACGTCGTGGCCGACGCCAAGGGCGTTGACCTGCTCGTTGGTGATCGTCGTGCTGACGTGCGCGGCCAGCTCCACGTCGAGCGAGCCGGTGTTGAAGACGTACTGCGGATCCTCGCCCATCGCCAGCACGCGCCGGTGCGCGTCCTGGTTGGTGACGAAATGGATGTGCGCGAGCTTGGTGATCGCATGGCGCACGCTCTCGTCGATGCTGCCGGTGACGTCGCCGCCCTCGATGTGCGCGATGGTGATGTTGAGATACGCGGCCGACATCGCGATCGCCAGCTGCTCGAAGCGATCGCCGCAGATCACCACCAGGTCGGGCGACGCCGTGTACAGGCTGTTGGTGAACTCGAGCGCGGTGAGGCAGGCCGTCTTCGCCATCGCCACGTGGTTGCCGCCCTCAATCACGTTGAACAGCGACGCTTCGATGTCGAAGCCGCCGGCGGCGATGTCGGCGGCGATATGCCGGCTGTACTTGTCGAGCAGAATCGATCCGCCGAGCATCAGTTTGAGGTCGATGCCGGGATGCGCGTGCAGCTTCTTGATCAACAGCTGGCTGCGCCCGTAATAGGCGCGGCTGGTGATCGGAAAACAGATTTTTCGTTTTGACAATGGCGTTTGGAATGCGACGGCTTCAGCCGACGCTAGACACGACCGGGAACGTGATTGATGACGACCGTCTTCAATTCCGTGTAGACGTCGAGCGCTTCGGTGCCCGGCTCGCGGAAGCCGTTGCCGGAATTCTTCACGCCGCCGAACGGCATGTGCGGTCCGGAGCCGTAGGTCGCGCCGTTCACCGACACCAGTCCGCCCTGGTACTGCGTGATGAATTCCTGCGCGCGATGCAGGCTGGTGGTGTGAATCGCGCCGGTCAGTCCATAGTGAGTGCCGTTCGCCAGCCGGATCGCATCCGCAAACCCGCTGACGCGATAGAGACACGTTACCGGACCGAACAGTTCGCTCTGTGAGACCTCGTCGCCCGGCGAGACGTTCTCGAGCACGGTCGGCTGCATGTAATAACCGGACGTTGACGGCGCGTGGCCGCCGCCGGTGACGAGCGTCGCGCCGCGAGCCGTGGCGCCCTTCACCTGCGCGATCAGCCGATCGAGATTGGCCTTCGAGATCACCGGCCCGCAGTCGTCGTCCGGACCAGAGCCCACCTTGACCTTCGCGACGCGTGCGAGAAACGCCGCTCGAAACGCGTCGTAGACCTTGTCGAACACGAGGATGCGGCTGCCCGAGGCGCATCGCTGGCCGGCGTCGATGAACGCCGAGGCCGCGGCGAGCTCAGCGGCGAGATCGAGATCCGCGTCGTCACAGACCACAAACGGGTTCTTGCCGCCAAGCTCGAGGCACACCTTGGCGAGCACGTCGCGGCCGCTGACCATCTTCTGAATCAGCTTCCCGGTCGCCGAGGATCCGGTGAAGCTGACAACGCCGACGCGGTGATCCTGCACGAGCGGCGCGCCGGCATCCGGGCCAAAGCCCTGGACCGCGCCGTAGACGCCGACGGGCAGGCCCGCGTCCTTCAACAGCTTGCCGAATAGAACCGCGGTGTACGGCGTCAGCTCGTGCGACTTGACGACCACGGCGTTGCCGCACAGCAGCGCCGGGAACACTTTCCATGCGACACCGGCGAGCGGACTGTTGAACGGCATGATCGCCGCGCAAATGCCGATCGGGCTGCGCAGCGTCTGCACCGTGCGATTCGGAATCGGGCTCGGCAGCGTCTTGCCGTACAGCCGGCTGCCCTCGCCTTCCATGAAGATCGCCAGTTCAGCGGACGAAGCGACCTCGGCGACGGCGTTCTTCCACGGCTTGCCGGTCTCGGCCTGCACGATGTCGCCGAATTCCTTCTCGCGCTCGCGAAGCAGTTGTGCGGCGCGGCCGAGAATCGCGCCGCGCTTCGGCACCGGCGTCCGCGCCCACGCATCGGCAGCGCCTGCGGCCGACGACAACGCGTGGGCAACTTCGGCTGCGCCGCCGCGCGCTACCTGCGCGATGACTTTATCCGTGGCGGGATTGCGCTTTTCGAACGTCGTGCTGTCCTTCGGCACGACTTCGACGTCGGCGATCCAGTGCGGAACGTAATTGGGATACATAACCGTAGAGGCGGGACTTCAGTCCCGCCTGCAGGCGCGTCTACAGACGCGCCTCTACACGACGGCTCACGACCGTCTTCGCGATACCCGCGGCGTCGAGCCCGTGATAGGCGAGCACGTCGGCGTTCGATCCGCACGCCGGGATTTCCTTCAGCCCGATTTGTGACAGCTGCGATCGCACCCCCGCGCGCGCGAGCGCGGCGCCGATCATCACGCCCTGCCCGTACTCGAGATAGTGATTGTCGAGCGTGACGATGTGGCCGAAGGCGCCAAGCGTCTTCACCCACTCATCGTCGATGCGATTGAGCCACGGCAGGTCGATCACGGCGGCCGAGATGCCCTGCTTCGCCAGCTCGTCGGCGGCCTTCCACGCGTTGGTCAGCAGGATCGTGCCGTAACCGACGATCGCGACGTCGGTGCCGTTTCTCAGCGTGACGCCGCGGCCGACCTGCAGCGCGTAACCGGCCGGCATCGAGTACGGCAGATCGAGCGGGACGTTGACGAAGCGGAGGTAGGTGCTCTCCGGGTTCTGCTCCACGGCCCAGCGAATCGCCAGGCGCGCTTCCTTCTCGCTGCACGGCTCGAAGGCGATGAGTCCGGGAACCGCGCCGAGCGCCGAGATGTCGCGCACCGACTGGTGCGAGTGACCAGGACCGCCGGGAACAAGGCCCGCGAGCGTCGCGGTGTAGATGATGCGTTTCTTCTCGGTCGCGTTGTTGTAGATGTGCTCGTTGGCGCGCGTCGACAGGAAGCACGCGAACGAATGCACGACCGGCAGCAGGCCGCGTAGCGCCATGCCGCCCGCCGCCGAGACCATGTGCATTTCGGCGATGCCGCACTCGATGAAGCGCTCCGGCAGTTCCGCCTTGAACGCCTCGATGCCGCAGTCCGACAGGAGATCGGCGTCCATGACGATGATCTCGGGCCGGTGTCGCGCCATTTCGAGCAGCTCGTCGCCGTACGCGAGGACGATCTTCTCGGGTTTCTTCGGCGCGATGCGCACCGGAAGCGGCGCGGAGCTGAGCGTCGCCGGCGGCTGCCCCAGGGCGTCGAGCTTCGCATTCACGCGCGCAATCAGCTCGCGCGTCGCCTTCACGTAGTTCTCGAGCGACGGGGCGCCGGCATGGAAGTGATAGGTCTGGTCGCCGCAGGCAATGCCTTCCATGAACGACACGCCCTTGCCCTTGATGGTGTCGGCGATGAACACCTTCGGCTTGTCCTTGATGGTGTCGAAGTAGGCGAGCGTGTCGCGCAACACCGCGAAATCGTGGCCGTCACCGCGCCGCACTTCCCATCCGAAGGCGCGGAATTTTTCTTCGAGCGGGCCCAGATCGCTCACCGCCGCGACCGCGGTGTCGGACTGGAACTTGTTGTGATCGACGATCACGGTGATGTCGGCGAGCTTCTCGTTGGCGACGGGCTGCAGCGACTCCCAGATTTGCCCTTCCTGCAATTCGCCGTCGCCGGTCATCACGACAATCCGTCCGCTCCGGCCGGCATAGCGATTGGCGCGGGCCATGCCGTAGGCCTTCGAAATGCCCATGCCCAGCGATCCGGTGTTGGCGGCGATGAACGGCGTGCCGACGTCGGGGTGACCGGGCAGCCCGTTCAACTGGCGCAGCTTCGGCAGCAGGTCGAAGCCGAGCTTCTCGATCGCAATCAGCAGCGAATAGAGCGCCGGCACGTCGTGGCCC
>Ga0070700_100002066_pt1 | contig 10202 bp, 4 predicted proteins | sample KBSK5101metaG_FD_65456 | JGI IMG/M metagenome (GOLD analysis project Ga0070700, IMG submission 65456) | Corn, switchgrass and miscanthus rhizosphere microbial communities from Kellogg Biological Station, Michigan, USA - KBS K5-10-1 metaG | ecosystem: Host-associated > Plants > Roots >...
ATGACGTTGACTCGTGGCCATCCGCTACCGCGGACGGTACTGAATACCCACTTGATCAGAGGTTCCTGAAACCCTCATCTTTCAGAAGGTGGGCTGTGAGACCTGTTATGTTGCAGCGAAGGTCGACGACGATGGCCAATACAAGATCTTCGTCGGAGATGGCAAATACAAGATCATCGTCCGGAATCCTTCGTCTCCAGAGGTCGACTGGCTCGCACCTGATCAAGAGAGGTACATCGATACGGGAAGCGAAAACTCCCCAAATTCGGTGTTCCGTTTCGATATCAAGATCAAAATGCCCATTTGAGCAGACTCTTTTTACTGGCGCCTTTTAGCTGGATAATTTCCCAACCGCTCCTTTCTCGATTGTAAATTGGTCTTACCGGCCCGCCCCACGTTGGTTAATTGGTAATAAATTATCTTGACAGCCTACGCTCACTGCGGCAGAATGGGCGCCCTACGAAGCGTTCCGTGAACGTCCTGTTTTTAGAAGCGAAAACGACAATTCGAGCGAATCTGACGACGATGCCGAGGACCATCAAAAGCCAGCCATCAGCAATCCTTCGGCTTGGCCATGAAGCGGTGAAATCAGGTGCGTGGTCATACCAGAAACTAATCTAAGCGGTCAATTGCCTAGTCGGCGCAATTTGCGAGCGATTACGGAGAAGCAAGAAATGAATACCTTAAAACCCTATCGACGCACGTTTTGGGTCAGCCTTTTATTGCTTGTCATGGCCTTCACTGCAAGTGCACAGGAATTTCGCGGATCCTTGAACGGCAAGATCATGGATCCACAAGGCGCTGTCGTTCCTGGCAGTAAGGTCGACCTGAAGAATATTGAAACGGGCGTCGTCGTTTCGGCGACCACCGACGGGGATGGGTCTTACAGTTTCGCGCTTGTACAGCCGGGAAAGTACTCGTTGACAGTCACCAAAGACGGCTTTAACACCGCAGTGCGTGACGGTATTCAGGTACGCGTTGCTGATAAGTTGACTCTGGATGTTCAGCTCGAGATTGGCGTGACGGCGATGGTGACGACAGTCGCCTCGGCGCTCGCGCTCGATACGGGCATCGTAAATACCGGCACAGTTGTAACGGGTCAACAGATTAGTGAACTGCCGCTGACAGAAGGTACTGCTTATCAGCTCGCAACACTCGCTCCCGGAATCGCCTACACTGGTAATCCACTTTTCACTGGTCCAACTTCGAACGGAAATCTCGCGGCGTTTAGATCAAACGGCGGCACAGGCGCCAACCAGATCACGCTTGATGGTTCACCGAATTATGCTTTTGATGGTGGTGTTGGATTCTCACCACCCTCCGATGCCGTTCAGGAATTCAAAGTTCAAACAAACACGTTCGACGCTCAGCACGGATACTCGGCAGGCGCGACTGTCAACGTCGCGGTGAAGACCGGCACCAACGATGTACACGGCTCTGGCTGGTACTTCAATCGGGATCGAAGTCGAACGGCAAACAACTTCTTTGGCAATCGAAGTAATCAAGCTCGACCGGAGCGAACTTATCACCGCTTTGGTGGCGTTTTTAATGGTCCAGTTTATCTACCGGGCATGTACAACGGTCAGGATAGAACGTTCTTTCTCGTCTCTTACGAGGGACTGAAAGACAATATCGCGGAACCGCAGATCTTCACCGTTCCCACCGATGCAATGAGAAGTGGCGACTTTTCTTCCCTTATCGTAAATCGAAACAACATTGCGGACCCGGCGAACGTCGTTATCTTCAATCCGTTTTCCGGAGTACAGAGCGGAAGCAACGTCGTACGCTCATCATTCGGATGTCCGACTTCTGGAGCGTTGCCGTCGAATTCGAACTGCAACAAGATACCGACTAACCTGCTGAATCCAGTCGCGGTGAATGTCGTCAAGTATTATCCGTCGCCGAATATTACTGGAGTCGCCGCGGGAACACAGAACAACTTCTTCTCAAACCAGCTCCGACACCAGGACTATCGCGCGTGGCTGACACGCATCGATCACCGCATCAGCTCGAACCAATCGATTTTTGGAAAGTACTATCACAGCTTCAATCCTGAGGACCGTCAGGATTGGGCAGGTATCGTCAACGGTTTTCCGATTACCCAGGGCTTTGAATATCGAACGAACGATGGTGGCAGCATTGACTACACGAATGCGATGACACCGAATATCGTTCTCGATATTCGCAGCAGCTTGAATCGATTTGTTCAGGAGCGACGGCCGGCTGAATCTTTCGATCCCGCGACATTAGGTTTCGCAGCGGCGTCCCTGCAGGCGATGCGAGGGTATCAGTACATACCGCGCATGATGATTCGAAATCTTGATGCAACCAGACCGATTCGCTCAACACTCGGGTCAACGAGATCAGATTGGAACGAGGGAAGAATACGTCCGTTCTATATGTTCTCTTTGCAGCCGACGCTGACACAGGTCGTGGATAATCACACGTTGAAGTATGGGTACGATTTGCGCGTAGTCCGCGAGAACTTCAGCACCGATGCGTATAAAGGCGGTCAGTTTTTCTTTGATGGTCTGTACACCGCGCCGGCTTCCAACTCCTCGAGCACTCTTCGAAATGTGTTTGGACGTGACGTGGCTGCCTTCATGCTCGGAGTTCCGACGACCGGCTCCGGCGGCAACGCGAGTCAGATTGATAACTCGATCAATTATTCGGTCCAATCGGTGTATCACGGGTTCTTCATCCAGGACGATTGGCGCATCAATCGAAAACTGACGCTGAACCTCGGCTTGCGTTACGACCTGGAGCAGGGTCTGACCGAACGGTTCGATCGAATTTTGCGAGGCTTCGACTTTGGCACGCCGAGCCCAATTGAAGCGCAAGTGCGCGCCGCCTACACGACTGCATTCAACGCTAACCCTGGCAACTTTGTTGTCACACCCGCCAACTTCCGCGTGCTGGGTGGCTACACGTTTGCAAACGAAAACAATCGCAATGTTTGGGAAGCCGATCGCAGCAACATGCAGCCGCGCGCTGGACTGTCTTACCAGGTAAATGAAAAGACTGTGCTTCGCGCCGGCTTTGGAATGTTCATGGCGCCGTTCATGATCGAGACGCCGCAACAGATCGGTTTCGCAGGTACGACTCCTTTTGTGCCCACGAACAATAATGGTTTGACGTTTGTCGCGACGTTAACGAATCCGTTTCCGGCGGGCGTGAGTGGTGTTCAACCCTCATTCGGTTCGAGCCTCGGCTTGTTGACGGGGATTGGTGCTGATGTCGCGGCGAGTGATCTCCCGATCATTGGGCTCCAGCGCAAGAACGCAAAATTTGCGAGAGTCGTCTTCGGAATCCAGCGAGAGTTACCAGGTCAGATTGTTGTTGAAGCCAACTACATTCAGGCCTACGGTTACAATCTTGCCGTCAGCAAAAACCTGGACTTCGTACCGCGTCAGTTCCTTGGCGACAATCCAACTACTGATGCAGCGGCCAACACATTCTTGTCTGCAACGATTCCGAATCCATTTAGGAACCTGGTTCCGGGTGGAAGTCCGTTTAATACCGCGACGACGATAACGCGCGCGCAATCGCTGCTCGCGTTTCCGCAATTCACGAACGTTTTTATCCAGGAGTACAACGGAAGCAATCGTTATCGCTCGTTGCAGTTGCAGGCTAACAAGCGCTTCTCCAATGATGTTTCGTTGACCGCGACTTACACTTATTCAAATCTGCACGAGAAGGTCGGTTACCTGAATCCGACCGACACGCTTCTCGAAGATCGAATCTCGCAATTTGATCGCCCGCATCGGTTTACATTCGCCGGCGTCTACCAATTACCAGTTGGCCGTGGTCGCGCCGTTGGTAACGACATGAACCGCGTGGTCGATTTCTTCATTGGCGGCTGGCAGGTCAATGGAACCTATGAGTGGCAGAGTGGTGAGCCATTCGTGCTTACTTCAAATCTCTATTTCCCAGGCGATGTGAACACCATTACGAGTCGACTCGGTTCAGGCGACGGTCAAGGCGGCAAGTATGGTATCGACCGTTCGGCGATCGAAGCTCCGGGACTAGTAACTCTGACGAGCTTCGGAATTCGCAACGTGCCGACCACGCTCGACAGTCTGCGTAACCAGCCGTACTCGGTTGCCAACCTGTCGCTCACAAAGAACTTCCACATTAGTGAAGGAAAACGCATTCAGATTCGTGCTGAAGCTTTGAATGCTTTCAACCATCCGTACTTTGGCGCAGGCATGGGCCTGAATCCGGGGACGGCAGCTGCGCCCAACGCCGCGTTCGGTTTGGTAACGACGCAACGCAACAACCCCCGCGACATTCAATTCGGCGCCAAATTCATTTTCTAGAATTTGTTTGGTCCATCGTCCACAATCGCCTGCGCGCAATTCAACATTAATGCCACCACTAATCCGATGGCTTACGCACTGGCGCATAAGATCTCGTCCGAACGTTATCCTGCTCGTTTTGATCTTTGAAGTTGTGTGTGTGGGCAGTGTTTCAGCGCAACGCGTTTTACTGCCGGATGTTTTGGTTGTTGCCGCAGATGGATCGGGCGACTTTAAATCCGTTCAACAGGCAATAGATCGCGTTCCCGACAACAATCAACGGCGTATTGTTATTCGCATCAAGCCGGGTCGCTACGAAGAACAGATTCGAGTCAGCAGTGGCAAACGCTTTTTGACTTTTCGCGGTGACGACAGTCAGAACACCGTATTGACTTACCGGTTGAGCGCCAAAGAAGCTGGGAATACGCGGCTTGCTTTCAGCACGTTCGTTGGGGCGAACGACTTTCGCGCCGAGAACATCACGTTTGAGAATTCCTTTGGGACGGGATCGCAGGCAGTCGCACTCCTGATCGACGCCGATCGTGCGGTCTTTCAAAACTGTCGCTTTCTCGGCTGGCAGGACACGTTGTTCATCAATGGTGGACGTCAGTTCTTCAAAGACTGTTACATCGAAGGCCACGTTGATTTCATCTTTGGAAGTGCAAAAGCTTTCTTTGAGAACTGTCATATTCACAGCAAAGGTGCGGGATACGTCACCGCGCAGTTCCGCACGAGCGACGCTGAAGACACCGGATTTGTTTTCTATCGCTGCAAGCTAACCGGAAGTGATACTGGGAACGGCGTCTATCTTGGACGGCCATGGCGTCCGTTCGCGCGTGTGGTGTTTATCGAGAGCTGGTTAGGCCCGCACGTCAGAAGTGAAGGTTGGGATAATTGGCGAGATCCCGGACGAGAAAAGACAGCGTGGTTTGCAGAATATGATTCAAAGGGTCCGGGAGCGGAGCCGACAAAGCGTGTGAGTTGGTCCAGGCAGTTGACCCGCGCTGAAGCAAAGAGGTTTAGGGCGTCGGTGTTTCTTGCAGGTAGTGATAAATGGAAGATGCGCTGATGAGTGCAATCAGGAACGGGCCAATCGGCCGCTAAGTGCACTTGCCTAGGTGCAGTCAGGAAGGGGGCAAGCGGGCCCAACGATCAACTTCCAGGAGCGGCAATGAGCGCGCCCCCGCTGTCCTCTTCTTTTTGATTAGGCAATGAAAAATTCCATTTACATTCTAGTGAGTTGTATTGGGAGTTCAGCGGGGGCGCGCTCGTTGTCGCCTAAGCAAGTTGAATGTAACGACCGCTTGCCCCCTTCCCGACTGCACAAATCCAACACGTCCGCTGCCTTCCCAACCTGCGAACTGGGAAACTGAATAACCATGAAGGATGTACTTCTAAAACGAGGATTTGCATTTCTATTCGCAATCGCATTGCCAGTGTACGTGGTACACCCAACACTCGCTCAGCAGTCTCCGACCATTCGATGGAATTCAGCTCTCAAACAATCACCAACCTGGTATGCCACCAGTGACGCACTGCGCATCGCCGACAACGTTCTTCTCTACCAGCGCGACTCCGGTGGTTGGCCCAAGAACATCGACATGGCTGCTCCGTTGAGCGAGACCCAACGCACTGAACTTACGCAAGAGAAAAACTCCAACGATTCCACGATCGACAACGGCGCTACGTACACGCAGCTGATCTTTTTGGCGAAGGTCTACGAGGCCCAGCCTCAGTCGCGACACCGCGATTCGTTCATCAGAGGATTCGACTACTTGCTGAAAGCTCAATACGACAACGGAGGCTGGCCGCAGTTCTATCCAGACCTAAACGGCTACTATCGTCACATCACTTTCAACGATGGCGCGATGATCGGAGTGATGAGGCTCCTGCGCGACGTGGCGAACCAGAAGCCGGCGTACTCATTCATTGATGAAGAGCGACGGGCCAAGGCGGAGAAGGCAGTTCAAAAAGGCATTGAATGTATTCTCAAAACGCAGGTGATTATCGACGGACGACGCACTGTGTGGTGCGCGCAGCACGATGAAGTCACGCTTAAGCCTGCGCCCGCGAGAACCTATGAGCTTGTATCTTTAAGTGGACTTGAGAGTGTGGATATCGTGCGCTTTCTCATGTCGATTCCAAAGCCCAACGCGACTGTTGTTGAGGCGATTGAAGGTGCTGTCACTTGGTTTCAGAAGTCACAACTCAATGGTGTTCGTTGGGTTGAAAGGGCAGATTCGTCAAAACCTGAAGGCACCGATCGAGTGGTGGTAAATGATCCTAACGCTCCGCCTCTTTGGGCGCGTTTCTATGAGTTGAATACCAATCGACCAATCTTTGTCGGACGCGATGGCGTCGTCAAATATGAGGTTGCCGCAATTGAGCATGAGCGGAGGAACGGTTATGCATGGTACGTGGAAGAACCGGCTAAGCTTTTGAACAAAGACTATCCAGAGTGGCGTAAGAAAAACGGCAGGTAGCAACTATGTCATCTCGTCGCGACTTTCTTAAAAACCTCCTTCTGACTGGTGCGGCAGCTACGTTTGCACCGGCAATCGTCGCCAAAACGCTAGGCGATGGCCTGCCTTGGCTCAACACGCAAGCAGACGGACCTTGGGAGATCTTCATGCCGACAATTCTCGCCGGCATTAAGCGGCCCACGTTTCCGAATCGCACCTTTAACATCACAAAATTCGGCGCGAAAGGCGATGGACGCACTGACTGCAGCACCGCGTTTCGAAGTGCGATCGCTGAATGCACTCGGCGTGGTGGTGGCCGTGTGGTTGTTCCCGCCGGCGACTATCTCACCGGCCCAATTCATCTGAAGAGCAACGTCAACCTCGAAGTGCAACAAGGTGCGACGATCAAGTTCAGTCAGAATCCAAAAGATTATTTGCCGGTTGTGTTCTCGCGCTGGGAAGGTGTGGAGCTCTTCAATTATTCGCCTTTTATTTACGCGTTGGACCAACGCAATATTGCCATCACTGGTAGCGGCACACTTGACGGCCAGAGTGACAAAGACCATTGGTGGCCATGGAACGGTAGAGCTGCATACGGGTGGAAAGAGGGAATGCCCAATCAGCGGTCGGATCGAAACGCACTCTTCACTATGGCAGAAAACGGTGTGCCTGTGCGCGAACGCATCTTTGGAGAAGGTCACTACTTAAGGCCACAATTCATCCAACCATATCGTTGCCAGAACGTGTTGATTGAGGGAGTGACGATTGTAAACTCGCCGATGTGGGAAGTACATCCGGTGTTGTGCCGCAATGTCATTGTGGAAGGCGTCAAGATTAACAGTCATGGTCCAAACAATGATGGCTGTGATCCCGAATCGTGTACCGACGTGTTAATAAAGAATTGTTCTTTCGATACGGGTGACGATTGCATTGCGATTAAATCGGGCCGCAACGCCGATGGCCGACGTTTGCACGCCCCGTCACAGAACATCATCGTGCAAGGTTGTCAGATGAAAGATGGCCACGGCGGTGTGACTGTCGGTAGCGAGATCTCTGGGGGCGTACGCATGGTTTTTGCAGAAAACTGCCAGATGGATAGCCCAAACCTGGACCACGCTCTGCGCGTGAAGAACAATGCGATGCGCGGTGGGTTACTCGAGCATCTGCACTTTCGCGACATCCAGGTCGGACAGGTCGCGCATGCAGTGATCACGATAGATTTCAATTACGAGGAAGGAGCGAAGGGTTCGTTCATGCCGGTCGTTCGGAATTACACTGTCAACAGATTGCGGAGCGGCAAGAGTAAACATGCGCTCGATGTGCAAGGCTTACCGGGTGCCCCCGTCATCGACTTAAGGCTTACAAACTGCACCTTCGACAATGTTGCTGAGTCGAGCATCGTCAAGAATGTAAAGAACGCGACTTTTGAAAACGTGAAGATAAACGGACGTGTTGTCGACTCGTTTGCGGAACCCGACGCTGGCGTTCAAAACATTAAGACGGCCTATTCAGCACCGTTCGCGGTCGCGGATGGCCACCGCTCGACACCCGCATCTTATGGAGTTGCGTCTTGGCCGTCCGCTACCGCGAACGGTACTGAATAGCAGATGCACGACGGCCTCGCGCAACTCTGATTGCGATTAGGATAAACTATAGGGCGTCACACAAGAGTCTAATGATGAAACCAACTCGAATTGCCTGTTCGTTAGCTTTCCTGTTGTGTACTGTCGCGGGTGCCTCGACTGTCTACGGGCAGTCACAACCACTATCACAGCGAGTAGCCAATACCGCTATGACTGCTCTTTGGCGCGACGCGGCGAAAAAAGAAGATGGTTACCCGTCACGATGGACCTACGATCATGGCTTGGTCCTAAAAGGGATCGAGGGTGTTTGGCTGAGCAGTGGCGATGGTGATTACTTCCGGTTCATTCAAAAAAGTATGGACCACTTCGTCGGGAACGATGGAAGTATTCGTACCTACCAATTGGACGACTACAACATCGACAATATCAACCCGGGCCGAAACCTGCTGATGCTTTACAAGGTTACGGGTCAGGAGAAGTATCTAAAAGCTGCTGTACTTCTTCGCTCTCAACTCAAGACACATCCGCGCACGTCTGATGGAGGTTTTTGGCATAAGAAGATTTACCCGTTTCAAATGTGGCTTGATGGGCTTTACATGGGTGAGCCTTTTTACGCCGAGTATTCGGCTACATTCCACGACGAAAAAGCGTTTGACGACATTGCAAAACAGTTCATCCTGATGGAGCAGCATTCTCGCGACGCGAAGACTGGTTTGCTCTATCACGGTTGGGACGAATCACGAAAGCAACGTTGGGCCAACCAGGCAACCGGTCGCTCACCTAACTTCTGGGGACGGGCGATGGGTTGGTATGCGATGGCGCTGGTCGACACACTTGATTACTTTCCAAAAGATCATCCGCAGCGTCCTGAGCTGATCGCAATTCTCAACCGGTTGGCGAAAGCAGCCGCAAACTATCAAGACGCTCCGTCTGGTCTCTGGTATCAGATCGTCGACAAAGCAACCGCGAAAGGGAATTACCTCGAATCCTCTGTCTCGGCGATGTTTGTTTACGCACTGGCGAAGGGCGTTCGAAATGGCTACCTTGCCAACAATTATCTAACTGTCGCTCAGAGAGCTTACCGGGGACTTGTGGATCGCTTCATAAAGAGCGACGCTAACGGTCAGGTGAACTTTGAAGGAACAGTAAGCGTCGCTGGATTGGGGGGCAATCCATATCGCGATGGAAGTTACGACTACTACCTGAGCGAGAAAGTGGTCACCAACGATCCGAAGGGGGTCGGCGCGTTCTTGTTGGCGGCGAATGAAATTGAGATTGCGGCGAAACAGCCAGTGGGCAGGGGAAAAACCGTTACGCTTGATTCCTACTTCAACAACGAGACTAAGAAAGATCCGGAGGGCCGGTCGATCTCCTGGCATTACAAGTGGGATGAGTTACCAAACAGCGGTTTCTCTCTTTGGGGAAATGTGTTCAAGACTTACGGCGTTAGAACTGAAACGCTTGCGGCCGCCCCAACACAAGCTAACCTTCGTGGATCTGACATCTACATCATCGTCGACCCGGACACAAAGCAAGAGAGCGAACAACCTAATTTCGTTAAGCCTGAACACGTTAAAGCCATTGCTTCCTGGGTCCGCTCCGGCGGTGTTCTGGTGTTGATGGCCAACGACGTCGGTAACGCAGAACTCGATCACTTTAATGAGCTCGCGAAAGAGTTTGGCATTCAGTTTAAGAACGATAGTCGCAACCGCGTTCAGGGAAACGAATATGCAACTGGGCGGTTGACGGTGCAGGCGCCGCATCAAATCTTCCGAACAGCGCGCAACCTTTTTCTGAAGGAAGTTTCGACTCTTCAGGTCAGTCCACCCGCGCGTCCTGTCTTCGAAGATGGCGCTGAT
>Ga0070700_100002075_pt1 | contig 10180 bp, 9 predicted proteins | sample KBSK5101metaG_FD_65456 | JGI IMG/M metagenome (GOLD analysis project Ga0070700, IMG submission 65456) | Corn, switchgrass and miscanthus rhizosphere microbial communities from Kellogg Biological Station, Michigan, USA - KBS K5-10-1 metaG | ecosystem: Host-associated > Plants > Roots >...
ATATCGCGCGTGATCGTGCCTGGTCCGCAGCCACAGTCGAGCACGCTGACACCGGCACCAAGATAAGGAATGAAAAAAGCACCGTTGGGGTCGAGGCGGCGGCGCGCCATGAAGGTCGCCGCGATTTCGCTATAACCGGGTGTGTAGGTTTCCATTTGTCCGTGCCCCCATTGGGGATTCCGGGCTTAACTCTAAATTAAAATAGTGTGCATCAAGGCGGTTGCCCGAGCCTCGCCAACAAATGTCGCAGTGTAACGATTCGACCAGTTCATGCCTGTTGACCCGCTGTTTTGATCTGCTATTCACACATTCACGTGCCTGCCGGTGCTAGACTGGATTCATGGAGCGCAACATGACGGTCATCGCACGCCTTGGTTCGCTGGTTGCCGGCCTGGTACTCGTGACAGGCGCACCGCAGGCTATTGCATGCGGCGAGGTCTTGCGGGGCGACATGGTGACCGCAGAACGCGAAGTTGGGGCAACGCCATCGGGAGACGCCTCAACTTTCCACGTCCTGGGTGCCGGCTGGTTCCACGCAGCAGAAGTCGTCAAGCACGGTGGCACGAGCGGCGACACCAGCGTCACCCTGGAACTGGACGGCGAGCCGATCATCACTGCGTCCTTCGCGGATCTCAAGAACCCGTGGATGGAAATCAATACGCCAATGATGATCGTCAACGTGCGCACCGCGGGGGACACCAGCACCTTGACCATCTGGTATGCCCCGGAACTGAAATTCCGCGCGATGGCGGCGTTGCGCGTCGAGGTGCGGGAAGCAGGCGTTGAAAGCCTGAAGATGCGCACGGTCATGAATAAACCCGCGCCGCACGAGCATATCGCCGGGCAACAGATTGGCAACACGGCCGCGCTGCCGGCTTTCCGCTAGCGGTCACAGCCGCCAGAGAACTCTCGGCTTTACTCTTTGTAGATCTCCACGACGTTTGCCCGCATCGAATAGCCGATGTCGATGTCGGCTGCTCCGTCCACCAGGCTCAGCGATTTTTTCACTGACACGGCCGCCAGACGGCCTGTCACCCAGACCGCCGAGAACACCGTGACGTTGGCAACGGGTTTGTCCGCTTTCACGTGCACGATCTGGTTCGGCGGCGGAGGCGGTGTGTGTATGCACGCGCCGACATAGGGCACCAGCAGGAATTCCGTCACTTCCTTTCCGGAAAACTCCAACGGCAATATGTACCCGGGCATGCGCACAGTCTGGCCATCCAGCACCGAGTTCACCGATCGCGCTCTTGCACTGCTGCCATCCAGAAATTCCTTGCGCTTGGCCAGAAGGGCATCGACGTCAAATCCTGCTTCCTCGAGCTTCCGCACGGCGGCGCGCTGGTCCTCGAGATCTATCTTGCCCACCTTTTCGCCACGGGCCTGGCGCTCCCTCACATCCGCAATGTCGATGAGCTGCAGGGCCTGTTGCTTGGTGAGCTTTGGAAAAGTCTGCTCGGCGCCCGGCGCCGGCAGCAGATCCTTCCACATGATCTGGCGAGGTTCATCCGCCGCATGGGCAGGGCAAGCCAGTGCTGCGAGCAGCAGGGCCAGGATGTGCAAAACGCGAAACTGAATCTCCCTCTTCATTGCGAACCCCGATGTCAGATGCGTACCGTCATGCCGTCGGCGAGCGAATAGCGGTAACTGCGATAAGCGGGCAACAAGCCGATCAGTATTCCTGCCGCGGCGACAACTGCGACCAGCCCCAGTTCGTGAGCAGACGGCCAGCTTACCGTAATGAACAGGCCGAATCGGGACTCAAGCCACGTGCGTCCGGCAAATAATCCCGCGTACAGCGCAGCAATTCCCACCAGAACCCCGGCTACGGTGAGGAATCCCGCCTCCCCCAGGATGAGAGCAAACACTTGTGTGGGGCGCGCACCCAGCGAACGCAGGATGGCCATCTCCCTGCGGCGCTCACCAAGGCTGGTAAGCAGTGCCACGAGCATACCCGACAAACCCACGACGACCACCAACACGGACACTGCGAACAGGGATTTTTCGACCACACCGGTGATCTCCCACACTTCCTGCAGCGCCACGCCGGGCAAAACTGCCGTCAGCGGTTCGCCCGGATACTCGTTTACGCGCCGTTGCATGGAAAGCACCGTACCGCGCGATTTCAATCCCACGAGGAATGCCGTGATCGCGCGCGGAGTCGCGCTCGTTTGATGCTTTTCCCTGATGATCGCCGCCAACGGATCGGAATCCGCACCGTACGATGCGTCTTCGTGCACCGCGTCGAGTCCGGCCAGGGAAACGTGCACGGTGCGGTCTACGGGCGTGCCGGTGCGGGTGAGAATTCCAGCAATCCTGAACGGATGCTGATCGTGCTGCGCAAAGCTGATTTCGCCCGCACCGTGGGCGATCACGATCGAGTTTCCGACCTGGTACTTAAGCGCCTCCGCGACGTCCGCCCCGAGCACCGTATCGTGCTCGTCGTCGAAAACCCTGCCGCGCGCGAGTTCCAGGCGCCGGTCCCGCGCAAAACGGAAATGTTCGAAATAATCGCCCGACGTGCCCAGAACGCGGAAGCCGCGATGGGAGTCGCCGAGCGAAAGCGGGATCGTCCAGGCCACTTCGGGGCGCCCGGCGATTGCGCGATAGCTTTCCCAGCCTATGTTGTTCGTGACGTTACCTATGTGAAAGACCACCGACAGCAGCAGGTGGACCGGGCTGGTGCGCGCCCCCACCACCAGGTCCGTGCCGGAAATGGTTGCGGCAAAACTCTCGCGCGATTCGTGGCGAATGCGCTCAACGCCGAGCAGCAGCAGCACGGAAAGCGCAATGGACAATACCGTGAGGCTCGCCGTGACCTTCCGGTTGCGCAGACTCTTGATCGATAACCGGGCAATCATGGCCGCCCGGCAGGCTTGCCAAGCCAGGACGTGCCGGCGCGGTTGACTTCCGCAAAGGAAACGACACGGTCGAAGAGGGATCCGAGCGAAGCATCGTGACTCACGAAAATGAGCGTGATCTGTCCCAATTCGCACTCGCGGAAGAGCAAGTCGAGAAAGGCCGCGCGCCGATCCTCGTCGAGCGACGATGTCGGTTCGTCCGCTATCAGCAGTTCGGGGGCACCAATCAGCGCCCGCGCTGCTGCGACGCGCTGCTGCTGGCCGACGCTCAGATCAGTAGCTGTCCGCGACTGAAGTTCGCCATCGGCCATACCGAGATGCGCAAGCAGTCTCACCGCTTCGGCCTGCAAACTGCCGCCCGATTTTGTCGCGCGGGCAAGGCGCCGTTCGGAAAATGCGCAGGGAAGGCAGACGTTTTCGAGAACGGACAAATACGGGATGAGATTGAACATCTGGAAGATGAATCCGATGTGGTCGGCGCGGAAGCGGTCGCGTGCGGCCCCGCCGAGCGTTGCCATGTCCTGCCCCAGTACCTGCAACCTGCCTTCATTCGGTCTGGAGATCCCCGCCAGGAGGCTGAGCAGGGTGGACTTCCCGCTCCCGCTCGGCCCGCGCAGGAAGATTCGCTCGGCGTTGGCAATGCACAGAGCCTCGATGTCGATCACGATCGGCGAATCCACCGACCATGAAAAGCGCACGTTCGAGAGTTCAACGACAGGAGCGGACATCAGGATTTGTTTACGGGGTGTTGCGTGCCGAGGAAAGGCCGGCCCCCAATTGCGGGGAAGCACTCCGCACAGAGCACATGATTTTTTCTTTAAGGATCCACCCCGAGCCGCACTTCCCCAAGCCCGTCGATCTCGACCCGCACTTCATCGCCCGCGTTCAACCACTTGGTTTCGACTACGCTGCCGAGCAGGACGAAATCGCCCGCCCGGAGCGGATCGAAGCCGTGCTTGTTACGGGAGTTCGCAAGCCATGCCAGGGCTTCGAACGGATGGCCCATCACCAGCGAACCGGTTCCTCGCCCGATTTCGACGCCGTTGATGTACGTTGCGCCGGACAGTGTCGCCAGGTCGAGATTGCGCCAGTCGCGCACGGGGTCGCCGAGCACGCAACCGGAGTCGAAAAAATCATCGGCAATCAGCGTGGGCACGCCGAGTGAACGAAAATCTCTGTAGCGTTCGTCCACCAATTCGATTGACGCCATCACGGTGCCGACCGCCCTTCCGGCCGACTCCCGATCCACTGGTACATGCGTCGGCGCGAGATCGCGCGCGAGTTCCACCGCGATTTCGCACTCTACACCCAGTCTTACGAAGCCGCTGCGAGGAACTCGCCCGGCGCGGTGCAATACGGCATTCCCGAATATCACTCCGGCACACGGATTCGGGATACCGAGAAATTTCTGCATCACCGGGGTGGTGCAGCCGATCTTGTGACCGGCCTGACGACCCATCCCGGCTATCCCGAGCAATCCGTTGAGCACCCGTTGCAAGGCGTATCCCTCTGCCTCGGTCTGCGGGCGCAATGCCAAGGGAAGATCGGTAATCGGCTCGAGGGACAGGCGCTGATCGAGCAGCAGAGTTGCCGCCTGCAGGCTGGGTGCGCTCACGGGGTTCTCTCCCAAACTCAGTTTGCGGAAATGCGATGGCGCAATTGCACCACACAAACCGGCAACACGCGACCACGGACATGCGTTCTTGAGTTTTATCAGCGCGCTGATGCAGGGCCCGCGACGCAGTTTGTTGCCGCGCCACATGAAAAACCGTGAGTTTGCTTGACACCCCCTGGGGGCTTCAACATAATCCGGACGCAGCACCGAATCGCTCCACATAAAGAGCGAGCAATCAAAAACTTATAATCACGGAGGGCGCATCATGAGGGACCATTCATCTGTCCTTCGCCGGCTAGGTCTTTCCCGCGGTTTGCTCCTGACGATTGCTACGGCCACGGCCTTTGCCTGGACGGGCGTCGCCAACGCACAAAACGCCGCAAAGACTGCCGTCGAAGCTGCCAAGAAAATTTGCAGTGGTAAGACCATCACCATCGTCTGGGAAGCGGGGCTGCAATCGCTCGATCCGACACAGTTCTCGGGACCGCTCTGGGAAAAGGAGACCGGCTGCAAGGTCAAGGTGGTCGAAGTTCCCACGGCGGAAATGTTCACGAAGATCATGCAGGAATTCCGCGCGGGTACCGGGGCCTATGACGCTCTGAACGTGATACCGGCATGGATGCCGGACCTTGCGCAGGCCGGTGCATTGGAAGTGCTCGATCCCTATGTGGACAAATACGGTTTTCGGGACGAGCTGAAGAAGATCGCGCCGACTTATCGCGACAACCAGATGACGGTCAACGGCAAGATCTACGGATTTCCGGATGACGGCGACGTGTTCTTGTTCTATTACCGCAAGGATATCTTCGCGCGCGCGGACCTCAAGAAGGCCTTCAAGGATAAATACAAATACGACCTGGCGCCGCCGAAAACCTGGAAGCAGTTCGACGAGATCGGCAGTTTCCTGACCGAAGCATTGAAGAAGGACGGCATCTACGGCGCGGCGTTCTTCCGCGAGCCGCCTTATACGATGTTCATGTTCCAGGAGCGCTTCCGCGTGGAAGGCGGCAAGTTCTTCGATGCGGACATGAAGGCGACGGTGAACAGCCCGATAGGCGTCAAGGCGTTTGCCGATATGCGCAATGAAAACCGCTTCATGCCGCCCGGCGTCGAGAAATTCGGCTTCGTGGAAAATCTCGCGACCTTCCTGAAGGGCGAGAGCGCGATGACCATTTCCTGGCCGCCGTATGGCCGGTTCGCCGCCGGTTATCTCGCCAACGAGAAGGCGCTTTCCTGGGTGCCAAAATCGACGATCGCCGGCAAAGTCGGCTACGCACTTCCTCCAGGCGGCCATCCCGAACTGGCAGCAGGTTTCGCGCTTTCGGTCGCCTCCACCAGCAAGCAAAAAGAAGCGGCCTATCTGTTCATCCAGTGGTTGAACAGCGAGGAGATCAGCAACAAACGCGTGCAGTTGCCCTACGCGCTGAGGGATCCTTTCCGCGATTCACATTTCACCAACCCCGGTTATCTGAAGTTGTGGCCGGATGCGAAGGACTACCTCGCGGCCTTGCAAGCCGGCGCGCAAACGGGACTGCTCGACCTTTCGCTTATTCAGACCGACAAGTACGAAGAAGCGCTGCGCCAGGGCATCAGCAAACTGTGGGCAGGTGAAGATCCGAAAGCGATCCTGGACAAAGTGGCTGCGGATTGGGACGGCGTAACCAAGCAAGTGGGAGTCGACAAGCAGAAGGCGGTGTATAACGCCTGGGCTGCGAAATCCGGCGCCTATCCCAAATAAGCAACGCAAGCGAATCTCCTGATTCCCGCATGTAGTCGGGGAACAGGGCGGGAGAAAAGTGGGAGCGCCGGACAAGCGGCGCTCCCTTTTTTGTCGCACCGCGAGGTGTACGGACTTTCCGATGGCTTCACACTCAATGGCGGCGCGCGCCGCATTTGCGGAACGCAACTTCAAATACCTGTTGGTCGGGCCGGCTATCTTCGTACTGCTCCTGATCGGCATCTTTCCCCTGCTCTACCTGCTCATGGTGAGTTTCCAGGGCATCACCATGACCGAAACCTCGACCGACTTCGTTGGCGGACGCAACTATGCGCAGCTGTTCGAGGATGCTCGCATGTGGGAAGCGTTGCTGCACACGGTGATTTTCACAGCCATCGCGCTGCCGATCGAACTGTTGCTCGGACTGGCCATGGCACAACTGTTCCTCGATCGGATTCCCGGCAGGCAGATTTTCATCGCGCTGCTGGTTTTGCCGGTCGTTGTATCCCCAATTGTCTCCGGCGCGACCTGGGCTTTGCTGTTCGATCACCGGTTCGGGCCGATCAATCAGGTCATCGGCTGGATTACCGGTAACTCATCCGCGATTCTGTGGACCATCAATCCGAATCTGGTATATCCCGCCATCATTGCCGCCGAGGTCTGGCAGTGGACGCCGTTCATGTTCCTGCTTCTGCTCGCCGCACTCGCCAATGTCGACAAATCCCAGCTCGAAGCAGCGGCCATCGACGGGGCCGGTTGGTGGCGCACCTTCTTCAAAATCGTGCTGCCGGCAATCTGGCCGGTCATGGCTATCGCAATACTGATCAGGGGGCTGGATTTGTTCCGACTGTTCGACATCGTCTGGGCCCTGACCAAAGGCGGGCCCGGTACCAAGACGGAGACGATTTCGATATTTACCTACGTCAAAGGCTTCCAGCAATTCGAAACCAGCTACACCGCGGCCGTTGCCTTCCTCGTCATCATCCTGCTCTCGATCGTGGTGATGCTGGCATTGAAACGAGTCGAACTCGCAAGGTGAAGATGACCGTGCAACTGCGCACCCGAATTCGAACCTTCGTACGCGTGGCGGGCGCCGGCATCATCACGCTGGTCTTCGTGTTTCCGATTTACTGGTTATTCATGATCTCGTTCAAGACACCGGAGGAAATCTATTCTTTTCCGCCGAAATGGTATCCAGGCAGTCTGAGCTTCGACACCTATGCGGTCCTGTTCAGGGATGGCGACGCGGTCACTGTATGGAACAGCCTGGTAGTCGCCGGAACGAGCACCATCATCGCCATGTTCCTCGGTACGATCTGCGCCTATTCCCTTGCCCGCTTCAGGACGGGTGGGGAACATTTGGCCAACTGGATCATTTCGCAGCGCATGATTCCGCCGATCGCGGTCGTTTTTCCGATCTTTCTGCTGTTCGTCTGGTTGCATCTGGTCGATACCTACCTCGGCATCATCGTTCTGTACACGGCGTTCAATCTGCCTTACGTGATCTGGATGATGCGAGGTTATATTCTCGACATCCCCAAGGCCCTGGAAGAATCCGCCCTGGTGGACGGCTGCACCCGCTGGCAGGTCATCTGGAAGGTCGTGTTTCCGATGTGCCGTGCGGGCCTGTTCGCGACCGCAATCTTCACTTTCGTGTTCGCCTGGAACGATTTTCTGTTCGCCCTGGTGCTCACGCGCACGGAGGCCACGACGTACACGGTGCAGATCACGCACTATTTCGGCGGGCAGTCGAATTTCTGGGCCAAGATTTCCGCGATGTCGGTTCTCGGCACGCTGCCGATATTCATCGCGGTCGCGTTCATGCAGCGGTACCTCGTGCGCGGCATCTCTCTCGGCGCCGTCAAGGGCTAAGAAGATTTGCCACAGAGGTCACAGAGGTCACAGAGCAGAGCAAGGACCACAAACTGATATATGAACGGTGATCACGGGGCACAGTGTGAAATTTGCGGAGGATGTCCACCGATGTTCCTGCACACGTTTTTTGTCTTTCGTTTTTCTCTGTGTCCTCTGTGACCTCTGTGGCTAGGATTCGTGTTGGTTTGAATTGACTGAGATGTCTAGAGAAACGATATGGCAGATTTGAAAATTACAGGCCTGCACAAATACTACGGACAGGTTCACGCCGTGCGCGGCATCGATCTGGAGATTCCGGCCGGTGAATTCACCGTGCTGGTGGGACAGTCCGGTTGCGGCAAGAGCACGCTGCTGCGGACCATTGCGGGCCTGGAAGACGCCGACAAGGGCAGCATCGAGATCGGCGGCGAGCCGGTACAACACCTTCCACCGCGCGACCGCGACATCGCGATGGTGTTCCAGAACTATGCGCTGTACCCGTACATGAAGGTGTTCGACAACATCGCTTTCGGACTGCGATCGCGCAAAACCCCCAGGGAGCAGATCGAACCCAAGGTGAAGTACGCCGCCAACATGCTGGGCATCGATCATCTGCTCGATCGCTATCCGCGCCAGCTATCGGGCGGCCAACTGCAACGGGTGGCCATCGGCCGCGCGATCGTGCGCAACGCGCGGCTCTATCTCTTCGACGAGCCTCTCTCGAACCTGGACGCGCAATTGCGCGACGAGATGCGCGGGGAGATCAAGCGCCTGCACCAGGAACTGGGCAAGACAATGATTTACGTCACGCATGACCAGATCGAAGCCATGACCATGGCCGATCGCATCGTGCTGTTGCGTGACGGTGCAATAGAACAGGCTGGCGCGCCGCTGGAATTGTTCGAGCGGCCTGCGACGAAATATGTGGCAGGTTTCCTCGGTTCGCCGTCGATGAATTTCCTGAATGGACGCCTCGTGGGCGCCGGCGATGGCCTCGCCGTCAGTCTGGCAGGTGGCGTGCTCCTGCCCGTGCCGCCCGCAAGGAGCGCGAAGCTGGCGGGACTGCGCGACCAGACAATTACGCTCGGCCTGCGCCCGGAACACATGAACCGCGCGCATCCGGGCGATTTGCGCAATGGCCTGGCGCGCCATGTCGCGAACATTGAATTGCTGCAGCCGACCGGCTCGCGCACTTATGCCACGTTCAAGCTCGGCGGCACCGATGTCGTTGCTGAATTGCAGGCCCACGATGTGACCCAGATCAATCAGAACGTCGATCTGTCGGTCGACATGAACCGCGCAGTGCTGATTGATCCCGATACCGGAAAAGTGATCTAGATCATGAAGGAGAAGAAATGAAAGTAGCCAGGCCCTCGAGCGCGATTGCGCTGTGCGGCACCGAGCAGGCACAGGCCCCCGGGCGCGTTGTCAAGGCGGGTCCGCTGACGGCCGAATTGGACAGCGGCCAGTTGCGTTATGTGAGGGTCAATGGCATCGAGGTGCTCCGTGCAATCAGTTTTCTGATCCGCGACAAGAACTGGGGCACCGCCACGCCGGTAATCAGCAACCTGAAGGTCGATCAGCGCGGCGACGGCTTTTCGGTGAGTTTCCACGCGGCGATCAAGGTCGATGAACAGAAACTTTCCTACGACGCCAGGATAGAAGCAACGAAAGAGGGCCATCTCGAATTCACCGGCATCGCGATGCCCGAAACCGATTTCCTCACCGCGCGTACCGGCTTCGTGGTGCTCCATCCCCTCAAGGGCGTGGCGGGACAAGCAGTCGATATCGAGCATGTCGACGGCAGCAAGGTAAAAAGCAAGTTCCCGGAATTGGTGAATCCGATCCAGCCGGTGCTGAACATCCGTTCGCTGACTCACGAGGTCATGCCCGGCCTCGAAGCGACCGTACTGATGGAAGGTGACACCTTCGAAATGGAAGACCATCGCAACTGGTCGGACGCCTCGTTCAAAACCTATGTGAGGCCCCTGATCCGGCCATGGCCTTACACACTGAAGGCGGGCGAAGCGGTCGAACAATCGATCAAGCTTACGCTGCACGGAGCGGTGAAGGGCAGCAATGCAGTCGAAGGCCAGCGCATCGACGTGAAACTGGGCGAGGTAACGCGCGAAG
>Ga0070700_100002079_pt1 | contig 10166 bp, 10 predicted proteins | sample KBSK5101metaG_FD_65456 | JGI IMG/M metagenome (GOLD analysis project Ga0070700, IMG submission 65456) | Corn, switchgrass and miscanthus rhizosphere microbial communities from Kellogg Biological Station, Michigan, USA - KBS K5-10-1 metaG | ecosystem: Host-associated > Plants > Roots >...
CCCGCGGTCTACATCGGCCATCCGGGCTGGAAGGCGGTCGGCGGCCGCATCGGCTATTCGCTCGCGACCGGCGTGGTGATAGGGCTGGTGTGCTTCCTCGGCCTCACGGCGCTCCTGCTCGCGGTCGTGCCGCTCGTGGCCATCCTGCCGATCCTGCTCTACATCGGCCTCGTCATCGGTGCCCAGGCCTTCCAGGCTTCGCCGCAAAGCCACGCGCCGGCGGTGGTGCTCGCCATCATCCCTAACGTCGCGGCGTGGGGCCAGCTCCAGGTGGACAGTGCGCTCAATGCGGCCGGCACCTCGGCCGCCCAGGTCGGCGCGGGCAAGCTCGCCGGTTCCGGGCTCGTGTATCACGGCATGGAGCTCCTCGGCGGCGGCGCCGTGCTCGCGGGGCTGGTCCTCGGCGCGCTCGCCGCGTTCATCATCGACCGCAGGCTCAAGGAAGCGGGCCTGTGGGCATTCGCCGGCGCGGTGCTCGCGTTCTTCGGCTTCATCCACGGCTCGCAGCTCGGATGGGCAGTGTCGCCGCAGGTCGCTCTCGGTTACGCGCTCTTCGGCGCGGTGTGCCTCGCCGCTGCCATGCAGTCTCAAAAAAATCCAGTTTGAGTGATGGCGTTCGCGATCATCAACGGCATCCGGGTCCATTACTTAATCCAGGGTTCGGGGCCGCCCCTCCTGATGTTCGCTCCTGGCGGGTTCCGCTCGGTGATCTCGCGCTGGACCGCGCAGGGCGGCAAGCGCGAATGGAAGGAAATGGACGGCCTCGCCGCCCTGTCGCGTCACTTCACCTGCATCGCCTACGACCGGCGCGAGTCCGGCCTCTCCGGTGGGCGTGTCGAGCCGCTCACCTGGGATCTCTACGTGCAGGAGGCGAAGGGGCTGCTCGATCTCGCCGGCGCATCCGAGGCCCATGTCCTCGGAAGCTGCATGGGCGCGGCGCTCGCGCTCGCGTTCGCGGTGCGCCATCCCGAAGCGTGCAAGAGCCTGCTGCTGCACTGGCCGGTCGGCGGCTTCCGCTGGGTGATGAAGGGCCACACGTTCTTCCGGCGCCACCTCGACTTCGTGCGTGCCAATGGTCTCGAAGCCGTAGTGGCGCGTGCGCGGGAGGGCGAGAATTTCTGGCTCGATCCGGAGATCGGGCCCTGGGGCTCGCCCGCCGCGGTTTATCCAGATTTTGCTAACAACCTCATAAGGGAAGATTTGCGTCGTTACCTGGAAATTGCAGAGCGAAGCCGCGACGCGCTGTTCAACGACACCATGCCTTCGGGGGCGAGCGGCGACGAGCTGATGAAGATCAGGACGCCCGCGTTCATTCTTCCGGGCAACGATTCATCGCACGCCTATTCGGCGTCCGTGGCGCTGAAGGAGCTGATGCCGGAGGCTACGCTGTGGGACCTCCTCCCCGAGCGGCAGAACGGCCGCAATACGCTCGATGAAATCCTGCGCTTTACCGCCTACCTCGAGAGCCGCGAGAGCGCGCGCTCGTAGTACGAAAGATCGAAGTACTTCTCCGGCGCGGCCGGCGCGCGGCCGCCCTCCATCTCGGCGCGAAGCGCGAGCATGTTGTCGAACCCTTTGCGGTCGAAGCGCGCGTCGGGAGTGAAGCCGCGCGCCGGATCGGCGAGCAGGTGCCAGGTGCGCTCGGCGATGTCGCGGGAGAGCTTGAGCCTCTCCATCAGCAGGCCGACCGCCTCGTCGCGGTTCCCGGTCTGCAACGACCAGCGCAGCGATTCCACGTACGCGGCGATGAAGCGCTCGAGCAGCGCGGAGTTGGCCTTCGCCCACGCCCGCTGCACAAAGGCGCCGTTCGCCTGGTAGGGGCCCAGCATGTCGACCGTGCTTCCCAGGCTTTTCAGGCCGAGCTGCTCGGCCTGGATCGTGAACGGGAGGTTGAGGATCGCGGCGGCGTTCTCCTTGTCGCTCGCCATCGCCTTGAGCCGTAGCTCGCCGCGGCCGACGGGCTTCACGACGTAGTCCCTGCCCTCCGTAAGGCCGTGCTTGAGGAGAATCTTCTTCGCGAGCAGCGCATACGCGGTATCGGGCGCATCCACGACCAGGATCCTGCCGCGCAGGTCTACGAAGGACCGCACGTAGGGCTGCACGAAAAATTCGTTCATGCCGCTGTCGCCGCCGGTTACGATCACCACGTCCTGCCTTGCCACCTCGACCATGGCGACCGCGTTGTCGACCGCGGCCAGCGCGATGTCGATGGTCCCCCCGGCCAGGCCTTCTCTCTGCCTGGTCGAGTTCTCGGTGAAGGAAAGCTCCACCGCGAGGTCGTGACGGGCAAAGATGCCCTTGGCCACTCCGGCGTGCAGCGGCAGCGCCTTCGCGTTCGGGAACGCGTTGACGCGGAGAAGCTGCGGGTCGGCCGCGATGACTTCGAACGAGATGAGGAAAACGGCGAAAAACGCGAGCCGACGTTCCATGAGCGGCAGGGTACTAGAATTCCGCCGATGCCGAACCTGCTCAGAGCGATCACCGCGCTGTTCCTCCTCCACGGGGTCGCAATCGCTGCGTCTCCAGAGCCGAGTGCGCTACAGGCACCTGCCGGCTATCCCTCGCGTCCGATCCGGCTGATCGTCCCATTCCCGCCAGGCGGTTCCACCGACATCCTCGCCCGCGCGCTCGGCGACAAGCTCGCGCAGGGACTCGGCCAACCGATCGTGATTGACAATCGACCCGGCGCAGGCGGCTCGATCGGCGCCGAAGCCGTAGCGCGCGCGGCCCCCGACGGCTATACGCTGATGATGGGGCACCTCGGCACGCTCGCGGTGAACCCGGCAATCTACAAGAACCTTCCGTACGACCCGCTAAAGAGCTTCGCGCCGGTATCGCTCATGGCCATCGTGCCGAGCGTGCTGGTGGTGAACCCGTCGCTCCCAGTCAAAAGCGCGGCGGAGTTGATCGCCTATGCGAAAGCTCATCCTGGCAAGCTCGCCTACGGCTCGGCGGGAAGCGGCAGCACCTCTCACCTGACCACCGAGTACTTCAAGCTCGTCACCGGGATAGACATCCTGCATGTGCCCTATAAGGGGGTTGGCCCGATGCTCACCGACCTCGTATCGGGGCAACTCTCGGTGGGGCTGAACGGCGCGCCGGCGGTCATGCAGCACGTCAATGCCGGACGGCTGCGCGCGCTCGCGGTCACGAGCCTCAAGCGCCTTGAAGCACTGCCGGGGGTGCCGACGCTAGACGAAGCGGGCGTGCACGGGTTCGACGCCTCCGGCTGGTACGGCGTGGTCGCGCCGGCGGGCACGCCGCAGGCGATCGTGGCCAGGCTCAACGGCGAAATCGGCAGGGCGATGCAGACGCCCGAGCTGCGCACGCGCCTCGACAGCGAAGGCGCCCTGCCCGCGCCGGGAACGCCCGAAGAGTTCGCGGCGTTTATCCGCGCGGAGATCGCGCGCTGGGCGGCGGTCCTGAAGCGGGCCGGGGTGCAGGCGCAGTAGCCGCCGTCAGCGCACGACTCATCTCACTAGCTTGACGCCGGCCTCCTGCAGGATGCCGCGCATGCGCCCGGTAAATTCGTCGTAGAACTTGGTGAGCCCGACCGCATCCTGGTAGCCGTCCTCGAACTGGTTGTCGGCCAGGAATTTCTGCCACGAGGCAGTCTTCGTAAGCTTCTGGAACACGTCTTCCCAGTAGGCGACGTTCTCCTTCGGGATCCCGGGCGGCGCCACCACGCCGCGCACCTGCGGCACCGCCGGGATGTCGAAGCCCGCTTCCTTCAGCGTCGGCACGTTCGGGAAGCCGGACAGGCGCTTCTCGGTCACCTGCGCCAGCACGCGCATGTTGCCGGCGCGGATGTGCTCGCCGGCCTCGGCCGGCTCGATCACCATCATGTTGACGTGGCCGCCGAGCAGCGCGGCGATGCGCTCGCCGCCGCCGGGAAAGGAGATGTAGGCCCACTGCGCGCCGGTGTGCTTCTGCAGGAGCTGGCGCACGATGTTGTCGCGGCTCGTGACCGAGCCGCCCGACTGCTTGAGCTGTCCCGGGCTCTTCTTCGCGGCCGCGACGAAGTCCTGCAGGCTCTTGTAGGGCGCGTCGGCCTTGACCGCGATCACTGCGGGCTCGAGCACCAGGCGCGCGATGGGCGTGAGGTCCCTCAGGGTAACCTTGGCTTCAGCGCTGGTGAGCGGCCCCGTGAGCCACACGCCGGTGAAGAAGCCGATCGTGTTCTGGTCGCCCTTCTTCTCGGCGAGATAAGCCGCCGCAACCGCACCGTTGCCGCCGGGCTTGTTGACCACCTGCATGCGCACCGGCAGCAGCTTCTCCTTCTCCATCATGAGCGCCACGGCGCGCGCCAGCACGTCGCTGCCGCCGCCCGGGCCGGTGTGCACCACTGCTTCCACCGTACGGCTGGGCTTGAACCCTTGCCCCTGCGCGGGCAGGTGCAGGCCGCCGAGCGCGGCGAGCGCCGCGGCGGCAGATACGATTCGCAATTTCATCGAGCACTTCCTCCTTTGGTTACTCGAGCACCTGCAAACGCCAGGCGTTGAGCTTGTTGAAGAGCGGAATGAGCAGGATCAGCACCGCGAGCGCCAGCATCGCCGCGCAAATCGGCCGGGTCGCGAGGATCGCAAGATCGCCCTGCGACATCATCAGCGACTGGCGCAGCGCGCGCTCCATCCCGCCGCCGAGGACGAGACCCAGGATGAGCGGCGCCGCCGGGTAGTCGAGCTTGCGCATGAGATAGCCGAGCACGCCGAAGGCGACCACGAGCGAGACGTCGAAGAGGCTTCCCGATACGCTGTAGACGCCGACGATCGAGATGCCGAGGATCACCGGGTAGAGCACGTACCCCGGCGTGCGCAGCACCTGCGCGAAAAGCGGCACCAGCGGCAGGTTGAGGACCAGCAGCATGACGTTGCCTATGTACATGCTCGCCACGAGACCCCAGAAGAGGTTTGGGTTCTCCGAGATGAAGAGCGGCCCCGGCTTGAATCCCCACAGCACGAGCGCCGCGAGCAGCACGGCCGTGGTCCCCGAGCCCGGGATCCCGAGCGTGAGTAGCGGCACGAGCGCGCCGCCGGTCTCCGAGTTGTTCGCGCCTTCCGGGGCGGCGACGCCCTCGACCGCGCCCTTGCCGAATTCCTCGGGACGCCGCGACACCGCCTTCTCGACGCCGTACGAAATGAACGAGGCGATGGTCGAGCCCGCGCCGGGAAGAACGCCGATCAGGAACCCGAGCACCGAGCCCTGCACGAACGCGAAGCGGCAGTCCTTCAGGTCCTGGAGCGTCGGCAGCAGGTTGCGCAGGCCTTTCGGTACGGGCAGGGAACCGCTTTCGCCGCGCCCCTCCATGCATGCCAGCACCTCGCCGAGCGCGAACACGCCGATGGCGACCACCACGAAGTCGATGCCCGAGAGGAGCTCCAGTTGTCCGAAGGTGAAGCGCGAAGTGGTGCTGAAGGGGTCGGTACCGATGCCGGAGATCCAGAGCCCGACCAGCATCGCGAGCAGCGCCTTGAGCATCGAGCGCCCGGCGAGCAGCACGACCATCGCCAGGCCGAGCGCCATGAGCGAGAAGTATTCGGGCGCGCTGAACGCGAGCGCCACCTTGGCGAGCGGCGGGGCGACCAGCATCAGGCCGATTACGCCCACCGTTCCGGCGACGAACGACGCGATCGCCGCGATGCCGAGGGCCGCGCCGGCGCGGCCCTTGCGGGCCATCGCATAGCCGTCGAGGCAGGTGACGACCGAGGCCGATTCGCCGGGGACGTTCAGCAGGATCGAAGTCGTGGAGCCGCCGTACTTGGCGCCGTAGTAGATGCCCGCGAGCATGATCATCGCGCCCGCGGGATTCATCAGGAACGTGAGCGGCAGGAGCATCGCGATGGTCGCCGGCGGGCCGAGCCCCGGCATCACGCCCACCACCGTGCCGAGCACCACGCCGACGAAGCACCAAAGCAGGTTCGCCGGCTCCAGGGCGACCGCGAACCCGTGCATCAGCCCGGAAAGGATGTCCATGCCTATGGGAGGTTCACGCCCAGGAGCACCGGGAAAAGCAGGTAGAAGCCGCCGGCGAGGCCGACGGCCACCGCGGCGGCGAGCGGCCAGGGCCGCCGATACATCACCAGAACGATGAAGAAGGCGAGCGCCGCGAAGCCGATCGCGAACCCCACGAGCTTGAACAGTGCGACCGCGACTGCGAGCGCGGCCGACACCGCGGCCGCCCGGCCCGCGCCGCGCCAATCGACAGCCTCGGGCTCCGCGCGCAGCAGGCTCGAGGCCACGAGGACGGCCGAAAGCACCAGCATCGCGATGCCGTACCAGAGCGGGAAGAATCCCGCGCCCGGACCGTCGGGTCCCGTGTAATCCCAGCCCGAAGCCTGGACGATGATATAGGCCCCGAGGACCGCGAGCGCAAGCCCCGACCAGAGGTCGGCGTTGCGCGCCTTCATCGCTTCGACTTGGCTTTCTTCTTCTTGGCCTTCTTGGGCGCGGCAGCCTTCTTCGCAGCCGGCTTCTTGTATCTGCCCTTCGGCACCAGCTCGCACACGGTCCCGCCGGGCGCGCGGAACTTCACCGGGATGACGCCTGGATCGCTGATGATCTCGCAGCCGTACGACGTGACCTGCCTGGTGGCGGCGTCGACGTTGTCGACCTCGACGGCGAAGTGGTGGATGCAGGGTCCTTCACCCGAGGCCCTCGATTCCGCCGATTCGGTGCCGGCATCGTACTTGATGAGCGCGACGTCGAGCACGCCGTCGCTCAGGTGGCGCGAGGTATGGTCGCGCACTTTCTCGGTGTTCATTTCCTTGAAGCCGAACACCTTCTGGTAGAACTCGGTGGTGCGCTCGAGGTCGTCGACCTTGAGCGCGAGATGCACGATGCGATTCATTGAATCTCCTCTCTAAACGCGAAGCAACGGGCGGAGGCTCCGCACGTCATCGATCTCGTCCAGGTTCCACACGCCGTCGCAGAGCTTGCGCGCACGGCCGCGGCCGATCACCGGCGCCAGCAGATCGTAGCTTTTCTCGTCGACCTCGGCGCGCGTCATGGGATTGTCCGGCGTGCCGCGCACGGCGCGCGTGTGGTGCCGCAGGCGCCGGCCGTCGGCGAGCTCGAGCTCGACGACACCCTGGCGGCTCGGCATGGCGGCGGTCATGGCGTCGTCGCCCAGAAGCTGCACCTTCTGCCTCACCGCGGCGACCCGCCGGTCGCGCATGCGCTTCTCGTCGTGCGAGGACCTGAAGCTGACCGTGCCGTCGAGCAGCATCACCGCGCACATGTGCTGCATGCATATATCGGGCATGTCGCGATTGTCCACCGTGTTCGCGCCCTGGTGAGCAACGCGGACCACTATGCTTTTTACGTCCGCCACGGCGAACCTCTCCTTCATTAATTCAACGAGCGAATCCAGCGGCGCCTGGATCGGGGAACCCACCGACCAGCGCTTGATGCTCGCGTTCAGGATCTCGAAAGTCTCGCCGAGGCCGCGGACGAGCGCCTGCGGGTCGCCGGGGTAGGCGACGAAGAAGCTGCGCTCGCCGCAGAACACGTCCTCGACGCCCGAGAGGCCGTGCGCCGCCATCGCGGCGGCGGTGACGCCATTGCGCGCCGGCATGCCGCCGAAATCGAAGGCCTTCTCGATGTGCTCCGGGTCGCGCATCCAGCAGGAGATGCCCGAAGCCTGCTGCGCCGCGTACGACAGGACATGGCGCACCTGGGGCGCCTTCAATCCCGCCAGCGCCGCGCACGCGGCCGCGGCGCCGAACGTCGGTCCGAAGCTGTGCGTCGAGTGACCCGCCTCGCGAAACCGGTACGGATCGAGGGAGAGCGTCAGCCGGCACCCCACGTCGTAGCCGAGAGCGACCGCGCGCAGCAGCGCTGCGCCGCCCCGCTGTTCGCGCTCGGCCATCGCGAGCGCCGCGGGCACCACGCCGCAGCCGGGATGCGTGAGCGACGCGGCATGCGAGTCGTCGGTCTCGTCTGCGTGCGCGCACATGCCGTTCGCCAGCGCCGCGTTGACCGCGTTGGTGACGATGCGGCTGCCGACGACGCAAGCCTCCTTCGCGCCGCCGAGCGACTTCACGTAGGAAATCGCCTTGCGGCCCGGGAGCAGGCGCGATCCGGACACCATCGCGGCCAGCGTGTCGAGGACGTGATGCTTAGTCTTCTCGGACACCGCGGCCGGGAGCGCTTTGCGCGGCGACTGCACAATATAGTCGCTCAACTCCGCCATCACCGGCGACAGCGACTGCCTGTTCATGGCATGAGGTTGCCGCCGTTCACGTGGATCGACTGGCCGGTGACGTAACGCATGTCGGGTCCGCAAAGCGTGCGCACCATGGCCGCGATCTCCTCGGGCTCGCCACGGCGCCCGGCGGGCGGCAGCGCGCGCCGGTGCTGCGGGCGCTCGGGCGCTCCAGGCAGGCCGCGCATCGTTTCAATGGTCCCGGGAACCACGCAGTTGACCGTGATGTGATGCGGCGCGAGGTCGAGCGCAAGAGCGCGCGTCAGACCGGCAAGCCCCGCCTTGGCCGTGATGACGTGCGCGCGGCCATCCGCCCCTTTGTGAGCCGTGAGACCGCCGATATTGATGATCGTCCCTCCTCCAGCCTTTACCAGGTGAGGGAGCGCTGCCTGCGTGCAAAGGAAGGCGCCGTCCAGCACGATCGAGAGCACGCGGCGCCAGTCTTCCAGCCGGATCTCGGCGAAAGGCGTCTCGGCTCGCACCGCGGCGTTGTTGACGAGGATGTCGAGGCGCCCGAAACGCGCCACCGTCGCCTGCACCATCGCGGCGACCGCCCGCGGATCGGTGACGTCGGCGATGTGCACGGCGGCACCGGCCCCGGCCGACTCGATCATGGCCCGCGTCTCCTCAGCCTCGTCGCGCGAGGTGTTGGCGTTCACCATCACCGAGGCGCCGCCCGAGGCGAGCGAGCGCGCGATCGCGCGCCCGATATTGCGCGCCGCGCCGGTGACGAGGGCCACCTTCCCGGAGAGCTCGGTACCGGGCCTCATTCCGATCATGCTGGGCATTTCCTAAGGGTACTAAAATGCACGCGGAAGGAGGCGAAACAATCGGCGCGTTCCTGTATTCGGTATTGACGGCAGCGCTCGTCTGCGCCGCGACGCCTTCGCTCGCCCAAAGCTTTCCCGAGAAGCCGATCCGCTTCGTCGTGGGCTTCACGCCGGGCGGTCCGAGCGACATCCTCGCGCGCGCCCTTGGACAGAAGCTCGGCGAGCGCTGGGGCCAGCAGGTCGTGATCGAGAACCGTCCAGGCGCCGGCGGCAACGTGGCGGCCGAGGCGGTGGCGAAGAGCGCACCCGACGGCTATACCTGGCTCCTCGGCAACAACAGCATCCTCGCCACCAACCAGAGCCTGTACCGGAGCCTCGGCTACGACCCGGTCAAGGATTTCGCCCCGGTGTCCCTGGTGGCGGTGCAGCCCAACATCCTCGTGGTCAATCCGCAAGTGCCGGTTCATTCTGTCGCCGAGCTCATTCAGGTCGCGAAGAAGAGCCCCGGAAAACTGAACTACGCATCCTCGGGCGCGGGAGCTGCGGCGCACCTTGCGGGCGAGCTCTTCAAGACGATGGCAGGCGTCGACCTCGTGCATGTGCCCTACAAAGGCGCGCAGCCCGCCCTGACCGACGTGATCGCGGGTCAAGTACAGGTCATGTTCGCCACTTCGGCGTCGGTAATTCCCTTCATCAAAGCGGGGAAGCTGCGCGCACTGGCGGTCACGACGGCGCGGCGCTCGGCCAGCGTGCCCGACCTGCCGACGGTATCCGAGGCGGGCGTACCCGGCTTCGAGGCGATCAGCTGGCACGGCGTAGTCGTCCCGGCCGCGACGCCGGCGCCGCTCGTCGAGCGGCTGAACCGCGACATCGTCGGCGCTCTCGCGCAAGCCGACCTGCGCGAGCGCCTGGCGGCGCTCGGCGCCGAGGTGCATGCCGGGACGCCGCGCGAGTTCGCCGACTATATCGCGAGCGAGATCCCCAAATGGTCCAAGGTGGTGCGGGACTCGGGGGCAAGAATCGAATGACGAGGAGACGAGGTTCATGAAGACGAATCAACTTGCGGGGGCGATGCTCGCCATGGTCGTTTTCAATGCCGCTGGCGCGGCCGAGGTCAAGGTCCTGAGCGCCGGTGCGCTCGAGCCTGGCATGAAGGCGGCCGCGGCAGAGTTCCAGAAAGCCAGCGGGCACTC